>JADDYB010000004.1_pt1 | contig 66268 bp, 87 predicted proteins | sample 8641941 | NCBI WGS metagenome assembly JADDYB01 (sample SAMN16275377, study PRJNA637457) | freshwater sediment metagenome | isolation source: Lake Kineret sediment | place: Israel: Lake Kineret | collected 2013
TTATAATAACTATAATTTTAATGGTTGTACAAAATTCGGATATAAATATTTGTTTTATAATAAAACAGGTCTTTATGAACATGGAGGCACTACAGATAATGGATCTCCAATTTTATCTGAGATAGAGACTGTAGCTTTCAACTTTAATACTTCTAATTTGAAACAAGTTCCTGCTATTTACCTGGGTGCGGATAGCACAGATAAAGTTATTCTAAAGGTAAGAATAGATGGGAAAGCAGAAGTACATTATCAACTTAATAAATTTACAAACAACCTTATGACCCAGAAGATAGATATTGGTAAAGGTCTAATAGGTCGTTACTTTCAATTTGAACTAATAACAGAGGCTTCCGAATTTAATATGGAATCTATAGAATTTTATCCTTTAGAAATTAGAAGGAAATTATAATGGCTAATTGGGTAGATGTAAATGTAAATGTCCCCAATGTAGATGGGTGGCTAAACACTTTAAATAATTATGCCGATGATGCTATAGACAATGCTTATAGTGTAGCCTCTTCTCTTAATGGGTTTAAACCTACTTACTTTGAACCAGAGGTATCGTTCGATTCAATTGATACTGACATCTCTCTTTCTACTTCCTCTAAACCCAGTAAACCAGTAGTTAATACTACTTCTAAATCATTACCCGCATCAATCTCTATTACAACCCCTACAATCACTTTAGAGGCTGCCCCAGAATTTACAGGTACTGATCCCTCTCTTAATATACCAGATGTCCCTGATCCACTTGCTATCAGTCTTCCTGTTAAAGATTTTTTAATAGACACATCAATCGCTTTCCCTGTAAGTCCTGATACCACTTTACCGGCAGTGCCTAGCTTGTTACAGCTTGAACTGCCAGAACCTAGTGCAATAGCTTTACCAATCTTCTCTTTAGATTTTCCAACATCTAACTCTTTAATACCTCCTGGTCTTACTTTCTCTTTTATAGAAGATCTTTATAGTTCTCCTCTTCTAGATAAAGTTAAAGGAGAGTTGCTAAGAAGGTTAGACGGGGGTACTGGTTTATCAACGGTAGTAGAACAAGCTATCTGGGATAGAGGTAAGGATAGAGAATCTAAAGCTCTTACCTTAGCTGAAAGGTCTCTGTTAGTAGATCGCTCTTCTCAAGGATTCAGTAGGCCTACTGGTTCTGCCCTAGCTGCATTAGAAGGAGTGGTACAAGAGAGCCAGTCTAAGATTATAGAGTTGTCTAGAGAAGTAATGATTAAACAAGCTGAACTAGAACAATCCAATCTTAAAGATGCTATCCAGCAAACGATTGTTCTAGAGGACATTCTAATCAAAGAGAATCTACAGAGAAACCAAAGATCATTTGAGGTAGCTAAATATTTTCAAGATGTAGCAGTTGAACTTTATAAGGTTCAAGTGTCTAAATACAATAGTGAAGTCGAGGCATATAAAGCATTTGCAGTAGCATATCAATCTAGAGTACAAGCCGAACTTTCTAAAATAGAAATCTTTAAAGCTGAGATTGAAGCTCAGAAGTTAAAAGGAGATATCAATGAGCAGAACATTCGTATTTATGTAGCTCAACTTGAAGGTATTAAGAGCAATGTGGAAGTATACAAATCTTTAATATCGGCAGTCTCAGAGAAATTAAAGGCAGAGTCTTTAAAGATTGAAGTGTATAAAGCTGATGTAGACGCTTATAGAACTGCTGTCTCAGCTAAGGCTGAAGAGTATAGTATGTACTCCGAACAGATCAAAGGAGAATTGAGTAAGGTACAAGTATTCGATAGTAAAGTAAAAGCTTATACCTCTCGTATTCAAGGGTATGCTGCCAAAGCTGATGTCCTTACTAAAAAGGCTGAAGTAGAAGCAGATATTGAGGGGCTACGTATTAAGAAGTATGAAGCTGATATAGACGCTTATATTAAATCAGTACAGGCAGACCAATTGCTCTATCAGACAGCAGTAGATATCTATAAAGGCGAGAGTCAAATGTACTTAGCTGATGTTTCCACTAATAAGTCTATAGCTGAGTTAGAGTTGAAACAAGCTGAGAATATTATTCAACAAAATAAATATACCTCTGACATAGCTATTCAAAATGCTCAGATCTCTCTTGAATCGATTAAAGCCGCTTACCTCTCGTTACTAGAAGCTAAGAAAGCAGCAGGATCAGTTTATTCTCAAATAGGATCTTCAGCTCTCAATGCAATCAATGTCTCCGCTCAGGTCCAAGGCAGTGCTAACATCTCACTATCTGAATCTCATGATTATAAATATTAAGGAATAAAATGGCAATAACTCAATCACCACTAAAACTGGGATTATCAAAAGCTAAGGATATGTATGTCCAAGGTGCAAAAGATTTTGGGAATAGAGTGGGTAGTATAGCTAATACTATCTCAGAAACCGCTAGAAATATTAGGGAGATCAGGGATCCTGATTTAGCTAAGAAGTCTATTCAAGCATCTCAAGGAGGGCAGGCAACTGGAGGAGGTGCAGATAATACTAATAATGCAGGTAATACCGGAGTCCAAAGTAATAGCTCTCCACAAATAGGTGGTAAATTAGCTAGTGATCTGTCTTCTATTAAGCCAGTTAATAGCTCAATAGTAGATACCCAAGTAGCCAAAGGAGAGTTTGCTAGAGGATCTAGTGGTGCTACCTATGTACAAGGCACAGATGGAGGCATCTTCAAAAGAGATACTTCTGGGTCTGTCTCTAAACTAGGAGATAATATATCTTCCATGGGTCCAAACGGCTCAACAGTATCTAGAGATTTAACAGCTAAAGAGAAAGATGCTATGGCTAGATCTTCTCAAATGATCTCTGACTGGCAAGATTATAAACGTCAGAAAGAAGCTCAAGGCCTTCGTAACTTCATTCAAGCTAATCTAGGTAATCAATATATTACCTCTTCTCAAAGACAAGAAGCTACTGATCGACTTAATGCTATTGAGAAAGGTGATATTGATAAACAACAATTAGCTAGTCAAGAGAATATTCAAGCTAGACAGCTAGGTACAACTGCTAGAAAGAATGCTTTTGATGAACAGAAAGAGACAGCCAAACTAGGTATAGACTCATTTAAAGCTCAATCAGAAGAGAGAGGAAGATTAGCCTCACAACAAACTGATACTTTCAAATTAATAGGCGAAGTAGATAAAAACATAGGCAGCACTCAAGATAAAGCAGCTATTTATAAATCTAGAGGCATGTGGAATCCATTAACAATCAAATCTGTTTATTCTAAAGAGAAGCTAGGTGATTTTAAAACCCCTGATGATCTTAGACAAAAACTAGTTAATGATGATTCTGTAGATCAAGGGGATATTGAAGATATTGTATTCTCTTATTTTCCAAGCAATCAATAAAAATATTAAATATGGCTAATTTAGGAAAGATAGATTATAGTGAAATTGATAAGTATATCTCATCTCCAGTACCAAAACTGGGAGAGGTAAACTTATCACCAAAGATGGATAATGTACAATACTCAGAAACTAGCAGACCTAAATTAGCTGCGCCAATAGACTATTCTAAATACGAAGATAAACCTTTTTATAATGATGCTCAAGCAGTAGCTAAGTCTATTGGTAAAGGTGCTATGGTTAATCTGCCAGAGATGGCAGGACAGGCAGCTCAGGCCCTCTCTACTGAAGGATCAGCAGTATCTAATTGGGGTAAGGGAGTAGTTGATTCTGCCAAAGCTAGAGCCAAGGACTGGCAGGTAGATATGGCTGGTAGGGGTACTGTAGCTAAATCATTGATTGAAGGTGGCGAAATGATTGCACCTTCTCTAGCCACCTTACCAGCTTATCTGGCAGGTCCAGTGGCCGGAGCTGCTGCCACTATCGCTTTGTACGGTGGATCTTCATATCAAGATGTCTATGAAAGATCTAAGGCTGCTGGCCTTTCTGATTCAGATGCTCATAAAGCAGGATTAATGGAAGGTGCTATTGAGGCCGGTGGTGAACTTATTTCTAATAAGCTCTCACTTGGCCTGCTAGGTGCTGGCAAGAAAGCCGGGATGCAAGCAGTTACCTCTGGTACTCTTGATCAATCAGTTCTTAAACCATTTGGCAAATCTTTTGCTAAGGAGGCAGTTGGTGAACAGTTGACTGAGGGTTTCCAGAATTATGGTCAAAGTAAAGTAGAAGGGGCTTATGGCCTTTCTAAAGAGAAAGGGCTAGGTGAATCATTTAGTGAAACCTTTGGACCTACCCTAGGTATGAGTGTATTACTCTCTCCTTTAGGTTTAGCTGGTCATTATGTCTCTTCTAAATCTAATCAAGAAAGTAATGAAAGAGTAAAGGCAATCCAGCATGTCTTAGATTCTCCTGAATCTGGTAATAAGATGGATAGAAGAAGGGTAGTTGAAATGCTACACTCAGATGCTCTTAAGGCTGGAGTAAATCCTAAAGAGGCATCCGCTTGGAAAGCTCAGGCAATCATTGATATTGCTAACAACCAGCCTATCTATAGAGGTGAAGTAGAAGCTGAGAAAGATTTACCTGATACCTCTGATAAAGCTAATAAAGATTTGCTGCCTACTGGTGAACGTCTAGCTAATAAAGACTTATTTAAAACTTATTCTAAATTCGATAATTTATATAGGATCCATGATGATCCTAACTCAGAAGATTATCAAAGTGGATACCATGCTATTACCTCTTCTCTCTCTTCAATTATTAATCCTGAAGAAGGAAAAACAATTGACCCAGTTAAACAAGATGAAGCTAGAAAAGTACTGAAGTTAGTAGAAGATGCTAATGCAGTCAAAACTAGACAATTCAATAGACAACTAGAAGCTGATAAAGCTGCCTCTGAGATAGATCAAGAAGAAGCTAGTAAAGAGGTTATTGCTGATAGTAGTATTGAACAAACAAATCAAGAAGAACAAATAGATCCTGTTGCAGATTGGGCAAAAGCTTTAAACGAGCAGTCTGATTTACCCGATTTAACTGTAGATGATTTAGATTGGGGAACCGATCTTAATAAAGAACAAATAGATCCAGAAGAACTTAAGAGGTTAATGGATGAAGATTCAGGATTCAACGAACCAATTGATACAGAACCAACATCTATTCCTCAAGAACCTATGGAACAAACTGATACTACCGAGTCAGATGTTACCGTACCTCCTACTCTTTCAAGAAGTGATGAAGTTATTGCTAAACTTAATGAAGTAGATACTAATACTAATATTGATACTAAGGTTTCTGAAGTACCCGCTGAACCTGCCGATTCTAGCCAAACAGAGGCTGCTCAGGCTGAACCTGTAGAGCAGGCAGTACAACCAGTAGTCCAAGAAGAAGCTAAGGCTCCTAGGGTAGATTTGGAAGCTTTTAAACAAAACCTAGAAGAACCAGTAAATCAGGAAGCTAGTGTAAAACCTATAAGCACTCCTTCAGAAATTAAAGAAGAGATTCAAACTGAACCGGCTAAATCAGTTAAAACTCCTAAAGCTCCTAAAGAAAAAGTTGTAAAAGAAAAGAAAGAAGTAGCGATACTCCCACAAGATTCAACTATATCTATTTCTAGGGATAAGGTAGCTACTAAAGGTATTTACTCTATCCCTCCTAAATTTACAGGAGATAACGGAGTAATAACAGGTAAGATAGTTGGACCTAAACTAAGTAAAACAGGTAAAGTCTTAGGGTATTTTATAACCACTGACTACAAGAACTTTGACGGATCAGTAGAGACAAGCACTTATCTTGTGCCTCCTACCTCTATCTCTTCTATTAACAAAAGTCCTTCTGAACGTATTCAGAATGTAGCTTCAGTAAACGAAGAGATTGCTACTGATAAAGTTCTAACAGATTTAGGTCTAACTGAAGATCCTGAAGTTATAGCTAATAGTCAAGAAGAAGTATTGCCCTTAGATCCAGAGGATGCTGATAAAATCAGTAAACTAGTTGATTCTTTAGAGGATCTTAGAGATGAATTAGATATCTCAGAACCTTCAGAAAGAAAGGAGATTAAAGCTAAGATTAAAGAGCTAGAGGATACTTTATCATCTCTCGGTTATACTGAAAGACAGAAAGTAGTTAAATATACTACCTCTGAATCTGAAGATACTATAGGGATTAAGGTAGATGAAGAGGACTTTCTTATTACTGTTTCTGATGGGTTAATTGAACCTATTCAATTAGACGATGATGGTGAAGAAAGATTCATGTTTGCAGGAGAGTTTTCAAGTACTGCAAACCTAAAAGGTCTTTCAGATGCCAAATCTAGAATAGAATCTGGTGAGAACAGAGAAGATGTTAGAAAAGATACAGGGTGGTTTAAAGGGGCTGATGGTAAATGGAGGTATGAGATTGATGATTCTCAAGCTTCTTTTAAAATACCATTTAGTGAAATAGAAGAGTCTTCTCTATTTGGAGATAAAGTAAAGTATAAACTTTCAGATATTCTATCTCATCCACAGCTTTTTGAAGCATATCCTATCCTTAATGATTTTTCTTTCACTAAACAAAAGGGGTTTATGGATTTTGGCGGTCTTCAAGGATTCTTCACTCCAGCAGAATCTCTTGTAAATATAACGCCTTATGCTCAAGACCCATTATCAACACTATTACATGAAGTTCAACATGCCATTCAAACTATAGAAGTCTTTGCTAAAGGAGGTAATGAGAAGAGTGCATTAGAGGCTGTCTCTCAGGAGAGGCTTAAAGGTATAGCTGAAGGACTACATAATAGTTTTTTAAGTGAAGCAGAGAAATTGAGAGCTGAATACGAGATATCTAAGAAAGTAATATCAGATGATAGATATAAAGAGTATCTTACTTTTAGTATTGAAGCTTCAGGTCATTGGTCTGATTATAAGTATTTTCAAAAAGAAGATATGCCAGAAATTGCTGCTCAGTCTAACAAAGACTGGTATGCTGCTAATAGAAAAGCTGATAAACTATTAAGAGATATTTCAAAATCTTTAGGTTTTATATCAACTATTGACCTACCTTATCAGCTCTACAAAGATTCTGATATAGTCCCAGGATCATCTGTTGAAGCTACGTTAAAGATTAAATCTGCTAATATTAATACCTTATTGAACAAAGCTTTAGAAGCTATGGATAAGGTGGCTATTATCAGGTCAGGTAGTAGAGAGGGCTTGCTCAAACTTTTAAAAGATACTAATAACACTTTTGGATTTTATGAGAGTTTGGCTGGGGAAGTAGAGTCTAGAAATGTTCAAGCTAGGCAAAATCTATCTTTACAAGAAAGATTAAACACTCCGATCTCTCAGACACAAGATGTTAAAGATGATGTGATTATTATCACATTTAAGAACCCTGATGAATTTAATAGTAAAAAACCAGACTGGATAACAGATACCTCTACTACCTTAGCTAAAATCCAAGCTAATCAAAAAGAAAACAAAAAGATCTTTGATAAGTTTATTAATAGATTATCTAAAAGTGTTACCGACAAAGTAGTATTCAAGCTTATACCTGACTTTAAAAACACTGATCTGTCTTTAGAAGGCCTTTCAGATAAAGCTGAGATGGCTAGAGGAGTCTATAAGGTTATAGACGGAGTTCCTCATATCTTCATGAACGGTGCTAGTAGCCCACAAGACTTTGCAGACACCTTCATTCATGAGTTAGTAGGTCACTTTGGTGTACGTAAGTTATTCGAAAAGATGAAAATCGATCCTTCGTCTTCAATCTCTAATTACGATAAGTTCTTAGTAACTTTAATCAATAACAACCCTTTCTTCAGGGAACAGATTGTTAATAGATTTGAGAATTGGGCTCACTATGCCGACAACTTCACCTCTTTTAATAAGAAGCCAGGAGAAACTCAGGAAGAGCTGTATGATCGCTTAGAGAAAGAATATAAAGGCGAAGGCTCTATTATCCTGTCTTTTGATATTAAATCTACCAAAGAAGGTACTAGAAAAGTAAGGATACCTGTAGAAGTTGCTGTTAAGCTAGCTGATGAACATATAGCTGAAATGGCTAAAGAGCTTTTCTTTAAAGAGAAATTTATTGAGAAGAATGTAGGTCTTGGTTTGAAAGAAAGTCAATTGAGAACTGCTAAACACGCTCAACTTAAATCTTTTATGAAAGGTATTTTTGATAAGATTAAACATTATCTTCGTAGTATCTTTGGAGAGTATGTTAACTCTCTCTCTAATAAAGATATTGAGACAATGGTAGCAGCGTCAGCTTCTAATCTATTTGAGAATATTGATAGTGAATTGTTACAGCTAGGTAGAGTACCTACTAAAACTGAGAGTACTTTATCATTCAAAGGTAAATTGAAAGATAGTAATGGATATACCACTACCATCTCAGATGAACTATATGATATATCTAAAGAAGATCAAGGTGAAACTTTATTAGATAAGGATGTTACTAACAACTTTATTCTGGCAGATATCCCACATCTTAAAGAAACTATTGATCTGGTTATCTCTGGTTTTGGTAATCATAACGATACCATCCGTTCTAATTTCTGGAATAAACTTCAGAATAAGATAAATGATAATCCCTTACTCTCATCGATGAAGAGCCTGGGTAATATGCCATTCCAAGAGGCTTACACAGCTATCAATAATATCTATAAAGGTCAGATAGCTAAAGTAGAGAATACTGTTAAAGATATGGCTAATGTTTTAGAAGGTTTAAATGCAAGTACCAACGATGCTATCTTTGAGTATATGACTAATCCTGGTAGAGATGTTGAGGTTCTTAATATAAAACCAGAGCAGAAAGTAGTTATTAAAAGAGCTAAAGATGCTATCAATGAGCTAGGTAGAGTATCTTCTGAAATAGGTCTTATTAATCCTGAGACTTACGAAAAGAATAAAGATGCTTATCTTCATGTAATGTATCTTAAATATCTAGATCAGTATAAAGGTTCTAATAAATCACCATCTTTACTTTCATGGATGAAAGAGAAGAAGAAATTGAATTCTAGAGAGAAAGCGGCTCTTGGAGAAATTAAAGATGTCCGTTTCTTAATTGCCGAAACTCTTGGAGTTATAAGTCGAGACCATGTTTTAATTAATATGTTCAACACTATCGCTAAAGCTTCTAATAGAAACAGTTTATACTGGACTTTAACTAATGAAGATACTATTAAACTGCCTTGGGATAATAGGAAAACAGCATCTATTGACAGGGCTTACGCTCTTGTTGATGATATGTCTTTTATTATTAGTGAAAGTAAAGATATAAATAAAGTTACTTTTGATGGACAAGAGAAAACTATTGCTCAATTAACTCTAGACAGGGAAGAGGTTATTAGAAGGATTAATGATTTAGAGAATAAGGCTTTAGAGAAAGCGCATGAACATGCTGTCTCTTCAGGATTCACTGAGCACGACAACGTCCATGACTTCTTAAAGAATCATTATGTACGTATGCCTAATAAGCCTAGATATGGTCTACTTAGAAATCAATTTGTTCGTAAAGAGATCTATAATGATTTAGATGTTCTAACTGCTTCCTATGATCTATCTAATAAAGATAACATAGAAAAGTTCTTTGCTAGAGGAGGCACTTTAGAAAGGATTAATAGATTATGGAAGATGAGTATGGTAGCCTTGAATCCAGGGAGCTGGTTAAGGAACATAGCGGGCAACTTCACTTTATTAGATATGTCTACTTCTACTTCCTCTACTAAGTTAATAGGGATGTTGTATGATGAAGTAAACCTTTCTCTTAATAAGAAGAAGCCCAGTGACTTCTGGAAGTTAGCAGAAGAATATGGTCTATTTGGTACTACATTCTCGGCAGTAGAATTACAAGATATGTATTCTAAATACGGAGATGAATTAGAATCTGCTAGAGCTTCCTATGAGGCTAGAACAGGGTCTCCATGGGATAAGTCCTTACCTATATTAGATGAGAGACTTTTAGCTATCGGTAAGATAATGACTGCTGGTAAAGCTATAGGTCATAGAACATCTGCCACTACTGCTAAAGGCTATGCTTTAGTAGAAGGTGCTTTTAAGACAGTCTCTTTTAAAGATTATATTCAAACATGGGAATCTCAGAATCAAGAGAAGTATCCTTCTGGATATAAAAGTTTAAGTGAGGTAGAGCAAAGAGCATTATTTTCTGCTGCTGCTGCTCATGCTAATGAGTCTCTATTTGATTACAGTCAAGTACCTTCTATGATTAAAACTTTAAGAAGGGTACCTTTTGGAGCTCCTTTCTTAACTTTCTCTTATAAAGCAGGTCCAGCGACCATTAGAGCAATGATTCGTCATCCAGTTAAATTCGCTAAATATGCTACTCTCCCAGCTATGTTGACTATGATGGCAATGGCTACTAATGATTGGGATGATAAAGATATAGCTCATTTCAAGGCTAGGCTCCCTGAGTACTACCGGAATAATCCAGGTATAGCATTCCTGCCGTTTAAGGATAGTCTTGGTAGACCTCAGATCTTACCGCTAGACTACCTACTCCCTTGGTCTCAATGGGCTACTGCCTCTAGGAAAGTATATGATAACTTTGTTAAAGATGGAGGTGAAAGTCCAGTTGGTACTTCTATTAAATCAGTAGGAACCGTTTTCAATGAGTTTGGATTCTTAGGTGGACCTACACCAACCGCTATCGCTGCTATGTTATCAGGTAGAGACGCCTTTACAGGTAAATCTATTTTAACACCTGGAGCATCAGCAGATCAGCAGTTGATGGAAGCTATGTTATTTACTTATAATCTAGCTGCTCCAGCTTGGTTATCATCTCACGGATGGTTCTCTAAGATGTACCAGTCTTTAGGTAAACCTGATACAAACCAGTTTGGCGAGGTCAGATTTACTCCTGCTCAGGCTGCATCTGATATCACCGGATTCAGAGCAATATCAATTATGGAGAAAGGTGGAATAGAATCAAGAAGGAAAGAGTTTGAATTTAGATTGAAAGAGATCAGTACTTATAGATCTCAAGTAATTCGTGATCGTTCTGAGAACTCTATCTCTAAAGCATCTAAGCTTAAGGATATAGCGATCAGGGAGAAGATGGTTAGAACTCAAATGAGAGAAGCACTCTCTCAGTAATATACAAAAAGAAACCCCATAGATCAAAGAGACTTATAGCTCTCTGAGGTCTATGGGGTTTTTGTGTTTATGGTACTTGACAAATCTGGAATGTTATGGTATAATCCCTTTACCAGCCGGAGCTAAGGGTAAACCTATAGTATATCTATTAGATACTAATAGTATTCTATTAGACCTATAGGTTTTATTATACTTATTTAATATAATAATATTATCTAATAAGATCCTCTGATCTAATAGGATATACTATATCTAATGTACCTTCCTTCTCGTACTCTTGTAACTTATACTTAGGTAACATATCCTTACGTACCTTCTTAGCCATTCTAAGAGAGTTAGTGTAGTATAGATCCTTTAAGATACTAGGAGATTCTTGGTGACTTATAACAAATATCTTTCTAGTCTTATATTCACTCTTTTTAAGATCATTAATTATAATAGCTCTAAGTCTCTTAATTAAATCATATTCCCATTTCCAACAAGGATACTCGTCCTGTCTTATCCCTCTTACTTTCCTCCCATCCACTCCTAGTTCCTTACCGACTCTTTCAGAGGCTTTGGTAGTAGTTAGGAGATAAAGGACATCTCCTGATGTTAGCTTATTCCTCTTATTAAATCTTTGATGGAAAGCTCTTGGCCCTTGTTTAGCAAAGGCATAGTTCCTACGAAGCTTTTCCATCTCTTCTTTTGGGAGATCATCTTCTGGATCTGTATAATCCAATAGTTTATAGATATACTCTTGTGTCAATGTAGCTGCCTCCATCTTCTCTTCTTCAGTCCCATCTATCTCTCCTTGCCACCAAGAGCTTCTTGGTATAATTTTCCTACCATATCTAAAATCAGTCATCATCCCTCACATGCAATACATACACCTTTAGAAGCCATTACACCTGACTCGCTACGAATGTAATAAAGAGATTTAATATATGGATCATTAAAAGCTAACTGATGTACTTCAGATATATACTCTTCATCTTCATCAGCACTGAAAAATAAATTAATAGATTGAGCTTGATCTATATATCTCTGACGAGCAGAAGCTAATCTGATTAAGACTTTTTGATCGATTTCAAAAGCTGTTTTAAATACTTGCTTCTCGTGATCATTTAGCCAAGAAACATTTTGAACAGAACCGTTTGAATGAATAATCTCATTAAGAGTTTTATCGTTGTATACTCCTTTCTCTCTCATTAACTTCAGAAGAGAAGGATTAATCCTATTCATTTCTCCAGATGCTGATCCTTGGACATATACATTCTTATAGACAGGCTCGATACCATTAGATACTGCTCCGCAGATTAAGGCAGAAGATAAGTTAGGAGCTATAGCTATTCTATGAGTATTAGCTATACCATAGCCACGAGTATTCTCACATTCACCAAATTGAGTAGCTAACCATTTGCTAGCTTCTAAAGATTTCTGATCTAACTCTTTAAATAATTCAGTGTTAATATAATGAGCATCTAACGATTCTAAGGGAATAGAATGATCTTGGAGATAAGTATGGAATCCCAAAGAACCAAGACCAAGAGCCATGTTCTTCTTAGTAAAGAGAACGGCCTTCTCAAGACCTGGAATTCTGCTTCCAATAGATATAAAGTCGAGAGCAACACAATGGAGGAAAACAGTTGAAACGAAAATAGTATCAGTAGATTTCCATTCATCATATTTAGAATAGTTAAGAGAAGATAGGACGCAGGTATATGTTTCTTGTGGATTAGAGTAAAGAGCTATCTCAGTGCAGAGTTGACTGGCTAGTACTCTCAAGTCCTTATCTTTATAGCACTGAGGGTTCTGCCTGTTCACTCTGTCAACGAAGAAGAAGTACCCTTTACCAGTCATCATCTTTGTCTTAAGCGCCTTCTGGTAACGCTCTAAGGCCTCTTTATCGCTATTGTTTAGTCTATCTATGAAGTTATCAGAGACAATCCAGCCAATATTAGCATCATCTGGAGTTTTATTAATAAAAGATAATAGTTCATAAAAGTCTTCATGATCTATAGGTAAGTAACCAGCCCATGCCCCTCTCCTCTGTGAGCCTTGTGATATATCTCTAGATAGTTGTACAAAGTCTTTAAACACTGGAACAACACCACTAGCTCCTCCTTTCATACCAGAGATAGATGACCCACGAGGCCTAATGTCTCCTAGGTAACCTGATGTACCAAATCCGTTCTTAGATAGGATAGCTGTTTCTAGTTGAGTAGAATAGAAGTCATATACTGAATCTCCTATGTACCCGCCAGAACATGACACTGGACACCCTTTCTCTCTGCCCATATTAGACAGGACAGGAGTAGATGCTGCTAACCATCCGTTCCATAAGATATCAAAGAACTTGGTAAACCAATAGTCTCTGTCAGATTCTGGCAGGTAACTGGAGGCTTTAGACGCAATTGATACATACCGATCTCTAAGAGTCTCTCCTTCCTCTAAATACTTCTCTTTAAGCATTTGATAAGAGTTAGTTGTAACCCATTTAGGTAGCTTATTTGTAGCTTGTAGCTTCTTTCTTTCTACACTTAATTCATTGTATATACTCATCTATTCTCCTGTTCTCCATATGAATCTATTCTCATTCCAAGCACGATTATATTCATTACCTTGTTTACTAAAGAAATCGTGGAGTTTAGATCCATTGATATTCTTATAGAACCATTTTTCTACTACATCATTAGTAGGATTGAAGTGAGGTCTAAGGCCAAGGTGTTCTAAGCACAAGTCAATACGATGAGCTACAAAGCTTTTTAGTTGTAAGCTGTTAATACCTTTAATCTCACCTTTATCAAATATCTTATCAATAATATGACATTCATGTTCATAAATGATCTGAGCTGTTTCATACAATTCTTCAAACAATTCTACTAAATTAACTTGAGTAAACTCAAAGTCTTCTTTAATCTCTTTAAGGTATGTTCTAAATAACCAAGCTCCTGCTTCACTATGAATATTCTCATCTTTAACTGAGAAGTTAATACCATCATTGACAGATGTTAATTTATTCTTACCTTCTGATTGAAAGTGTTTTAAGAATGCAAATGATGAGTAGAGAATAGCTCCTTCAATCATAGAGAAGATAGCTACAGACTTCAATCGGTCCATATGGGTATTTCTCTTCTCTACTCTCTTAGCTATCCACTTCATTCTATTCTTTAATATAGGATCATCTAAATAAGATAAATAGAAATCATCAGTATCTAATCCTAGGACCTCATTAATCTTATTGTAAAATGGAGCATGAACATTGATCTCAAAGAATGAGAAACAATTAGCCATTCGTTGTATGTCAGGTCTAGGAAACACTTGGGAAACATATCCAGACCAATAATCATTACCTACTGACAATTCATAGAGAGTAAAGAGTTTTAGAGTAGAGATGACCCCATGATACTCTGCTTCTGTAAAGTTAGTTCGGATGTCGTGTAGATCCTTCTCTACCTCAATCTCATCAGGTAACCAGAAGATCTCTTGTTGAAGTTTGGCATACTCTATAGCCTCTGGGTAGTCGATTGTATACGTTTCTTTCGGAGTTAGTAGTTTAATCAAATAACTCTCCTTAATAATAAACTAGTTTAGAAAATCTAATAGGCCTGTGGGGTGTATTATACCGTTTACCTAAAGATTTATGATTAAAATATTTACGAGATCCTATAGGATTCTCTAACTTACCTTGGATATATAAGGAAGCTATTTGTTTAGCTTGAAGATAAGCCTTTTTCTCTATATCATCAGTTAGATTAGGTTCTCTAATCTTTCTGAATTTCTGAGTCCAAGAGAAAGCTGAAGGTTCATAGACTACCTTACAAATAGAGGAAGGATGTTCCTTATCGTTCACTCTATTCATTGTAATCGCTGCTACTGCAACTTGTGATTGTATTGGCTCAGAGCGTGCCTCATGGAAGATGTTAAGGGCGAGACACAATATCCCTTCAGCTATCATCCAGTCTTATTGGCACTGTCCTTGAGTAGCCTGTCTTCAACTAGTTTAGCATACCCTTGGATATCATGCCAAGAGTCTGTATAGTTAGGATCTCCATTGATAATTCTGGCTATTTTATGTTGAATCATCTCCAGAGCTTCCTCTTGATCTGGCTGAAGCTTAGTCCAGCCTTGATGACATTTCATCCTACTCTTCAATGATTGTGAGAGAGTAGAGTGGTCTTTAAAAGAACCATAGGTCTTTTCTCTCTGATCTAATGTATCATCTACTGCCATTATTCAATCTCCGTGTATACTATGTGTACAATTTTATAATCAGGGTCCATGTCATAATCCTGTGGTTCACTATAAAGCAATCTTACATCTTCCTCGTAACTTTGAGGATCTATATAAATAAGTAACCAAGCTTCTCTCATGCCTTATCTAACCTATCTTGTGCTAACTGATTAGAGTACCCTGTAGGATATCTCTTATTCAATTTGATTATATTAGACTCTAAAGTTTCGTCTCTATCAATACCAAATTCTTTACGAAGCTGTTCTAAAAAGTATTCAATATCTCCTAATTCCTCTACTACATTTTCATAGTCCAATTCTTTCTTATAGATGACATGCTTTTTAATCGTATCTAAAAGTTCTCCAACTTCTCCTGATAATCCCATAATCCCGTGGATTAGGTTAGCATCTCTCGCTGTAATATTATCTACAATATCCTGTGGGTTTTTTAATGTTCTTTCTACCAATTCCGAATGTCTTGATCTAATACTCATATATAATTAAACGCCTTTTGTTTGTAGTCTAAAACAATTTGTTCTATAGTTGATAACCATCTGCCTTGAGCATCATAGCCAACATCGTACCTATTATCAATGTTGGAGACATCATGAGATGCATTATTGTGTGTGTGTCCATGAAGATGGATAGAACCATATCTTTTCTTATTCCAATCTTCAATAGGATAATGACAAAGGATAATAGGTAAATCTACCTCTGGAATCTCTATCTCTTTTAGGAGAGATACACTCTTCCATAGATTATGATTGGCTACTGAATTGCTATCATGATTCCCACGGATAAGATGGAAAGCTGCTGGACAATCTAATAGTAAATCTAAGGTAGCACTTACTTTATTGAAGCAGATATCACCTAGTAGATACACTTCATCATCTGAGGTTAGAGTGGAATAGCACTCTCCTATAAAAGAGGATTGCATTTCATCTAAATCTTTAAATGGACGATTACAGAATGAAATAACATTCTTATGTCCTAGGTGTATATCTGATCCAAAATATATTGTCATTTTAATTTCCAACCATGCTCTATATGTTTTCTATACTGAATCCAACCTTTAAAGTTACCATAGTACCTGTCAGATACTGCCGGAGTCGCTACGTGCTCTGTAGGGCTCATATGACCCTCTTTTACTAAGGTATCATGTAGAGCTAGGTCTTTATCAATATCTCTAAAGCCATCATGTGAAAGATAAGATACTCTAGCACATCTGGCAGTACTGACTTTAACTAAAAGATCAATTGGTAAATCTCTCTCTTCTTCACGAATATAAGGGAGATGCCATTGTCCAATATCAAGACGGTTAGGCGTTGATAGTTCTATAGCTTCTTTCATATTCATAGCTAACACTTGAATCTCTTGTTGAGCTCCATGATGTATCCTTAAATTAAAGAAGTTAGAGAAATCAGTAGAGCTAAGTATGACCTTAATAGTAGAGAAAGGTTCCAATAACCTGTTAACTATTTGTTTATGAACTCCAATTGATGAGAGGTACTCAGCTCGTGTAATAGCATCTTCCTTAGCAAGGAGCCATTGGTTCTTAGCGTATATAAGATCAGCTCCTTCCAGTGGCTCAGAGGCTGCCATGCCTGCTTTATTCCTCATGAATATAGGGAACCAATTAGTTTCTTTAATGTTAGCAATGGATTTATTGATTGGTATAGCCCTAGAACTTTGAGCATTCCTGCTGTTGTGGACAACTATCCCGTTAGCTATAAAATTCTCATATTTACTATCCATCTCTAAATCGTATGTTGGTTTTTCTCCTAAACTGCTTATAGATATTAGTAATTCAGGTTTACCATACAGGTAAGTGCCGCCTTGCCATCCTTGGATTTTATGTCTGTCTGTATGACAGTCTTTACATAGAGCCACTATATTATCATAATCAAAAGCTTTAGACGAATCTTGATATACTGGTACAACGTGATGTAAATCGTGTCCAGTTTTTTTAATATCTGTTCCACAATCATAACAGAGAAAATCTTGATCTTCTAATTTAGCACTTCTTATTTGGTTCAGCCACGTTGATTTCCATGAACTGTTTATTTTTTTTAAATTTAAGGGGTCTATTATATCCTCTTCTAGTTTTCCAAACGCCCTAGTAATAAGATAATCTTTATTAGGAATCAACTCACTAATCGTTTTCCATCCTTCTGTTGTCAGTATCCTGTGATCCTTACTTCCACTTACTTTTAAACCAGATTTTGTAGTCACCTCAAAAACTTCTTTAATTCCAGATATAACACAGTCACGTATTTTACATGTTTCTATTTTTTTAGAATCCTCATTTAACTGCCTTATCATCATGTTAGACAACCTTGTCCTAAGGTTTCTATTTAAAGAATCTCCTTCAAACCACTTATTTGCAAATTCTTTAAGAGTTAATGTATACAATCGCTTATATTTTTTATTTTTACTACCAGAAGGCAGTTCAAATTCTAAGATAGAATCACCATCTAAACAGAACGTCCTATGAGTGTTCATCTCAGAATGAATGTAGCGAGGGTACTCTAGCTCTAAAGTAGTTAATCTACATCCATCGTGTATTGAATCTTCAATAATTTTAGCTGATATCAATCTATTTCCTTTATTTCTTTTATATCTACATCGCAATCATTGTATTCTTTATAAAAAGAATCTATTGCGTCTTTAACAGAATGGTCTACAACATTAATTGTAAACTCATCTAATCCTTCTTCTTGTTCATAATCAATAAAAGTGATTCTATATTTCTTGTACATAATCTTTTACAATTTCAATTGACCTAATAAAAGCTGAATTATAAAACCCAACTACCTCTTCTGGATCATCCCTCCAGGCTACTACCATTCCTGGGATGGACTCGTAGGCTCCAAAAGAATCTGCCTGTATTACTTCTGACTCTTTAGTGTCCCATGTTATTTTGATATAACCTTTGGATACTTCTTCCTTATCTGGTTGAACTAATGTAAATATATTATCTGTCACTATCTCTTCCTATAAATATGATTGGAAGCCATCAATCTTTTAAAGATAGCATCCCCTTTGTCTTCCCATTTACTAACTGTTTTAAGTAAAGCTCTGAACTCTTTCTCTGTCATCGAACCTTTTACGTTATTGTAGAACCGGCTTGTCACACCACAATTACTAAGTTTAAGAGAACCTTTCCTACTAAGAGGTGTTTTATGATCTAATTCCATTACTTCATTAGATATGAAAGATCCTGATAGATAACACCTTATCGGATCTTGAGCTTCCAGCCACTCCTGGATCTCTACTCTAGTAGGTACTTCATCTAAATTTAATCCGAACTTTTTAGCACGAGTCCTCCATGAACTGCGGGCTTGAGAGGCTTTATATTGGAAGAAATTAGTTTTCTTCAAAGGATTTGAAGATTTTCTTTTAGCCACCGTATCTCCTTTTGCAGTTATCGCAACAAGTTATAGGCCCGCCATAAGTTCTTATGGATCTCTTACAATACTTACAGTTTGTCTTGGCATCCCAGTTTGTCTCTTGTTGTTTATGATATTTAAATACCTTATCCATTAATACTCCATGTCTCACCATCATCGTAAGTTCTCTTCATCCAAAGAAGAGTGCCTACTTCATGCAGAATCTCATCAATAGTTTGTCCAGAGAACCATTTAGTCTTATGTTCACCTTTCTTATCACGAGCATGAAGGAAAGTGTTATAGAACGGGATGAATGACTGATAGTAGTCATCATAGGTAAACTTAAAGGTCTCTAAGAACTTCTTAGCTTTAACATCTCCAAGGCCATAAGGACTAGGTATATTGTCTATTGAATCTCCTACTAACATTTGATAGAAGAAATTATAATTAGCTAACTCACTAGAGATATCAGTTATAACACCAGTGCCTATATTATAATTAAGGGAGGGGACAGTTCTTAAGTCTTTATCTGAAGAACATATAATAGTAGACTCAGAGCACCCTTCATTAATAGAGAGAAGATCATCTGCCTCTAAGTGGTCAAGGTATTCTCCGCCTCTATCTTCAAATCCCTTCCTAATGATGGAGTATAATACTGGTTTTTCTTCTGTTCTATTTCCTTTATATGGTTGCAGAGTTGCGATTGAATGTCTGAAGTTATTTGAACCAGATAGATATAACCGAAACTCAGAACTATTTGTATTCCTACAAATATTAGAAATAGCTTCATCGATTTTTTCATTGTAATCCTTATGGTCATAAACTTCTATTTCTGAACCTACCTCTAAGTCATCCCTGTCACCTATAGACTCAATAGCTTCTTCTTTATATTTACATCTCCAAAGTACTTTCTCATCCTTGAGAATTGTATAGTACTTATTCTGGTAACCGATAGCTATTTTATAAGAGAGTTCATCAGCATCTATTAGGGCTATTCTACTCATACTTTTCTAAGGCTACATCTAACCAGAAGTTAGAATCTGTAGACTCACTAGGTTCAATAACTTCAGTCTTCTTTTCTTTGACTGTTACATCCACAACTACATCCAATGACACTACATCTAAATTAGAGGAAGTCATTAAGGAAGATAGTGTTTTATTTAATGATGCCATTTGAGTGATATAATTGGCATATCCTTCATAGTTATTTTCTCTCCAATTAGGTAATAGAGAAATCTTTTTTTGCATAGTTTGAATAAACATTAGTTAATACTCTCATTTTGATAGTCAATAATAGCTGCTAAGTTAGCTTCTAAGTCGGAGGCATATTTAATAGCTTGTGGATAAAGTTTGGTCTCTACCTCAATAACTTTATATTTAACATTGACAATTTGATAGATCAATTGATTATCCAAATCTGTACCAACTATTACTTTATAATTAGGTGTTCTGTAAATTACTTGTTCCATTAGTTTCCTAAGAGTTTGTTTAAGTTATCTTTGAATTTTGAAGCTTTATCTTTTGTTTCTTCTAATGAGCTGACCTCCGCTGTCAACTCAAAGATTTCATTATTTTTATAAGCGATATCCCCTTCAATCTTATATGTCAGTTTATCCAATTCTGATAAAGTTTTAGAGAAGGAGGAGGTAATTGAGGAAAGTTGTTTATTAAAGGCATTCATCAGAAATCACCGTCATCAAATTCGTTAGAGGAGGAGGGGGCTGATGATTCTTCTACAGCATCAAAAGCATCTCCGTCTACAGAACCATATGGAACATGTGAGATTACCTGCACCCCTTGTAGATCACAAGTGACACCTGATCCGAACTTATTATTATAAGGAACAAAACGATATTGTACGTTACATACTGACCCGTTACCAATAAGCTTTTCAAATTTATCATCTTTACCTTTAGGACCGCAAACTACTGGCGGGTTATTGTCTCCAGACCCATCTGCTTTAGCTACTCTGCGTTTAAATCTATAAACATCTTGACCTTCATCATTCTGTTTAATCTTGATCCCTTTCTTTTTAGGATCTATTAACTTAGATTCTTCTAACAGTTGTTTCTTATGATCTTCGCTTAATACGGCTGTTAAGTGCCAAGTAGGGTCAAACTTGACATCAGGGGTTTGAACACTCGCCCAATTTACACTTACGTTTTTTAAAATTGACATAATTTATTTCCTTTGCTTAATTTAATTATTCAGATCTTTCGGAGCCACAGACAGTACATCTGTAGTTATCTTTAGCCATCTTGCTTCCTTTCAGAGTCTTGTTAAAAACTCTCATCCCTTGACCATGTAGCTTATCCTGCTGGTCATGTTTACATTTACATTTTAAGACCATTCATCATCTCCTAGTTCCCATTCGTCTATCCAGTACTCTTCCCTATCATCTCTAGGATTTATTAGGATGTCTGGAATAAAATTCTCTTCTTCGTACTCCTCTAATCTAGAGAGGTACTCTTTATTTTGAAGTTGTAATGATAACATACTTTTCTCTATTTGTCAAGTGTTTATATTGTACAAAATTTATGTAACTCCCGTTTCTTTTCTAGATAGGCTTCGTGAGCTTCTTCTGGAGTATTAAAATAACCTATGTGTATCTTTTTAGAATTAAGTGTCAATACAGATCGATATCTATTATTTACTTTACGTACTCCAAGAAATTTGCACTTATTTGATTTTTTAAACTTTGATATGTTTTGATTATTTTCAGAAGCAGAAGCCTCTCTTAAATTACAAATTCTATTATCGTGTCTAATACCATTTATGTGATCTATACCTTTAGGGGTATATCCATAGCAATATAGCCAAGCTAATCTATGAGCACTGTAATGCTTCTTTTCAAAACCTATAATTATATAGCCAGTGTCATTGGTTAAATACCCAGCAATATCGCCTTCTCGTATATGATTTGTATTTATTAACCAGTAGAATATCCCTGTATCTTTATTATATCTTAAAACAGTTTTTAAGACAGCAGTATCTAAAGTTAATGTATTGCCCATGAGTCTCCAATCTTATACTCTCCATCAATTCTTATATTTAAGTTATAGTATTCACCAGCTAATCTCATACCTTCAATCATTGATTTTCCTATTTCTTCTGCAACTTCCTCTTCACACTCTACTAGATACTCGTCGTGATACCATACATTTTGCTTAAAGTCAATACCTTTTTGTCTTAGAATATCATGATAGATAACCATAGCTCTTTTAGATATTATAGATCCGTTAGCTTGTAACAGTGTATTCAATGCCTTATGGCTTTGTACCTTCCCTTCAAATATCCTCATGAATATTTTTCTATTATCTATAGATGGTACATACTTGTACTTCTCAGCAAACTTTTTAACCGAGTCAATTAGATTACCAAGGGCTGGCACGTTAGTAAAAAAATCCTCTTTAAGTTGCTTACCTCTGGCGCTTGTTCCTCCAACAATACTACCTAGCTTTGTATCACCACTCCCGTAACATAGGGCATAAATCATAGTTTTTGCCATATCTCTTGTAGGTAAGTTTGCAGCATGTTGGTTGAATGTGTGTATGTCTCCGTTTAGAATAAGGTTTATATATCCTTCATCTCTCATATGATGAGCAAGCATCCTAAGCTCTAACCCTGAAAGATCAGCATTAACTAGTACCTTACCAGGGGCAGCACAGAAAAGCGAGCGCATCTCCTTACCAAATACTGATGTCACTCTCGGTATATTAGCCACAACACTGTGTTTCGCCCTTGCCGTATTTGTACCTAGGGGTCTACATCTTGCAGCTATCCTATAGTCTTCCCTGACATACGGTAAGAACCCAGTAATCTGAGATTGCCTGTGGTTCATTGTATACCACATAGCTAAGTGCTTTCCAAAGTCACCTACCAGTTCTAATGAATCAACTGGTAATCCTTTATTTGTTAGCTTAGGTTGACCTGTTTCTGTAAACTCAGTAGGTTTCCATCCTAGTTTGAGAAGCTGCTTAATAATCTGCTGTCTCTTTGAGATAGATGGGTCACTAATTGATATCCTACTAAATTCCCCTTCAACCACTGTGGGGTCAGGAAACCAATTGATAACAGAAGCAGTATAGTCTCCATTTTTAAGCTGGATCTTTCTGACAAAGTTGTATTCATATTCTCCTTTCTTATCTTTAGTCTCCTCTATAATAATATTGTAGTCTAAGTAAGGACGAATTAGAGTATATAGCTCTTCCTTCTTCCTCTCTAAAAGAGAAATATAGTATTTAGCCTTGGCTAGGTTAAAGTAAACACCATATGCCTCTTGCTCACTTATAATTTGTGCTACCCTATGTTCAAGGAGGATAGCTTCAGTCCAATCTATTCTAGCAATAGTACCTCCTAATATAATCTAATTATCCCACCCTTCTGGTTTTTTCATCTAGCACCTCCACTTCTGCCCGTGCTTTTAAATGTACTGGTTCATTTTCAGAATTATAACATAAAGAGTACATTCCGTCAATATGGCAGAAATATAAATCAAATATGTCTGCATAACGAATGAAGGACTTCCTAGGTACATCGTATAGTTTCATTTAAAGTAAATAGCAGCGAGTATTAATGTTAGTAAAATACACACATAAATAATTGTAAATGTTAATCCACTTACTAATTTAAACAATAATTTCATCATCGAATGACCTCATAACTATTTGACCACGTCTGTATAGAGTAGTTCTTCCTAGGTAATTAGCTACAATATTTTTCTCTGAGAGAGCCCATTGAAAGCTATCGTAACTAGGGTTAATTTGAGCCGCCTCTTCTTCACTGTTAGCTACACAAATAAAAGATTTGATAGCCATAAAATGATTATTGTCAAACTGATTTACTTTATATAATTTCATTTGTATTCCAATAGATACAAGTTAGATACTGCTTTAAAAGACTCAGTAGATTCATTGCATTTAAACACTAAACCTTCTCTTCGTTTCGTAGTGTTATTAATCACTGATAAACCATCTGCTAATTCAAGAAAGTATTCTCTATTATAATTATCAGGAGTAAAAGATGCAATGTATACAGGAACATGCTTTAACTCTAAGTCTTTACAAACCTGATCTCTTTCTTTAGGTAATAACCAAGTTTGATTATCAATATCCCAGATGTTGTAAACATAGTAATCATGCTCTTCCAGATCATAGTGATTCCCACAGACCCCTGGGCCTACTAGTTCTCCCTGTACTGCTAGGTTCTGACCATAGGCTCTCAGCTTATCTGGGATACCTAGTTTATCAGCAGTATACCAGAACTTATTATTCTCTAAATCACTCTTCAAATTGATATTACGAGAACAGACACCTTCATCCTTCAGATCCTTATTGTTGATGTAGTAGACAGTCATAGAAGAACCTTCTAACTTCTCAGTGACTTCCCATGTTAAATCAGAGGAAGACCATCGTTCTAAAGTTTTATCTGAGATATTCTGGATACGTTCCTGATCTGACTTAGGAATGAACCAAGGGAATCCACCTTTTCTAGCTTCTGGGTTCGCTAAGTATCTTTTAAAGTATTCTTTCTCTGATAATTCCCATTTGGTAATGTTAAGTAGCTCTGAGACATCATCTCCTTCTTCTGCATCTTCTATACTCTCACAAGGTCCAGATGTAAAGTAGGTATCTAATGGTATTAATAGACCTTGAGACACTTGACCTCTAAGTTTAATTGTCTTTAATCTCTCTCCCTTAATCCCGTTATACTCTCTAGGCTCTTTGCCTCTCGATAGGAACGGTGCTAAGTCAGTAGGTATCCAAGAGTCGATCTCGCAGTAGATTACTAAATCGTTTAAGGCATACTGACCCTTCTGACCTACTACCCACCAACCATCTACTCGATAAGCTTGGATTAAGTCAGCTCCTTCAATATCTTTGATTTCTGCTATCTTTCTGATAGTAGCTAGTTTTCTCTCAGTCATGTTTAGTACACCATATACATATTATCAAATAAATAATCTTCTTTATCAGGCTCATTGTCTAGATCTATAACCTCTACATATTCTTCTTTGTCTGAGGAGTAGACTTCTTGTACAACACCACCTTCAACTATAATCTGAATCATAATATTCCTCATCGTCTAAAGTAATGCCAACTTCTTTTAAGTCAATATCGTCTGGTAGATTTAAGGTTACGGCAGGAGATCCTTCATTAGCATAAAACCTTTCGATATCCTCTTCCATTATCTTTTCTAATAGCTCTAAATCTTTAAAAAATAAGAGACAGCCGCTGCCATCTCCACTGTCACTAATTACACCGTATACTTTCATTTCACTAACCTTTTCAGTTCATTAATGGTATCTATATTATCTTTGTAGATGATAAAATGTCCGCTCTCATCTGTATTAATATTATTCAATAAGTCTTTTACAAGAATTATTAGCTTCTTCTTTTCGTCAATAGCGTCATCTATAATTTTAAATAGTCCGTCCATCTAATCCTGCCTCTTCTAATAGTTTATAATAAACTTTCTCGTTAATAAGAACATCTGTTTCACATCTATCTAAGATAGTGTCATCAAAGTATCTCCAATCATGTATCTCAATCTTCTTATGGCCTACTCTATAGCCCCATGCCTCTAGGCTATGAGGGCCAATCTTCTTTGACCTACGGGTTACTGGATTAAAGACGGAAGTAGGACACCCTTTAGGTAACTGACGGTCTGGATAGAGAAGTTGAGATAGGATATAAGTATCTACAACATTCTCTATACCTACTAGGTCTATTAGGTCTATGTCATAAAACTTTTTAATCATAGGGATATCATAGGAGACTATGTTGTGACCTATGATCTTTTTATTAGAGAAACACTTTATAATAGAATCTTTATTCAAATGGTCTGAGTGAAGAGTGAACTTGCTGAAGATCCCGCCTTGATCTAAGTATTTACCACATATGCAATGAATAAGAGTAGAGTCTTCTAATAGACCATCAGCTTCTAAATCGAAGACTAAATTATTTTCTAAATTCATCTTCAAATTTTAAGTAGTCTTCTATAGTGTCTAGACCATCTGACCTGCCAGCACTATAGCCATCGTTCCAGGCTAGCCTAGCTACTTCCATATAAGCTTCAATACCACCGTTCTTATTAGAAATGATTATTTCTACTTCTTCTCTTGTTAACATACTATTCCCCTAATAATTTAGAAACTATATCTCTTACTTCTTTAAGAGAAGTACTTTTAATTAACTGACTGTTCTTGAATACAGTCTCTAAGCAACCTTGTCGTTCTTGAGCTGAATCCACTTGATCTATGTAAGAGTAAGTATCTCCTACCTTAGTAACCATGATATAACCTTTAGCACTACGCTTAGTACCATCGTCTGTCTTAGGATCTTTAAATAAAGGTACATTAACACCGTTGATTCTAGCGAGAGTAGTTTTCATAGCGAAACCATGAGTATCTCTAGTAACATTTTGGAAGAGGTAAGAACCTAAACCGAAGACAATATTACAACTAGCGAACCCTTTATCCTTAAGACCTTCTAGTATCCTCTCAGCTCTATCATAAGTAATAGAATCACCATAGATAGCTCCGATATGAGGGTCTAATACTTTATATCCTTTCTCATTAATAGTGCCTCCAAAGGTGTCCCATAGACACTCTATCAACCCTTTAGATTCCCCATAGTCAAGTTTTTTAGATGTGCCTTTTTCTAAATCTTTTAACCACTCTTCTCCATCCCTATCTACTATTGTAAACCCATCTTTCTGCGAAAGACCACAAATAATATCTACTGGGTCACCTGAGTCAGGTCTAATAATTAATTTACCATCTCTACCCATAATCAAAGATTTGATAGAAGGGAGAGTCTCAGTTACTACCTTCCAGAAGTCCCATGTATCTGATACAACACTAACAGGACCGGTAGGGTACACATTAGTCAAGAGGTGGACGTAAGTATCTAGTTCATCGTCTTTACCACCAGAACACATAACACTGTGTTCAGTGGCAGGAACTGACTGACCTATTACCTCACCTTCTGGATTATAGTAATCATCAATATAATCAACAGCAGGTACATTATCTGTACCATATGATCCTGCCAGTAATACTGATGCTCCAGATTTAGCTGCTGCCTGTCTGGAACCCATACCTCTCATACTAAAATCATGCCCTTGATACTTACAGAACTCTAATGGAGAGCCTGTCTCTTCGGCATACTCGTTAAACATTTTACGGAAGTAATAGTAGGTTGTGGCAGAGGTAATAGGCTGCCAAATCTCACATGAAAACACTGACTCTAACATATTAACTACCCAGAAGAACTCTGGAATAGTCTCTTTGAAGGTTATCATAGGAACACCATAAGGTACAAATGAACCCTCTGGCAACGCTTTAATTTCGATAGGCAGATAGCCTATGGCATGTAGATCATAGATGTGTTGTACATCCATTTCTCTACCTAAAATACCTTCGATTCTAGCTTTATACTTCGGTACTACTTTTTTAGCTGGTCTAGTGAAGAATGAGTAAGTCCATTCATCAATGAAGTACTCTAATAAAATACCTTGTAACCCAGTAAATAGAACTCCTGTACTTCCTGGGATGTTAGAGTGTTTACCTGAACGAGCTGTCCAGTTAGCATAGATTGAAGATGTACCTGGGTTATATTGAGATCTGTGATCTATTTTATAAGAATCTTTTTGATGAATAGCTGACATGTTAGAACCAATAGATTATGTTAACGTTAGGTTTATCGTAGAATTGTTTATTACTTTCTGTAAGACAAGAAGAGGTAGTATAGATATTATCAATGTAAGAGAAAAAATCTTCTGATACACCTTTAAAGATACCATGAGTCACATATAAATCAACTGACTCAGCCCCTTTACTTTTTAATAGTTTAGCTGTCTCTAGGAACGTCCTACCTCCATCACAAATATCATCTACAATTAAACAGGAGCCGTATAAACCCTCTCTGTCTGTAGTAATAGATGTGATGTTGCCTGTAGTTGGGTCTCTTACCTTATCGCATTGAATATAGGAAGTGTAACCTAGCTTATCACATACTTCTCCTATCTTTTTAGAAGCCCCTTTATCTGGAGATACTAAATTATCATATTTCTTAGGAACAAACTTTACCATCTCTTTCTGATGAATGTTTCTAAAATTATCTATTAGAGTAGCAGCTACATCTGAATGTACATCTGCACTTACCACCTCTGTATATCTCTGAGAATTTAAGATATTGGCAAAGACATCTAGAGAAAAAGCTTGTCCTTCAGAACACACTCTATCCTGTCGAGCATACGGTAAATATGGTATGCACAAAGTAATATCGGTAATACCTTGTCTTCTTAAAGAGTCAGTTAGTAATAGTAACCTCATCAGATCTTTAGATGAAAGGATAGAGCAACGTATTGTTACAGGACCTTTATATTTAATCTTGTATTGAACATGCTCTTCACCTCCTGAAAAAGTTAAGAATTCTACTTTATCAAAGATAAGATTATTATAGTAAACTAACATCCCTCATCTCCTTGATCAGCAATTTTATCATATTCTTCTTCCAGTGTACACCAACATTCACATTTTGTCAAGTCTTTCTGGCATTCGTTAAGAGTACAACAATTACTCATTAACCTCATGAACTGTTGGTACGGTACTTTAATTATAGATGTTTCTAACATCATAACTTCTCCACTCTCTCAATAAAAGCCATAATTGAATCAGCTCTTACCTTCCTGTTTGATTTGCCAACGAAGAATCTATAAGTAACATCACCTACTCCTAAATAAACTCTCACCTCTGCATGTTTACGACTATTCTTCTCTTTGATAGTGATGGAATAATCATTAGGGAATACCATTAGGATCTCTTTGGAGTTAGAGTAAACTTCTGTCTCTTCTACCTTACCAGTGCGTTCTACCAACACCTCTCCAACACTTTTCTTAATAGCCCCTTTATTTTTATGATCTATTAGATCCATTTATACTTCTCCAATCATATTTAAACTGTGAGATATTACGAATGTATCTCATGACTCTATCGTAGCCCATAGGACTATAAGCGTTCTCATCATTCTCATAGAACTTAGGGTCTGATATGTACATATAGTAATTATCAAAATTATTATTGATAAGGACAGAGGTTCCGTTTGTAAACTCAAGGGAGACGGAGGTAGGTTTACACTCTATCTTACTAACAGTTTTCTCTAGGACTTCTGAGAGCCTATCATTTTGTTTATCCTCTTCGGCTAATTGGAAGAGGTGTTTCAATAGGACACCATTTACTTCTCTACTCATGTCTATCCTTATTAAATTGTACAAAATTCATGGATAATCCTTTTAGTATTTAAGTAGGCATAATGTGCTTCTTCAGGGTCATTAAAATAACCTATTAGAATATTCTTTCCATTATCAGTGATTGTAGCTCTCCAAGGTTTAGATTTAATACCGCTAGGCGATACTCCTAGATATCCAGATTTATTGTTCGAGTTAGCTTTTTTAATATTTTGCATATTCTCTCTTCTAGTTGCTAATCTTAGATTAGAGATTCTATTATCTAACTTATCTCCATTGATATGATCAATATCTTCAACAGGATCTAGATTATCTTTATTATGAATAGCCCATACTAAACGATGGGCTCTATAATCTTTACCGTCAATCGTGAGTATTCTATATCCTCCGTCGTTAATCCACCCTATTTCTAGTTGTGGATATTTTTTAGAGTAAAACTTACCATCCACTTCGCTATATGCAACTCTGGATAGCAAACCATCAAAAATTTTCATTGTATTCATCTTCGTCAAGTTCAGCCCACCTTCCGGTTTCATGGTTGTATTTAAGTTTAAAGGTAGTACCTGTAGCTAGTCCTGTATTCCTATCTTTTAGGACTCTAAAGGTAGTTGTGTTTCTTTCATCAACATCTTCAGCTTGTTGATTCCTCTCTAAACCGAATAGGAAATTAGACCAGAAAGCAATAGCCCCAGAGCCTTTAAATTGATCTGCATTTACTTGGCCACCACATTCATGCGGAGTTCCTGATGTTTTTCTAAGATGAGATACATAGAATATTGTACAATCTAGCTCTTGACACAGGGACGCCATCTCTTCCATAAGTTTATTGAGTGCTTTATATTCATTATCTTCCTGTGCTACTAACGCTGTTAAATGGTCTAAGTATATATCCTTAATATCAAGTGCGGACACCATGAACCTAATCTTGGTTTTGATTGAATCCCAATCTTTAGCTCCAAAGTGATTGTAGAGATAGACCTTACCTTTTAGATCATTGATACCATCTACCAACTCTTCGACCGTCCAATCACCTCCTTTATCTGATGGAATATGGAATCGCTTATTAACCTTCTTTCCAGCAAGTACTTTAAGTGTTTTAGTAGCAGGCTCTTCGAGGAAGATAACTCCTGCTTTAAGTCCGTGAGTGTTAATGGTATGATGGATACATTCCTTAAAGAACTCTGTTTTCCCACATCCACTTCCAGCACCAATTCCATACAACTCGCCTCTTCGATAACCGTATGTAACCTCTGTGAGACTATTCCAAGGCCAGGATAATCCCATGACAGGGGGCTTAATGGCTTCATCAAAAATATCTTCAACGGAGACAATGCCATCTGGTTTGGTTTCTTTGGCTGAAAATATAGCATTAAGGAAATCTTGATGTCGTCCTGATAGTAGTAGCTCATTTGGATCTTTAGCTCCTTGATATGATATAGTCTTTACTTTGTTAGGAGGGAACATCTCAGCTACTTTCTTGGCAGCAGCTTGTCCTGGCTCATCCATATCGAAAGCTAAGAAGATATTCTCGAAGGAAGATATCCATTCAAAATTAGTCTTAAAGTCTTTGAGAGCTGCACTAGCCCCGTTTACAATTGAGACTACCCTGTAAGCTTTACCTAACTTAGCTAACATTTCACATACTGCTAAGGCATCACAAGCTCCCTCAGTAACAATTATCATCTTGCCATTAGATCCTGCCAGATCTTGGCCAAAGAACTTGGCAGACTTAGGAGGAGAAGCCCATTTAAACTTCTTATCTTTAACCTCTCTTAAACACCAAGCTACTGACCCATCTTGGAGAAAGTGGGGATATGCATGTACTTCATCATTACCTTGAGTATCTACCTTACTTTTTACACCAAACTTTTCACAAGTAGACTTACTAATACCCCTAGAGACGAGAGGATTAAAGTAGAAAGTATTAATATTGAAATTAATCTTAGGAACCTCCTCTTCTCTAGTTTCGTTAACTTCTTTGAATTCCTCATCTATATTACCATATGGATCTTTATGTTTATGGTCGCATGAGAAGCAGATACCATAGTACTCACCAGTCTCTTGATTCTGATAGACTCCTACTGCATCTGATGAACCACACTCTGTGCAACCTATATTTTCTATGTACTTGCCTTCACTCATAGCCCCTCTTTTAATATGTGATAATTAATTGCCCACGTCTCAAAGTTTTTAAAATGTCGTTGATAATGTCCACTAGTTAACTTTGTGATATCATTGTCATTATCCTTAACCTTCTTCAAATTGTTGCAGAAGTTAGCGATGCCATGAGACCCGTGATTAAGCCCGCGATAATACTGGACAGGCAGATCTCTGCCGCTAATATCTTTAGTAGCGATAGTTTCGTAGTCGTATTCAAACCACTTTTCATCTCTATTCTTATTTTTACCTACTAACGACTTGATGTACTCATCGTTACAAGAGGTAAAAGGATTACCGTTGATGATAGTTTCAATGTTAGTCAATAAAAACTCTAAATCTACTCCAGAATCAATAATAGAATGCCAGTAGGATGTATCCTTCTGAGTCTGGTAGAGTTTAAGGCATTCTTTAAAATGAGTTAGAACTCTTCGTTTACTAGTAGGGTAGACTAATGAACGTACAATTTGTATGATAGTAGATGTTGTTAGAGTAGATTGAATCCAGAACTTATCAGCATCTATGACTACATAGTCACCTAATACATAAAATTTAGTTTCAGGAATACCTACTTTCTTCTCTAAGCTATTAAGGATTTTAGATTGCTTCATCAATAAAGAGGCAGCGTCATTATCATATGTTAACATAGAGAAACAGAAGTTATCAGAACTAATAGTCTTAGTCGGACAACTACCTCCATTATGAAACCCTAATCTCTGATATCCAATAGAGTCTCCAATATAATCTTTGCATCCAACTCTATTCCCGTTCTCTTCATACTCTCCGTCTCTCAGCTTATCTAAGAGACAAATTAGGACATTATATTTTCCTGGTGTCTTATTGTTGTAAGCAATGTTAGTTTTATTAAAGTGTACAGTAACTTTCATTTAAAAATCCGATAGATTATAGTGAGGTAGGATTGTTGCACAGTCTTCGCAGTAGGCATCTCCAGAAGAATCCCAAGTTATTTTCTCATGATCTTCTGGCAATAAGTTGGTAGTACAGTAAGCACAACCGTGTTTAGTTAGTTCATCAAACTCTTTACGTGTAACCTTTTTTTTAAAGGGGCCTTGAAGTAAGAATGGGACTATACTATTCTCTGTTTTAATCTCAGAGACACCTTTAACAATATTGGCATAACCGAAATTGTCTTTAGTAATATTAGCTATCTTAACCGATAGAGTCTTACCTACATACTCCTTACCTTCTTTATCTGAGATACCGGATATATTAAGAGCGATATCATTGTATACACCTGATAAATAGCCGTTTTGTGTGGTTACAGTAGTCAAGCCGGCGTTATAAGGGTACCAAGCATTGATTTTTAATGGGATTGTAACACCCTCCATGCTAGTACCTTTAAAGGTCTTAGTAGTTCTAGAGCCAGTCTGATAGAAGTTGTACGGACTCTCTTTAACCGCTGGTTTAAATGGGACAGCTTTAAACTTTTCTTCTCCATTCAACGGGATTTCTAACCAAATATTCTCTGGTACTGCCTCAATTTTCTCTAAGACAATTCCGTTTCTATTAGCTAACCATCTAATCATAGAGGCTTCTGATGCAAATAAGATAGACTTAGAATCTTTGACATACCCGAAGAACATTGGTCTATCTTCGTTACGTGCAAAGTTCAGAGTTTCTAGTAAGAAATCATACCATACTAAAGAGTATGTTCCTTCAATTCTCTCAATACTCTTCTTGATATCCTCTGATTCACTGAACATGAATGAAACAGCAGAAGAGTCTACATCAAAGGTAGGTTTATTAAGTGTACGATGGTTGGTTACAGTACCATTATGGAATAGAATAATGTTACCATGCTCAAATGGATGAGCATTGTCATCTGTATGAGTACCTTGGGTAGCCCATCTGTTATGTCCTACTGAGAACACTGATGAATCTCTTAGCACCGATTTAGTCTTAGATAATTCTAAGAAGTCAGCGGCATTTAAAGATTTCTTGTACATATTATAGAAACCTTTATCATTTACAGATAAGATTCCAGTACCATGTTCACCACGGAGGGCGTCACAATAAAGTGCTTGTTTAAACCATTTAGTTAAAGGTTCAGCAGCTTTAAAGTTTGATTCTCTATTAATAAATCCTACAATCCCACACATATTATACCTCTAAGTTATTAGCTAATTTAAATTGATGAAGGAGAGTATTAACTGATCTAGTTCTAACCTTCTTTCTGTTGGCTACTGCTGCCAAATCGTTCAGATTAAGGACTTCTCTAGTATCCATCAGTCCTCTGAACAACTCGTTATCCACCTCTACTCTCCCTAAGAACTCGTCTGTAGCCAGGTAAGTTCCTTTAAAGATAAGAGAAAGAACTTCTCTATAGCCCTTATCAGAATAAATTTGTAACCATTCTTTAACATCAGTCTTGGCAGCTAGCTTCAGAGCTAAGATGATATTAATCCAACGCTTTACCTCAGACATATCTTTAGTACCTTGATGATGTCTGAACTCTACTGAACCGTAAGTAGACACTGGTAAGATATTAAGAGCAGAGTATTTATCACACTGTTCCCTAATAGCTCTAACAAATCGTTCAATAGAATCATACTCATCACCACCTTTCTTAATAAGTTCTGATAGTATATACTTGAATGCTGAGTTTGTCAAGGGCTTACAATAGTTATTCTTTACTCGACCGGAATCAATAGTTAAGAAAAGTACTCTCTCAACAAAGATATATAACAGAACAAAGTTAGATACTTCCTCGTTACCTAAGTCTCTAACATCTAAATGGACATGTACTGAGCATCTGTCTGTAATCTTAATAGGCTCATTACGATAAGAGAAGGTATCAATAAACGTTTGCATCTTATCGAGAGCCGCTGTAATATTAGCGCCCTTATGGGGCACTGAGAATATAAACTCAGTACCTTTTCTCAAAGAGCCATCTTTAATAACCTTCCAGAAGTTACCTAAAGAAGGAAGAGTAACATCTGTTATAAATCTAGAAGATACAGGCACCTCTCCAGAAGATTTGGAGAAGGAGTATTGTATCCCTTCCATCTCCAGTTCAACACCAACTGCATCTGTATTAGAGATTAGTTTCTCATCCTCTTTATACAAGAACTCATCCGGTTCTTTACCAATGTAATTACCTATTTTCATGCGACCTCAAATGGTATATTTAATTTAGTCAACTCTTCGTTGAAGGAGCTATTAAGGATAATCCAAGTTCCTGTCTTAACATTTAGTTCAGCAATGGCCCATGTATTCTTTAACAAGACAAACTTGTTGTAGAGAGAGTCTAATTTAATACATAGAGTCGATGAGAAAGCACATGACAGCCTATTAAAAGAGAGGACTGATTCTAATGCTTCTTCATAAGATGGATACTTTTGTAGAAAGATATTAGATACCACTTTCTTAGTAAGAGAAGGGGAACCAATATCTGGATTTTCATTGTATGGTATCTCGGTTGCCCTTATCTCTCTGTCTGATATGCTGTAGTAGATACAAGAGTAGTCAGTAAATCCGCGCTTGTACTTATAGCTGTTATCTCGTCTATAAGATCTCTCTGAAAACAAAGAGAATTTATCACAGTTGATATAACCAATATTAGGAAGGGTGAACTGGAATGAATCATCATATAGAGCTGTAGTTCTATTAGTAAGATTACCGTTTACTACTTTATAATACTCTAAACGAATCTTATTATTTTCTACATAGAATCCAGTGGCAAACCCAATAAAATCATCTTTAATGAAATAACAATGGGCATACCTTAACTCTAAATCATGATGAAGAATCCTTAACTCCTCTTCATCTACTCTTGGTCGTACTGGAGGAGCAGGCTCTGCTATAGCCACAGCTTCAGCAAAAGGGAACTCTCTAATATTCCTAGTAGGCTCCATCCAAGCAGTATTAGCGGTTGTAAATCGTCTAACAGCCTCTGCTGTAAGCCTAGCGCCAATCAAATCATAGACGCCATCCACAGGAGCAGTATCAAGAAATCCAGGTCTTCTACGAGGCCTATTGACATCTTGAAGCAATGCTCTTTCTCTCTCTAATATTTCACGCTGATGATGGGACCAGGTTGCCGATGGAATTGCCTCAAAGACTAACCATCTAATCTCTGCATTAGTTAAATTATTAAAAAGCCTATCGGTTAAACGCATAGTCCTACCTCCTTACTTAACTGTTGAGCTGACTTATAATCTCCATTATTAATGATTGAGATTATATCATTTTTGAATTGTTCTGCTAAAGAACTGAAATGGTCTAAGTTATTGTATACAGATTCAACACCAGAGAATACCATTCTCATCAGGTCATCTGAACGTAGCCAGAAGTTAGAGAGAGTTCTGTATTCAATACCATCATAGCCATGTTGGTCAGAATACTTAGGTCTGAAAGAACCAGCTTTACCATAGTACTTTCTTCTGTCGGTATCTCTGTCATAGATCGTACTAGGAACACCTAAGACTAAGTCTAGAGCTTTGACAAACTTGATTCTATTGTCTTCTCCATCCTCTCCTTTAGCCTGATCGAATGAACAGTGTAAATGACCACCACTCGCTCTAATGTTAGTAGAACTATAATCTGCTGGTTCATTAGGACATAGTTCCCAGGCAGAGTAGTCAGGGTCACATCCGGCCTGTGAAGCACGCGGGTCTGATAGTAGTGACGGGTCTGCCAGAACACTAGCCATAAAGTCAAGTTTAAGGTCTAATGGCTTAATGATATCACGTAAATCATTTAAGATTAAATGGTGATTGGTAATAAACTCTTCTGCATTCTTTGAGGGAATAGAGTTTACCTCTGCAAAGATATTATCCCATTGAACTGAACCATGTTTAGTTTTAAATGGGTTCTCTTTGGTTCCTGGAATCAAGTCGATAGCTGAGATTACTTTACCCTCAGTATTAACCAATTGCATTTCTGGGTCACTTCCTACCATTAACATATTTACCTACCCTATTTTAAATTGAGATCTAGCTGATTCTCCACGTTGAGAGACAGCATAATTGTTTAAGTCTATCCAAAAGTCTAAACGAGATTGTACTTTATCCTCTGGTACATCGCACTCTAATACTTCCCATTCTCCATCAACCCATTCAGCATCAAAGAAAGCTCCGTTATAACATCGTGGGTCGTTGAGTTGTAGCTTCTTTTTTCTTTTTAATATATCCATTTCTAATCAAATGAAGATGAGCTGGAGTCACATGATGATGAATCATATGAACTACTAGAATTATACGACGATGAGCAACTAGGCTGATAAGAATCATTTGAGCTATAAGAAGATGATGTATCTTCTGGGAGCAATGAAGCTAAGAACATAGCTCCTACAATACTATTAGTGTCATCAACAGTCTCTTGTTTAGATGGAGTAGAATAACTTTGAATCTTACGAGTGATAGATTCAGATCGAGAAGGCCTAGGTTTCTCATTAGTATCTAAAGCTTTGTTCAAACGGATTCTCAGATTCTCATTCTCTTCTTGTAACTTCTGAATCTTTTGTTCGTGATAGTGCTCTTTACGTCCGTAAGAGTAATGGAGGTCTTCTACAATTCGGTTGTGCGTTGATTTTCTAATGAACATTATTTTTCCTTAATACCCAGTAGCCTGAGTCTAATTGAAATGGAGAGTATCCTGGAATAAGTGTGATATATCCATAGTTTTTCTGATTGTTAGATGTTTTTTCATCTCTAGTCCAGTAGACGCACTTTCTACTATTAACAGGCTTAGCCATGAAAGGAAGGCCATCACATCTTAACAGATCACCTATTTTAATAGATCTATCAATCTGACCGATGATGAATCTATTATTATAGCTTTTTTCTAATATCTTATGATTAAGAGTCTTGCTTGATCCTTTATTACTGATCTTAAAATATACTAAAGTCTCTTGGTAGTTTTTGCTTGTACTGACTTTTGTAACTTCACATTTAAACATTGTAACCTCTATTTAGTACGAATAATTGTATTACACATCTTTTTGAGATGGTGGACTGTCAACTGATTAGTTGGGTTTTCAAGAGCTGATTTAATATTGTTTACTACATTCAAACATACTACGACATTACCGGGGATATAGCCTTTGGTATTGTCGATTCTATCTAGGGTCTTTCGATACTCCTTATCCTCTGAGTTAAAAGGAAGAGAGGTATAATAACAAGTTTTACGAGAAGTTACCTTTTTAAACTCAGAGAAGGTAAGACTAAACTCATGACCGTTCTTTTTGGCATTGTCATGTTTGTCTATGTAGTACATAGCTATTTGTACATCGTTCATAGATAAATATCCTTAAATGCTTCATAATAGCGAGTTAAAGTAGTACCTTCAAGACCTGGGGCAGTATTAACTTCTAATATAAATACCTCGTCATCTTTAGTTACTATTACATCAACGGCACCGAAATCAAGACCAAGTGCAATTATAGCTCTATTACTTTGAAGGATAGCTTCGTTCTTAGCAGCTTCACTAATACTTAACTCTGATGAAAAGATGTAACCGTTTTCAAGATTACGAATGTACTTATTACGATCAACCAGACCCCTTGCTTCCAACTGTTCTGTTGACAATCTTTTCTTCTGTTGAATATATATCGGTCTACCTTGGACGATGTGAACTCTGAGCTCATATTTCTTTTTAATGTATTTAGTGTAGAGAGGAGCATCAACCAACTCCTCTTGGTTAGTTGCAATTACAATCCCTCGGCCTGATGAAGCTGATAGTAGTGTACGGCATACTACATTACCATCATTTAGCCACTGAGAGGCTGTGAGTCTATCGGTTGTAAAAGGTACATAGCTAAGTGGATTGTCAGGATTATGCAGATTAAAAGTATTAAAACTATTGAAACATAATAATTTATTACTACTAGTTCTGATAGCATCAGGTTTATTTATAGTATTATCGGTATTAGTCAACCACGGAATAGATGAGAGACCCCAGTTAATAATAATCTGATTCTTATTACGAGGAGCAGATTTAGGTGAATAAATCTTTAGACCTAGCATTTTAGCTAAAGAACCGCCAGATATTTCCTTAGAGTTCTTATATTTTTGTACTAAAATCATGATAATCCTGCTATTTTATCAGTTATTCGTTTAATACATTCAACAATCTTATTAGATTCGTCATTACAAACATTATATTGATGTAATGCTCTCTCCAAAATAACTAAAGTTTCATTCAATTCTTTTATAACGGGGGCATTAAGCTTTGTCATCATCTCTCCCAAATACCCTTTTATTACCTAAATCTTCCTCTTCAAACATCCATTTAATCATTAGGAATACAGTAATCGGCCCAAGTAAGAACCATTTTACGGTTTTAAATAACTCGAAATAGGTAACATTTTTAAAGAATGAGGAATCATAATCAACTTCACTCTTAATTATGGTGTATGTACCCCATACTCCGCAGATTATCCAAGCTATAACTATAAATGGTAACATTATTTTCTCCTGATACTAGGTCTAAAAGATGAAGAAGATGAAGGTTTGGAGCTAAATTGTCTAGATGGGCCTGATGAAATAGATGGCTTACTTGACCAGAATGACGGTTTAGATACTGGTGGAGCTGATGTAGTAGGTGAGGGTCTGATAGTAGTCGGAAGACGAGGAGCCTCTCTAATTCTATTAGCAGGGTTAGGAGTAGTAGTATTAGTGTTGTTGGTAATGTAATGACGTTCTGTATGAGTAGAGTTACCGCCATTATTGTTATTACCAAGAGCTTGACCTAACATAAACCCTGCCATACCTCCCAGTAAACCATTGTCATTATGTTCTTGAACAACTACAGGTGCTTGTTGATACTGGGCTGCTGGCAGAGAGGGGGTAACCTCTTGTACACCACTAGTTTGCAGTTGAGATTGTAACTGCTGGATTTGTTGTTGTTGCTGTTTAATCAATTCTTCTTCATCAGAGGAACATGCTACTAACAGTGGGATAAGAGCAAGAGATATTAATTTTTTCATTTATAACTCCAATTAACGATTCCATTATCATCAGGAACTAGTGGGCTATTGTAATTATCAGGTTTAGTGATTATATACATCCAAGCAGTTACAATCGAGCCTAAGTCTAATGTAATAACTATTTCTTCTCGTTTATAGAAGTGAGGATGAGATTCTAACCTATCAAGCCTAGCAAGGGTGTCGCTATCTACAGCCCAGACTTCTACCTTTAGACTGTTAGTACCTGGGATAGCCCCTGGATACGCCTTAAAATCAAGGAGGTTATAGTCTGGGAGTGTAGTCCCTGGACCTAACAGTTCTGAGTTAATCAGAAGACCGTTGTTAGATTCACCTGATTTCAAGGAGCCATAGACAGCTACTAATATACCATCTTTATTGTGCATCAGAAACCTCTTTATAAATTGATTTTAGTTCTTCTCTAAATTTATTCAATGAATTGTTAGTTGAAAGAGAGAAAGATGAAGCTAAGTTGAGAGCTGAGATTAGAACCTCTAACTCCTCTTTAGTAACTGTTAGCCTAATCATGTTTGAGAGTAGCAGCTAGTTAAATACCATCTACCTTTATATTCAAAGACAGAATAATATTTACCAAAAGCTTTAGAGAGGATTCTAGCAGAGGTATTAGCCGCTCGTTCAGTTAAGTATCCACAGTGCATAGTATTAACCGTATAGTTGTTTGTTTAAATTGTCAGCAGTAGTTCTTAACTGCTTCTTTAAAATTTTACATCTAGTCAAAGACTCAGAAATCATAGAGTTGAATTCAGGGTAATGTTGGAGATACCCTGAATCAAGACAAGCTTTTTTATCTTTAATTAACTTTCTTAACTCTACTTTACTCTTTTTATAGAGTTCAGTATCTTTTAAGAGAGAACGATGGAGGTCTTTAATAAGACGAGTATCTTTTAAGGTACTCATGCGTATTTCCGTTTAGTAAATTTGTAGAGATCAGTTATCCTTCCTTTTTGAAGGTCGGCGATATTGTAGTATGACCTCTCCCATTCTGCAGTCAAATGTGCATGATTTATCTCTAAGACTCCTTTCCTAATACGATAACAAACTCTAGCATTCTCTATCAACTCAGCTAAGACATAACCACCACACTTCATATACCTAACAACTTCATAAAACGAAGAGAAGCCTACTTTTACTAATGAAGCTGGTGGATAACCTAGAGGTATCTCATTAAAATAGATACCGGTGTAGTGTACTTTCTCAATTGTAACTATCTTTCCTATGTTCTTAGACATACCTGCAACCCAGTAATTCTGGAAGTCAGGAGTCTGGCCAGTAACTTTTTTAACAACCTTAACTCTATCGCCTACATTAAATTTAACTGATTTATTATCAGATTTGGACATGTGAACCTCTGTGTTATACGAAAGTAGTGATTAAACGAACAAGAAGGTGCCTAGAAGGCCTAGGTGGTCTGATAGTATATCAATGATAGCTACCCTATTAAAGGTCAGGCTCTACCGGCTTCTATTTAGATCTTAGTTTTCTAAGAGAAGAACGTGGGTAGTAGTAGCCATTAGAGAGGAGAGAATATATCTTGCCAGTTGTAGATGCCACAACATCTTTTACTATTAAGACAGTACCAATAGTTTTATCCATTGATTCAGCCCAGTAGATATCATTGTCTACTCTCTTTGTAACAAATACTTTATCACCTACATTCAATTCTTTGTATTGTTTAGATATTAATATTACCTTCTATAAAGACAAATGGCTTCTACTCTCAATACGTTTTTAGAGAGAGTAGAGGATTGATATCTGGCAGTCTCACATGACTCCGACGAGCTAAATTGGAGAGAGGCATCAGAGTGGATGCCAGTTGTGGTATAAAAGATTAATAGGAGAGTGTACATTTATTTACCTCTTGACATTTCGTTAAAAATATGATATAATCTATCTATTAGATTAACTAGATTACAAATGAATTATTTATATTAATTAAATATTACTTAATAAATATTAAGTAAGTAAATAGAACTAACTATTATTAATTAGTTCTATTAGATTCTACTTGTGAACGAGTTCACTCGTGAACCAGATACTAGCTATATTAGCCAGCTACTACTGGCAATCCTAATGTTTGTTCAATAAACAATCCTTCTTTAATCTTTGAAATAAGGACTTTAGTTAAAGAGAAGGAGCCATTAGTATTACGAACTAGTTGTTCAATGTACCAACGACCATTGATTTTAGTTGGCTTACGGACAAATACATTTTGACCTTTAGCTTTCATCTCGTTAAAGCTTCTGCTCTCAGTCTCCAATTGTTTCAAGAAAGATTTAGAGTGGTTCAATTCTTTTTCTGTTAGTACGTTCATAATATTACCTTATTGAGTTGAAGATGTTGATTAAACATGGTGATTAAAGGGTCATAGAAGCCCGTGGGACCACGACTGATCTGATAGTAGTGCAATGGTATTGCCTAGCTACTAGGTCAGCCTTAGAGTGTATTTATTAGTGATTGGTGGGCCAAGTAGGATTTGAACCTATCTGTCTACCAGTTATGAGCTGGTTGCTTTTACCAATTAAGCTATTGGCCCGTAGGTGTTAACCAGTAATTAATTCGTGAACTTCATCCACTCATTAACCAAGCGAAAGTTGTGTTATCACGGATTACATCCTGTCTTTTTAGAGTAACAGGGTCTTTAACTTTACCAATGATAGAGCCATCAGAGAAGGATTGTACTGAGTGAATATCAGCCAGAAACCCCGTTAAATCTTTACGGAGAACTGGCTGGTCTATGATGTTCTTTAGTTTGCAAGAGGTAATCATATTACACCTTTATAAATGATTTGGTCTATCGTGAATGAATAGAGGTTCGATAATGAACCTATCAATTGATTCTTTTTTATTATTGATAATACTTAATACTTCAATAGTATTGATACTGTGTCTTAATGATAGCCCTTTTATTCCAGAGTAAGATATTTTAATGCTATCTTCTATAACTTGTGTAGAAGAGAAGTATCCAACAATATTACTATTGTCCATACTACCTTTATATAATACATACCCGTTTATCATAAAAACCTCACTGATTAATTAGATTAAATATTTTTAGTTAAAGATTCTATAATTGAATGACACGAATATAGCACCTTGCTTCCATCGTATGGATTAGAATCTTTAAGTAAAAACCCCAGTACCGTAAGAACTAAGATAAGAACTTATAGTACTGGGAGAGAAGAAGGTTAAAGGGAAGCAATGATTGATTGAAGGAGCCTAATAGACTCCTCATCACCAGCATTATTAGCAAGAGCTAATAGTTTCTCTGTTGATTTTTTCAAGGATAAAAGGTTTTTCTCTTTATTCCATTGTTTGACTGGAGTAAGACGCTCTTTGGATTCGTAATTGTACCAAGGGTTGAGCATACCTGCTTCGATAACAGCAATATCCCACTTGCCAGACTTAGTGCGAGTAAAAGCTTTCAGCTCTTCATTCCATTTTAGAGGAGTATAGCGTTGAATCCAAGATTTTACAGCTTTCTTATTTAATGACTTTTCAGGTAAGCCATTGTACAAATCGTTGATATGTGACCAACGGACATTATAAGTTATTACACTTCTAAACAAATCATTAAGAAACGACTGTAAATTAACATTGAACTTACCTGAGTATTTAATCAGGCCTTGAACTTTACCAGCAAACTCTTTTTCTAGTAAAGCAATATCGGTATTTTTAGACATGGTACACCTCATAAGTTAAAGAAAAGAAAGATTATTATTAACAATAATCCCGCAGTCCTACTATTTACTGCTATATCTCATGGATATAGTTCTAGCAGGACTAAAGGATTTAGTTATAGTCAATAATAATATCAATATTGTGACCATTAAAAGAAAAGGAAGATAAGGTAATTGTAGCAATATCCCCTAACATTTTGATAAAGCCAAAATATACACTTTCAATTGTTCCTTCACTGACAACATAAGAATTGCTAGGAAGGCCTTTATGTCTTATTTGTGCCGTTACTTCCAGACTTATTAAACTCATTTTAAAACCTCCAAGGTAAATAGATTCGAGATAAATCTATTTGATTAGAAGCTAAACAAGAAAAGGGTATCCAATTGATTAACTGGATACCCTATAATTCTGTATGGTCATTAGTCTTAATCGACATAGCGCCACCACTAGGCGCTTTCTTATTATTATTCAGCCATAAGCAGGCTATAGATTATTTGGGTTAGGTTAGATTAGAGAATAGTTTGCTAGGCTATTATAATCTACGTGACTATTAGTCACTAATCAGACAGTTAGAGAATTGCACTCTATATTTTATACTGTCTACCTTTTTATATTGTTAAAGAGCTGGTGGCTAATCATTAGACTATTTAAGAAATGCATCGTAAGGTTATGAATACAGCTCTGTCATTAAGACATTACTAGAGTGCACTCATTGATAACTACCTTGTCAGGATTTACGCTATCGCCTCAAAAGGCATAACTCGACCACTAATTTTTAAAGAACCTCATGAATGCAAGCATTGCATGATTTCACCAGTTACCTAGTGAATCACTGGAATGAACCAGTGACATTAGGTTATCAAAAAGACTAACCCTTGTCAACCCTAACTAACTAATCGCTAGATTAGATACCCAGAACCCCTTGGTTCCTGCTTTCTTTTCGTTCCTCTTTGGTACGGTTCTAGTATCCCAGAAATAGAAGGGATTGTCAATAGCCTAGCTAGGTTCGTTGGGGTATATATAAGGAGTCGTGTGATTACGGAGGGATTTAACCCACAGATTCACCTGTTTCTCATTGTACCACAGAGTCCTGATAGAGTCAAGAAAATCAACAAAATCAACGGTTTACTTGACAATCCCATTGGTTCTGTGTTATACTAAAAGGTTTGCTTGAACCATTAGAATATTAGTACATACGGATATTCTAATAGACCAAGGGGGGTTGGTTGAGAGAGGGACTCCTTGATTCTAATAGGTCTATATGATATATCCCACAGTCCTGTCAGTCCAACTTTATATATGAAACAAAGAGTTAGCTGACTTCCGCTTGAACTTAACAAGCCTAATAGTTCTAGGGCACCTACAGATAGATACTAGTAGATACTAGTAGGTCCTAACAGTCATACCAATAGTAATATTAATATCTTTTATAATATTTTAATAAAAATAAAAAGAATAATTAGTACATTAATCTCTTTCTCTCTTCTCTATAAATTGGACCTAATTGATCTTTTCTCTCTTTTCTTCTCTTCAAAAAATATAAAAATAAAATTATAAAACCAAATTAGGTATAAAAGGGCCAAGAGGATAATTGAACTTTTTTATTAGTTAAATTGTCTAAGTAGTAATTCTACTAGAATCTATTAGATACTTATAGTATCATTAGAACCTATGGATATAGTATAAATATAATAATAAGAATAATAAATACTAGTAGTATCTAATTGATTAGAGGTGTCGTTCTAGTCTTTAAAAGAGAGAGATGAACTTAATATTAAATACACTTGTCTAAGCAAACATTAACTAACTAGAAGCCTCTCTTAAAATCAAGGTTTGAGATGGAGGCAGGAGGATAATCCAATTCCAAGTTCTAAAAACTATAAAAGAGACTACAAAAAAGAATATGAGAACTACCAGGGCTCTAAAGAGCAAAAGAAAAAGAGGGCTAGTAGAGGTAGAGCACGTTATTCCCTTATGAAAAAAGGTAGAGTCCGTATTGGAGACGGATTAGATGTTGATCATAAAGATACTAACGCTAACAACAACTCTCCATCTAATCTAAGAGTTCAATCTAAATCTGCTAATCGTAGTTACCCTCGTAATAGTAAAGCAGGTAAGAAATGAGTGAAGAACAAAATCTGCCTTCAGAACAAGAAGGCACTCTAAAATCATTTAGTACTCCTAGATTATCGCCAGAAGAGAAGTTATATGTACGAGTATACCTCCATACTCTCTCTCATTCCAAAGCTTATGAGGCAGTAAAACCAGGGCTATCTAATTATGGTAACTACTCAAAAGAAAATCAATTTTCCCGTAGACCTAATGTTTCCTTCCATATCTCTCTTGGTCTTCAAGAGAAAGCAGAAGCTCTAACTATATCTCCAGAGATTATCTTAGAGAAATTATTTAAAGAGGCTACTCGTGAAGGCCCAGGATCTAATCATGCTGCTCGTATCCAAGCTTTAACTCAATTAGGTAAACACTTAGGTTTGTTTGAAGAGAAGAAACAAGAACAAGCACATACCTTCAACATTATAAATTATTCATCCGCTCCTCTTAAATTAGAGGAAGTAAAAGAGGAGCCTTTACTCTTAAATGAAGATAAAGATGAAGTTTTAGAGAATGTTTATATTAAAGATTATACAGAGGAATAATGCCTATATTATATAAAGATAGAGTTAAAGAGGTAGCCTCTAACAAACCAAATGCCTCAACAGCCTTTAATTTACCTAGAACATCATCTGACCCATCTACAGAGACCTTCTATTCAGGATATAATGGTTCTTCTAACAGCCCTGAGTGTATGGCTACCAATGGAACCGATTGGGAATCATTTGTAGGTACATTTACTGCTGGAACACCTGATACTCTCGCTAGAACTACTTTTCTAGCTAGCTCCACCGGTTCCTCTATTGACTGGAGTTCTGGAGGAGATGTGACCATTTTTGTTACCCCCTCATCTGAGAGACTTAATCAGATGAGTAATATGATAGACTCTCTGGTTCCGGGAGGACGATTAACTCCATCAACAGGAGTTCCTTATCAAACTACCTACCAATTCAATGTCACTCGAGTCTATTATACTCCATTTGTACATAACGTAATTCGTTTAAGAGATGGAAATACTTGGAAGGCTATTGAGTTTACAGAAACTTTCTTTGATTTAGGCACTAGGCCTAGCAATACAGTATTCGATGTATTTGCATACCTATCTGCTGGAACTATTGCATTTGAATTAGTACAATGGGCTAGTGTAGCAACCAGATCAATAGCCCTCTCTTATTTAGATGGAGTTTTAGTTAAATCAGATGACAACTCCAGATTGTATCTAGGAACAGTAGGTAACCCCACTCTAACAACTACAGATAGCAGCCATATATACAATCATTATAATAAAATGCCGTTTGTCTATAGATCTTCTATAGATTCTACAGCTCACACTTACACTACCACCTCCTTTAGAAATTGGAATGGGGGTACTGGTCTACCATTAGCTATAACTCTTGGCCAACCAGAAGTAGTAACATCTCAGGCATATTGTAGGTTCTATTCAGGTCTCTTCCAGACATCTGGGGTCTTTACTCCTTATTATGCTGGTAATGAGTCAGGGGGGACTATGAGGCTTCACATGGTAGGTTCAGCAATAGCATCTATAGGACGTAGAACTCAAGTCTTCCAAGAGTACGGTAATGCTGCAGGAGGCACTTGGTCTGAAGCTCAACACACACTTGTATGGAACTGTTAATGATTACTTTACTAACAAAATATTTAGAAGCAGAAGGAATCTCTGAGAGTCCTGACGGTTACATAGCTTTTTTTAACGGAGAGCCAAGAGCAGTAACTACCTCTGAGATTCTAGAGGTATCTAGAATGGCTAAGATCTCCGAATTAAAACTGGCGTGTACTACTTCTATCCAATCAGGATTTACAAGTTCAGCTTTAGGTTCTCCTCATACATACGACTCTGAGCTACCAACTGACCAAACTAATATCATTGGAGCAATGGTAGCTTCTTTATCTGGAGCTTCTGTACCTTTCACTTGTACAGATAGCAATGGATATAAAGAACAAAAGTTGCATACCTCTACTCAATTACAACAAGTATTCCAAGCAGGTATGCAGCATATTGTCATAAATAAATCACATTATGACTCTCTTAAGAAAATAGTAGAGCAAGCAACTACCTTAGAAGAGATTAACGGAGTTATTTGGTAATGATTGGATTTGGAGCTATAGGTGAATTGGCTATAGGTGAATCACCAGTAGCAGTAATTCCAGGTATTTCTTTAACTTCCCAACTTTTAGAGGGGAGTACAGGCTTTTTATCGAAAGATATAAATATCCAACTCTCTTCTAACTTACTTTCTATCTCCCAAGGTATTTTAACTGCATCAGTTATATCAGAGATAACAGCTAACCTTATAGGTCAGACCCTCTCTTCTTATACTTCCAGTTTAGTACCTAATACCTCGCTAGTTTTATCTGCTTCTCCAATATCTGCCAGTTCTGGGACTTTATCTAAATCTATAGATAAACAGCTATCTACTTCTGTATCTACTCTATCAACCGGTTCTGTTTTATACGCTTTAAACACTAACTTACAATCGTCGTTAATAGCAGTAGCTTCTGGTTTCATAACTGTATATGACGGTTCTCTAGTAAAAAGTATATCAGGACAACAAATACTACTAGAACAAGAGAGTATCTTTTCATCTACATCAAAAGGTATCTCAGGTCAAGTAAGTGCTGTTAGTCTTGGGTTCCTAGTAGGCTCTTTAACTAAAAGTATAGCCGGAAGTATAAGCTTAATAGACCAAGGGAATCTATCTTTAACTTTATCTAGAAGTATAGATGGAAGCCTAGCTTTAACTGGTCAAGGTAACATTCTCTTTGCTGATGCAGACGTAACTGTAGGTATTAACGGAGAAACTATTATTTCATACCAAGGTAGCCTTATTACTCTTGGTAAAGTAGAAAGTACTATAACTAAGGTAATAGTATATGGGGTAGACTATAATCTTCTCTCTATAAATAATTCTGATAACATAATTTCAACAAATCAAATAAAAATAATTTCATAATGCAAATTCAAACAATTAAAGGTCTGATTGATAGATCAGAATTAGAAGTAAAGGATGTAGTAGTAGAGGAAGATAATGCTCGAATTACTGCTACTGAATGGTACCTCTCTGGCGAACTCGTACGAAGAGATGTAAATGTAAATGTCTTGAGAGGTTTGTCTTTTCAAGGCGAACAATCAGAAATCTAATAGGAACTTAAATGGCAAATACTCAAGCAATTTGTACTTCTTTTAAAGTAGAGTTGTTAAATGGAATTCATGCTCTAGGCGCTAGTGTAGTCCGAGCAGGAACTACAGCGGACACTCTTAAAGCTGCTTTATATCTGGCATCTGCTACCTTAAACGCTAGTACAACCGCCTATACTTCGACAGGCGAGGTCACTGGAACTGGTTATACTGCCGGTGGAGTTACAGTTACAAATGGTAATACTCCAGCATCTTCTGGAACTACTGCCTATTGGACTCCCTCTGCATCTTTCTCTTGGACAGGTGTTACTTTACCTACAGCTTTTGATGCGGTTCTAATTTATAATAGCACCCAATCTAATAAGGCAATCGGTGTGTATACTTTTGGATCTCAAACAGTTACAGCAGGTAATTTTACTCTAACAATGCCTACTAACGACGCCTCTACAGGCTTACTGAGACTGGCATAATGATTATATATTCTGATGATTCCGGGCCAGTTATCTGGCCTACATCAGATTTACATGATCCCAACTCTAAGAAATATTATTATATCGAGTACCGTCCTTCTGTTCGAGAGAATGAGAAGGCTTATGTCAAAGGTGTTGATGTAGTAGTCTTAGATACCTCTAACGGTTGTATCTATGAATGTATTTCTGGAGGTATCTCTAACACTCTCTCCAACCACACTACTAATACTTTTACTACTGTAGAAGGTAAGACTGTAGATGATGGAGATGTTAAATGGAAATGTAAACCTGATATCTCTCGTTTAAAAGATGGAGATACAATTACTGTCTCCACTTGGTCTTCTACTGAACCCTCTGTAACTCTCTCTGGATCTATTATCCTAGGCGGAGTTCAAACAGGTGTTAGAGTAGATTCAGTATCTTCTTCTATTAAGAAATTTACTTTAACAAACCATATAACTATCCAAAGGGTTTCTGGAAGAATTGAAGAGTTTGATAAGAGCCTACTTATTACTATAAAGGAATTATAATGGATGAGCAATTTGTAGAGCGGCGAAAAGAGCATTTGATTATATCAGAAGAGCTCTTAGAACAAATCGCTGAGAAAGCTGCTGAGAAAGCAATTATCAAAATGGAAACTAAGCTTTATACAGAAGTAGGTAAATCTTTCATCTCTAAGTTTACTAAAGTAGTTGGAGTGGTTATTGTAGGATTATTTTTATATTTCACCAAAGGTGATTTAACTAAGGTGTTTTAATGGGTCTTTTAGAAACTAAAGAAGTAAAGTTTTATGCTAGTATCGACGATTTTCCACAAGTAGGAAACGAGTTGTGTGTTGCTGACGGTACTTTGTATGCAGTGTCAGGAGGGGTCCGCGGAGCAATTGGCAGTGGTTCTGGTGTTGAAATAGATACATCCTTCGGCATGGTATTTAACGACCATAACGCAGATGCTACAGGATACAGGTTTCTTGACGCAGCCGGTTGGCAACCATCACAGAACGGATCTAATAGTCCAATTTTTGAATCGTCCACTGCATTTTTGAAATACGGTGATATTGCCATCAAGCAAGGCAATATTGCAGGCGCTTCAACTGTTCATGGCAAATACAAGGATTTAGCACTAACTCATGACTTGACAAATGTTGATGGTTTTACGTTTTGGGTTTATTGCGATGGGCCGTTAGGTAGCACAGGCGGCAGCATAAACTCATCGGTTTTGTTTGCTGTTGGCGATGCTTCAATGACTAATAGCAGCTTCTGTAACATCCTGGGTGTGGCAGGCGGTTCATGGCGTAGAGGCTGGAATAATGTCAGAATTACAAAATCTGACTTATCGACAGTGCTATCAGGAACAGGTGTTAACTGGGCCAGTGTTAAGCGTATTCAAATTCGATTTACGCTGGGATCTACTTATACCGGCAATTCTTTTTATATCTCTGATTTGTTTGTAGGCGGCTTCGCTCAAAACAAAAAAGCCCCGGTTGTGTTGACGTTTGATGACAGCCACGAGGAATCAACAGCACTAATCAATATCGCCAATTCATTCGGCATACCTTGCACTAATTTTGTTATGCCGGATTATGTCGATGACCACAGCAACCGTCCGACATATCAAACGCTGGCACAGTTGCAACAACTATACAAACAGGGCAACGCAATTTGCGGACATCATCAAGATGTAAATGCCTTCGCTGTTACGCCTACGCTGATGGGTTCTGTTAGTGAATGGTTGCGCGGTAATGGCTTCACTCGTGACGATATGCACTTGTATCTATCCTACCCAAACGGAGGTTTTAATCAGGTTGCGATTGATTACGCCAAATCCATCGGCATCAAAGGTGCTCGAACTATTATCGGCTTAAATCGCAATGATGCAGCAGGCACAGAAGAATCTGTAAGCTCAATCGGGATTGAGCCGGTTGCTAACGGTGGGGTTGCTGATCCATTTAAAATCAACTCTCCAACGTATGCTAATGCAGCGGCGGCCTTGGCTTACGTTGATAGAGCTATTGCAGCTCAAGCCGGCATTGTTTTTTATGGACATACCTTCGCTGATGGTATTACACAAGCCGAAATGTACACGCTATGCGCTGGACTAAAAACCAGAATGGCATCCGGTACTATTGAGTGCATGACATTCCCACAATTCTGTCAAATGTACACAGCAGCATGATGACCAAAACCCACAAACGCCTTTTAATGCTCCTGCTCGTTGCGGTGTTCATCGTCAGTGAGTGGGGCGAACTCAATGCAGAAGTATTAGCACGAGCATAAACTGGAACGAAGCAAGTACAAGACGCAGCGCTGTAGGGCTGGTCATTTTCATCATCGGCCTTAGTTCATATAGGAAATATAAATGATAGGAATAGATGCAATAGCTAACTTAGTTAGTACGGCAGTAGACAAGATTTTCCCTGACGCCAACATAGAGGCACAAAGTAAAGCAGATGCTCTGAAAGCAGAGTTATCTAAAGAGTTAGAATATACTCTAGGTCAAATAGAGATCAATAAGATCGAGGCATCCTCCTCTTCTCTATTCGTATCTGGCTGGAGGCCGGCAGTAGGTTGGACAGGAGCATTAGGGTATGCCTATGAGTTTCTAATAAGACCTATTGGAAACGGTATAATGATATCTTTAGGCGTCCCCCCTACCTTTCCAGGTATAGAGGTAGAAGCTTTAACTTCGCTCTTATTTGGACTTTTGGGACTAGGCACTTTAAGAACTGTGGAAAAAATTAAAAATGTAGCAAGGAAATAATGTCAAAAATAAGAGTAGATCCTTTATTAGTAGCTATCCGCTATTATGAAAAAGATATAGACCCTACTCTTCCTCTCCATCAGATGAAAGAGCCTTATTATAAAGCCTTTCCAGTACAACTCTCTGATGATGGTTCTAGTAGGGTTACCTTAGTTGTGGAATCGCCAACCATTAGAGAGTTCAGTATGTTAAAAAAAGCTTTAAAAGAAATAGGTGTCCTATCTATGGAATGGCGACACAATGATAAAAAGGAATTTATTAAGTTATGAGTGAGATGTATTTAATATATTGCCATACATCTCCCACTGGTAAGAGATATATTGGCCAAACTAATAATTATAACAGACGTTGCTCTGAACATAAATTAGCATCTAAAAGTTATCCTGCTTTTCACTCTGCAATTATTAAATATGGATGGATTAATTTTACCCATGAGATATTAGCAGATGGGCTGACTATAGACGAAGCTAATACTCTAGAAGAATACTATATAAGTAAATATAATACTTTAGCGCCAAACGGTTATAATCTTCAAACAGGAGGTTACAACTCTAAACCCAGTCCGCTTGTCATTCAAAAAGATCAATTCGGTGCTAAAAACGCAATGGCTAAGTCTTATGAAATAGTAACTCCAGATAATGAGAAGATTACTGTTAAAGGCACTTTAAAATACTATTGCAAAGATAACAATTTAAGCTACGACTTAATGCTGAGAGTAGCTAATCCTAACTATAAAGCCTCAAATCATAGAGGTTATAACTGTCGAGAACTAATAGATGAATAAGGAACATTATGGTGCGCCTGTGGAAGTCTATTGCTTAGAGGTATATTATGAGTGAGATTATTACAATCCCTTATAAATTTGAGCCTCGTCCTTATCAAAGAGAGCTATTAGCTGCTTTAGATTCTGGATATAAAAGAGCAATAGCCGTTTACCACAGGCGCGCCTGACTAGACTGGCAAAGATAAGACTATGTTTAATGTCTTAGTGAAAAAGGCTTTACAAAGAAAAGGTGTTTATTATTATTTCTTCCCAGAATACGCTCAAGGACGAAGGGTTATATGGGATGGTATTGATGGCTCAGGGTTCAAGTTTTTAGACCACATCCCTGAGCCTCTAGTCCAATCTAAGAACAGTACAGATATGAAAGTAGTATTGACAAACGGATCTGTCATTCAGATTATGGGTACTGATAAATTCGATAAGGTTCGAGGAAGTAATCCAGTAGGATGTGTATTCTCTGAGTTTGCTTTCCAGAATCCTAAAGCATGGAATATTGTACGACCTATTCTCGGTGAGAACGGAGGGTGGGCTATCTTCAATAGTTCTACCAACGGTAAGAATCATTTCTATGATCTATACCAAATGGCCCTCACCAATAAGAATTGGTTTGTTCAGAATTTAAATGTTCTTCAAACTCTATCTCCTGATGGTGTCAGATATATCCATGATGATGTTATCCAAGAGGATAGAGATTCAGGTATGTCTGAAGAGTTAATACAACAGGAGTATTTCAATTCTTGGACAGCTAACTCACAGGGCTTCTACTACCTCTCTATTATTGAAGATCTTGAGCAGAACGGATATATAACTAATGTACCTCATGACCATGGAGCACCTGTAGAAACATACTGGGATATTGGAGTAGACGATTATACAGCCATATGGTTTACCCAGACCTATGGTAAAGAGATTCATGTTATAGATTTTTATCAATCTAATAACAAAGGCTTAGAGCATTATGCAAAAGTCTTACAAAATAAAAACTATGTATATAAGGCTCACAACTTCCCTTGGGATATGATTAATGTAGAGTTTGGTACTGGAAGGACCAGATACGAAATTGCCGAAGAGCTTTTTAAAGGCACTCGTTTAGAAATCGTATCTAAATTATCCAAAGAAGAAGGAAGGAATGCAGTTAGAATAATAATGCCTAACTGTAGATTTGATAAGGTTAAATGTAAGGAGGGTTTAGACTCTCTAAAAAACTATAGAAAACAGTGGGATGAAAAGAATCAGACGTTTAGAGATGATGACGTAAGAGACTGGGCTAAACATGCTGCTGATGCTTTTAGGTATTTAGCAGTCGGTATTACTCTTCCTAGGACAAAATCTTTCAGAGCTGATTTTCTTAAAGCTAAATCTAAAGCTATTTCTACAAAGAATTGGAAAATTGCTTAGGTGAACTTTTATCACCTTATTGATGTCAAAGTTTACATTTGAAATATATTATGTATGATTGAGTTGACTAAGACTTGTTCTAAATGTGGTGAGATTAAATCTTTAGATACCTTCCCAATTCAAAAGGGAGGTAGGTACGGTAGAGCATCTATGTGTAAAGCTTGTAAAAAAGAGTATGACAAAAAATACTCAGGCAGGCAAAAAGAATGGTATAAGACTAATAAAGACACAGTCCTATCTAGAAATATAAAAAGACGAGAAGAGAAAGCTTCAGAAATAAAAGAGTATTTTAAGAGATATAGACGTATAAATAATGGATATATAAACTCTCTTAATGCTCTTAATAAGGTGAAAAAGAAACTAAGAACTCCTGCTTGGCTCTCACAATCAGATATTGAAAAAATAAAAGCATTATATCAATCTTCTGCTAGAATATCTAATTGTTTAAAAATAGAACATCACGTAGATCATATTGTTCCACTACAAGGAAAGCTAGTGTCTGGGCTACATATGTTTGAAAACCTACGCATAGTCCCTGGAAAATTAAATTTACAAAAAGGAAACAAATGGCAGATCTATTAAAAGAGAGAGAACTTGCTACGCAGCACTGGAGTCGCTATCAATCAGCGCTCTATCGAGGGCATCATAACTTTCAAACACAAGCAAGGTTAAACGAGAATTTTTACTTGGGCTGCGGGAGACAGTGGTCAGATGATGACAAGAAAGCTTTAGATGAACTAGGTAGACCCTGGTTAGAAGAGAATATTATCTTCTCTACAGTAAACACTGTCCTAGGATACCAGACTCAATCTCGTATGGACATTGCTTTTAAGCCTAGAGAAATAGATGATCAGGATATTTCTGATGTCCTCTCTAAACTAGCTATGTATCTAACAGATCAGAACAAGTACCCTTGGAAAGAGAGTCAGGTATTCGCTGACGGTCTTATTCAATCTAGAGGCTACTTTGATATCAAGATGGATTTCAATGAGAATACCTACGGTGATATCTCAATTGAAGTTTTAGATCCATTAGATGTTATTCCAGATCCTGATTCTAAGTCTTATGATCCAGATGATTGGGCAGATGTTATTGTAACTTCTTGGATGTCTTTCGATGATATCAAAGAGACATACGGCCTAGCTAAGTGGAGGCAAATAGAGAAGTCTATTCTCAATGAACCTGACTTTGGCTACGGTTCTTATGAAGAAGAACGTAATAAATTTGGTACTGTTAATAACTATTCGGCTTTCTACACTGATGTTACTTCTGTACCTCATGCCCGTCTAGTCAATAGACAATACTGGAAACTTCAGAACAGAGAATTCTATTTTAACCCTGAGACAGGTGATTTATTCCCAGTTCCAGATGATATTAAACTTAGGGATAAAAAGAAGTATGCTCGTGATAATAAGTTTGAAATCATTAAAAAGATTACTAAGAGAATTAGGTGGACTGTTTCCTCTAGAGATGTAATCTTATTTGATGAGTGGAGTCCTTACGATCATTTTACAGTCGTACCTTACTTCCCTTATTTCAGAAGAGGGGTAACAGTAGGACTAGTAGATAATCTTATTAAGACTCAAGAGATGTTAAATAAGGTCTATTCTCAAATCTTACATGTAGTTAATACTACTGCTAACTCTGGATGGGTAGTAGAAGAGAACTCTCTTGTAAACATGGATGTAGAGGATCTAGAAGATAACGGAGCTCAAACAGGTTTAGTAGTAGAATACAAACGCGGTCAAACACCCCCAGCTAAGATTGAACCTAATCAGATACCTACTGGTCTAAAAGATTTGGTAACGTCTGGTGTAGACTTGATTAGATTGATCTCAGGGGTTTCTGAGACATTCCAAGGCGGTAAAGGTCCAGAGGTATCTGGCACAGCTATCCAGTCTAGAGTACATCAAGCAGCAGTCCAATTAGCAGCCCCTATTGATAATTTGTTTAGAACTAGAAACATGATCGCTGAAAGAGTATTAAAGTTGATACAAGCTTTTTATACTCAAGAAAGAACATTTGTAATTACCTCTTCTAATCCAGAAGGTAAAAGTGTTAATGAACCAGTATCTATTAATAAAGAACAACAAGACTCCTCTGCTTTAATCAATGATGTTACAATCGGTAAATATGATGTTGTCATAGCTGATGTCCCAACTCAAATTACTTTCCAAAATGCTCAATTCTCTCAAGCTATTGAGATGAGAAAGTTCGGTGTTCAGATTCCTGATGATGAAATGGTTCGTATGAGTACTCTCTCTCGTAAAAATGAGATTGCTAAGAAGATTGAAGGCGGCCCTACTGAAGAGCAAGTACAACAGCAAAATAGACAAGTAGAACTTCAATTAGAACAGATGTCTAAAGCGATTGAAGAGTTAGAGGCTAAAGCTCAGGCTAAGCAAGCTGATACTCTTAAACAAGTAGCTGAAGTAGCCACTCTAATCTCACAGAATCCAGGGTTAGCAAGCATCATTGATACACTTATGGGAACTATTGAGAAAGAAGAGTTGTCTAAGGAAGAACCTGTTGAAGAAGAGTATCAACAACCACAATTAGGGATTATATGATAAACTCTAGAGATATAAAAGAGTTACATCCAAGAGTAGCTGATATGTGTCAGTTATTCTTAGACAAGTGTAAGGATGAAGGGATAGATGTAATTATTACTTCTACCTATAGAGATAGGGAGTCTCAACAGACCTTGTATGATCAAGGTAGAAGCAAACCAGGTAAAAAGGTTACAAACGCCAAGCCAGGACAATCTTTTCACAATTGGAGAGTTGCATTTGACTTTGTACCTATTGTATCTGGTAAAGCACAATGGAATGATATTTCTCTGTTTAAAAGATGTGGAGAGATCGCTAAATCTATTGGCTTAGAGTGGGCAGGAGATTGGAAATCTTTTAAAGAATATGCTCATTGTCAGTATACCTCTGGACTGACTCTTAAGGATTTTCAAGAGGGTAAATCGTTACACTGAACGTATCAGTGTTTTAGTTAATTCCAACGTAGTAGGATATATGGCAGAACAAGAATATGAAGATTTAGATGAAACCTTGGATAGAGGTGATTCTTACGAAGAAGATGATTATGAAGATCAAGACGAATCTGTAGATGAAGAGGATCAGGAAGTTGATGATGAACTTGATGACTCTGATATAGATCTGGATGAAGAAGAGGAAGAAGAGGTTGTTAAACCTAACAAAGAAATTAAAATTCCTAAATCCCGTTTTGATGAAGTAATTGCTCAACGAGAAGAAGCTAAGGAAAGATCCCTCTGGCTAGAAGCTCAATTAGAAAAGTTAATTAATTCTCAGCAATCACAGAAACCTGTTGAACCTGAGAAACCTCAATTACCTGAGTATAATTTTGATGAAGCTGAAGAGAGGTATGTCAACCTAATTATTGAAGGCGAGATTGCTAAGGCTACCAAACTTCGCTCTGAAATAGACAAAGCTAGACAAGAGAACCTGAGAGCTATTATCTCAGAGATCACTGAGTCTGTAACATCTAAAGTTAAATCTGAAAGCTCTGCTGTATTAGATGAGGAAAAATTTAATAGCTTAATCGAGAATTTTGAAAACAAATATAAATTCTTAGATACTACCTCCGATGATTATAACGAAGAGGCAGTAGATACTGTCAATACTTTACTAGCTGGTTATGTAGCTGCTGGTAAAAGTAAGGCAGAGGGTTTAAGATTAGCTGTTAATAAAGTAGCTCCTCTCTATGATAAAGTTAAAGAGGTTAAAGATTCCAAACAATCTTTAGGTAATAAGAGAAAGGTAGAAGCTGGCAAGAAAGCTGCTCAAGCTGCTAACAGCCAACCTAGCAAGACTAAGTCAGTATCTACCAGATCAGTTGATAAAGAGACTGTGAACGTGTCTAAGATGTCTGAGAAAGACTTTAACCAATTAACTGAAAAAGAAAAAAGAATCCTACGAGGAGACTAGTCCCCGCTCTGTCCATAGACATCGGGCTTCCCGTGCCAGTCCGGTTACAATAGACTGAGCTTTTAATTTTCGTTTACTTTTACGATAAAAAGTCGGCCTAAAGCTCCGTAATGCTACATGTAGAAACAACGGAATCCGATTTATAAAGTAAGGATTCTTTATTATTTTTAAATAAGGAAAAAAATGGCATTAACTAATTTTGCTGCATTAACAGCAGATCAAAAAATGGTATGGTCTAAAGACCTGTGGAAAGCAGCTCGTGATATGGCCTTCATCAATAAGTTTATTGGTGGTAGTGATTCAGTTATTCAACGTATTACTGAACTGACTAAAACTGAGAAAGGCGAAAAGGTCATTATGCACCTGTTGGCTGACTTGGTTGAAGACGGTGTTACCGGTGACAACGAGCGTGAGAATAACGAAGAAGAAATGAAGACTTATAACGATACGATTACGATCGATCTTATTAGTCACGGTGTACGCCAAAAAGGTAAATTGGCAGAACAAAAAACTGTAGTTACTTTTAGAGAGAACGCTAAAGAACGTTTGGCATATTGGCTTAATATTAGCAGGCCCGTAGTAGCGTAAGTTACTAATGAAAAGCTCCTTAATTGCTGGAAACCCTTGAAGGCTATTAAACTACAAAGTAATCTGAAAAGATAAACTTGAATGTTTGAAAATTAATAGCTATAAGACAATCAGCAGGTAAGATCCTAAGTATTGACAAATAGTAATATTTGTGTTATAATATATGGATAAACTTCAGAGACTAGTCGTAAGACGTAAAGTTATAGTGTTAACTTGAAATAGGAGCATAGTATGCACGCTTGTAAAAATTGTGGTGAAACAGACTTAAGTAAATTTGGACTGCATTCTACATCTAAGAGACCTCACGGTTATTGTAGAAAATGTAGAAATGAAAGGCACAAAGTTAAATCTAAAGAGTATTTATCTACAGATAAAGGCAGAACGATGAAAGCTCTGTCTGATAAGAAATATTATGAAACTAATAAAGATAAACTATTAGAATATAATAAAGATTATAGAGATAATAACTCGGAAGAATTAAAACTTAAGAAAAAAGAATACTACAATAAATATAGACAAGATATTTTAGATAAATGTAAGATTTATAAGAAATCTCATAAGCACAATATTAATAAGTTGTGTGCTAAGAGAAGAGCATCTAAACTTAAAGCTTCATTAGATTGGGGTGAGTTTAATACTTTTGTTATTGAAGAGATGTACGATCTTGCAAAACTTAGATCTGAAAGTACAGGTATTAAATGGCATGTAGACCATATAATTCCTTTGAATAATACTAAAGTTCAAGGATTACATGTATGGACTAATCTGCAAGTTATTCCTGGAATAGAAAATCTGAGAAAGTCTAATAAAATACTATAAGATATAGTCCGACCTTTATAGAGATATAAAGAGAGATAAGGATATCTCGTAACATTATGTGCTAACAGAATGGACCAATTGGCCTTCTTGACTTTGTCAGGTATCGGTTACGGCTTTAACAACGACGGCTCTGCTCGTACTTCCTCTGCATTCTCTCAGTTAGCTTTTGCTGCTGACGTTTCTGCACCAACTGCTCTGCGTCATCGTAGATGGGATGGTGTTAATAGTGCTTTAGTAGCAGGTAACACTGCAACTATGTTGGCAACAGATACTCTTACTTACAAAGCTATTGTAGATATTGTTGTCTATGCTAAAACTCATTACATCAAACCATTGAATATGGGTGGTAAAGAGTATTATGTAGCTTTCGTTCGTCCAGAAGCTTTAGCTCAATTGAAAAAAGATGCTGACTACCAAAGAGCAGTTGTAACTGGTGCTGATCGTGGTAAAGATAACCCATTCTTCACTGGTGGTATTTTGACTGTTGATGGTGTAATCTTCCATGAACATCGTTTAGTCTTTAATACTAAAGGTGCTGCCTCTGGTTCTAAATGGGGCTCAGGTGGTCTGGTAGACGGTTCTAGAATGTTGTTGTGTGGTTCTCAAGCCCTAGGCTTTGCAGATCTAGGTGCTCCTGAGTGGAGCGAGAAATGGTTCAACTATGACTCTTCTCCTGGTATCAATATTGATAAAATGTTCGGTTTTATGAAACCTAAATTCTATAGCATCTACGATAAATCAGAACAAGATTTTGGTGTTCTGTGTATTGACCATGCGATTTAATTTATAAATAATTAATTGACAATACCCCTCACGCCTAGATTATGGTGATTACTGTAAGCTGTATCTGGTTTAGGTAGACGCGCACCAGAGGGGTTACTCTAAGAGAACAATATGGCTAAACAACCAGTAAAACCAATGAAAGCTCCATTCCCACCTAAGAAAGCTCCAGCTAAAGGTAAGAAAGGTTGCTAATAAGTTTAAAGAACCTAATGATGGTTCTTAAAGAGAAGATAGAGTTGATGATGATCTATCTTCTTTCTCTTAACGTCATCATATAGGAAATAAAAAAATGGCAATTACAAAAAAACCTGGTCGTCAGGAAAAAGTTGTAGCAATTGTAGATTATGCTCTAGCAGACTTGGTGAACGGTACAGCTACTGCTGCTATCAATTTACCAGCAAATGCTAGAGTTCTGGAAGTTATCAATAGAATTGGTACTGCTTTTAATAGTGGAACTAATGATGCCTTAGTTATCCAGAATAGTGAATCTACTCCTAAAGCATTCATTACTGTATCTGCTGCCTTGAACTCTCTGACAGCGGGCTTGACTAGCAGAGCTGCTAATACTAACTTAGGCTATAAAAGCACTACCCCTTTGACCATTGATGTTAAGTGGACCGGTACCGGTACTGCTGCAACCACTGGTACAGGCACTTTGATTGTAGAGTATGTTGTAGATGGTAGAACAGCTTTCGCTCAAGACTAAATAAAAATAGAACCCCATAGTCTCATGGTACTTACATAGTGAGTAATATGGTCTATGGGGTTTTTTAGTATTAGGACCATCATGAATAAAACACCAGCCCTAATATCCTTGTTATTTGAAGCTAGAACTCAATCTCACATCTTTCATTTACAATCTAAGTCATATGCTCAACATGTAGCTTTAGGCTCTTATTATGAAGGTATTATAGATTTAGCAGATTCTATTGCTGAGAATTATCAAGGACGTTATGAAATTATAAAGAGTTATCCAAAGGTGTCTGTTAATTCTACAGATCCTACTAAGATGATCGAACAGGTACGTTCCTGGATTGATAAGAATAGAAAAGATTGTTGTTCAGAATCTGAGATTCAAAATATCATAGATGAAGTACAGTCTTTAAATAACTCTACCCTCTACAAATTAAAGAACTTATTTTAATATGGAATTTAAGAAATTTAGAAGCCCTGGAATCGAAGAGATTAGGATAGCAGACTTATCAGGTCATGCAGCCACTCTCTCTCCAGAATACACACCAATACCATCTATCTTATGGGGTCAAGCCTATGCTGCTGGAGCCATCTCTGAGGACATGCAAGTTAATGACATGGATTCTTTTATCTCTCAGAAAAAAAGAGAGGCAGAGGAATTAGTATTAAAAGAACGAGAAGAAATTAAAGTTGTTCTTAGACAAATCCTTAAAGAGCCTCAAGGTTTCCTAGATAAAGAAGGAAGACCTTTAACTCGTAAAGTAATTGGTCTTATGGAAAAACCTGTTAAGAAAGACCTAGTAGATTCTGTATGGGAAGAATTAATTAAAGAAGAAGGTATCTAATGACACTGTTAGAGCTAATTACTCATCTTAGAAAGAATATTTTACATGACACCGGAGGTACTGGAACAGATTGGTCTTCTTGGACTGAGAGTGATTATGACTCTATTCAGTTAAGATGGGATAACGAGGAATTAACAGGATATATCAATGCTGCTATAGATATGGTCTATAGGCGTACTAATCCTATTAAAGACTTTTATCAATTAGATATTGAAGCAGGTACTAACTCTTATTCTCTGCCTTCTTATATCCTTGAGGTTCTAAAGGCTAAGAGAAGCACGGGTAAATATATAGAAGAGAGGAGTATGGATGACTTCTGGAACTTTTCTGAGTATAATACTAAATCAGGCGAACCTTCCTCTTTCTTTACAGATGTAGAACAAGGTAAAATCCGATTTTATCCTACACCTCTAACAGATGAAACCATAGACCTCATGATCTATAGGCTTCCGATGTCTAAGTTATCATGGGATAACCCAGATGCCTCTCCAGAGTTAAGGGAAGAATATCAAATTCCTATGTTATATGGAGCTGCTTCTCTTTGCTATTTGAAAGATGAAGCTAATGTTTTAGATCCTCAAAGAGCTAATACCTTCTCTCTAATGTTTGATAGAGAGTTCCCTTTTACTTCTGCCTATTCTAACATCCGCAAAGGAAGGACTGCCAACAGGCCAGTAAGATATGGCGGTATTGGTGGAACAGGTGTAAAGCGTTCTAACTGGCAGAACAGAAGTGAGAGGTACTAATGCCTCGTCATCCTAAAGGTGTTAATATAACAGGGTTTAAAGGATTAAATAATGTAGGCTCTCCTGATAATACTTCAGAACAATTCTTAAAAAAAGCTCTTAATATCAATATAGACAAGACTGGTAATATCTCTAAAAGGAAAGGTTATCAGAAAGTAATAGACGGAGTCTTTACATCCTTATGGGCCTCAGAGAACGGCTTAGGATGTTATAGTACTTTCAATAATAACTTAGTAAGGATCTATGAAGACTATAGTACAGAAGTATTAGCTAGTGGAATATCAGACGACCCTATATCATTCGAGGAGATAGATGGAATTATTTACTACAGCTCTAATAGTACTAATGGTATTATATCTTCTGGACTCAGACGAGAGTGGGGTCTTGAAAGAAACTGGCTGTCTCCTGAGCTTAGTAGCACTAACGGGTCTCTTGATAGTGGGTATTACCAAGTTAACTTTACTTGGATCTACTCCGATGGTAGAGAATCAGGATGTTCAAGAAGCTCTGTCATCAATGTTCCAGCTAATTCTGGAATAATCGTAAAGATACCTTCAGCTCCTACTGGTGCTATATATGCTAGAATCTATTGTTCTACTCAAAACGGTAAAGAACTTTATTATCATGGAACCTCTCTTCCTTCTACCACCTATTTAGTAGATGACGCTTTTGCTCTAGTAGATCCTTTGAGATTCTTTAATATTGATAAGGCTCCTCTTGGTCATATTGTTAAGTATTATAGAGGTCGGATTTATATAGCTTCTGGCAATATCCTCTGGTACTCTGAACCATTCCAGTATGAACAGTTTAGACTTGATTCTAATTACTTTGAATTTCCAGAGGAGATTAGAGAAGTTATGCCAGTAGAAGATGGGATCTGGGTAGGCTCTGATCGTCTTTATTATTTATCTGGTGAAGAACCTGATAAGTTTAAAAGAAGTACTAAGGAGCATATTAAGATTGTTCCTGGAACCTCTACTCGTATCTCTGGTAGTTACATCCATATGGATAATACACCTATTGGTTACAAATGGTTAGTCACTAGTAATCTTGGGGTGTGGGTGTTATTTAATCAAGGTCTTTGTATTAACTTAACCGCTGAGAATGTAGCTTTAGATCAAGCGGATTCTGGTACATCCCTCTTCTTACAAGATTCTGGTATCAATCAGTACATCTCAATTCTTCAAACTAACTCTAATCCTAATAACTCTGTCATGGGTGATTTAGTAGAGACAACTATAGTCAGAAATGGCGTAATTATAAACTAAGGAAACAAATGGAACAAAATAAAACTAATGACTCTCAAGACTTGACAGTTGGAGGCTACTTTACCTATGAACACATTAGAGATGGTAAAGTAATTGATACTTGGAAAGAGAAGAATATTGTAGTTAATACAGGTCTGAATTATATTCTAGATGCAGCTTTATCTGGCGGTACAGTAAATACTGCTCACTATGTGGGCTTATTTTCTAATAACTACACTCCTAATAACGCTGGTGTTGGCACATTAATTACTGATTTAACAGAAGTTAATGCTAAATACAATGAGACTACCCGCCCTATTTGGTCAGAAGCAGGAGCCTCTTCTCAAACCATTAGTAACTCAGCTAGTCCAGCAGCTTTCACTTTTAATGCTTCTGAGACTATCTATGGAGCCTTCTTGATTAGTAATAATACTAAAGGTGGGACTACAGGTACTTTGATCGCTGCATCTAAATTTGCTTCATCTAGAGCTATGTTATCCAGCGATGTTTTAAATGTAACTTATACTTTGTCAGCATCTTCAACTTAATATGATAATAAGTCCTCCTAAGTTTAGTTTTAAAGGGGATAGGAATAAAGCAATCTCTTTAAAAGCTCAAGCTAGACAGTTTTATAATTTTATAGCGAATCAAGCTGAACTAGGAGGCCTTTCCTTTTTATCCAGATCTGTAGTGTTAAGCGACGGCTCTGTTATCACAGCAATGTCAAAACAAAACAGTATATACTCTATAAGATCTGGATTTATTGTGATAAATACCGCTCCTAGTAAAACCCTGTTAAAAGAAGCCAATTATTATCTAGAATCTGGATTCTTAGATCACGTTAGCATTGCTATAGGCAATCAAAATACTTATAAGCCTTCTATTATTAGGTTTAATTCATCCGTTGCAAATAACTCTCAAGCTCTTGTTAATGCGTCTTTTGATAGAACTGTCTCTGATGGTGATGAAAGCTTGGCTGTAGGGTGTAATAACAAGTTTACTGAAATTAATGTATCGTCAAACGATACTAGCTATATATTCACCTCTGACATAGCTTCTTTTTGTGTACCTGATATTATAAGAAATAAAAAAATCTGCCAAACGATGGCTCCGCCCTCTGTCTACACTGGGAAGTTACGCTTAATGGTTCAAAGCCTTTATGGAAGTACTAGAGATGATTATGAGGTAGATACTAATAACGGCAGCTATTCTCCTAAAATACTTCTAAACTCTTATAGTTTACAACATTCTGGTCTAGAGAGTGTGGGCTTATACACTGACCCTAACGGTGAGTACTGGTTTGTAACTATGGGCTCTTCTCAAATAATATTTTATAAAACAACTTCTGACGATATAGATCCTTCCCCTTTTTTAGACCAATCATTAAAAGAGGATCTAAATTATATAGAAATGTCAGAAGCTTATAAACTATCTACTTTAAAAATAACAGACTCTCCTCTAATAGTAAACACGTCTGAATTATCTTATGAATTAATAGGTTACTTTGGGCCGTTAGCATACGGGTGGAAGTTTAACAGGGACGGCTCAAAAGCCTCAATCGTTGTCTATGGTACACAAACAGGTATAGCCTCAAACGTATGGCCTGCGGGCACAGCAACTACCGCCACAGGGATAAAGACTAAACTAATCACCGTTACCTTCGGGTTTGACGCCGAACTACAGCAGCCGAAAGTTGTATCCGTAGAGTCTGTCGAAACCGGCATCCACCTACCCTTTACGCAAGTGAAGGTGCTGTACCCGGTAGTAGTTTTGGGCCAATACAAAATGGCCTCGTTGATGGTTGATTACGGGTCGTTAGGAAAGATTGGTAGCTACCAAGCACCCATTTACTGCTACTACAACAAACTGGATCAGCTAGAGATTGTCAGGGTAAAAAACGGCGGTTTTTCTACTGCGGGCACGTCCGACACCCGACCCTCTGACTGTGATTCATCAAAAACTATTGTTAGCTATATGCAGCCACAGGTGGGGAGGTCTAGCCCGACCAGGACTATTTGGGGAGATTCTGGGGTATCTGTAGGCGCTACGAACTATGTGCGTGGAGTGTCTACGTCCACAGGGCAGACTCGGAATCTAAAGATTCAACTGACGGAGGATCAGAACGGGTGGACAGAATTCAGTGCTTTTCTATTCCCTGTTGGTACTACGCAGCGCCGCAGATACCACGCGCCCGCCATAGGACCATCCAGATGGGAGACTTTTTGCAGCGAGCTATCTGAAAACTACATGGGCATTTTGGTCGTCCCCTTTCTGGACGCCGAATCCATATTAGTGGGGTTTGATGATAGAAAGGACGGTAACAGCTACGGAGCGCTTCAATATACGTTTGGTAACGGATCAAAAGAGTATGAGCAGGAATACTGGACGGTAATAAACGACCCTATTTTAGGCGTCCAGTGGGGTAGTTATGTAGGCACCGGATACCCTAACTGGTACGGATGCGGCTTTGACTGGTCACAGAATACGCTCACTACTGATGAAGCATACGCTGTAGTTCAGGCCCAGTCCGATATTGCCCCTAAACGAGAGCAGAAGTTATACCTGCATAGTGGTCGCCTGCCAGCCCCAGAAAAAGTGTACGACGAACTCGCTGTATTGAAGCCTCTCGACCCTAGACCAGTTCAGGCGCTAACCCCGCTTTTAGAAATCTCGGCTTTATCCCCGTTCTATGACGCTCCTATAGATGTTAAAGGGTCGTACTCAGGAAGCTTTAAATACGCCGTAATAGGAAGTATTGGCGGCGATATAAATTGGCCAACGCCTACTGATTGGTACACGCCTGTTGGTTGGGCTTAATATTAATACTTGATTACTTATGGCTACATATTCTAACACCTCTTCTGAAGCACTCATATATAATACCTTTACCTCGGATGCATACACCTCTGTACCTACTATTCTAGAGAGCATCACTAATGGTACCTCTTTAACTTATTCTCAAATTTTTAATATTATTGATCTTTTAAAAGCCAATCCTCAACTCTATTCTTCATGCATATTTACAAACACTTTAATTGACGAGCTCTCACTACTTAGTTACACAATAGTAAACTATAAAGGAGATATAGAAGAACTGCTGATATGTAGTAGCGAACTCTCTAATATTCTATCAAAATTTGCATTAATATCAGGTATTATAATTAATAATGACAGTTTTTTAACCGTCGCAAATTCAAAGAATACAATAGAAGATTTAATAATAGTTTTAGATTTTCTAGAAAAAAACATATCAGAC
>JADDYB010000005.1_pt1 | contig 64683 bp, 72 predicted proteins | sample 8641941 | NCBI WGS metagenome assembly JADDYB01 (sample SAMN16275377, study PRJNA637457) | freshwater sediment metagenome | isolation source: Lake Kineret sediment | place: Israel: Lake Kineret | collected 2013
TATTCTCTAAAAAGAAAAAACATGTCCTCAAATACTGGATAGGTGATCCCACAAAATAACCCATTCTCAAGTGATAACTCAATTGAGTGGCTCATCCCCCGAAGTCCTGACAACCCCCAGTAACCTTTTGGATAATATGCTGTCCATGTTGTGCATTTATCCATGACATTATGGAGATGATCATAAAAGACGGATTTGGAAAATCCAAAACACCGCAGGATTTCAGCGTATTTGATCCGCACGTCATTCTTCAACAATCTGAAAAGGTTCATGTCTTGCTCATCCTATACTAATTCTTCTCTTTGTGATGGTTCAATCTGCGAGGGTGAGAAATCACCTGCTTTCAAGAAATCATAAAACTCAGAGAAGAATGTGCTCATGGACACCTTGTCCACCCTGTTGTACATGAAGTCACCACGTGGTCCGCTTAATAAGAACTCCTCAACCCCATCCTCCATCGAGAAGTCTATTTTACTCTCGGTTATTATCATCATATCAAAAGCACCAGAACAGAGGTGGTCTCCAGGTTACGGTGTCCTAATTGATCTTAACTTCAATGACGGAAGCACCGTGAGCAATCATGTTGGTGGCCAGGGTATGTCTCAATAGATGTGGGGTGACATTCTTTTGAATCCCGGCTAACTGACCATATTTTTTGACCAGGGTGTATACTCTGTTTCGGGAGATCTGCCCTCCTTTCCGGGAAGTGAAGACTGCTTTCTTCTTGCGGGGTAGAGACTGCAGATACTCAGTAAGAACATTGACACACTGCTCTGAGATAATAACTTTCCGATCATGGTAGGTCTTGGTGTTTCTGACAGTAATCTCCTGGTCCTCCAAATGGAGATCCTCAAAATCAAAGTTACATAATTCATTGACTTGCATTCCCGTGTACAGGAGAGCCACAACAATGGCTCGATCTTTTCTCTTTCAATCCATCTTTTTTTCGCAAAATCTTTTTTGGTATCAATTATGACTGAATAAGTGTCAAGATATGGTACGTATATTTGAAAAACAAAAGGCAACTCACGCAACATCTACGTGAGAGAAAAAAACAAATGGTGCATATGAAAAGGAGATCTTCCAATCTTCCTATTATGTATAGACTTGTAATGTTCGGTGAACTCGCCGATAGAATCCGCTTGCCTCATTTCGGAATTGTCCGGCAACCTATTGACCCTCATTTTCACTTCATTGATGACCTTTGTTGTATTTCCGATTCTGACATACCCAATCATAGAACCTGCAGAACAGTTCTCCCCATACTTCCCAGAGAGGTATCGACATACTCCTTCCACAACATACAAATCACAGAGTCTGTTATTCTTTTCTTCCAACATTTTACATTCAGCACCAAAATAGGAGTTTCGATGCCATCTGTGACGAAAACAAAAGTCAATAGTTGGTGCTCTACCCTTCTTTTTCCCATTTCTGTCAGGTTTTTCATGAAGGGGTATAAGTGATAAATTAATTTTTTTCCATATCAACTCCAGTTCAATAAACAGTTCTTCAGTAATCTCTGGTTCATCCATTTCGGGTGTTACCTTTCTATATACACGTAGATTCTCGTAAGCTTTACAAATAATTCCAATGAGAGTCATGATTCCACCAGGGCCAAGTTCTTGGGCCAGATCTTTAGGGCTTCCCGATATAAACTGTTGATGTGAATGGTTTGTCAACCTCATCTAGGCTCCTCCATAGTGTCACAATATCTGCGTATGTTTCATCTGCATCATGTAAAGCAGATGATTTTGTCCAATATCTCATTTGATTTGGTTTTACAATAAATATGGTGTCGCCAAAGTAATGACGAAGATTTCGTCTTATATAAATGCTCTGAGATGTCTCATCAAGTAGTGTCCTATCTAATTTGACAAGAATTTCGGCAAGGTTGTGATCTTGGTGAATTTCTGTCGCCTCTTTCTTAGAGATGTTCACAAGACGTGCTGCTACCATCTGAAGGGGGCCTTCTCCAACAAAGATCCTCCCGATAAAAGCTTTTTCGGGATTTGAAAACGAACTATTTAGTACATTGCAGAACATGTGAATGTAACCTTCTAAAGTATCTAGATTTACTGGTTTGATTGCAATAGACTTATTTTTTCTCCTAAAATAATTCAATGTAAAATCTACGGCATCATTAATCAGTATTATTTCAGATTCAGTGAGATCAAACCAATTCATTACTAATTCATTTATAATTTCATCTGCATTTGAATTTCTTGAGAGATTTTCAAGAAATTCAAAACCTGTACTGAGATGTGGAATATTCTCTGGCATTGGAAAATCCATAATCTCCTCCTTTTGAAATGAATCACGTTCCACTAACCATTTACGAGCAGTCATCATTTCATAGTAGAGTGCTATTTTTGAATTAGTAATCAAGCAGCACGATGCTAATAGGTCCAAATCACTTTCTTCGCCATGGATTCCAAGAATAGAATCCTTAAAAATCGCATCTTTTTTTAGAAGTGCTGCAACCATTCCTGTTCCTGCTTTGGGGCTTTGCAGAATCAATAAATGGGGTCCCTGAAATATCTCCTTTTTTGTTTTTACGCTCCTGTGGAAGAGGATTGCATTATTAATTGGAAGTGATTCTTCATCTATGGTAAATCTCTTTAATTTTCTTGTATGTACTATTGGTTTCCCAACAAGTTCTGGGGCTTTGTGTTTTTTTCCACCTTCAAATTTGAAACCCTCTGCATTTTTCCAGTTTTTCTTCTTACATATTGCCCCCAATGTGGGGAGTTTTGAAAGCTTTTTCACCAATTCATAGTCACGTGAGGTTCCCCACATGGCCACTTTCCAGATCACATCATTTTCAATAGCTTCACCCTTTGGTATGTGAGCTATGTCTTGAGGTTCAATAAGTAACAGCCAATCATCCTGCGGTGAGTAACATGGCTTTGGTGAGAAATAGAAGATGGGGCGGTCATCTGGTTCATTGGGTGAAAACAAAACAGCAGCCCCTGGTCCAACAGCTTCAGAGAACAAATTATGCCGTAATGCTGAGAAGTTGATAACTGTTTTGACATCAAATGTAGAGAAGAATTGTTTTCTAAATTCTCTGTTTGTTGTCCAGCGGTTAAAGAGAAGACCTTTACTGGACACTATCAAGCATATCTCTCCGTCTGAGTTACACAACTCTGCTACCTTCCATAAGAATGCTTGTGATATTTGTTTATCTCCAACAGGTTTACCTCTTTTCCTAACATACTTTCTTGCGGGTTCTGTTAATTCACTTTCCCAAGGAGAATTCCCAATTATGAGATCGTATTTTCTAGTCAAAAAAGATTTGCCTTCTTCGAAAAAATCCGATACAAAGAGATTACTGTTTATAAGCGGTTCAAATTTTGCTTCATTCCAAATGCTACGTGGCTCTAAGTAATCGCACATAGTCAAATACAGGCTCAAAGCAGCAATTTGGATTGCCTCGCGATTTATATCCACTCCAAAAATGTTTTCCTTGAGAATGGTTTTCAGATCAGAAAATGAAGGATGTTTCCCAGGATCTGCCTGCATCCAGTGAGCAATAAGCCTACGATATGCCTCTACCAGAAAAACTCCAGAACCACAAGCAGGATCAAGTATCTTCTTATCAACGATTTCCCCATCCCAGGGGAGTACTTCATCCATAAGAAACGCAACAAGGTGATACGGGGTATAGTAGGTTCCTTTCTTTTTCTTTCCTTTTTTTTCCTTTTCGTAATGAAAGAATTGCTGGTAAACATTGCTTATGAGTTCGATCGGGATCACATCAAAGGAATACAATGGCCATAACGCCATCTGTCCACTTCCAAGATATTTTTCTCCTCTGAGCAGATCTTGCAATAGCTTAAGATGATGCTCACATACTTTGCTCTCTTCTGCTTCTTCAATTGTAAATATATCTCCATTGAACTTGTCTTTGCCTAGATACCGAAATAGCTTATATGTTGCAGGTTTATCAGAAAGTACATCAATAAAACATGTCGCACCACGCAAAAACTTTTCGAAAAATCCTTCTGGAAAGGCACTACAACCATTGCTATCCTTTCTATCTTCAAGATATTTGACAAATATGGACCGAATGAGAAGATTCTGGACAATATCTGCAGACAATCCTCTTTCAACTAATTTTTTCCTCATGAAATCTAAATTATCCAACAATGTTCGATACACTCTCTTTTCTTTTTTAAATTTGTCACTGTGTTCTTGCCAGAATTTCCCTGTTACGAGTTCTGATCTGTGGTATCTCCTTAGTTTCTTGACCTCACTATGAGCTGTAACAAAGAGATTCAGTTCTTCAATAAATCTAGCTTCATCGTCTAATTTTCCATCTACAATTTTTGGGGGTTCATACGTACTATATATCAAGACTACATCAGGGAGTACCACAAAAAGGAGGGGGGCCTGACCCATATTCCACACAAGTTTATGAAGTTCTGCAATTTCATGAGGATTTCTCGATTCAAATTTACGGAAGTATATGAGTGGAATGCTTGGACCCTCCAGAGCAGGTTTCAAGAAGAATACTGCATCTATACCAAGTTTCTCTTTGGCTTGTCTCAAAACATACCTTTGATATTCATCATCTGTGTCAGTATAACTCTTAACTAATCCATTTTCTCTTGCTAAATCCAGTTCTGAACAAAGGTAAGAAAGAGCCTTTTCACTTCTGCTTTGCGCATCTCTACTCATTTTGAAACACCCGCTCTTCTGATTCTATTCTCCTTTTTCTATTGTCAGTTATGGTTTCATATGCGGATTGCATTCTGTGCTCCTCCTTCATTGAAGCCAGCATTCCCTGGCTTATGGATGTGCAACCAATATATGAATCTTAGGTTTGTATGTTTTTGTGCAAGCCTTTATTTCTCTTAAAAAGAACCATTACTAGTATAAGAGTTTCGGCTTTTTCATTCTATGCTGAGGATGTTGAAAAATCTCCCTCTCCTCGCATTGTCTATATACCTCCCTCTCCTGCACCTCACAGGAAAGGTGACCTTCATTTCCAATGAAGCAGTTCCTTTTCCTTCCTTTTTTACTCTTTTTGTCTTCATTTTTTATACAAAGTCAACCCAGGATGGAGAACACTCTCTGGAACAAATTCAGGAAGATTAACCCACCCACAAAGATGAGAATCAATCCAGCTGCCAGCATGATGGTAGGGGTATACTTTGAGACCCCTTTGAAGTAGATGAGCGCCCTGTCGATGACGAGCCCTGTCACCAGGAACGGGATGGCCAGTCCCAGAGAATAGGTTCCCAGGAGCAGAATTCCTGTAGACATGGACTCTGTGGACGCTATCAGGAGGATAGAAGCTAATATGGGACCGATACAGGGAGACCATCCTGCAGCAAAGGTAATCCCCATGACGAAGGGACCTAGATACCCTGCCGGCCTCTGAGAGAGGTGCAGTTTTTTCTCCACGTTCAAAAATTGCAAATTTACAATACCAGATATGTGCAATCCAAAAATAATGATAGTAATCCCCGCTATTCGGCGAACCCACACCTGGTGCTCCAGTAAGAGGTTACCCACCACATTGGCAGGTATCACCAGAAGCATGAAGACCACAGAAAACCCGAGCACGAACAATAAGGAGCTTAAGAAGATGCGGCTTTTCTTTGTCGTCTCTTTCTGGAGAGTTTCCAGGTCCAGTCCCGTAATGTAGGTGATATATGCAGGTACCAGGGGGAGTACGCACGGAGTGAAAAAAGAGAAGATGCCGTACAGGAAAGCTGTGACAACGCCAACATCAGTCATGAAGTTCCTCACCTCCCCTCCTTTATAAACCTTGGGTGAGCACCTGCTGCAGGAACTGGGTCAACTGTTCTGCATCCTGGTATCCCACGACCCTGGCTATTTCTTTTCCTTGAGAGTTCAAAACGATGATGGTGGGCATTCCCACCACGGTGAATTGAGCCTTCAATTGAGGGACTTTGTCTACATCCACTTTTAAAAGGACAAACTTCTCGAGTAAGTGGATGACTTTCGGGTCTCGAAAAGCTTCCTCGTCCATTTGATTACATTCCTTGCACCACGTAGCCCAGAAATCGATTAGAATGTATTTGTTCTCGTTATGGGCCTTTGCTTTTACTGCAGTGTAGTCATTCCAGTTCCACTTCAACACCCTGGAATCTACTTCTCTTTGGTTTTCTTCTCCTGAGAGGAAATAAAGGCACGATAGGCCCAGTATAACCACAAATGCTAACCCCATGATTCTGTCTCTTTTCTTCTCCATGAAATCACCTCACAACATGTATGAATTGGCCTGGATCACCTCCAGAGTCCCAGGATCCTGTATGATGACGACTACCCCATACCCTTGGAAGGATTCACCTGCAGGGAGGGTGAAAGTGCAAGACACCATGACTTCCCCCTTTGAGAGAGACACTCTCTGAGGATCTGCCACATCCCTGACTATGTACTGCTTGATCTCGCCTCGCGATGGAAAATCGTTCTTGAAAAGGACGAAATACACGTCGTAACTACCTGAAACGTAGGAATGGATTTCTGCTGTCACAGACGCTGCATTCCCCATGGTACGCCCTGAAATGTATATCTCTGCCTTTAAAGACTGGGACAACATCTCTTCAATGACCTTTTTGTACTTGAAGTAGATAGTGCCCTCTCCCCCAGAAGAGTAGTAGATGTATTTGTTCCCGTTAACGACGAGTGTGGACACGGTCTCTGTGAACCCATAAAGATCTCTCGAGCGCTTGAGTGAACCAGGTGTTTCAATATCATCTTTTATGTGGTACACCAGAACAATGAGGTTGTCGTATTCCTCTTTCAACTGCCGTAAAGCGTGTTCCCCGTAGGAACAGACATAACACCAGGTCCCGGTGAAATACTCTGCCAGGATCGTTTTTCCCTGTGTCTCCTGGGTGTACACGCTCAGTCTGATGTTCTTGGACAACCCACTCTCTGAGACAGCGGTAACAATCACGGGTGTACTCTTCCCTTCCCCACGCTTTATGAGGACTGTTATTCTTTCTGACTTCTTGGAATCTATGGTCACCGTGTTGAAGGAGCACAGGGCTTCCCACCCGGAGGAAAGACAGGTAGCATTTACCGAATAGGTGTCAGCAGTGTCTCCCATGTTGATGATGTCAAAGCTCACCTCTGTCTGGGTTCCATTCATGTAGAACTCGCCGGGGGAGTACAGCTCGAAATCGTACTTTGCTGTCTTCTCAGAAATGAGATACAGAGTTTGGGACAACCCGGAATCTGAGGTCACTATCAAGGAGGTGTTAATGTTTTTCTTCTCTTCTATGAGGACAGCAACCTCTTTCTTCTCTCCTGGTTCAAGCTGGATTTTGTCACTACTGACCTTTACAGTGACTCCTGGAGGCACAAATAGAGTGTATCCGTCTGGTACATTCCCCGTGTTTTCAATTTTCACACTGAAAACTACTCCATCAAAATCAGGATTACTCTCCGTGATCTCAGCAGTAAACTGGGGCTTTTCTGTGGTCTCCACCGTGAATGCGGCAGCTTCCTGAATCTCCCCCTCATAATAGAGTACCAGGCGCGCTGTACCTGTCCGACCCTTTGTGTTAGTGATGATGTTAACCTCGAGCTCTATCGTTTTGAAGGAGCTAACATTAATGGTGCAGCTCTCATAGAAACACTGGGTACCATCACAGAAGCTGGCCATCCATCCTGAGGGAATATCCTTTTCTAGAGTGAGAGAAAACTCTTTTTCCAGAAGCGAGGGGTTCTTCACCGAGATGGTGAAAGTTGCTTCTTCTCCCGGCGCTACCTGTTGAGAGAGAGAACCTTCCACGAAGGTTGGCGTCTGGTCCTGGAGAGCAAAAACAGAAAAAATAGATATTGCCATAATAGTGTAAAGAACAAGGAAGGATAAAAAAAATTTTTTAAATCCTGCACCTGTTATAGTGTAAGTGGTATCTTCTAGTTCTGATTCAGCTTCTCGTTGACGTTCTCGTTGACATTCTCGTTCATATCTTCTTTCATGTCTTCTTTCCGGTGTCTTTTCTGTTCTTTCTGTTCTTCTTCTAGTTCTCGCATCTGCAATGACAGGTGAACCTTGAGCCATTTCCTCACTCCTTTGAGAGGTGTCTTGCAAGTTACTACTGCAAGCGTAGCTTCTTTCACACAAGGGTATATAAAAGTTTCGGTCGCAATAGTAGCTTTCAGAGTACGAAGAGGAGGATAAGAGGCTCATGGTTCATAGTCATAGAGAATACTCAGCATTGCAGGTCTTGGTTTTTACCTGATAGATGTTATTATCTGGGTTGAACAATCAGATATTAGAAAATATAGGCTTGCTCACTGGATTCGAAGCTCGGTGGATAAGTAAAGATCGAGAGTGAACCTGTAGAATTATTTTTACAGGTTATGAGTGAAAATAAAGAAAAAGGGACTTATAGATGTAGTGTATAAGTCTCAGGACTTATAGATGTAGTGTATAAGTCTCAGGACTTATACCCACAAGAAGACCAAAAAGGGATCGTTTATGAGGAGTCATGATCTTTATGTTGTGATAACGGGTGATATAGTTAGTTCATCAAAATTCGAGGCAAAGCAGCGTGAGCGTTTACTGTCGGTACTTAAGTCATCTTTCAGAACCATAAGAGACATTTGGCCAGATATAATATTTGCACCATTTGAAATTAAGTTGCTATACAAAGCTTTATGCAGGAAGATATTGAAAGAGGAAGAAAATAAGGTTGATTTTTCGTACCAGGGATTTCTACCACATGGACTCTACAATGTTGGAAATGGAGAATTTTTGGGGAAGCTGCAAGGACTGACCTTGATTATGGCTCTACGCTTCCAGTCAAGAGAATGAACCCAAGAGCTATTCACTACGATACAGTCACAAAAATATCTCCGGAGAATAGATTAGCCGGTACGACGAAACGTGGGCACTGTTCACATTCTTTGTCAACTACGTCTCAATGTCACCGAGTGATTTCTTGGCTGCCTCTTTCAACTCTCTGATCATATCTACTGTTGGCATGACTTTCTCAAAAAGGTCTTTGCGAGCTCGAACTCCCTCCTTTATAAAGAAGGCTGCAGCTTCGGATCTGCTTTTGAATGCTTCCACCTCGACGAGAGCGTCTATTTGTTTCAGGTCATCATCACTCAACCTGGTCATCACCACGTTGCCTCTGCATTCCATCTTCGCGCCTATCTTTAGCAGTCCTTCGTCTTCCGGGCAGCACACCACCATAGTTTCTTCAACCTTTTCTTCTTTCTTTTTGTCCATACATACACCTCGCGCGCACTTGTAAAAGGTATTTTGTATTTTGTAAACTGTAATTTATTTACAGCAAAGTATAAAAAGGTTGTGGTGGAATTGGAAGGCAGTATGTCATGTGAATCAAGAAAGCACACAAGTCCAATTAGAGAGTACATTTTGCTGTGTTCTCTTGCACTGCGACATTCGAAACTCGGTGGATAAATAAAGATCAGGACTAAACCTTCAGAATTGTTTTGGTGGGTTGCGAGTTGAAATAAAGAAAAAGAGAAAGGAAAAAAGGAAATTGTTCTTCTGCTTTCGCAGGGTCAGCATTTTGAGGTAGAGCAGCAGCACTTCGTAGCGCACTCCTCAGCCTTTTCTTCTTTCTTTTCGTCCATACATCTCACCTTTAATCCGCACTTGTAATGCGTATTCTGTATTTTGTAAATTGTAATTTAATTACAATAGAAGGGTATATAAAGGTTTCGGTTTGTTCTGTATCTTGATGGCTATGATTTCTTTTCGAAACTCGGTGGAAAAATAAGAGGTTGCATCTTTCTTGACTTATAGAAGAATTGAGCCACGTTTCAAGTGAGGGAGGTCATGACCATGACCCCAGAAGCGAGCAGAGGGACAGCATATACGCCATCATAGCTGCACTCTTGCTCTTTTCCAACACCTTTTACATTTCTCAGACATTCAAAAGCGTTCCCACGCACCAAGAACAGTTTCAAATGGTTGAGGATCTCTCCCTTTTTGATGTACGAGCCGTGAGCGCGTCCATTAAAATAACCACTTGAAGGGTCCACGTCTCCTGAAAAATCTTTCACCACAACTCCTTCGTCTACCTTTTTTATTAATGCATCCAGAGAGGAGTCACCCACCTTTAAGATGAGGTTCGTGAAGTCGAGAGCAGGTTCTGCAGTGGCAGAGCGCATGGCATTCCCCGTGGAGACCCCCCCATATTTGTTGGCAGTGTACTCTGAATGGATGCATTTACCGAAGACTCCTTTCTCAATGAGCCCCGTTTCCTGCATAGGGTTGCCCTCACCATCGAAGGGAGCAGATCGTACCCCTGAGGGGAGTACACCAGAATCGGTGATTGTTACCAGCGGTGAAGCCACCACCTCTCCTTGTTTGTCCGCGAACTGGCTCCTTTTTGAATAGATGCTCTCTGCACCCACTGTCCACTTTATACAGGGAACAAAGATAAAACTGAAAGAATCCTGAAGGAAAATAGCGTCCCCGCTAAAATTGAGGTTAATCTTTGAACATTTTTCTGATTTCAATGCCTTTTCTGCAGTTTTTTCTGCTATAGTTTTTAGATCTTCAGGAAAAGTTCGTGAATGCCACTCCCAAAACGCCTCATTTTCCCTGTGCACACAAGAAAAGGTAATGTCCACCTTCGTACTTTGGTAAGACCCCTCCACCCCGTGAGTGTTGGCCACTGCAACACTCTCCACCCTGGTGATCATCGTTAGATCCGGTGTAACTCCTGCAATGCGTGCAGCATTGACTGCAGCCTGCACCTCGTCCATGAGCTCCTCTTCCGAGAGTAAGGCCAGCCCTCTATCGTAGATTCCTTCTGGCTCTCTCTTTGGCTTGGGGAAAGGAAGATGCTCCCACGAAGGGTCCGGGGCTGTACGCCTGCTTAACATGAAGCATGCCTTTTCTATCTCCTCTAGAGAGCACATGGGAAGCGTCCCTGCAGCAAATCCCTTCTGTTTACCTACGAGACTCCTCAACCCGATGCTGATGTCTTTTTTCTTACGTTTATTCCATCCATCTCCTCTCACTGATAGGACAGTTTCCACACTGTTCTGGAGATAACTCTCAGCCTCAGTAGCACCCATCCTCTCCAGGTCTCTGACTGCCTTCACCGTATCCATAATCTCCACCTTTACACACCTCCCATGGTGAGCTCAGCTACCACGGCAGGTCCTCCCTGTCCCACAAAGGCACTCCCTCCCTTGCCGCATATGGAGGGGATCATCACAAAGGTGTCTTCATTCCCTATGCCTCTCACCTTTTGAAGGACAGTTGAAGCATCTCCCGACATGACTGGTCCTTTATAGAACTCGTCTTGAAGTTCTCCTCTTTCTATCTTCTGGGCCAGAGTCGCAATAACCATGAAAGTGCCATCAGGGCTGGCGTTCCCTCCTTCACTTCCTTGGATGTAAAAGCCTTCGCGCACCTCTTCCAGTAATTCTTCAAAAGTCTCATCACCAGGAGCCAGAAACGTGTTGGTCATCCTCACTTGAGGCTCCCGCGAGTACAACCAGGCTCGAGCGTTCCCTGTGGGTTCACCTACACCATAGCTTGTCTCCCGGGAATGGAGAAAGCTTTTAAGGACACCATTTTCAATGATCAGCGTTTTTCTACTTTTGATCCCTTCATCATCCACATTTATAGTGCCAAAGCAATTCTTTAGAGCACCATCATCAACGACAGAAACAGAAGGCGAAGCCACGTGTTCATTCATTTTACCTGAGAGGAAAGATCCACTCCTGGCAATGTCTGCCTCTGCAGCGTGCCCTACAGCTTCATGGATTAACAACCCGACGACTTCTCCTCCCAGCAAGACGTTCCCCCTACCAGAAGAGAACTGCTTTCCCCTGAGGCGTAACAAAGCGGTTCGGGCTGCCTTCTCTGCAGCTTCAGACAAAGCGAGAGAGTCCAACGTGTATTCTCCTCCCACCACTTCATTGTACTGGCAGATCGTGTTCCCCTCTCGTGCTATCACCACGATGTTCCCTAAAATCCGGGGTTCTACTGTCTGCGCACACACACCTTCCGTGGTGACGATGGCTCTCTGGTCAATGACCACCATGATCCCGATGCGGCAGGAAGCAATATCTGGATAGTTCATGACGACACTGGTTGCTTCTTTGCTGATTTCAAAGAATTCGTCCATACTGTCAATGGTCTCCACCTTTTCATCAGTATATGTTTGGGTATGAGGTGGTACCCTCAGAACAGTGGCTGTGCCTGGGTTAAACTGTGCAAATCTCTCCGATGCTGATATAATGTCTGGTATGTCCAAAACATCGGTGGTGGAGGCAAACCCCCACGACCCCTTCATCAGACTCCTGCACCCTACTCCCTGGAGAATGACCTGAGAAGAAGCACCTGGATTCCCATCCACCAAGGTGGCCTGCAGCTGCTCACGTTTCATCCACCGCAAAATGCATAAATCTGCCTTTGAGGTCTGAATGCTTTTCTCCAGAATCCCTATGATAGAATCCTCCATGAATTCACCTCGTCTTACCTTGCCTCATCTTACTTTACCTCACCTCAATTCGGGGCTGGAGAGTGCTTCTGTCTCTTTTTCTGAGAGTGAAGGCAGATGGAAGGCAAGGCAGCTCCCCCTGCAGGTCTTCACGTAGTCGCACTGATCACATTTTCTCTCCACCCAGGTCTGCCAGTTCCGTACTTTTTCAAAGACACGAGACTTCCACAGCGTGTGCACATCTGTGTTGAGGAGACTCTCTTCTGTCTGGAACGGCAGGAAATTGCAGGGCCTTAAATTACCTTCTGACGTTACCAAACACATTAATTTGGCACAGGGTGACCCCTTGACTAGAGAACCTTTGAAGATCCCTCTCAAACATCCCCCCAGGTAGATCCTTTCATCTTTCAAGAGTTCTTCCACAGCGTGGGAGAGTTCTTCACCACTCAGTTCGAAGAGAGAAAGGTGATGCATCCCCCTCCCTGCAGGGTAAAAGGGATAGATGCACAAGGCATCCAGGTTGACAGTGTCCATGAGTGATGGGAGCTCAAAAGCTTCTTTTAAGTTCACCTTCATCAGCGTGTACAATGCCTGTACGTGGAGGCCTTCTTCCTTCAACTGGGAGATCCTTTTCACCACAGTATCGAAAGTGTCTTCTCCTTGAACAAAGTTGTGGGTTTCTCTTGTCGCCCCGTTCAAGCTCAAAGAGAAGGATCTGACACCCGCCTCTTTCAGGGACGACTGCCTTTCTTGAGAGAGGAGTGTCCCATTGGTGTACAAGACGAAGGGGATTTCCCTCTGGGTGAGATCTCCCACTATAATCTCCAGATCCTTACGGAGTAAGGGCTCTCCTCCAGAAATTGTTATGTCAGAGACACCAATACGGTCTAATTGGTCTATGATGGATAGAAATTCTCCTGTAGTTAATTCTTTTGGTTCTTTTTTTCCTGCTGAAGTGTAGCAGTGCTTACACCGCAGATTACATTCCTTGGTGATCTCCCATTCCACGTTCAGGGGTGCTCTCAAAATAGGATCTACCATGCACTCACCTCTCTGGAGCTACAGCAGGTCAAAGAAATCCTCTCATCTTCAAACAATACTGCATTCTCTTTCATTTTCCGTGATGTGTCGATTTCGATGATGTCTTCCACCTCACTTCTTCTGTGACGTATACTCCTTCATCTTTAAAACTGTTTCTATGCTCCCCCTGTGTGGGTTGGAGGTTCTCTTGGACCCAACACAACAAAACCTTTATTAGCACTAGTCTTTATCGGGAGTATGCTCCCAAGAATGTTCTACCTTATACTTAAAATCGAAAGAGAACAGTGGCTTTCTCCTGAAAAGTTGGAAAGAATTCAAGAGGAGAGATTAAGAAAGATTGTAACCCATGCGTACAATAACACAGTGTTTTATCGAAATCTTTTCAAAAGGTGCGGTGTCACTCCTCGAGATGTGAGGACAGAAGAAGACCTGAAGAAGCTGGAGCCGACGAAAAAGAAGGACCTCCAGGAGAAATTTAATGAAATGGTGGCAACAGGTTATTCCAAAGAGAACAGCCGTGTCAGCTACACTGCAGGCTCTACAGGTAACCCCGCCATGATCTTCCATGATGGGTATACTATGGACTATTTCGTTGCTTCAAGCATGGTAGAGCTCCTGGATACGGGATATAAACCGTGGGAGAAGGTTGTTTATACCAAGAGGACTACATGGAGGTCACATTTTCTGCAGAAGATAGGTATTCTGAGAGCTTATCACGTACTATCGACGATCCCTGTGGAGGAACAGGCTGAAGCCTTAAAAGAGATAGATGGTTCCTTGATCGCCTCTTACCCCACGCTGCTGTACTCCATAGCCAAGGTTGTAGCAGAAAAGAACTACACCATACGCCCCAAAGCCATCATCATTGGAGGCGAACTTTTAACGCCGCACACACGGGCCTTTCTTGAGGAGGTCTTCAAAACACGATTGTACGAAACCTACGCCACCATAGAGTTCTCCACCATAGCGCGGGAGTGCTCCCACGGGAACTGGCACATAAACTCCACGCAAGGCTTGGTGGAATTCACGAACGACGGTACCATTCTGGTCACAGGACTCATCAATAAGGCTCTCCCACTGATTCGATACGAGATAGGAGATGTGGGGCACCCCAAGAAAGGATCGTGTCCTTGTGGGCGGGGGCTCCCCATGATGCAAATATTGGAGGGGAGGCAGGGAGACATTTTTCTCTTACCCGATGGGAGAGAAATCCCCCCCATTAAGGTATGGGGAGTGCGGTTGATACTGGATAGAAATGTTGCAGCCAAGAGGTACCAGATCATCCAGGAAGAACCTGATCTTTTCGTCATCAGAGTTGTACCCACGGAGAACTTCACTGCAGAGCTTGAAAAAAGGGTGAAAGAAGAACTGGTGAAAAATTTAGGGTACCCCGTCACAGTTGAAATAGAACGCGTGGACGAGATACCTCTAATTGATGATAGGAAACTCAGAGTCGAAATATGTAAGGTCAAGAAGCCGTAACCTTTGTTCAGGTCACAGTCAATCACGTACGTGGAAATGGATGAGCAGAGGTTGGTCCATATTTCACTGTAACAAGCTTACTAGGTGATAAAGGGTTAGGGCCACCATATCCAGAATCAAAAGAACTGTAACCTAATCTTGATCACCGAAAAGTTTAAAAGGGGCTCCGAATTACTCACTACTTCCGAGCTGACAGCGTATCCCACGTTCCTGTAGAACTGCTGATTCATGAAAAGCAAGCTCGGACCACTACACGAGAGCACTACACCACATGCACAGAAAAGTGAAAAAAAAACGATTGTTCTACAGCAGAAAAATTCATGACAGTATAGATAGAATAAACCGGGTAAGTAGCTATATTCGGAATGTATTGTTCTCTTCGACGAGAAACGAAGCCTATCCTCTAAAATTATAAAGAGATGGAAAGGACTGCAATAGTTCGGATATATCTTTTAACCGGAAAGTTTATAAAGTTCCAAGCAAGGTAAATAGACACGAGGTGGTGAAAGATGAATGAGAGTACTGAGTCTTCCTATTATCATCTCTCTCCGCCAGTGGAGGGGAAGGTGATACTGCAAAATATGTCCTGTCTTGAGCACAATCTTAAAGATGGTAGAAAAAAACTCACTGTGGTTGTTCCTCTCTACGACGAGAAGGAGAACGCCCCAGGAGTGGTGGAAGATCTCTGCAGAACGCTCACCTCATCGGGAGCAGTTTTTGAGATCATCCTGGTAGATGATGGAAGTACTGATGGAACTTTTGAGGTTCTCTGTTCATTGCAGAGAAAATATCAGTACGTGAGAGTCGTCTCGCACGAGACCAACATGGGAAAGACTGCTGCTATGATGACAGGGTTTCAACATGCTGACGGCGACTACATCATCCTGATGGATGGAGACGGCCAGTTTGTGGCAAAAGACATACCCAAGATGGTGGAAAAGCTCGAAGAAGGGTACGATGTTGTTAATGGCTGGGGAAAGAAGAGAGAACCCATTACGAAGATCATTCCCTCATTGATATACAATGGCATCTCACGGAAACTCTTTTCTTTGAATGTACACCAGTTTAACTTAGGGTTCAAAGCGTTCAAACGGGAGGCGCTCGAAGACCTGACTATGAAAAGAGATGAACACAGGTACATACTCCCTTTGTTGAAGCAGAAAGGATTTACCATCACAGAAGTTCCTGTCGAATACCTGCCGCGGCTGCATGGCAAATCTAAATACGGCATCATGCGCATCCCCTATGGTATCCTGGATATGATTGCACTGAAAATGGAACTCGTCCTCGGCGAGAGGCCATTCCGGTTCTTCGGGTTGGCTTCTGGAGGGCTGATCTCTTCTGGAATCATCCTGGGACTGTACAACACCTATGGATGGATCTCCGGGAGTGTCGTGCCCACGTACAGCATTGCTTTGATCGTGACCTTCTTGCTCTCTGGTGTGAACGTGTTCTTTGCAGGTTATGCGGTGGAAGCAGTCAAGTCCCCTCGCAGGTAGTGTCTTTCCACCACTATTTCTTTTTCTTTGTTGAACTCTCTTGAGAGATCCTCTGTCAGGTTACTCGGCGTTTTTACCTCAGTGGAGAGGAAGTAGCGCGAGGAAGGTATGAAGATTAAGGATGCATGGTCCACTATGTGCAGGGAGGTAAAGGTTGCATCCCCCCTGAGAGTGTCTTTGATGTGAATACCATCTTTCAGGGTAATTATTCGTTCGAATGAAAGAGGTAGGGGAGTTCTTTGAGTAATTAACTGCTTCCTGAGATAGTTTTTTGCAAAATCAGCCGCATATTCTCGCCCAAAAGAGAGAAATGTCCTCAGAACTACGGTCTTTACGGGAGTCATCTGCTGCTCTGGCACCTGTACTAACCGACCGGTGACGTGGTAGGTAGATGCCTCCTCAGTGAACGTACTCCCCAACCATTGACTGGAGACCATGCTCCCCGTTGATAACCTGCCCAAGAAGCCTGAATCTGAGATGAGTGTATCCGTTGAGAACACCTTGAAGACACCACCCTTTCTCAGGTTGGCTACGAAATAGTACTCAGGAGTCTTTTTCACCAAGAGACCTGCCTCAGGAAAGAAGCAGCTTTCAGGAGAGGTCGCATCCTTTGGGTTTGCATCTCTGAAAGCCTGTACGTACGTGTACAACATGTTGCACAAATAGCGGTCATCGAGGTCAAAGGGGGTCACACCTGTTCTCTGGTACAGAGACTGGCGCACACCCTCAGAGAGAAAGCTGGCATACGCATCGTGCTGGGCACAGATTTCAATCCCATCTGGTACCAGGTACGTCGTATTCCGCGAGCCGTACTCCCCGCCTGCTGTCCCGTCAGGATGCAAGAAGTGGGAAAGGAAATAAAGTGCCTTTTTGAGGCTGGCAAGTGCTTTCTCATCCTTTGTCTTCTTGTAGTAGTGAGCCAGGTAGTAGACAGCGACACTCAGGTAACCAATGTCTGGACCCCCGTATTCGTAAAACCACCCCTCTTCAGACTGCCTCTTGAGTGAGCTTTCCAGTTTGACCTTGGCTCCCTTCTGGTACTTTTCGTCATTCGTGAGTGTATACAGATTTTGTAATGCTGCACAAGCTCCCAGATTCTGGTTGACTACTTCGAGCTCTTCTCTACGGACAAGAAATCTCCCTGCTCTTTCAAGCATCTCTAAAATCTCAGAGGGGCGCTCGTTCAACAGGAGCAACCCTTCAGAGACGGCAAAGGTGGCAAAGGCTGTGGTCACGAAGGCGTGCTCGTGAGGGTAGTACTCATTAAAGGAGCCATCGCTGTTCTGAATAGTTTCAAGAAAATGCATGGCTGAAAGAGACCATTCTCTCACTTTTTCTTTCTTGTAAAAGGGGTTCACCACCTGTTCTGTGGTGTAGAGGAGGGCCAGGGTCAAAGAGGCTTCCTGGAGCCTTCCATTGGAAAAGTCCACAATTTTGTAGTGCCAGTAATTGCGGTCAAAGCATCCGTAGGTGGAGGAGTAAGGGTTCCTGTCCAAGAGTCCCAAGAGCCTGTTAACACAGGGAAGAGAAACGTGAAGGTATATCAAAGGATCTGTCGTATTCTTCATGCAGCCACTTTTGTGTACACGTTATATAGGTTATTGTGTATGGTGAGCGTCATTACCATCAGTTAGGTGAGGAGATACCTGGTTAAGAGCGCAAGCTATATAATGGGTGACTCCTTCATAAAAAAAGGTGATACTATGTGGGAATACTACAAAGACCCGTACCTCAAAGAGGTTGAGACCACAGTAACTGCAGTCGATGGCAACAGCGTCGTCCTGGAGAACACGATCTTCTATCCCACAGGGGGAGGGCAGCCCCACGATAGAGGACATTTATCTGGCCATCTCGTTACAGACGTTTTTGAGAAAGAGAAAATCTTCCACGTCCTGGACACTGCTGCACCCTTTTCACCAGGAGAGAAAGTGAGGTGTGTTTTAGACTGGGACTACCGCTACAAGATCATGCGCATGCACTCGTCTCTTCACCTTTTATATAATATAGCAGGGGAGCTTTTTGGCATCACAGCTACAGCGGGGTCTAACGTGGAGGCTGACAAGAGCAGGCTGGATCTCGTCTATGAAGGTATCATGGATGAGGAGAAAAGGGGGTCACTGCGGGATAACTTTGCTCACATAGTTGACGAGGACAGACCAATCAGTGTGTGGTGGGAAGGTTCAAAGAGGCTGGTGCAGATAGAGGGGTACGAAGCCCTGCCCTGCGGCGGCCTGCACACTAAATCGACGAAGGAGATTGGCTATCTCACAGACTTGAAACGAAAGAATGTGGGAAAAGGAAAAGAACGACTGGAGGTGTTTTTGTGAAGACGAATGACATTATCCTGGCCATAATTGCTATTGTCATAGCTATAGTGCTGTTTTTGTTTTTGAGAGCGTTCTGGTGGTTGATTATCATCGTAATTCTGGCCTACGTTGTCTACATGGTGTTAAAATCATGAAAATGATCTTGGTCAAAGCAGGCGGTTCTGCCGTCACGGACAAGAAGAAAGAGTTCACGCCACGAATAGATGTCATAGAAAAGGTGGCTGACCAGCTATCCCGTAGTGGAAAACAAATTATTCTGGTACATGGTGGCGGGAGCTTTGGGCATCCATTGGCCAAGAAATTCGGGTTACAGCACGGGTTTACGGACAAATCGCAGATTGAAGGTGTCTCTCGGACGAGGTACTCAATGACAGAGTTGAATCAGTTGATTGTTTCAACATTTATAAAAAAAGGAATTCACGCTGTATCTGTACAGACTTCTGCCTGTTTTGTCTGTACGGATGCACGGATTTCCCTTTCTTTTTTAGAACCTGTCGAACGATTTCTACAGTTAGGGTGTGTCCCTGTATTGTACGGGGACGTGGTCACTGATACGAAGATGGGGTTCTGCATTTTATCAGGAGACCAGATCGTCAGTTACCTGGCTCGAAAGTTCAACCCGGAAAGGGTCATCTTTGGGCTAGAAGTGGATGGATTGTACACGAAAGATCCTGTATATGCTGATGCAGAGTTAATACGGGAGGTTACTTTTTCAGATTTGAAGTCTATAGGGGGAGGGGAGACTGGGGATGTCACCAAGGGCATGAAGGGGAAACTTTCTGAAATTGAAAACATGAGAGGGGTTGAGGTTGATTTGATCAACTTGACAAAAGAGGGCACACTGTTAAAAGCTCTCAAGGGTGACGTCATTGGCACTAGAATCAGGTGACTTTTTTGTACCAGAAGTCTTATATGAGTTCATGCACAAGTCATGCACAGGTGATGAAATGGGTTACAAAACCATCAGTCTCAGAGACGATGTGTATGAGACCTTAGTGAAAATGAAGGCAGAAAATGAATCTTTCAGTGATGTCATCTCTCGTTTGATGTACAGGAGAAGCCTTCTGGATTTTGCAGGTCGTTGGGCGGATATACCAAGAGAAAAAATAGAGGAAATCACGAAAGAATTGGAAACAATCAGAGATTCCACCAAGGGCAGGACACTATGATACTACTAGATACAGGCTTTCTCATTGAAGTGCTGAGCGAAAGAAAAGAGGCTATCATAAAGGTTCGGGAATTCGATACAGAACCAAAGGCAATTTCCTCTCTGAGCGTGTATGAACTTTTCATAGGAGCCCAACAAGTAAGAAGAGTGTCAGACATTGAAGAGATATGTGAAACAATGAAGATAATTGTACCAGAAAAGAGAATTGCAAAACGAGCAGCCTTCTTGCAGCTTTCTTTAAGACAGAAGGGTGGTGAAATTCCGGCTTTCGATGTGCTGATTGCTGCTACTGCACTGGAAATGAATGCTGTACTACTCTCAAAGGATGAGCATTTCAAAAGAGTGGATAGTCTACAGGTTGCAGGATGGTAGATAAATGGAGGTTATAATTTGTCAAACCAGGTCACATGGATCAAAATTAGAGGGAACCTTATGAGACCACCTCTTACGAGAATGCTGGTGATAGCCCTACTTCTTCCTACCTTCTTACCTGCTGGAAGTGGTGAGGTGTTCCCAATAACCACAGATACCCATGAGCAGCAGAATCCAGCAGTTTACAGTGATAGTATCGTCTGGGCAGACGACAGGAATGGAAACTGGGACATCTACAGTTACACAGTCTCCACCTTAAAAGAGATCCAAATAACAGAAGACCCTGCTGACCAAACGACGCCTGCACTTTACGGTGACACTATCGTCTGGGCAGATTCACGCAATGGTAACCTTGATATCTATGGCTACAATCTCAAAACACAAAAAGAGTTCCAAATCACCACCAGCGTGCATAATCAGGAAAATCCAAAAATCTACAAAGATATTGTCATCTGGGCAGACGACAGGAACGGAAACTGGGACATCTACGGGTACGATCTTCAAACACAAAAAGAGTTTCAAATAACGAAAGACTCTTATAACCAAACACAACCAGCACTCTACAAAGATACTATCGTCTGGACAGATTCACGCAATGGAGACACTGATATCTACAGCTACAACCTTCAAACACAGAAAGAAGTCCAGATCACCACACATACAGCCAATCAGAAAGCCCCCGCACTCTACGAGAACATCATCATCTGGGAGGACACCAGAAATGGGAATTCTGACATCTATGGGTACGATCTTTTAACTTCAGAAGAGTTCCAGATCACCAGGAACCAACAAGACCAGACAACTCCCGCACTTTACGGGAATATAATCGCCTGGACAGATTACCGGAATGACAACCCCGACCTCTACGGTTACAACTTTTACACTGGAGAGGAGATTCCCCTAATCAGAAGTCCACAGTCACAAGCAGCCCCCGCACTCTCAGAGAATGTCATTGCCTGGGAAGATGAGAGAACCCTGAACCCCGACATCTATGGCAGCAGCCTCTACCAGCTGCAAATATTTCCCATAGAAACAAATATCGATGGTCAGGGATACCCTGCCATCTATGGGGACATCGTGGTCTTCGAAGACAACAGGGACATTTATGATGATATTTACGCATACAACCTCTCTTTCAGCACAGAGTTCCCCATAACAAGAGATACCTACTGGCAGCGGGAACCAACCATCTATGGAGACCTCATCATCTGGGTAGACGATAGATATCCCTCTTATCATATTCATGCATATGACCTATCTACAGGCGAAACGTTTTTGATTGATCCCAAATCCAACGACCAGACTCAGCCAGCACTCTACAGGAACGTCGTGGTCTGGACAGATGGCAGAAATGGCGGTGACGACATCTATGGGTTCAACCTTGAAACAAAAGAAGAGATTCAGATAGCCACCGGCCCAGGCAAGCAAAGGTATCCTGCAATCTACGGGGACATTGTCGTGTGGGAAGACAATAGAAATGGCAATTTTGATATTTATGGGTATGACCTCTCTACAAAAGAGGAGTTCCCGATAACGACAGATCCTTCAAACCAGTACAAACCAGTCATCTACGACACTATCGTCGTCTGGGAGGACACCAGAAATGGCAATTCCGACATCTATGGGTACGACCTTCGAACGAAAGAAGAATTTCCTGTGACCACCAACGTAGGTATCCAAATTACGCCAGCACTTTTCAAAACTATCATCGTCTGGACAGATGACAGGAACGGAAACCGGGACATCTACGGGTACGACCTTCAAACACAAAAAGAACTCCCCATCATCACCGATACAGCCAGCCAGTACAACCCAGCCATTTATGAGAATGTGGTCGTCTGGCAGACTGCGGGAGGAAGTGCTGGTGGAAATATCTACGGCTGCACCCTGTTCCCAGTGGCGCCCCTCCATTTTCGACCACCGCCCTTCTCACCTTCACCAACTCCTACCATGCAGCCATCTTCCCGATCCTCATCCAGAATCTCCCTCATCTCTTTCTTCTCCCAGTTCTTAAAGGAAATTGACTTCACCTCCCCTGAGTACTTTATCCCGCTGTGCAGCATCATAACATGCATCGTCATTATTTCATTGCGCATCAGGAAAAAGAGGGAGGAAGTACTCGACCTCTCTGGAAAGCCACCCTGAATGACTGGAGTTAACGTCATTAGCCCTCTACCACATTCCAAGATGTTGACTATGGAAAAAACCCTCACCATCATAGCTGCTCTCTCCCGTGAATACCCTCGATCAGTCATGACTTTGGAATGTGAGACCCCTCTCCAGCTCGTGGTCTCGGCCATACTCTCGGCTCAGTCCACTGACGAAAGAGTCAACCAAATAGCACCACACCTCTTCAAAAAGTACAGAACCTGTGAGGATTTTGCCAGCAGCAGACCCTGCAGAGCTGCAGGAATACATACGATCAGTAGGGCTCTACAGAATGAATGCTCACTCCATCATCAATGCGTGTAAAAAAAATAGTTAAAGACTACAACAGAGAAGTACCCCAGACCATGGAAGAGTTACTCACCCTTGCCGGTGTGGGCAGGAAGACTGCAAACGTCATTCTTTCAAATACTTTCGGAAAGCAAGAAGGGATCATCGTGGACGCCCATGTAAAAAGACTCTCTCAAAGACTCAGACTCACCAAAGAAGAAGATCCAGTAAAAATTGAAAAAGATCTCATGAAAATCGTTCCAAGAGGAGAATGGCTCCACTTTGTCAATCTTTTGCTCTATCACGGGAGGTCAGTCTGCTGCGCACACACTCCCGACTGCAGAAAATGCGTCATAAAAGAAGTGTGTCCTTCTAGGAGAGGGTAACCTTTGAAGAGTGTGTGTCACCACCTTTCAAATTGAGAGACTTTTTATCATTCAACCATACAACATGAAGCACCATCTCTCCTCTGGGAAAAATGCACGACCATTGCAGTAAAGCTTTCATGGTTGACAACCACTGTCGACCTCACCTTTACCTAGATGAGTTTTTGTAAGATTCATAGTAAACCTTGTGTTTGTCATCAAAAAGGGTGACTGAACTTTAGCCTATAGTGCCAAAACCTTGTTTTTGGTCTTTAAAAGAACACGTGAACCGAAAAGTTTAAATAGGGTTAATAAGAGAAGGTCATAAAAATGATTCAAAACATGAATCAAGTCACAAAATATAGCCTAGAGAGGAGGTGCTATTATGACATTGTCCCATAGGCCTGTCGACAGAATAATGCGAAAAGCTGGTGCAGAAAGAGTCTCCGAAGCTGCTGCTCGAGAGCTTGCTGCACTGCTGGAAGAAGAAGCTATTGAGATTGCCAAGCTCGCAGTAGAGTACGCTCACCACGCAGGACGCAAAACTGTTAAGGCCGAAGATATTAAGCTGGCATTAAGATAGACCAGTCACTACTTTCTTTTCTTTTCTTTTTCATTTTAAATCCCTCAAAAACAGTATGAACTTGTTGAATGTTTGTGGAAAGAATTCTGATTAAATGTTCAATCAAAAAATAAATAAAAAAAGGTATTGGAGGTTATTCTTTGAGTGATTTTACGTACTCTGTGTACGTCTGAGCTGACATCAGGTTGTCCAGTTCTGCCTTGTTCTTTAGAGCAATCTTTGCAATCCAGGCACCATACGGGTCCTTGTTGACCAACTCGGGTGAGTCAGTTAGTTTGCTGTTCACTTCCACGATTTTCCCTGAAATGGGTGCATAAATGTCCGAGACCGCTTTCACTGATTCGATCTCACACATTTTTCCTCCCTGTGTAACCTCTATTGATTTGGGCAATTCAATGTACGCAATATCGCCGAGCTCTACAGAAGCATAATGTGATATACCCACAATACCTGTAGTACCTTCGACCTTGACCCATTCGTGGTCTTTCGTGTAGTATAACCCTTCTCTCACTTCATATTCCATGTTCACACCTCTCTGAAGGCTCCATATTTCTTGGGATCATAAAAGGGCGGCACCACTAAGGTGGCTTTTCTGGGTTCTCCCCTTATGATGACGTTGACAGAATCTCCCGGATTCCCCTCAGAAGCATAGCCTATACCAATTCCTGCACCTGATAAAACAGATTGGGTACCGCTGGTGACGACACCTACAACTTTCCCGTCTTTAAAGATTTCGTGGCCCTCCCGAGGAATTACTCTGTCTACCATCTGAATGTAGACCAGGTGCTTGTCAATGCCCATGGTCTTCTGGATCTCTAAAGCTTTTTTCCCTACGAAGGATTTTTCCCATTTAATGGGGGAGAACTGCCATAGATGGAATCCAGCGTCTAAGGGCGTGTACTCATCAAAGGGAGAGGCCAGAATCTGTTTTTCCGCAGTTTCGTGGCCATACAGGGTGTAACCTGCTTCAATCCTCAACGTATCTCTGGCACCCAGCCCGCAGGGAGTGGCACCCATCTTCATGAGAGCTTCCCAAAGGGGAAGGGGATCAGATTCGAAGAAGAGCTCAAACCCATTCTCGCCGGTGTATCCTGACTTGGATAAGAGGACGGGGTTTCCTTTGTATTTCGTTTCCTTGCACTGGAACCACCACATCTCGTTAATGTTAATTGAGAAGAGCTCCTGTGCTATTTTATAGGCATGAGGGCCCTGTACAGACAGTAAAGAGATGTCAAATGTTTTATTGGTGATGTCAATATCTGGTTTCCCAAAGAGGGAGATGCCCACTTTCATGGTTTCTAACCAACTGCACAGTTTTTCCATAGCCACTGCATCACAGACGATCATAAAAGTGTCGCCCAGGTTGTAGATGAGCCCCTCGTCTTTGATACCGCCCCTCTCGTTGAGAAAGGTGGTGTAGGTGGCAGAGAGGGGAGGAGGGACTGATACATCAGCGGTGGCTACATATTGTAGAAAGGATAAGGCATCTTTACCTGAAACGTAGATCTCAGTCATGTGTGAGACGTCGAAGATGCCTGCAGAGGTTCTTACAGCCATGTGTTCTTCTTTCACTGATGAGTACCACAATGGCATCTGCCAGCCAGCATATTCGCCCATTTTTGCATGATTTTTGTGCCAATCGAAAAGCTTCAGCTTCTTCATGGTGGTAGTGTGAGTTGTAATCTTTTAAGGTTTTGCAGGTGAGCTCCTTTCTCCACACCTTTTTCTCACTCATGGTCTCTTTCGTGCAGTATGAGGTATAATTTCCTTTTCTGATCAGTCTGCAGGTATCTTTTCTTATCAACAGTACCTCCGCAAGTACAATATTCTAAATTTTCTAGTCCATTTTTCTGTACTTCCAAACGATATAAATTCCTTTCATAGTTTTTGATATGTCAAGGCTGTAATCTCTGCAAAGCTATTTAAGATCGTCCATCGAGGGAGTCACGAGGTGAAGAGATGAACAATCTAAAAGGTTGGCCGTTTGAGCCATTGGATATAATACCCCAAGATGGAGAAGGAGGGGGTGGAGGTCCTATTCCTGGGTAGGTTCGTCACGAGAATAATAGTATAGAGGGACTGAAAAAATAAGACTTTCTACAAATCCTGTAGAGAGCATTTTTGACATCAAGTTCAAGATTTCCTTAGTCGAATCCTTTTCTGAAGAGATTAAAGCTACTATATAATTTTTCACCTTGAAAAATGCGGACTGACAAGGGAGCTTTCCAAGAAGATCAACAAATTGTTGTTCATATTCCGTTTCTACAATCAGATAGAAGTTCGTGTATTGATCATATCCCTTGGGGTAGTAAGGTATTGTAATAATTGTGTGCTTTCTCATTCTCGAATAACATGCCAAGAGTAAAGTTCTCGATACATCGAGCCTTTCCTGAATTATGACAAAAATTCTCCTTCCATTATTCTTCAAGTATCTAAACAGTTTTTCCTCTCTTTCTGACCATTCATTACCTCTCGTTCCTATTTCAACAGGCAATTTTGAGGATTGAAATAAGTTTTTATCGAGAAACTCGTTAATTTCTTTTAATGTAGAACAATAATCCCCATATTTCATATCAGGGTAGATGTAGTTACCTCGTTCACCGCTCAATACAAGACTTTTGAATTCCTCCTCCACAGTCACGTCAATGCGTTCATTAGTAATTATAATGAGATCAAACGTCCCTTGGCACCAGGCCATATATTCAACACGTGAATCTTCTTGCAGTTTCTCAAAAAGGAGTCGAGTATTTTTTGTATTGATTATGTACACGTATTCAATATAATCCGTGCAGATTTTAGGTCTTACCATAGGGGGAAATAGTATTCCGTCTCGAACAGCTTCATTGTAAAGACGGCTTGCAGTTTTCGAGTATATCTTCAATTTTCTGCTTATTTGCTTGAATGGCATACGTGAATTATCGTTCGATAATATTTGATGCACTATCTTGATATACGCAGTCCTTTTCTCTTTCGACAAAGGGGGCATTTCACTTCACCGGAATCTATTTCTAACCTTCTCCTTATAAACCTTTGTGGTGTCCTTAGTAAGGATACCAGAAAGAGGTGATATAATGGGAGAACCCATAAAGATAGATGATGACGTGAAGACAACCAGAGGACCTGATTCTGTTATGTCAAAGAAAGAAAAGAAGAAAAAGAATTCTAAAGGCAGTGGAGGTTGTCCAGGTTGATTACAATTACCGTGAAGGAATCTTTTCTTTTACCTCCCTTTTTGAAGCGAGAGGATTCTTTCCTCTCGCTCTTTTTGGGTGTGGAAGAACTCTAACGTGAACAGTTAAAAAAACAAAGGAAAGAGGTGATCTTATAGGTGAACAACCAGATTATCTGGTTCGTGTCGTGAAAGAGGTCAATGATAAAGATAAGTGGACAGACATAGGGGTAGCATACAAAAATGCTCGTGGTTCCATTACCATTTATTTAACTGCTTTACCTCTCAATGATAAGATAATGTTAATCCCAACAAACAGAGGAGAATAGGGATTGAATGTCTATTTCAATAAAAGAAATAGATACTCCACAGAAGCGTCTACTTAGATACGGGATTGAAAACCTTACAGATGAGGAACTTTTAGCGATATTGTTTTCTTCAGATAATCAGAAAATAAAAGACGATTTGCTAAATTCGTTTAATAATATAAGCGAGTTATTCTCTGCATCAATTGAGGAACTTTTACGATATACAAACCAAAAAGAAGCATACCAAATAAAAATACTCTATGAATTGGGAAAGAGAATCTTCTCATTTCAAGAGAGATACCCACAAATAACCTCCACGGATGACGTGGTTAAGTTATTATTCCCAATGATGCATCTCAAACAAGAAGAATTTAGAGTAGTTTTATTGAACTCCAAAAATAAGGTTATTGGTCTTCCTGTTATATCTAAAGGCTCCTTAGACCAGACTACCGTGTACCCAAGAGATGTTCTCCGTCCCGCCATTGTCAGTGGTGCTTGTTTCATCATCTTAGTCCACAATCACCCTTCCGGTGATCCAACACCTTCTGAACAGGATATTTTATTAACGAGAGAGCTTTGTTTATGCGGGAAGGTGATGGGAATCGAAGTTATAGACCACGTGATCATAGGAACGGAGGGATATATAAGTTTTAAGTTGAGGAAATTGATGTAAAGTAAAATTAACACTTTTTTCTAAAAATTATTCTACTTAAACCCACAAATCTACATTAAAATAACTTAAATTGAGGTGATTTCATGCCAGTACCATATCCACGAGGTAAAGCAGTCAATTGGCAACACACTATCAGTTTCTCAAACCAAGAAAAGGAAATCATAGAGAAGTTCATGAAAGATGAAGACGAAACTACATTCAATAGAGCAATAAGAAAGATTATAAGAAGATGCGGAAAAGATAGAGGATATATATAGTTCTTATTCGAGACAAACCGCAGAGAATTGTCAAAGCTTAAATAGCCTCGACTCGTATAGACACCAGCCTACATGTTCATATTTGTAGACTGATAGTGGTCTACACTGTTTGTAGAGGGGAGCTCAAAGGATAGAGAAGATGAAATACTCAATATTGGTAGAGAGATAACGGATACCGAGAAAACGAAACTTGACAAAAAACTAACAACTAAAAAATGTAAGCTCAAGGACATATAACTACTGTGAGCTATTGGGCTATGTACAATATTCTATGTATTTCAGAATGATGGGAGAATGTGCAATAATTTTAGGTAAGTACATAAAATTGTACTTTCGGAGGTACTGATCAATCACTTTTCCTGTCATGGATTTCATCTAAGCTCTTTGATACCTCAACTCATGCCTTAAAGAATGCACCAAGAAAGCGGTAAGTAGCATCGTATCTGCCAACCTCACACAGAGCAGCCCCTCACCAAAAGTGATAGGAGCATCTGAGAGGAAAAGAAGAAGCGGACACACCAAATGACAGTGGTGCATAGGTCAAATGAGTATACGCATTTTCCCAAATATTTCTCTGTAATGATTTCATTGGCCTGGACGAGGCCATCACCGTTATTATCAACTCATCTCAGCATGAACATAGGGCATTAGACCAGATCAGCATGACGTTCTTCGAATTGTGTACTCCTTGACACCCAATACCTCAATACATATACTCTGAAGCGGGTAATGAGTTAAGCCCGGATATATCGACCTCTGTTCGCAAAATATCTGTAATCGTACGTAACCCTAAAGTTGTCATCGAATTCAACGGCCAGGGGATTCATAGCTGAGAAGGCAGTGGATGCTCCACGGTTTCCCTGGAGCACTATCCATTTGTCAACAATGGGATTTCTACTCATGGAAAGGCTTATAAAGGAGAGAAAAGAAGGATGGTGGGATGAGAGGTGAAGACATGGAATGTCATCGAACAGAGAAGATCACTGAACCTATTCAGCTCCAACTTCAATGAACGTGAGGAATGCCTATGGAGCGGAAAGTTTTTGTCATGGGAATCGATGGAGCAGAACTAGATCTGATATATCGATGGGTGGAGAGAGGGGAACTCCCCCACTTTCGTGTCCTCCTTGAGAAGGGGCTGCACGCAAAGATGGTCTCGACGATGCCGCCCATTACACCCTGCGCCTGGCCGTCACTGTACACAGGGAAGAACCCGGGTAAGCACGGGCAGTTTGATTTCTTTACTCTGAATGACAAAAAAGAACTGCACATTAACTGGGGTGAATACAGGACAGAAAAAACTGTATGGAGAATCTTATCAGATTACGGGAAGAAATGCTGTGTTTTTAATGCACCCTTTACCTACCCACCCGAGGCTGTGAACGGCATTCTAGTTTCCGGGTTCATGACGCCCGATACAGAGAGCGAGTTCACCTACCCCTCAGAGTTGAAGGAGGAGATCATGAAGGTGTTTCCCCACTTCCGCATAGCTGAAGAAAGGCGTTACACCAACCTGGCTCATGACAAAGAGGCATATCTGCAGGACATTATCGCACTCACACAGCTCCAGGGCGATGTGGCTCAATACCTCTACAGGAAAGATACCTGGGACTTTTTCATGGCTGCTTTCATGGGTGCAGACCACGTCCAGCACCACTACTGGAAATACATGGATAGAACACATCCTGACTATGAAGAAGATACACGGTTCAGTGATGCTGTCTTCAGGATGTACTGCGAGCTTGATAAGATACTGGGGACGTTCCTTGACATGGTCACAGAGGATACCACCTTTTTTGTGGTTTCTGACCACGGATTTGGCACGTATGAGAAGGATGTGAACATAAATAAGGTTTTGAAGGATAAGGGGTATTTGAAGCTTAAGAAAACAATGAGCGTGGAAATGAAGTCTGTCGTGGTTCGTCTCGGCGTGGACCCGAGCCAGATCATAAAGTACTTGCTAAAGGTGGGGCTGGTAGGGTTATCAAATAAGAATCCTCACAAGAGGAGAGGGAAGATACTGGATAGAATCAGTTTCACCTGGAAAGATGTGGACTGGGAGAAAACACAGGCATACTCTTTTGGTTATTTTGGGCAAATTTACGTGACTCATGATAAGAAGGTAAGGGAGAAGGTACGGGAGAAGGTGAGAGAGGAGCTTGAGAGGTTGGAGGAGAATGGTAAAAAGATAATGGACCGCATATTTTTTAAAGAAGACATTTATTATGGAAAAAAGCTGGATATTTGTCCTGATATTATCTTTCAAATGAAGAATTTTTCGTATAGTGCCTCCAACATATTCTTGTTTCCTTCCAAAAAACTGTTCTCATCTTCAAAAATACTGCAGTCAGGGACCCATCGGTTGGGTGCTACATTCATTGTGTATGACAAGAACAGGGAGAAAGGGAGAACAGTCAAGAGCGTTACCATCATGGACGTTGCACCAACGATCCTAGCTCTCTTAGGGGTGAACCCACCTGCTGACATGGATGGAAGGGTGGTGGATGTGAGAGGCGCAGGATGCGGGGAAGGTTCTGAATAGTTATCCACCAAGGGTTAATGTGAGGTGCAACAGAGCTGAACAGTGCTGAATGAGCTGCCAAATTATGAGCGTATTCTTTTTTCAGAAAGTGGCGTTACCACCAGTACTACTGATTTCACTTTCACCTGTGGTAGTCATCTCACCTTTATTATGCCTCCTCTTTTATTATCTTTTTTTAGCTACTTCAAAATTTGCTATCTTGAGAAATCAGATTTCAGGTATCTTTTTTTACACTCCTGGGAGGGGGGAAAGATTTTATAGGCTGTCCTCATGGAGGAGTCATGTATGATGTGATCGTGTGTGGTGGTGGACCCAGCGGCTTGACCTTCTCCAGGTATTGTGGAGAAAAGGGATTTCGTGTTTTGGCTTTAGAGAAGAAGAGAGTCATTGGAGAACCGCGGCATGATAGCGGTGCCACGTATCCAGAAACGTTATCAGAACATGGGTTACCCAAAAATGTAGTGGCTAATGAGTGTAATGGTGTCATTTTTGAAACACCAACAAAGAGGATAGAGAGGAAATTCAAAGATCTAGGTTATATACTGAAGAGGAGGGATTTTGACCGTGCTTTAGCTGAAAAGGCAGTGGATGCAGGGGTTGTCATCGAGTTGGGAGCGCGAGTTCAAGAGGCTGTTGGGGGTACGGTGTACTACAAGAAGGAGGGGGAGATGCGCACTGTTGAAGGGAGGTTGGTCGTGGAGGCAACAGGGGGGGAGAATTCAGTACTGGCTGGTCAGATGGGGTTATCACGTGCGACGGGGAGGAAGACAGTGACGGTGGAGTATGAGGTATTTTGTACAGAATTTGATGATTCGAGCACTGCTCACCACGGATTGGGGGGTTATGCACCGCAGGGGTATGCATGGATATATCCCACGGGTGAGAGGAGTGCCATCGTGGGGTGCAGTCAGATAGAGGGGACCCCCTCCAGGGTGAGAGAGACCTTGAAAGGTTTCATGAAGAATGTTCTGGAGAAACGGGCAGTGAATCCGGTACCTGTGGAGGTTCACGTGTGTGTGAACAAGGAGTTTATTCCTGAAAAGACGTATGCAGACAAGTTGTTGGTGATTGGGTCTGTGGCGAAGCATAATAATCCGTTGTGGAATGAGGGGTTACGATTTGTGATGCACCAGGCGAAGAGGGATGCTGCTATCTGTGAGAAGTTACTGGAAGAAGACAGATTGACGGCGAAGGATTTGAAAGCCTGTGAGGACGACTGGAAGAAGAACAGGGGACCTGTGTGGGACTATTTAAAGGATGTGCATGGGAAGGGATCGAGACTGACCAATGAGCAATGGGACAGCCTTTTAGGCGTTTTGGAGTCTGTGGATGATACTTTATTCATCAAGATCTGCAAGAGTGAGTTAACGAGAATGGACGTTTTGAAATCGTCAGTAAAACTGACAAAACTCATAAAAACATGGAAATGAATCAATAACAATACTGGGATATAAAACTGGATAACTTCTCCTTGGCAAAAGTTTTTACACGAAATCTCCAAAAGGTATAGAGGTGGTGCGGTATTCAATGATTTCAGCCCTTGCAGAAGAGAGCAGAGGAGTGTGGTACCAGATCACTTCACCTGGTCAAATACCTGACCTGTTTTCAAAAGAACTCACTGACATGAGGACTGTAGTCTATGCTCAACCAAAGTTGATTATGATGTTCATCACATTTTTATGAGGCTGCAATAAAAGGTCGGTCACCTGGCTTTGAATTTCCTTTCTTAGAGTGTCGATAATACAACGTGACAAAAGGTTTTTAAGCTGTGAGACGTCACTTTTTTCATGAAATTAGAGAAGAAATTATCTATAGGTGCCTTCTTGAGTACTGTCGGTAGTATTGGAATCATCAGCAGCATCCTGTTTGGCGCACCAGACCTGGCAAGGCCCTGGAGCTTCCTGGTGGGCTTCACTGTCGGCGTGGTCACTGGTACTGGTGTTGTGCTCTCTCTGAATGGTCTTATCGAAAGAAGGCGTGGTAAAGGGTCCCATGGAATTGAATAACTGATCTCTACTCATCCTCAGAATGGAGAGATCTTGCGTGTTCAAAGCCTGAGATCAGAAAAAAAACTTTTCAGGAAGGATATAAACATTACATATTAGGGCAAAAGTCACGAAAGAGATTTAAATAACAACAAAAGAGAAAAGAAAAAATTAATCTTTCAAAAGAAACTGATCTAAGACCTTTTTCGCTTTCTCACGTTTCTCCTGATGCTCTCTCACGTAGATCACTAACCGATCAGCCAGCTCCTTCTTACAGTACCCGCACAGCAGTTCTCCGCTCTTACAGGCAGCCTTTCTCTCCTCTAATTTGGCATCGTCCGGCTCAAAGAGGAAGTAAAAATACTGGAACACGGTGCACACCTGGGGATTTCCTCCCAGCTTTTTCTGCTCCTCCACCGTCTCTCTTCCACCCGTGAAGGCATTCATCACCTTTTTCCTCACTTTCTCTGGCGTATCCACGGTGAAGATGGCACTCTGCCCCACCGAGGCAGACATCTTTCCTGATGGACCCTCCAGAGAGGGAAAAAATATGTTGTGGATGGCCGCCGGTTTGTAGTACCCCAGTTTTTCAGCCACGTCCCGGGTCACCCTCCAGTAGGGGTCCTGGTCAATGGCCGCAGGAATTAACACAGGTGCTTTCCTCTTTTCCAGCTCGCTCGGTAGAAAACACGGCACTCCCTGTATGGCTGGGAAGAAGATCATACCTATGTTTGTGGAGTTCGTGAATCCGAAAACTGCCTTCACTGTTGAGAAGGTGACGTTCTTTGCTATTTTAACGGCAATCCCGTACAAAGTCTTGGCGTAGTCTATGTCAGAGAAGATGAAGGTTTTCTCAGGGTCAAATCCCAGAGCGACAAAATCTAACGCATTGTCATACCCGTAATGACGGGTTTTTTCTAACGTTAACTCTCTGCGGTGCATGAATTTCTCGTCATCCGTAATCTGGAAGTACATGTTCACATCAAACCTCTCCTGCAAGTACTGACAGAAAATCCACGGCATCATGTGTCCTAAATGAGTATGTCCTGAAGGTCCCCTTCCCGTGTAAATGGCAAAAGGGACACCCTTTTCGTACATGTCGAGGATCCAGTCGAAGTCCCGGTGAGAAAAAAAGATTTTCCTCCTCAAAAAGGGGTGGAGTTCGCCTGTTATCTTTTTAACTCTTTCCAGGATGTCGTCCGTGAGGGGGGAGGTTCCAAACTCTTTTATGAGCTTATCGTAGTCGACTTCACCTTCCACTTCCCATGGAGTAACCTTAAATCCCATCAGATCACCCTTTTATATTTATCTTTAAGAGTTGCCCTCACTCGGCTGAAAGAAAAAGCTACAGCTGCAAGTGACACTACACAGAATTGAAAACCAAGTTGGACTAGGCAAAACGTGCAGAAAGTATGAGGTCCTATCGAGAGAGTTTCCAGTCCACGGCAACACCTTGCTCCTCTTAGTTAAAAGGGATTTATAAAGGTATCGCTGTCCAGCTGACCAATGTATGTATGCCATTGCTGCGGGGCCTGTTGTGAACCTTTTTATTCTTTGCCTCCCACGTACGAGCATGGAACCTCCACACATAAGAGATATCACCGCAGATTCTATAGACAGGCTAATTGAACTGTGCATTCGCGACAAAATGAATGATCCTTTGTTCAGAAAAGGCGCCCTCATAAAGAAGAAATGGGCAGCCCACGTCCTGGAAACCTGTGGAAGCTTTGCAAAAGTAGCGTACTTCGGTGAAACGCCCGTGGGTATGATACAGTATATGCCTCACCCTGACGAGAACATTCTCGAAATACAGTGTATTTTCATTCCCGATACCCAGAACAGCCAAAAGGGGATAGGCACAGCCTTACTCCAGACGTTATTACAGGACGTGAGAACCCCAAAATCCCCTTTCATTGATGTCCCACTGGCTTTGGTGACCTACGCAAACGAGATACCTGGATTATACCCTCAACACGAATTTTACCTGAAGAGAGAGTTCAAGCGAGTGGGAGATGACCCCTTCTACCTCTACTACCCCCTCCAGAAGGGGTACGTATACGCAGGAGAAAAGAAGTTTACCCCTCAAGAAGAGGACGAAGGGAGAATACTTATCTTCTATGACCCTTCATGCCCATTCTGCGTGTACTTCAATGAAAAAATCAGAGAATCCATAAGAGAAGTTACAGATACCCCGATTACCCTGATGAATAAATATGAAGAACCAGAAGAGGTGAGAAAGAGAGGAAAAGTTCCTTTCTGCGTCGTGAACAAGAAACCTATCCAATCATTCTTCTTTGACAAAGAGAATTTTCAATCAGAAGTCAGAAAAGCACTCGCCTGCCCGTAGAGATCGCGAGGGAATACAAATTGGCACAAAGGTACTCATTACTGAGAAAAAAAGAAGCTCGGATAAAAACCCTACTGTTTCCCAGAAAGGGCTACCAATGCTTCCAGGTACTCCAGGGTCTTTCTCCCTTTCTCTGTAATAGTATACCATTCTTTTTTCACCCCTTCTCTCTGTAAAGAGTGCTGGATGCAGTTGTATTTGAGAAGTTGACGCAGCCTTATATTTAAGGTAGAAACACTGACGGGTAGATCAAAATCAGTATATCGTGCCTTCTCATGGGTGTTCAGATGCCGGAGTATCCCCATGGTGCCCTTGTATGCGAGGATCACGAGAAAGTCTCTCTCGTCTACCTCTGTGGCGTGCTTATCTTCCATGTGCCTTTCCTCCTCCATGAATGGGGACAGGGGGTCCACAAGAAAAACGAAGGAGGTGAAATCCATGGAAACGGAATCAGTTGGCGGACCCCCTGCTTAGTATAAATAAGTGTTCAAATCGTGTTTTATGACCAACGCAGATACAACTGCTGATGAGGAGCCATATTAATTAGTATCCTTCAAGAGATCCATCAGGGTGGATTCTTCTTATGCTGGCTCTTCTTTGACACGAAAGCTGGGAGTACAGATCCTCAGCTCTCTATGGGTTGTGTCAGGCGAATGAATATCACTATGCAGGTCTTCCAGTTTGTATTTATATGAATTTGCCAGATACTTAGTACAATTAGATTCGAAAAAGAAGAAAATTTAATTATTCTGCAAATAAGTGAAAGATTTCTCCCTTTTATGATCTGGGTAGAAGTGTCAACCACACTTTGAACATTGTGGTAGGTTGCTCAAGCAAAACATTTTTATATCTACACATAATTTGAAACAGAGGTGAAAGAATGAAGAAGATCATTATGTTTGTGCTGGTGGTTGGGTTCCTGATGATTGGAACAGTAACCATCGGTGGAGAGATGTCTGAAAAGATCTCCCCGGAGAGTAATTTTTCAGCAGGTGAGAGCTTCACAGGTCTGGAAGGTTCAGCCTCCATTGATGGAGGAGGACCAGGCGGAGGTGGTGGAGGTATTCCTGGTTCAGTCCCGACTGATGGTGGTGGAGAGGGACCTGGCGGAGGTGGTGGAGGTATTCCTGGCTAGAGGTTCTTCCTCCAGTGATATGCAACTATAGCCTGTTCTTCATCTTGGATTATGCCCTTTTTCATGAGCTCCCTCATGAGGAGGGGAATACGCAGCTGACCAATGTTAGCCATACCAAGACCGCTGCATCTGAGAAGATGTCTCTCTATGTACCCATACATCAGTAATTTGTCTGAAACCTTGAAAAAGAAGGAGGATGTCGGCAATTCAGAAAACAGATCGATGATAAAATCCTCATAATCAGTTTCAAACACAAAAAGGTAGGGATCGTAGGAAGAAATTGAATCAGGGAAGTAGTTCACACTAATAGTGCAGCATTCAGGAAGTCTTTTTAAAAATTCATAAATCTTCTGACCTGAAATGAGATTTTGCCTCATTATCGGAGTGAGTGCCTCTCTTGCGTTGTATTTGAATTCTCTGTAAAGTTTCTCATCCTCCAAATCCCACTCTATTGTTTCATCCCAATGGGTTTGAAGGATGCCTTTAGGCTCATACTCCTTTGGGTTGAAATTCTCCGCTTTCTTCTCCATGATTTCAATAGCCTTTTCCCAGGAATGGTTGGGAGTGAAGGGCGTGTAGTAATCAGAGCGAGGACCCTTCAGGAGAACGTCACCCTCAATGTCAATTTCTTCTTTTGATGTCAACCACGTGTTGACAAATCCGTGCATTCTCGCGTGGTATACCACCCTCATGTCTTCACCATAGTGTGAGTATGTTTCAAAAGGTTTCTTGCAATTTGCAAAGTACATGTATTCTCTCATGTTGGCATAAGATCGTCTCCTTATGTGAGGCCCTACAATGTAGCCACGTGCGACAGCTTCTTTCATGTCTCTGGTGACGGTACGGGGGTTGACATGAAGGAGTGAAGTGATATCTTTTTTGTAAATTCGTGGGTTATTGAAAACAGCCTCATAGATAATCCGGTATCTCCTCTTTTTCCGTTCTTCATCACTTCTCCTTTTTGGTTGACCCATGCTCATTCCACCTCCTCAGCATGAAGTATAGATAACGGTGCACCTTAAAAACGTTTCTCTGTCACTGTCACTGTGAAACTAAGATGAAGGTTTCAATCTACGAATGTTAGGTACGGATTTCTCTGTAATATTTCTCTCTATTTTTGCCCTACTTTCCAATTTCTCCAATGCATATGTTATAACTTGCATGAATTTCTCCTCGATCTCTTTGATCTGTGATCACTTATTTTCTTGAGAAAGACACGCACGAGAATAGCCACAACAATGAGTAAAATGACGATAGCAGCACATCCTTTTGTCAGAAAAGGCCCTGTGACGGGGGGTGAACGTACAAGGGAAGGTTCTTCAGTAACAGGGGGATGAACTCGTGGGAACTTAAGACAAGAAAGAATCTCTCTCTTTTCTTAAGTTGGTTTCTTGCAACCTTTCTCTTAGGGCTGAATAAATGTGTTTATCCAGTGAGCTAAACCCCTGTTGATTGAAGATTCAGTTTTCTTTTATATTACTATGTGATTCTTGTTAAATAGTAACATATAATCTACCGAGTTACATAACCGAAAAGCTTATATATACCACTAAGATATTATAAAACAACAAAGATGAAAGGAGGAATGAAAGATGGACTGGATGAAAATCATGTTCACAGGTGTCGTGTTTTTCGCTCTATTTACCGCAGGAGCGTCTTTCGAGTTAGTAGTAAAGTATACACGAGTAAGAGACTACCTTGTCAAACGATTTGGTGAGAAGGGTGCTTACAATATGTCCAACGTTCTGATCACCATTGCCTGTTTGCCGTGCTTTTTTTTCTTCCTGTACGCTATCAAATATTTGACCCCAGAAGTATTCAATATGCCGTGGTTCAGCTTTGTTATAGGTGTCTTCCTCATCGTTTCAGGTATCTGGATTATTGTTTACAGCCTGCGGTTCTTGAAGACGTTTAGGTGGATGGGATACAACATCTTTGGGTTCGCTACAGAGAAGGACGGGCTTGTAAAAGAAGGTGCTTACAAATACATCCGCCATCCTACCTATATGGCAATGATCCTTTTCTGTTATGGCCTTTTTTTCATTATTCCTTGGGTGATTATCCTGATTGTATCCATTTCCTTCCACTTGTATATTGTATTCATTCATTCCAAGGTTGAGGAACGACAGCTAGTCCAGAAGTTCGGTGATGCATACATCGAGTACATGAAGCAAACATCAGGGTTTATTCCAAGGCCGTGGAGACACGTAGGGGGTGCATGAGGTGCACCTGTCACAGGAGAATGAATCAGAGATTTCTGTAGAAAAGGTAAATAAGCTGCGCCTGCTTGCGGGAGTGGCAGTGATGTCTCTTCCCCCTGCAATTCTGGGTGTTGCAGCTCTGTTCGTACTCTCACAGTTCGTGTCTCTACAGTACAACCTGAAGGAATTTTCACTCGTAGTATTTGTATCCATTCTCCTGGCCATTTTTGTTCATGAAGCTGCCCACATAGTTGCTGCAGGGACCAAATATCCCATAAAAGCGGTATCATTTTCCCTGCTGATTCCACACATAAATCTTCATATCCCGTATGAGGATAACCGTGAACAGCGGAAAGATGCAGTACGCATTCTAGCTGCAGGAAGTTTGGGAAACCTTGTACTGGCCCTCTTTTTTGCGGCAGTCTTCTTCATGTGTGAGAGTGCTCACACCTTTGCTAAATTCTCAATCCTTGTCAATACCCTATCCATTGCTATTAATCTATCACCATTATCTTTCGGAGGGTCTGGATCGGATGGGTTGCAGATTCTCCACTTATCCAAAAGGGAGAATAGGAGGTGAGACCATGAGATATGAGAAACCGAGATTCGTTGTGCAAAAAGGAAAGATCAGCAAGAACGCGCCATCTGTCAACCCCGGCGACTACTGTACAGTATTTACCGGCGGCGCTATCATTGTAGGTGCTGTCTTCGGTAAGTACTGCTAGGAAAGGAGGTGAGAATCATGAGATATGAGAAACCGAGATTCGTTGTGCAAAAAGGAAAGATCAGCAAGAACGCGCCATCTGTCAACCCCGGCGACTACTGTGTGGTATTTACCGGCGGCGCAACCATTGTAGCAGCCGTCTTCGGTAAGTACTGCTAGGAAAGGAGGTGAGAATCATGAGATACGAGAAACCAAAGCTTGTGGTAGAAAAGGCACGAGTCAGCAAGAACGCGCCATCTGTCAACCCCGGCGACTACTGTCTGATTTTCACTGGCGGCGCTGTCGTTGTTGGCGTGGTCTTTGGCGTCTATTGCTAGGTCAATCCCGAATCCAGATTCACTTCGTCTCTTTTAGAGCCATCTTATGGTGGCTTTTTTTCTTTTCTTTGGAGGGGAGATGCATGAAAGAGAAGTTCGCGGTGAGAAAAGATATCTTGTTGAAAGAAAGAGAGTATGGAGGTCTTCTTGTTAATCCACAGTTGAATGAAAAGACCTATCTTAACCAAACAGCATTTTGCATTCTCTCGCTATTTGACGGGGAAAATGCCCTCGAAGATATTGTTAATCAACTGTCAGAAGAGTGGCACGTTTCCCCCGATGAACTGGCATGTGACATCAAAGAGATGGTAGAAGATTTCATAAGAACGGGGATCATACTCAAAGGTGAGAAAAGGGTACCCTCTGCATACACTGGCACTGTACTGGATAGAGCTACCGTAGAGGTCACCCGCAGGTGCAACCTTCGCTGCAGGCACTGTATCATAGGAGCTTCTCCCAGCGGCGGAAAAGATCTTGATAATAAGGTACTTTATGATGTCATTGATCAGCTGGTGGCTGCGCAGGTTTTTGAGCTCACCTTGACAGGAGGAGAACCGTTTCTTCGTCCTGATTTTTGTGATATCCTCTCGTATGCTCAAGAACGGATGCTGTGCACTATTCTGACCAATGGTATGTGTATTGGAGAAGAAGAGATCGAAAACCTCAGAAAGATTAACCCAAAACTCATTCAGGTAAGCCTGGATGGTGCAACTCCAGAGACACATGACGCAATTCGAGGAGAGGGGGCATTTGAAAAAACTGTTCAAATCATCAAAAAACTGGTGGAAGCTGGCCTAACTGTGGAGATTGCCACCGTTTTCTCCAAGTTTAATATTCATGAATACTCTCTCATGATAGATTTTGCCAAAAAACTGAAAGTGGATGCTCTTGATGCTTCTGAGTTGCTTCCTCAAGGAAGAGGTAAAAAACTTCAGGAATACTGTCTCTCCTTGGAAGAAAATTGTGAATATAAGAAATACTATTACGAGAAGACACTTACAGAGAAAGAAATCAAGATTGGGGGAGGACAGGCTCTTGATTTTCTGCAAAACCCCCTCAGTTCTGAAGAAAAATCACCTCGTCGTGATCTTTGTTATGCTTTTAGGAACTCCTTGGTCATCAAGGCAGATGGAGTGGTAATTCCCTGTCTGAGCCTCGATGAAGAAGAATTTCACATGGGCAGCATTCTTGAACAGCCATTGGCAGAGATCTGGAATGCTCCGCAGTATGTGAAATTGAGGACACTCTCTGTCAGTGACTGTCAGGAATGCTCTCAGTGCATCTACGTGAGAATCTGCGGAGGTGCATGCAGAGCCAGGGTATACCAGGCTTCAGGTGACCTGAAAGGACCGCCTGACCGTGTAGACTGCGAGTCCAGAAAAGCAGTGTACCATTTTGGTTTGAACAAATGGAAACCAGGTACAACGATTGAAGAGTTCTATCAATTACTTGATAGGAGTGGTGAACAATGACAGAAAGGCCAAAAATACCAGATGAAGTAGAAATCAACAAGAAGCATTTGTTTGATCCTTTCACAGGGATTGAGATCTCAATTAACAGGGTGACTGCAGAGATTCTTGATCTGTGTGATGGCAGCCGTACCAAAGAGGAGATAGCACAGGAAATTGCATCCAGATACGACATAGAGGTGGCTGAAGCGCTATCTGATGTAGAGGAGATTATTGAAACCCTCAAAAAGATGGGGATACTGAATTCTAAGGACAGATTCATGAGAAAAGTTGCGATGCGATTCAACAGTGCCTACAAAAAGCTTCTGCGTATGATTTTAGGGGGTTAATCTGCCATGTCTCAAATTGTGTTGATCAATCCATTAACATCAGCTTTTGAGCATCTCATCTCCAAAAAAGGCAGTGAGTATGCTCCCTATCCTCCACTGGGCATTCTGTATCTGGCTTCTGTTCTGGAAAAGGGAGGATATGCTGTTAAAGTGTATGATATGACACTTGCACATCACAGAGTAATTCCCCCGTCTGTTGTAGAAGATGCCTCCTTTGTAGGTATCACCGTATGTACGCCAGGATATGCCCATGCAAAGGAAGTAAGAGAGTATGTAAAGGCAGTAGACCCTGATATTCCCCTCATCATGGGAGGTCCTCACGTGACCTTTACAGCTGAAGAAACGGTAAAGGAAAAGATAGCAGACGTTGTCGTCCGTGGAGAAGGGGAAGAAACAATACTGGAACTGGCACAGTACTTTGTAAAAAAAGAGGGTAAGCTCAGAGAGATAAAAGGGATCACCTACTCAAACGGCGATGTGATATCCACCCCAGACCGCCCCTTTATCGAGGATCTGGACGCTCTCCCCTTCCCTGCGAGGCATCATCTCGAACTGGGTCAGTACGAGCTGGGTGCCCACATAATCACAGGACGGGGATGTCCTCACCGGTGCATCTTCTGCGCAGCTGGTCCTCTCTCAGGGTACAGATACCGGGTGCGTTCACCTGAAAACGTCATAGAAGAGATTAAAGAGTGTTACCATCGTTACAACGTGGATCATTTCCTTTTTGCTGACGATACCTTTACTGCTCTACCAGAGAGAACAGCAGCAATCTGCAACCTTTTGAAGGAAATGGGGAACATTACGTGGACGTGTGAGTGCAGGGCGAATAATGTAACTCCTGCCCTCGTGAAGACTATGGCAGATGCAGGATGCATCAGGGTTCAATTCGGGGTGGAATCAGGATCTGACTACATTCTTCGTTCTATTCGGAAGGGTATTACAACAGATATGGTAGAACGAGCTGTTTCGTGGGCTTTAGATGCAAACTTGCGGGTTCTCTGCTCTTTTATCATAGGTCACCCAGAAGATACTGCAGAAACCGTGGAACAGACCATAGCTTTTGCTGAGCACCTGGCAGACATGGGGAGACGTGAGCACGTTGTGGTGGGATTTGCTGTAGCCACTCCCTTCCCTGGAACTGAACTCTACGAGAGGGCGGAGGAACTGGGTGTGAAGATTTATGCAGCAGACTGGTCTGCTCACAATTTCCTTGAACCTGTCATTGATACCAAATATCTTAGGCGTTCGCAGCTTCGCAATTATCTCTTTGAGGCAATGCTGGAAGAGAGCAAACATATTCTGCAAACAGAGGAGGGAAGCAAATGAAAGACATTATGCTGGTCAACCCCCCCACCTCTTTTTCCGAGCTGACAGATCCTCTCGAAGATTCTATGTTGCCTTCATATTTGCCTCCTTTGGGTATTCTGTATGTGGCTTCTGTTCTGGAGTCTAAAGGAGCCACTGTTCATGTAGTTGACATACAAACAGAAAGGAATTCTAGAGAACGCATAAAAACCCTTTCAGAATCCTGTGAATTTGTCGGTATTACCGGGACGACTCCTGCATACAAGCGAGGATTAGAGATTGCAGAGCTGGTAAAATCAGTGAGCCCAGATGTTGCTGTCATCATGGGAGGACCTCACGTAAGCTTTACAGCTGAAGAAACAATAAGCGAAGGATGTGTCGACATTGTAGTCCGTGGAGAAGGGGAAGAAACTATTTCAGAACTGTATGATTTTTTTGCTCATAAAAAAAGGAAGTTGCATCAGATAAAGGGAATCAGCTTCCTGGCAAACGGCGATGTGATATCCACCCCTGATCGCCCCTTTATCGAGAATTTGGACGCACTCCCCTTCCCTGCGAGACATTTAGTGGATATTGCTGCTTACGAATATCCGGGCAACATCATCACGGGCAGGGGATGTCCTTACAAATGCCAATTCTGTGCATGTGGACCCATATCGGGGTACAGGTACAGAACACGGACCATAGATAACGTTATTGCAGAGGTTGAGAGCCTTCACTGTAACCATGGGATCTCTACCTTTTTCTTTTCAGATGACACCTTCACTGCAAGACGGGAGCGCCTGTTGAACCTGTGTGAGAACCTCTCAGAACTGGCGTTTTCCCCCCAGTGGATATGCACGACCCGGGTCAACACTATTGATACTGAAATGCTGCAGGCAATGAAAAAGGCGGGATGTTTTAAGGTTCAGTATGGCGTTGAGTCAGGATCAGATAGAGTATTGAGAAGCATTCAGAAACAGATTACGGTGGACATGGTCAGAGAAAAGGTAAAGGAGACCCTCGACCAAGGTATCGGTGTGGTGTGCTCCTTCGTTATCGGGCATCCTGCTGATGACGTGGAGTCGGTACAGCAGACGTTCACGCTTGCTGAAGAGCTGAGTAAGCTTGGAGACTGCAGATATGAAATAGGAGTGGCCACGCCATTTCCCGGGACTGCGCTGTATGAGCAGGCTGAAGAACTCGGGATTGAAATTCTTTCTCGCGACTGGGATCGGTACACCCTCATTGATCCTGTAATTCGCACGAGAAACCTTGCTCCTCATCAGTTGCGAAACTTTATCTTCGGGTACATAATCCAAAAAACGTCAAATTGTACTGGAGGGATGCTATGACTGATGTGCTCCTCGTCAACTCCACGCCCCTGTTTGCCAAGGTGGTGGGTCACACTGAAAGGGTGGAAGTGACTCAGACGCCTCCCTTAGGTATTCTCTACTTAGCAGCAGTCCTGGAAAAGGCAGGATATAAGGTGGCAGTAGAGGACATGATCACCTCCAAGCACTGTGTTGAAAGCCTTGCACAAGCGTATGAGGGTGTACCCCTGGTGGGAATAGGTGCCACCACACCTGCTTTTAACACTGCACTTGATATCGCAAAAGCGGTTAAAACCTGGTCACCAGAAACTACTGTGGTCATGGGAGGGCCTCACGTGACCTTTCAGGCTGAAGAAGCAGTAGAAAATCCCCACGTTGACATGATAGTAAGACGAGAAGGGGAAGAGACTATTTCAGAGTTAGCCTCCTATGTTCTTTTGGGGAAAGGGAAGCTCAAAGAGATTAAAGGCCTAACCTATAGGAACTATAAAACCATCCGTTCCAGTCCCGACAGAATGGCCTTTGAAGACTTAAATACGCTTCCCTTCCCCGCCAGGCATTTCCTTGACATGTCGGTATATCAGCTCAAGGGAAGTCTTATCTCGGGGAGGGGATGCCCCTACAAGTGTCAGTTCTGCGCAGCAGGTCCTTTTTCAGGATACAGATACCGGGTGCGCTCACCTGAAAATGTGGTTGAGGAAATAGAATACTGTTACCATCGTTTTGGGTTTGAAGAGTTTATCTTTGCAGATGATTCATTCACTGCATTTCCTGAACGCACCATGGGAATGTGTGAGCTTATGAATGAGCTCAATTTTTCTCCCACGTGGACCTGTGAATCGCGGGTGAACACGATTACGCCTGATCTCCTGAAGGTTATGGCAGAGTCCGGGTGTCAGAGGATTCAGTACGGTGTTGAAGCAGGTACTGCCGAGATTCTCAAGAGTATTAACAAACAGATTACCGTAGAGATGATCGAAAAAGCAGTGGAGTGGACTCTTTCTGCTGGCATCAAAGTAGTCTGCAATTTCATTATAGGGCACCCTGAAGACACAAGAGAGACAGTGCGCCAAACTATAGCTTTTGCCAGGAACCTGAGAGAGAAGGGAGATGTGGAGACCGTTTTTGCCATTGCCACACCTTTCCCTGGAACGGAATTGTGGAATCGCTCAGAAGAGCTCGGCATTGAAATTCTTACCAAGAACTGGGATCAATACGAAGGTGGTAATGCAGTCATCAACACCAGACATCTTTCAGCATCAGATTTGCGTTCTTTCATGATTGAAGCTATTTTTGGTGACATCACAGAGGTGGTATAGACGAGTGACGTACTGCTGATCAATCCTGCAGTTTCTTATGGAGAACTCATTGAACCAGTAGAGGTCAAGGCCGTCACTTTTGCACCCCCCTTAGGGTTGCTGTATCTCGCTTCCGTACTGGAAAAAGCGCATTTTTCCGTGACAATTCTTGATATGGGAATCTGCGAGAGACCTCACGAGACACTCGCCAGAGAGGCGGAGAAAGCTTCCCTCATAGGACTTACCTCCACGACCTCTGCTTTCTCCAATGCACTGACACTGGCAAGAGAGGCAAAATCGGTGAATCCAGATGTCCCTGTCATCATGGGAGGTCCTCACGTCACCTTTACAGCTGAAGAAACGGTGAGAGAAGAATGGGTGGACGTTGTCGTCCGTGGAGAAGGGGAAGAAACAATACTGGAACTGGCACAGTACTTCCTCCAGGGCAAAGGAGCTCTTGAAAATATTGTGGGCATTACCTACAAAATTACCTACAAAGATACTGTTGACCTTCAATCTACGCCTGACCGCCCCTTTATCGAGGATTTGGATTCAGTTCCCTTCCCTGCCAGACAGTTAGTGAATGTGAAAAAGTATGAAAATGGAGGGGTGATCATCACGGGTAGAGGATGCCCCTACAAATGCCAGTTCTGTGCAGCAGGTCCCCTATCAGGGTACAGATACCGCCTTCGCAGCATCAAAAAGGTGATGGCTGAAATAGCTGAATGTTACCACAAGTATGGACTGCGGGACTTCTTTTTTGCAGACAGTACCTTCACCGCCTATCCTGAGCGCACAAAAGAGATGTGCAAAGCTATTTTAGACCTTGGTTTTCCCATTACGTGGCTGTGCGGTTCCCGTGTTAATGCTGTCACCCCCGAACAACTGAATTTAATGGCGAGAGCTGGTTGCAGAAGAATTGAGTTTGGCGCAGAATCTGGATCTAACCAAATACTAAAAGATATTCGAAAAGGAGTAACCACTGATATGATTACGAGAGCTGTCACCTGGGCTTTAGATGCAGGGATGGTGGTAGAATGCTCCTTCATTCTGGGACATCCCACTGATACCGTAGAGACAATCCAGGAAACATTCGAGTTTGCTCAGAATCTGAAAAAGGTAGAAGGTGCAGAACGTCTTCGCATTGATTTTGGCGTGGTAACCCCACTGCCAGGCACTGAGCTGTGGGAACATGCAGAAGAGCTGGGCATCACCATTTTCTCCAAGAACTGGGATGACTACAACTTCGTGTACCCCGTGGCTGAAACTCGCCACTTGAACAGGCGAATTCTCAGGTCTCTTGCCTTTGACGCCTTGACCATGGACAGGGAGGTGCCTTTATGACAGATGTACTTTTGATCAATCCCATTACCAGCCTGTTTGAGTTCACCTCTCTTGCAGAAAGAAGACACTTTGTCTTGAGCCCACCACTGGGGTTGTTATACATTGCCTCACAATTGGAGCGCGAAGGGTATGTGTGTAAAGTTATTGACATGGAATCCAGTCTCTACTCAAAAGAAATGCTCGTAAACGTGCTTGAAAGGGAAGGAGCACCCATAGTGGGTATTGGCATATCCACTCCTGCTTTTGGGAGTGCTCTAGACGTTGCTCACACTGTGAAACAGTGCCTGCCTGAAACCACTGTCATCTGTGGAGGTGCACATGCGACGTTGAGAGCTGAAGAAGTGCTCACCTGTAACGAGTTTGATGTTGCAGTGAGGGGAGAAGGGGAGATGATCATGACAGAGCTGGTACAGTGTAAGTGTGGAGGTAAAGGACAACTCAAGGACATACCGGGGATTACCTACCGTTCAAAAGATGGGCTGCTTACAACACCTGACCGTCCCTTTATCGAGAATTTGGATTCAGTCCCCTTCCCTGCGAGGCATCTCATCGATATTGACCAGTACATCTACGGGGGAAGTCTTATCTCGGGGAGGGGGTGCCAGCACAAGTGTATCTTCTGCGCAGCCGGTCCTCTCTCAGGATACAGATACCGGGTGCGCTCACCTGAAAATGTAGTTGAGGAAATGGAGGAGATCCACAGAACCTACAATATTACTGATTTTGTCTTTGTAGACGACTGTTTAACAGCATTTCCAGAGAGAACACAGAAACTGTGTGAACTCATCAAGGAGATGGACTTTTCTCCCACGTGGACCTGTGAATCGCGGGTGAACACGGTTACACCCTCACTTCTGAAGATTATGGCAGAGTCCGGGTGTATACGCATCCAGTTTGGATGTGAATCTGGATCAGACGCTATTCTAAAATCCATAAAGAAAGGAACTACCGTAGAACAGATAGAGAAAGCGGTCTCGTGGGCATCTCAAAATAATATTAAATCTGTCTGCTCTTTTATCATAGGTCATCCTGAAGACACAGAAGACACGGTGCGACAGACCATTTCCCTTTCCAAGAAACTGCAGCAGATTGGAGGTGAGGGTGTCATCCCCCAGTTCATGCTTGCCATCCCTTTGCCTGGGACAGAATTGTACCAGCACATGGATGAGCTGGGAGTACGTATGGTCTTGAAGAATAAAGATATTTACAATTACAGTAACCCCCTCATTGAGACAAGGTACCTCTCGAGAGAAAAGTTGCGGTCACTCCTCTTTGATGCTTATGTTGGGACTATGACAATAACAGGAAAGGAGGTGTCTTTTTGAAACAGGTAGCTTTTGTTAATGCTTTCACGCATTTCCCCGAGTTTTATGAATTCCTTGGAAAAGAAATCGCATCTGCCAGTTTTGCACCATGCCCTCCTCTTGGCATCATGTATATGGCATCAGTCCTGGAAAAAGCAGGCTTTTCTTGTCAGATTATCGACTGCGATGTGGTCCCTGACAGTATGGAGAAGCTTTCCCAGCTTGATGGTGTCGAGATGGTTGGAATTTCTGCGTGTACTGTCACCTACAACAGCGCTCTTAAAATAGCTGCAGAAATCAAGCAAAGAACTCCTTCGACTAAAGTGGTACTGGGAGGTCCTCACGTCACGTTTACAGCTGAAGAAACGGTGAGAGAAGAATGGGTGGACGTTGTCGTCCGTGGAGAAGGGGAAGAAACAATACTGGAACTGGCACAGTACTTCCTCCAGGGCAAAGGAGCTCTCGAAAATATTGTGGGCATTACCTACAAAGATACTGTTGACCTTCAATCTACACCTGACCGCCCCTTTATCGAGAATTTGGATTCAGTCCCCTTCCCTGCGAGGCACCTGGTAGACTACAGCAAGTATCTGCATCCCGGAGGCATTGTAACAGGGAGAGGATGCCCCTACAAGTGTCAGTTCTGCGCAGCAGGTCCTTTATCCGGGCACCAATATCGTGTGAGAACAGTACACAATGTTCTGGAGGAGATAAAAGAGTGCTACCAAAAGTACCATATTTGTCAATTCTCCTTTGTGGACAACACCTTTACTGCTTATCCTGAAAGAACCCTTCAGTTTTGTGCAGCGCTCAAAAAGCTGGATATCCCTATCAGCTGGGGATGTTACTCCCGGGTGAACGTAGTCTCTCCAGAAATTTTAAAAACGATGGCAGGTTCTGGCTGTACCCAGATACAGTATGGAGCAGAATCGGGATCTGATTACATTCTCAAAAGTATTAGCAAAGGTATCACCACTGATATGGTCAGACGAGCTGTGAAATGGGCTTTAGATGTGGGGATGAGTGTGGAATGCTCGTTCATTATCGGTCACCCTGAAGATACGTTAGAGACTGCAGAACAGACTGCTCAGTTTGCTGAAGAACTGAAGTCTTACGACTCCCAGGGAAGAGTATTTACCAACATCGGAGTGGCTGTACCGTACCCTGGTACTGTCCTGGCACAACACGCTGAAGAGCTCGGAATCACCATACTCTCCCAGGATTGGGATCGGTACAACCTCATTGACCCTGTCATTGATACGAAACACCTGAATCATCGGGAGCTGCGGAGAATGATCTTTGATATTACTCACCAGGAAGGAGGTGCCTAGATGGTCAATGTTCTCTTAATTAACTCTACGCCCTTTGTAACAGAGCTGGAAGAACCAGTAGATGATGAAGAATTCTCGCGGGAATTAACCACGTTCCCACCCCTGGGCATCCTGTACCTTGCCGCTGTTCTGGAACAGGAAGGACACACGGTACGAATACAGGATGCTGCCGTTTCTCCCTGTCGTGACACACACTTGAAGGGCGACTGCCTTTGGGCTGATATCGTAGGGGTGAGTGTTACCACCCCCGGATACCAGAACGCTATTCAGATTGTCAAGGCAATCAGCAGAATTGATCCTGACTTGAGAATCGTTGTTGGAGGGCCACATGTAACCTTCCAGGCTGTACCCATGCTCTCGCATCCCGAAATCCATGTTGCTGTCCGGGGTGAGGGAGAGTACACCCTGCTTGAGCTGGTGACTGCGCAAGCGCATGACCAGGAGATTGCATCTGTAAAGGGAATCACTTACAGAGAGTCTGGCCACCTCCTTTCGACACCTGACCGTCCCTTTATCGAGGATTTGGATTCACTCCCCTTCCCCGCGAGACATTTAGTGAACCTGAATGCATACAAGTACGCAGGCAACGTGGTAACTGGCAGGGGATGTCCCTATAAATGCCAGTTCTGCGCAGCAGGTCCTCTCTCAGGGTATAGATACCGGGTGCGCTCACCTGAAAATGTAGTTGAGGAAATCAAGGTAGCTCATGAGCAATTTCGCATCAATAACTTCTTTTTTGCTGATGATACCTTTACTGCTCTACCAGAACGCACTGTCAAAATCTGTGACCTTCTCAAAGAGTTGAAAGAATCTATACAATGGAAATGCGAAGCACGGGCAAATACGTTAACACCCACCCTTTTGAAAGCCATGGCTGATGCAGGATGTGTAGCAATGCAGATTGGTGTGGAATCGGGTTCCAATGAGATTCTCAAGAAGGTACAAAAAGGCATTACCGTGGAAATGGCAGAACGTGCTGTGAAATGGGCACTTGAGAATAATATTTCAGTAACGTGCTCCTTCATCATTGGCCATCCAGATGATACAGTAGAGACAGTCAGGCAATCTATTAAATTCGGTCTCTACCTCAGATCTCTCTCCCCCAAGGGTGCTGTTCGAACAGAGTTCGCCCTGGCTACCCCTCTCCCTGGATCCATCCTGTATGAAAAGGCAGAGGAGCTGGGTATTCGTCTCCTTTCTCGAGACTGGGAAGGATACAATTCTTTTGAACCTGTCATTGAAACAAAGAATTTGAAAAAACACCAGTTACGATCCCTCGTCTTTGATGCCCACCTGGGTGATCGACTTTCTCCCACAGGGGTGGTATCATGAAGGTGATTCTGGTTAACCCACCCACCAGCAATCAGGAATACCTGGAACCAGGAGAAGAGAGTGGATTCTACAAGTATGTGCCCCTCGGATTGTTGTACATAGCTTCTGCATTGGAGGAGAACGGCCACGACGTGGAATGCGTCGATGTGGCAGTTGATCGGACAAGAGAAGCTGCACTCATCCATGCTGAAGCTGATGTAGTGGGGTTCAGTGTCACGACACTCTCATACCACGATGCTGTCCGTATTGCACAAAAAATCAAAGAACATGACCCTGAAAAGGTTGTCATATTTGGAGGACCGCATCCCACCTTCATGTTCGAGGAAGCACTTTCAACGCAGGTGGTTGATGTGGTGGTCCGAAGAGAGGGAGACACAACTATTCAGGAGTTAATCCACTGCTTATCTCGTGGCGGAGACCTTTCTATCGTGAAAGGTATCTCTTACCTGAGAAATGGGCACCCCTTTTCCACCCCCGACCGCCCTTTCATCGAGGATTTAGATACACTCCCCCTGCCTGCGAGGCATTTACTCAACAGTAAAGAGTACATACACTTTGGCAGCATGTTGACAGGAAGAGGCTGTCCCTACCACTGCATATTCTGTGCAGCAGGTCCCCTATCGGGGCACAGGTACAGAATACACAGTGTGGAGAGGGTTTGTGAAGAGATTCGCATCTGTCATGAACAGTTTGGCATTTCGGAAATCACGTTCCTAGATGACACCTTCACTGCCATTGCATCGAGAATAAAAGAGTTATGTGCCATGTTTAACCAGTTGGATTTTCCTCTCGCATGGAAGTGCGAAGCCAGGGCAAACACGGTAAATAAAGAGCTCATCGATGTGATGGTTTCGTCAGGATGCAACCTCGTTCAATTTGGTGTTGAATCAGGGTCTGACCACATTCTTCGTTCTATCCAGAAGGGCACAACGACAGACATGGTGAGGAAAGCTGTTAAAATTTCGCTGGATGCAGGATTGGATGTCGTTTTAAGCTTCATCATAGGTCACCCAGAGGATACTGTAGAGACGGTGGAACAGACCATAAAATTCGCCAGATCATTGCGATCGCTGAATCCACCACACGTTGACCTACAGTTCATGCTGCTGGTTCCCTATCCGGGGACGCAGGTATGGGAACGGGCTGCAGAATGGGGATTGAAGATCCTCACAACAGACTGGAGGCAGTACAACTATCTGAGCCCTGTGGTAGAATCTCATAATCTCACGAGGCAGATGCTCCAGAACTTCCTCTTCTCTGCTAATCTGGGAGGTGGGCTGCTCAACTGTGATGGCCACACACTCTTTGAAGGAGGTGACCAGTGTGAGTCATGAAATCATCCTCATCAACCCCTCTCCTGCTTATCTGCAGTTTGCCAGTTCACAAGAACGGCAGAGCCTTACCCCGTCGCCACCTCTGGGCATTCTATATGTGGGAGCTGTTCTCGAAAATGAAGGATTTTCAGTAACGTTTTATGATCTGGCACGGCAGCCTGAATTACGAGAGAACATTTTAGAAAAAGTTGGAGAAGCACAAGTACCCTTCGTGGGAATCAGCGTCAATTCGCCAGCGTATAACAATGCTATAGAAATTTCAAAAAAAATCAAGGAGGCAAATCCCCGCTCAATCATCGTTTTAGGAGGGCCTCACGTGAGCTTCAGAGCTGAAGAGGCGCTGCAGAACCTTTCTGTCGATGTTGTAGTGCGGTTTGAAGGAGAAGAAACTATTGTTGAATTGGCCCACTGTCTGCTTGAGAACAAGGGGATATTACAGCACATCCGCGGTATCTCATACCGGTCACACAGTTCGATCTACTCAACACCTGACCGCCCCTTCATCGAGAATTTAGATTCAGTTCCCTTCCCTGCGCGGCACCTGGCACTCTCTGAATCCTATGAACATTTAGGTGTTTTAATAACAGGAAGAGGATGTTCGTACCGGTGCATCTTCTGCGCGGCGGGAAATCTGTGGGGCCACCGGTACCGGGTGCGCTCACCTGAAAATGTGAGAGATGAAATAGTCTGCAGCAAGAAACGCCACGGGATACGTGCCTTTCATTTTGTGGATGATACCTTCACTATATACCCTGAGCGTTCAAAAGCAATCTGCAGCTATCTGGGAGCGCTTGATGTGAAATGGTCATGCCAGGCAAGGGTCAATACAATAACACCAGAGTTACTGGAATGCTTTGCTGAAGCAGGATGCTACCGCATACAGTACGGTATTGAATCAGGATCAGATGAAATACTGCGTTCCATTCATAAGGGAATAACGGTCTCCCAGGTAAAAGAGGTAGTCACACAAACACTGGAGAAAGGTATTGCTGTTCGCTGTTCTCTCCTCATTGGACACCCCCAGGACACCACGGAAACAGTTCACAAAACAATACAGCTAGGAAGGGAGCTCACCCAGGTAGGGGCTGATTGCGTATATGCGATCTCCACCCCTCTGCCAGGTACTGAGCTGTGGGATAATGCAGAACAGTTAGGCATCACCATATGCACTCGTGATTATGACCAGTATGATTTCTCATCTGCAGTCATGGAGACTTCTCATCTTAACAGACGCCAGCTCAAGTCATTACTGCTTGAAGCAACATTTCCCCTCGTGGAGGAGGTGCAGCCATGAAAGAGTCGAACGTGTCAACGCACAATAGGCGATCAATAGACCCCATAATCCTCATCAACCCTCAAACTGCTATCCTGGAATTCACAGACCCCGAAGAGAGCCGGGAACTCACCCCTACTCCACCTCTTGGGTTACTGTACATAGCTTCTACCCTGGAAAGTGCTGGATTTCCCGTGGAGTTCTATGATCTGGCAGTTTTACCAGAAACTAAAGAAAAACTGCTCAATCGGGTCGGAGAGATAGAGAAACCCATTATAGGATTAACAGTCTCAACACTGGCTCATAACAATGCTCTGCGTCTTTCAAAGGCCATCAAGGAGATGAATCCACAATCCCTCATCATCATGGGTGGACCTCATGTTACCTTCAGAGCTGAAGAAACCCTCTCATCTCGTATCGTTGATGTTGTGGTACGGCGGGAGGGTGAACACACTATTGTGGCGCTTTTGAAGGCGTTGACCCACAATCACTGGTCCAACGTGAGCAGCTTAGCCAGTATTGAGGGCATTTCTTATCGCTCGAATGGTACAGTAATATCTACACCTGACCGCCCCTTCATCACTGATTTAGATTCAGTCCCCTTCCCTGCGCGGCACCTTGCTCCCATGCAGTTGTATGAGCACCCCGGCATCGTAGTGACGGGCAGGGGATGTCCCTTCCACTGTCAATTCTGTGTTGCAGGTCCATTGTCAGGACACAAGTACCGTGTGCGTTCACCTGAAAACGTCATAGAAGAGGTGGAGGAATGCCAGCGCAAATATAATATTAATGATTTTTTCTTTGCTGATGACACCTTTACTGCTTTTCAAGAAAGAACTGAAAAAATGCTAACCCTTCTGGAGCAGTTAGATTCTCCTATTACATGGAAATGCGAGTCCCGTGTTACAGCAGTAACTTTTGATCTTCTTGAAAAGATGGCCCACGCAGGGTGTATCAAAATCCAGTTTGGCGTGGAATCTGGATGTGATCACATACTCACGAGTATCAACAAAGGTATTACCATAGAGAGGGTACAGAAAGCTGTGAGCTGGGCGCTTGATACAGGGATGAATGTCATGTGCTCCTTTGTTATCGGACATCCTGAAGATACTGCGGAAACGATCGTGCAGACGCTGCATTTTGCTCGACAGTTGAGGGAAATGGCTGAATTCGGTCGGGTCAAGACAGATTTCGGCATTGCCACCCCCCTGCCCGGGACACAACTGTGTGAGCATGCTGAAGCACTCGGAATTACCATACTCTCAAAGAACTACGACTGCTACGACCTGACCAACCCTGTCATCAATACCCGATATCTGACTGCTCAAGATCTGAGGTCCCTGTTGTTCAATTCCGTTGTAGAAGGCCAAGATTTATAATGTGAAAAAGAGGAGGTGAATCCATGGAAATCAAAATGGACATGCGGGTCAAGACCAAAATGCGTCTGTGGAAATATGATGAAAACGACAACGTCGTTATTGTCGACTTCGACCCGGAAGAAAAAGAACGAGTCAGAGAATTAATCAAACAGAAGGAAACACATGATGAACAAACCAAGCTCCAGATGCTCAATGTCATTCATCTGAACAAAACAGGTTCCTGTATCTGGGAATTAGCAGACGGACACAAAACAGTGGCGGAAATCATCGATGCTGTAGCAGAAAAGTTCGAGGGTGAAGACAAAGAACAGATTAAACTAGATGTCCTTGAGTTTCTTGAGCAGATGGTGGAGTTAGGTGAAATCAAAGTCTGGTGACAGCCATGATTGAAATACAACAACTGACAAAGGAATATCCTGGTGTACGAGCACTGGACAACCTTTCTTTGACCATAAAAAAAGGAGAATTCTTTGGGTTACTGGGCCCTAATGGAGCGGGAAAGACCACGACTATCCGCCTTTTAACAGGGCTTACCCAGCCCAGCAGCGGCAGTATTCTCGTTGGCGGAGTAGATGCAGTGAAAAATCCGCTTTTCATCACCACGTTATCAGGAGTTGTCTTTGAACATCAAAACACCTACGATGACATGACGGTATGGCAGAACCTGCGCCTCTTCGCCAGAATCTACAATATCAAAGATGAAAGGATCGAGGAATTAATCAAACAGATGGAGCTGGAATCCCACAAAAAAAAGAAAGCCAAGTACCTCTCAAAAGGACTGAAACAAAGGCTGCTAATTGCCAGAGCACTGCTGCATAATCCAGAAATCCTTTTCTTGGATGAACCCACAGAAGGCCTGGATCCTGTCTTTGCCGAAAGCATACGCTCATTGATTACCGATCTGAACAAAATGGGAAAGACCATACTTCTGACCACCCACTACATGGAGGAAGCTGAAACTCTGTGTGATCGGGTGGCCATCATCAACCACGGGAAGCTTGTGGAACTGTCAGACATCCAGTCGCTGAAAAACAAGTACGTGGATGAATACCAGGTGAAAATCAGGAGTTCAGATGCACAGATTGCCACTCTTTTGAAAGAGTACGAAGTGACTGCAGGTAAGAATGAGTACTTAGTAAGAGTCAAAAAGAGCGAAGCACCCAGGATACTCAAGATCATTGCAGAAAAAAGCAATATAGAAGAGCTGGAAGAGCTTTTCATGAGCAAACCGTCATTGGAAACAATCTATATCAAGCTCATACGAGGTGATGAACGTGCTGACTAAAGGGTTGCAGATAGAACTCACCAAAACTTTCACAAATAGAACCCTCATCTTGTTTGTGACGATGCCCCTTGTTATTGCTGTGGTGCTTCTGTACGCAATATCTTCAGAAAAAGGTGTCTTTGGGATGCTGGCATTTTTCAACGTGTTCATGATCAGTATCATGGACACCCTGGTATCACTCGTGGAAGAGAGAGAACACAAGACCATGGAAGCTATGATGATCACGCCCCTTGGGCTGGACACGATCCTCTTGAGTAAGATCATTGTCTCAGCAGCTTTAGTTTTCATCAATGCAGTGCTCATCGTGGTGGTACTTCCCCTGGTCTTCAACACGTCTCTGGGGACGACAAGTGCAGTCTTGGTCATGGTATTGTCTGTGGCTTTGTCCTTCCTCTACTCTGGGCTTGCCATTTTGATGGCTGCCTACGTGGGCAACATGAAAGAAGCAGAGCAGACAGGGACAGCTGTGGCCACGGTGCTGCTTTTCATGGGATTCATACCCTTAGAAAGGATGCCTCACGTGGTGCAGGAGATTGTGAAGGTTCTGCCACTGACGAATGGAAATTATTTGTTCACGAAGATCATTCTCGATCCTACTGTAGAAGGTCTGACACAGCTCGGCCCTAACCTGATCTTTACGCTTGCCTTCTGTGCAGTGATGGTGTATGTGGGAATGAAGATCTTCAAAATCAGGATGTATGTCTAGGAGGTGATAAAAATGAAAGGTGTCAATCGATGTTCTATGGCAAATACCTTCCTGTGGGCATGTGCTATCATGGCTGCGGCAGTGCTCTTGAAGGGAACAGAGTATCTGACTTCAATGTTGATAGTCCTCGGAGGAATAGGTGGTGTCAGCGTTTGCTATTCAGGATATGAAGGAGAAAAAGGTGAAAAATAGATTCAGTGTCTTTCGGTGGCTTGGAGTGGTGAATGAGGACAGGTTATCGTCACTGTGGAGGACGCAGTGAGCAGTAACTGGACGTCAGACATAGACAGGACGAATGTTGCATACGTATCCATCCATGCGGCCCGCCCCTATTGAAGGTCCTCGATGGATTAAAAAAGGCAGAAGAGGAGGTGAAGTCATGAAAAAAGGTGTTGCTATCTTATCCATCCTGATGATTGCCTCCTGTATCCAGCAAGAATACGGATGCACCAGGGTGGAAAGTCCATTCGAATCTCTAGAACTCGTTTCAGAGATTACAGTCACAGAAAATGTCTTCATAGAGGTCAGTACTGATCAGATGAAGGCTTATGCACATGGTCAGCCTGTTTACTGTATACTCAATGCTCAGCTGAAGGTATCAGATGAATGGGGTAGAAGGACTCTCAAGAAAAGCTTTTCAGGAAATGCAGGATGGGTCTCTTTCGTTTTTATTGAAGAGACGAAGACGTATTATGTTAACTGGAAGCCTGCAGAAGGATCGAATGTGTCGTATGAAGAGGGAGTCTTCGTTTTCTGCAGCTAACGGTAATTTTTTGACCATCTAGATTTCAGACCCTTCAGTACATCAAAAATGAAAGATTGATCAGCAGACTCATTACAATGAGGGAGATACACATCTGTCGGCTAAAAATAACAGAAATTATAGAAATAAAAGCATAAAAGAAAAGAAAAGTCACTCTGAAACTAAGATGAAGATTTCAACGTGTGAATATTAGGTACAAATTTCTCTGTAACGTCTCTCTCTATTTTTACGGAAATATTCATTTTCATTTATTTTTCCTTTTTCACTTTCTCAACTGCAGCAAATTTGGAAATGAAAAAGAAAAAAAAGTGTAAATAGTCCAAAATACCTGATTCAAGCCTCGGGAGGGATTTGAACCCTCGACCTGCCGCTTACGAGGCGGCCGCTCTACCAGCTGAGCCACCGAGGCATACAGTAACTCCTCACCATGATCCATATAAAGGTATCTCAACCTCTCAATGAATCCATCGATCTACCTCTCCCAGAACCACTTCCCCTTCTCCTGCAGAATGTTACCATCCACCAAGATTCTCCCATCTCTCATAGACTTCACAACATCCACGTGTACTGCACTTTCATTGATACCATTACACTCTTTGTACGCATTACCCAGAGCCAGATGGATCGTGTCCCCGATCTTCTCATCAAACAGTATGTTCGTCGTAAAGGTTGTAATCCCTCTGTTAGTGCCAATTCCCAGCTCACCCAGTCTTTTGGAACCTTCATCAGTCTTTATCAACTTCTTCAATAACTCCTCATTCCGGGAAGCCTCACATTTGGTGACGACTCCCTTCTCAAACCACAGTTTCACATCCTCAATCAAGGAACCCATGTACATCAGGGGGATGTCAAAGTACACGTAACCCTCTGTCGAATCGTCCACGGGCGCAGTGAACACCTCTCCTGACGGCATGTTGTGGTGTCCTTCAGAAGCTACTGCCACTCTCCCCTCGATAGACATATTAAGGTTCGTGTCCTTCCCTTCAATTTCCACCTTCTTTCCCTTGTCCAAGATCTCTTTTACCCGGTACATGAGCTCTGCTTCCTTTTTCCAGTCTCGGATGATGGCATGGTACACAAAGTCCTCGTACTCTTTGAGAGACATCCCCGCCTCCTGCGCCAGTGCAGGGGTAGGCGTCAGCGTGCCGCACCATCTCTTTTTCAAAATTTCCTGCTTCATGGGTTTCTGCATCCTCTCGTAAATGACAATTTTCTCAGGAGGAACGTTCCCCAATGCACGGGTATTCCCGGTAGACTGGATCCTTATGTAGACGTCTGTCTTCTTGATCATCTCAAAGTAGTGTTCAGGAACAGTACTTATGCACTCCTCAGAAGCAGCATCTAGGAATGCTCTGTCCGTCTCGGGGGATCGCATCACCACCACGGTGTGCCCCCCTCGCGTGGCCACTTCTCTCACGATCTCACGAGCCAGTTCCTGCCCGTAATCTTCCACAATGACCATGACGCGGTCTCCTTTTTTCACTTCACAACAGTAATCTACCAGAATTTTTGCGTGTTCAGTGATTCTTTGATCCATGATAACACCTGATTGACATACACCATTGTCTTAAAAAGCTATTCCTTGAAGGTCTGCAGTTGAGAGTGCGAAACACAGGTTCAACCCTCCCATTGACATTGAGAAGTACTGACCTCATACTCGTGTGATTCTGTTTGCTGGAGCGAAGAAAGAAACCTTTATCTACCCACTGAATAACCCACACCATGCAGCTAACCCGTGTCTCCCTCCTCTTCATATGCCTCCTTTCCTTCTCCATAGTGCTCCAGAGCTCCCTTACCCATGAGCTCCCTCTCTCCTATGACGTGTGGTACCACCTCCAGATCTCCCGCAATTTCACCCACGGCCAGTTCCTCTGGGACGCAGGTTCCTTCGGTCCTGAAGGCAGGCCCAACACCTATCCACCCTTATTCCACGGGTTCACCGCCCTCCTCCATCTCCTCACTGGCCTCCCCTTCGAGACACTGGCCCGATTCCTCCCGCCCTTTTTGTTCACCTTATTCATATACACCTTCTACATCCTCGTAAAAGAGGTCACAACCGAGAAAATTGCCCTCGTCTCCTGTCTGTTCGCCTCAGTCTCTCCCATACTGTTGGATCGTGGCATGTCTTACACACCAGAAGCCCTCTCTTTTACCTTCATTAATTGTGGGTTAGTCTTCTACTTGAGAGGGAGAATAAAGACTGCTGGCATCATGGGGGGGCTGCTTTTGCTCACCCACGGGTTGTCCAGTGCCGCCTTCTTCTCTGTCCTCCTCATCTTTAGTGCAGCTTCCTTCGCATTCATAAAAGAAGACCGCTGGAGCTACTTGAAACATTTTACTCTCGTTTCTGCACTCTCTCTACTCATTTTTGCCTTTTGGGGCTTACGATCTGCCCCCACCCACATACCCTACGGAGGTGAATACCCCCTCGCCTTGTACCCCTCAAAACTAGGGTGGATACAGGTCTTCCTGGCTTTCCTGGGATTTACCTTTCTATCAAAAGATAAGAAAACGTTGTTCATCCTCTCATTCGCAGGTTCAGTTTTCATCTTAACCCGCAACCCCATATCATTACCTTACCGATTTGTGGAGTTTCTGGCTCTCCCCGTGTGCATGCTCGCAGCACGAGGTATCTACTGTATAAAAATGAACACGACTTTAACCCTCAAAAAAGTTAACGTCTCTCTCATCATCCTCTTTTCACTCGCCTTCATCAACGGTTCCTGGTCTGTAGAAAAATACAAACCCATGGTAACAGAAGGGGAAAAAACGTCGTTTCTCTGGTTGAATGAAACGTCAGTCGAAGGTCTGACCATCATGACCCAGTGGAGGACAGCCCCCATTCTCGCTTACTTCTCTGAAAGACCCCCCCTCAAGGGTGCATTCGAAATGGGGGCCTTGAATTTAAGAGAGAGGACAGAAGATACCCAGTTGTTCTACACGACATACGCTGAAGATCTCATCTCAAAATATGCTGTATCCTACGTGTACTACGGGTTGGAAGAGGCAAAATACGGACATGAGGAACCTCCCTTTGACAAGGTATACTCTACCCGACACACTGCCTTTTACCACCGGTAGGTTAATAAACTCACACAGAAAGCATACTGCATGATCCCCGAATTCATTGAAGAGTACTTCATTGACCCCATAAAGTATGGTGAAGGATACAACTGGGTCAATACCCTGACGTATGGGTTCATTTTAATCATAGCTTCCTATCTCGTGTACCGGTATTTGCGCCCACGCATCACTATGGATCGCAAATTCTACTACTCGGTATCTACCTTCATTCTGGTGGGTGCATCCGCCCGTGTCTTGAAGGACATGAACGTCTCTGAAAGTTACATTCTGGTCACTCCCCTCATTTTCTTTCTCATCTTTGGTATCACCTTTACCTCCTTGATCGTCACGGTGCGGATATGGAAAGAGAACTACTACAAGTATTTGGCAGCAATAGCCCTCGTCTTGTTTGTCATCATCTGTGGAATTTTGGTGAAAAACGCACGCGCCTTCAACTTTGAGGCGTTCCTGTACATTGTTGTGACAGCTGTAGCAGTATCAGCCATCGTCTACTACGCAGCTCAGTTTCTGAAGCTGGACTACATCACGAAGAACATGGAGATCATGGGGGGCCACCTGTTAGATGCCAGTGCCACCAGTTTCGGGCTTGCCATGTACGGCTATTTTGAGCAGCACATGGTCCCGGGGTTGTTCATCACGTTACTGAGGACTCCCTTTGCCATGTTCCCGCTAAAGATTGTGGTGGTGGCAGTGGTCTTATCTGCTGTGGAGGATGTGAAGGAGGAGGGTTATAAGAACTTCATAAAGCTGGTGATCTTGATACTTGGTGCAGCTCCTGGACTGAGGGATTTGCTGCGAATCTTCTTCATGACGTAGGTGATGGAATGCGGACGCTTGTTACTGGTGGGACAGGGTTCATAGGCTCCCATTTGGTGGAAGCACTAAAAGGTGAGGTCGTGTGTTTGGTGAGAAAGACGTCGAATACAGACCACCTCAAAGAGCTGGGCGTGGAATTGGTGTACGGTGATTTGACAGATGGAGAATCTTTGAAGAATGCAGTGAAAGACATTGATGTCATCTACCATCTAGGGGCGTACTACACCTTCCATGGGGTGTGGGATCACTTCTACCGTACCAACGTTGTGGGGACGCAGTCTCTGGTACGAGCGTGCGAGAACATTGAGCACTTCATCTACTGTTCTTCGGCAGAGGCAGTAGGTCCAGTGAAAACCCCACCCGCAGATGAGACCTACCCGTGCAACCCTACGTACGATTACGGGAAGTCCAAGTTGATGGCAGAAGAATTCATTCGAGAACAGATGAAGAAAGGGTTCCCCGCCACCATAGTGCGGCCTGTGGGAGTGTACGGTCCCCGGTGTGTTGATGATGTGTCCTACTACTTCATGGTGCACATGGCCAATAATTCTCTTTTGACCAAGTTTGTTGCCGGTTCTGGTTGTAATTTCGTGCATTTTGTCTACGTCAAAGATGTTGTCCAGGGTTTTTTGAAAGCGCGCACCGAAAAAGCTCTAGGGGAGACCTATTTCATCTCATCAGAGAAGGCTTTAACCTATAATGAGGTGTACGAGACATTGTCCCAGTTACTGGGAAGAGAGCCTCCCACCCTGCACGTGCCTCCCTTTTTGGCCAAACTGGGTATAGCACCTCTGGAAATTCTCTACAAGCTCACGGGGAAGGAGGACTTCATGGTCCACGTATCCACGGTGGACGTGACCCAGACAGACCGGGCGTACTCCTGGGAGAAGGCTCACAACCACTTTGGTTACACCCCGGAGTACTCCTTTGAAAAAGGAGCCAAAATAACGCTAGAATGGTACAAAGAAAATGGATACATTTAAATCCCTGTAAATGTGATTATTTCACCCAGTTCATGCCAATCCAAGCAGATTGATTAGTATTCCTCTTTTTTATACAGGAAGCTGCCTTGAATTCCCTTCACTCCTCGCACAATTGTCTCACATTTTGTATGAACCTCTCACATTCCGTGTTCCCCTCTCACAAATACCTTTATTTGGTTGTGACAGAGTTTTGAGACATGGAAGAGGGTACCAAAGGTAATCTCATGAACCCACCTGCACTTTTGAAAAGTGAGGAAAGGGAAAAAGGCCCCTCAGAAAGTCTGGAAGTGACTCCACAGGGAATGGAACTCTCACTAGTATCTGTAAGGGAAGTCATAGATTCTTTGAACTCATCACAGGATGCAGCAAGTGGAGTTCACCCCTATGTGGAAGGTGGTTCGTGGGATATGATGGAAAATGAGCAGAAAGAACTTGAGCGGAAGATCATGCAGTTCGTTTTCGAGAATCCGGGAAAAAGCTATAATGCAATTCTCAAACACTTCAAAAGTGAAGGGCTTGCACACACCGATATTCTTGAGGCGTACAATGTTCTCTTGTATGACAGGAAAATCCTTCGACGGTTGAATGTTGGAACTCTTGCATCCCCACGATATGCTCACTTTGCCGTGGAGCTTCTAGAGCAAGAACCGAAGAAAGATGCTTTGTACGATGTCCTTGGACCGATGTGACTGTGTGCGGCTTGTGCAGCCTGTAGTTACGCAGAACGCGGAACCTGGAAATTGAAAAAGGAGAATTCATGATTTTTCTTATTTTTTCTCTAGATTTTTATCCGAACCTCACTCAGTAGTTTCGTGTCCGTCTTTTTTTCAGATTTTTTACGGGGAAGACTCTCAGACCTTTTCAAGAGAGAGAGCTTCTGTTTCTCTGGTAATTTTGGGGCATTCGGTTGAACTCCCTTCACTGCTTCAGAGATCACCTGCGAAATGTCCCCACTATTATCAGCCCCACCATAGTCTTGCAAGAGTATCAGTGTTTCCTGAAATGTGCTCCCTCTATCTAGCCTGAAGAATGCCTTTTCCTTGTCCTCACACGCACGGACGAAGTCAAATTTCACCAGTTTTTTGGCATCTGTGTTCTTGTACTGCATCAACCACGTAAATTCATCAATAGTCAACAAGACCTCGTCCAGTAGTGCCACTTTCTTCAATTCAGTCGTAAAATAGGAGTCCCTGATCTGAAGGGGTATGGGTCTCCCCCACTCCTGCATCTCATCGATTAGCACTAAGAGGAACGCTAGGGGATTTTCATCAAACATGAAGTCTCTTAGTTTTCCTTTGAAATTATGGAGGGCAATGGCCTGTGCTGCCACTATGTATCCCCTGAAATCCTCCTCATTTTCTCTGAATCTCCTCTGGAGTTCCAAGACTCCTCAAGAGGGTAAGAGCACCCACAACCCGTGATCTAATGCTACGCTGCTCTGAAATTTGAACTCGGGGTGCCCTTTTTCTCCTCCCAGAAAGACCTGCGGTGGAGGGACCGGTACTTTCTCATGGTTAAACCCTGCCCCTGACCGTATCTGCTCCCGTGCTTCTTTAGAGAGGCCCTCCTCCAGTAATGTCAAGTACGCTTCCTGGGATTTCCCTTTCCAGGACAAAGTGACCTCCATGGGCACCACTTCTACGTCCAGCTGGGGGTAACACTTTAAAATTTGGTTCAAAAGTGACCAGTTAATAGCAGTAGTCATTTTGGAGAGCGGGTACCCAATGTCGTGGATGAGCCCCGTAACCCTCCAGATCTTGTCTTTGAGGAGCTGTTTATCTATTTCCAGCACTTCTGCAACAGTAGTGAGGAGATTTCCCTGTTCTAGGGGTTGTTCTAAGAGAAAATCACCCAGTACTGCCACCCTCAATTGGTGTTCTGTGTGGTCTCTGTAGTATTTTCTGACACTGGTACTGTAAAAGAAGCTCTCCAAATCGGGGAGTGATCCAATCAAATACAGTATACCTTCCGAGTCAATCCCCCTTTCTTTGGTGACATCATAAAGAGCAGAGGACAAACTCTTCCTCTTACCGGTGATAAAATCAATGTCTATGTTTTTCTTGGTTTTAAATGAGCCGTTGAGGCCCATTCTAACGATATCCGTCGTAAGAGTTGCAATAAAATTCCCCATAGAACCTAACCCCAGAATTTTCTCCTTGACCTCAGTTAATTTTTCGTCTGCCTTCCTGAGTTGTCCATTTAAATCTTTCAACCCTCCGAGGTCTCTTTTTTTCTTGAGTTTTTCAGCAATTTCTAGGTCCACTACTTCTAGTGATTTTTCTACAGTGCCCATTAAATCAGTAAACCATTGAGCAAATGTGCTGCTTTGGCCCATGATTCTCTTGAGAATCCAATCATCATTTATGTGATAATCTGTCAAAGCTTCACCTCTCAAATTCTCACAAAGCAGGGAATCACTCTGAAAGGGTGTATGCGGCCGCCGGGATTTGAACCCGGGTTGCAAGCGTGGCAGGCTCGCGTGCTAGGCCACTACACTACAGCCGCATGTGACTCCCCCTCTATCTGAGGATTTATAAGTGTTTCCCTTTGTCGGTTTCCATCTGGATGCGGTAGATTTATAAAGCTCCTCTGCAACGTATATACATGACAAAGGGAAGGCCAAAAATCTTTCATGACTGTCCGTGCTGTGACAGGTGTGGGAAGACAGATGAAGTTGTT
>JADDYB010000006.1_pt1 | contig 63074 bp, 66 predicted proteins | sample 8641941 | NCBI WGS metagenome assembly JADDYB01 (sample SAMN16275377, study PRJNA637457) | freshwater sediment metagenome | isolation source: Lake Kineret sediment | place: Israel: Lake Kineret | collected 2013
TATGAGCGTGACACGAACAGTTCCCTTGACAAAGGAACAGGAGGCAATCTACAGAGCACTGCACCTGTTGTCATAAAACCAGGGGTAAGTTCAGGTAAAAAAAAATTAGAAGAGATTCAAGATAAAGATCACGATGAACCCCACAATGAGGAGAGCCACAATGACAGGGATGAATAACTGCCAGGCTGCCACTGAAAAGGCCAGTATGTCCATTTTGTCTGCATTGAACCTTTCCTGGAGTTCTCTTATCCTCTCTTCCTCTCTTTCCTCTTTGGTGATCATTTAACCCTCCTGTCTGAAGCAGGCCACGAAATGGCCTCTCTCCATTTCCACTAACTCTGGTTTTTCTTTTCTGCACTTCTCTTTCGCCTGCACACAGCGCGGGTGGAACCTGCACCCGAGAGGTGGATTCACTGCACTGGGCACTTCCCCCATCAAGGCTACCTCTTTGCGTGCATCTGGGTCTGGCTTTGGAGCAGCCAAAAGGATTCCTTGTGTGTAGGGATGGAGTGCATTTTCGAAGATAGACTCCCTGGGTCCCATTTCCACCATCTGCCCCAGGTACATGACCCCCACCCTGTTGGAGATGTACCTGACCACGTCCAGGTTGTGAGAAATGAATATGTACGTTAAGTTGAACTCTTTCTGCAGCCTGTTCAACATGTTCAAAATCTTTGCCTGTACAGACACATCTAAAGCGCTGGTGGGTTCATCTAAAACGATGAATTTAGGGTTGATCACCAGAGCGCGGGCGATGGCAATCCTCTGCCTCTGTCCACCAGAGAACTCGTGGGGGTACCTATACATGTGATCAGACTTCAACCCCACTTTCTCCAGTATTTCCAGCACAATGTTGTCCTTGTCCTCACCGTAAGCTATCCCATGGACTGTCAGGGGTTCTCCCACCACATCTGCTATGATCATACGAGGGTCCAAAGACGAGTAGGGGTCCTGGAAAACCATGGCCGTCTCCTTGTGGAACCTTTTCAGCTCCTCATCGTGCAAATCGTAAATATTGACGCCATTGTAAAAGACTTTACCTGAAGTGGGCACAACCAACCGAAGCATCATCCTCCCCAGGGTGGTCTTCCCGCACCCAGACTCTCCGACCAGCCCAAACGTTTCTTGTTCCTCAATGAAAAAATCAACGTTTTCCACAGCGTGCACCTTAGCGATCTCCCGCATGAATCCTTTTATGGGGAAATACTTCGTCACATTTTTACCTTCTATGAGCATGAGATCACCCGTATATGTGGCAGGCCACCATGTGTCCTTCCCCAATTTCTGTTTCTCTGGGCTTCACTTTGCTGCATATGTCTCTGGCAAACTCACAGCGCGGGTGGAACCTGCATCCTGGAGGTGGATTTATTAACCGAGGCACCGTACCTGGGATCTCTTCTAACTCTTTTCCTACTGACAAGGCCGAGGGGATGGCTCTCTGCAGTTTTATCGTGTAGGGGTGCTGGGGATGGTGGTACAGAGTGTGAACATCTGCCAGCTCAACGATGTTCCCAGCGTACATGATACCTACTCGATCTGCCATTTCAGCCACGACGCCCAAGTTGTGCGTGATCAATAAAATGGACGTGCCGTACTCCTTCTGGAGGATATGCATTAAATTGAGTATCTGCCTCTCAACGGTAACATCGAGGTTGGTGGTAGGCTCATCTGCGATCAGCAGGTCTGGTCTGCAGACGAGTGCCATAGCAATCATGGCTCTCTGGCGCATACCTCCCGAGAGCTCGTGGGGATAGCTTTTTACATGTTCTTGAGGGTCTGCCATCCCTGTGTCTTTGAGCACTTTCACAGCTTCTTCTAAGGCTCCCTTGTCCTTGTACTTGTGGTGGTAGACCAGGGGTTCTCCTACCTGGTACCCTATTTTGAACAGGGGGTTCAGAGAACTCGTAGGATCCTGGAATATGATGGAGATCTGAGATCCACGAATGCTCTGCATCTCTTTCTCACTTTTCTGCGCCAGGTTCTCTCCCTTGAAGAAGATTTCCCCCGATATGATCCTCCCTGGTGGAGGAACGAGCCTCAAAATGCTCAAAGCTGTCACTGACTTTCCGCAGCCAGACTCTCCGACCAACCCGAAGACTTCACCCTTCACAATGTTGAAGTTCACATCGTCCAATGCCTCAACGACCCCACCATAGGTGAAGAACTGGGTCTTCAAATTCTTTGTTACGAGGAGATCTTCCGTCATTTGTGTTCCACCTCGATGATTCTTCTCAGTTTCGGGTCCAAAGCGTCTCTGATGCCGTCACCCAGCAGGTTGAACCCCAGGACAGTGGCTGCAATTGCCAATCCGGGGAAGGTGGGGACCCACCATGCCTGGAACAGATAAATGCGCCCATCAGATATTAACCGTCCCCACTCGGGCAGGGGGGGCTGAGCACCAAATCCCAGGAAACTCAAAGCAGCCGTCGCCAGGACAATGGCTCCCATGTCCAGAGTAAAGGTGACCAAAACGGGGGACAAACAGTTGGGCAGTAAGTGCCGGAAAATGATGGATAACCTTCCCTCACCCATGGAGTGGGCAGCTTCAATGTATGCGCTCTCTCTCACGCTCAAAGCCTGCCCGCGTATCAATCGGGTGTAAGGCGGCCACCACACTAAAGACAGGGCTATCATGGCATTTTCCAGGCTCGGGCCCAGAGCAGCAGAGAATGACATGGCCAGAAGCAGGTAGGGGAAGGCCAGAAAGATGTCTGTGACCCGCATGATGAGCTCATCAAACCATCCTCCCAGTAACCCTGCCACTCCTCCGAGAAAGACTCCCAGGGGGACAGCAATGATGAGAACGAAAATACCCACCTTGAGGCTGTACCTCGCCCCATACAGGATCTGGGAGAAGACGTCTCTTCCCAGTTTGTCAGTTCCGCACCAGTGTTCAAAAGAAGGAGACTGGAACCTGTTGGCAATTTCTGTTTCAATAGGATCATAAGGAGTCACGTACTTCCCGAAGGCTGCCATGAGCAAAAACGCTACCACCACAACTCCTCCAACTGCAGCGAGAGGACTCTTTCTGACGACGTAAAAAGTTAGCCCAAACTCCTTGAACATGGGCTTGATGCGCCTCCTGAAGAGGCTGTACCGGTCTTTGATGAACGTGATCATTCGTACTTCCCTCCTACCCTCACGCGGGGATCAATGAATGCGTAGGTGATATCCACCACCAGGTTAGCTAAGATCATGACTAAGGCCACCACCAGGCAGTACCCCACCATGGCAGGTAGATCCACCTCCACGATAGAACTGGCAGCATACCTGCCCATACCTGGCCAGGCAAAGATGGTCTCCAATAAAACAGCTCCTGCTAAGAGCCAGCCGAACCAGATGCCCAGAACGGTAATGGGGGGGATGATAGCATTCCTTAGGGCATGCCTATAGTTGACAATCCTTGCAGGTAATCCTTTTGCCTTTGCAGTCATGATGTATTCTGTGTTCAAAACTTCCAGCATGGAACCCCTGGTAATCCTCACCAAATACCCCATAGACCAGAAGGCCATACAGAAAGACGGCATGGCCAGCCTTCTCAAAGCATCGGCCAAGGCGGCAGAATTCCCTGTAATTATAGAGTCAATCAAGACCATTCCCGTTATCCTATCGAGGGGAACCTCCACACGTCCAGCTGCAGGGAGCAGTCCCAATTTGTAGTAAAAAATGAATTGGAGGAGTAATGCCAGCCAGAACAAAGGAGTAGATGCTCCAGCCAGGGCTACAGCCCTTGAAATATGGTCTATTGGCTTGTTTCGCTTTAAAGCAGAGACAACACCAAAGGGAATTCCAATTGCCACGGAAATGATGAACGAGAATATGGCCAGCTCAAAGGTGGCTGGGAAAAAGGCTTTCAAATCCTGCAGAACAGGTCTGCGGGTGCTGGCTGAGATACCCAGGTCTCCATGGATCATCCCTTCCAGGTAGTAGAAGATCTGCATGTATAAGGGATCATTCAGGTGGTACCTCTCCCGTAGTAATTCTACCTGTTCCGGGCGTGCATGTAACCCACCCGCCCACACTCGTGCAGGATCTGTGGGTATCACGTAAGATATGGTAAACACTAAGACTAACACTCCTAGTAAAACGGGGATCAGCAAGAACACCCGTCTCAGCACATAGTCACGCAGTTCCATTTTTTTCCCTCACTTTTTCTAAAAAAAAAGAAAATAAAAAAAAAGGTTATTCCTTGTACATTCCCCAGAATTCCATAGCCTGCAGAGGGTTGTAGAAGTATCCCTTCACCCAGGTGCGTGCAGCTTCAACATGTGCCGTCTGAGCCATCCAGACAAAGGGAGCATCTACTTTCACGATATCAATGATCTGTTTGTACAACGCGTTTCTGGCATCTTTGTCTGCTTCCCACTTCGCCTGGTCGATCAAGGCATCCAGCTGCTCATTCTTGTAGTCTGAACCCCAGATAGCCTTTGCATTGGCAGAGCCGCACAAAGAGTCCACGTAGTTGTCAGGGTCAGCGTAGTCGGGGAGCCACCCGGATATGATCATGTCAGTTTCCGCATTCCTGATCAATTTGTACATCATGGCCCAGGTAATCTCTCTGATCTCCAGTTTGAACCCTATCTTGGCCAGGCTGTTCTGCCACAGTAACGCAACCTGGGAGCGCACCTCATCACCTTGCGGTACTGCAATCTGTGCACCTAGAGTCTTCCCGGTGTTGGGGTCGTCTCTGAAGCCTGTGGCTGCATTCATCGTGTAGCCTGCTCCGTCCAGTAAAGCATTGGCGCCAGCTACATCATATTCGTAGGGTGCAATCTCTTGCCAGCCAAACATACCCTCAGGTATGGGTCCATTGAGTCTCTTTGCGTACCCGTGGTAGACAAACTTCAGTATAGTGTTGTAGTCTATGGCCATGCACGCTGCCTGTCTCACCTTCACATCAGCCAAGGAGCCTCTGCATCCTAGTACAATAAAGGTTGTGTCATAGGATGTGGGCACCAAGACAGTGACACCTTCAGAACCTAGAACATCGGGGATGTTGGTCTCCGGGAATCCAGTGGCAAAGTCTGCGTCTCCCTTCTTCAGGTACATGACCCTGGTACCGATCTCGGGGATGAACAAAAGCTTCACATTTGGCAGCTTTGCAGCTCCCCTGAAGTAGCCATCGAACCTCTTCATGTCAATACGCTCATTGGGGATCCATTCCACTAGCTCGTACGGTCCAGAGCCAGCTCCGACCTCGTTCTGGTTCATCCAGGTGTTTTCCTGGTTCTCCACCACGCCGCCATTAGCCTCTACCACAGTAGGGTTGACCACAGAAGCGACCGTGTAACAGAGAATGGGGAGGAAAGCAGCATACGGCTTGGTCAAGGTGATCTTTACGGTGTAGTCATCGACGACCTCTGTAGAGTTCAAATCCATGCACTGGAGCATCATCCAGGCAGGAGACTGGTTCATTTTCAAAACTCTGTCGAAGGAGTACTTGACTGCCTGAGCATTAACAGGGGAGCCATCGTGGAATTTTGCGTCCTTACGGAGATAGAAGGTGTATACTAAGCCGTCAGTGGATGCGTCCCATCTCTCTGCTAATCGGGGGTTGATAACCTTGGTATCAGGAGTATCGTAACCTATCAATCGATCGTAGAGGTTCTGGATCACTAAAGAACCTCGTGCATCGTAACAGGTGGCAGGGTCAAGCTGATCAGGTTCACCGTAGGCCAGAACAACCAGCGTGTCAGGGTTGGTAACGGCAGATACTTCTTTCTCTTCTGCTTGCCCGATACATCCAGCAAGAACTGAGAGAATCAGTGTACAAGCAATGACAGATAGTTCTATTCGAGTCAATCTTTTCCTTTTCATTGGAGTCATCCTCCTGCTGTCTCTACGACAGCATACCTATTTTCTTCATATTCTTTATAAGGTTTTGGGGTTTGTGGGTTGTACTTTCGTCGAGTGTCGATATGTTGCACGTGACATGTTCGGAGATGTCAGCAGCAGTCCTTTTTTTACGACGTGTCGGCGTCTGAATGAGATTCTACAACTCGAACAAAGAAATAGAAGTACAGAATCAGCAGCGCTTTGTTGGTACACTGCCTATGGTATGGGTCCTCGTACAGATGACCTAACCCTTTTATACGGGGGAATTTACTTCACACGAATGTATGCAGAAACCTATCGTCCCCGGAAGCTTTCAGAGATATCGGGTCAGCCTGCAGCTTTGAAAGAATTAATGGCGTGGTTCAATACCTGGCCTGAACAAAAAAAGGCAGCCATCCTCTACGGGAGGGCAGGAATTGGGAAGACCTCTACGGTCATCGCCTTGAGTAATGAGGTCAATGCAGACTTACTAGAGTTGAACGCCTCGAACCAGAGAAATTATGATGTGATCATGAAGATAGTAGGGAATGCTGCGACATCCTCCACGTTGGATGGGGGCAGGAAGATTATTCTCTTAGATGAAGCTGATAACGTTTTCGGAAAAGAAGACAAGGGGGGGAACCAGGCTATCTCGGAGATTATTGACATAACCAGGAATCCTATCATATTGATTGCCAACGAGTATTGGGAAATCCCGCAAGGTATCAGACAAAAGGCCAAGATGATCGAGTTCAGAACGCTCGTGCCTGCCTCTATTCTCAAAGTTTTGAAGAGAATTGCAGAGGAAGAGCACCTCACCGTGTCTGATGAGCTTTTGAATGAGATAGCACAAAACGCTCACGGTGATTTGAGGGCCGCTCTCAACGACTTAGAGTCTTTGACAGACGAAGCCTACGCCAACCCACGGGACACGAAGACCTCCATTTTTGATGCATTATCCAGTCTGTTCAGGGCACATTCTGTGGAAGTGAGAAAGGAGTTCATGAACATGGACAAAGAACCCAGAGAAATCCTGTTGTGGATAGCTGAGAACACTCCTTTAGTGTATGACCTTCCAGATGCGGCCCGGGCGTATTACTATCTGTCGAGGGCAGATGTTTTTCTGGGGAGGGTATTGCGGATGCAGTACTACAAGCTGTGGGCCTACGCCATGGATTTGATGACATCAGGCGTCTCCATGGCCAGGGTGGGGAGGTACCATTTCCAAAGGTTTCAGCAACCTTCTCTGTTTGCATCCCTCGCCAGGTCCAAGAAGGACAGGGAGATGAACCATCAGATCTACAGGAAAATAGGGGGCAGATGTCACTGCTCTTTCAGGGAGGCTGAAGAGTACGTGATCATGATGCGGGCACTGGAGAAAGAGACAGAAAGGGCAGCTTCTTTGTCAAGATATTTTAGGTTGAACGAGGAAGAGGTCCTGCATGTTTTTAAGAAAGGAGATAAAATTTTCAAAGCCATGGAAACACTGGAGAAAGAGGAGGTAAAAGAGGAGAGAGAGGTTGTGAAAAAGACGGACCCAGGGCAAAAAACTCTTCTCAGTTATTGAATGGTGGTGAAAAAAGTGAATACGAGGTATGGTCAGAGTCAGAGTCAAAGCATAAGTTTATATTCTCATTTTCAGTGAAGGTGTAAGGGGTCGTGGGGTAGCTTGGCCCATCCTCCAGGCTTCGGGAGCCTGACACCCGAGTTCGAATCTCGGCGACCCCATCTTTGAGACTCATTTTGATTTTCACCTCATTAGTTTTTAATGCACGGATCATACAGTCATACAGAACTATAGAGAATTATTTTCCCAATTAACCCAAAAAACCTGTCTCAACCCTTTACGCTCAGCCTGTATTTATCCACCGAGTTTCGATGTCACCGGTGTGACTAACATTTTTGCACACTCAGCACGTGAATCAAAAGTAATCAGTAACCTTCTTTTGCTGCAGCGAATCTCTCAACATTTTGGAGTTCTGCTTCCATATATCGAGGGGGATGGCCAATCTCTGCTCTACAGCCTTTAACGTATCTCTTAATGTATCAAACTTCATGGGGTTCCTCTGCAATGCTTCTCTCACACTCTCCCTCACATTCCAGACTCCTACTGGCATGATATACCCAGGGTGGGCTTCCCTCAATATGATGACCCGGGCCTGTCTCTGTTCTTTGAGTAGTAACTCGTTAACAGCAAGCCGCGCCGCGTAGTAACATCCGCCAATAGAGGCATACGTTTTCCTTCCCTGGTAGGGTTCAGCATCGCCAAACATGAGAATGTCTCTGGAATGAGGGTTCCAGATCGTCCCGGGGTACCAGGCTTCCATGAGCTCATAGCTCCAGGCATCTGGTAACATTAGAACGAGAAACCGGTTATCTAAATGGGTCACTTCATACAGAAGATATTCATTGAGGAGTGGGAACCTCTTCACCTTCTCCATTAACTGTAGTGATAGTATGCTGTCTACTGCTGTAATACTCCATCTGGTGGGCACTAGTTTTCTCCGATCTTCCACGCCGAATAACCCAGCACTCAATCCCCTCTGGATCTTGGAGAGAGGAACACCTTCTCGGTACAAGGTTTGAGCAGCTTCTGCCGCTTTCAAATCAGTGTCGTAGAAAGCTTTCTCAATTTTCTTGTTCGTGCTCCCTGGTTGAACCCACACATTCTTCAAGGGAGCAGAAGGGCCCATGGGCTGTACTTCATCGTCCAGTAATATACCAGCTCTCGGCCTCTTCAACAGCTGCATCTCCACTTCAGCAGGTGGTTCTGATAAGGCCAGTTCCTGAATGGAATCGATGATCTTCCCCTTTAGGTCCTGGACTTTCACCTTTTGCTTTCCCCTTATGAGCTGCATCCTGAACTGGACAATCTCCTGCATGTTTAAAGGCATCCATTTTTCAGGAAAGTCGTACAGAGATGTGTCCTCGTGCACGGGGGGGACCATGGGACCTGCAAACACGTAAGGATAACCCATCCTCCCGATGAAGATACTAGGGGGGGATGCTCCATCGATTTCTGTCCCTGTCAAAGTCCGAGATACGGTAATATAGGAGTTGATTCTCAAAATTAAGGGGCAGGAAGTCTTTCCGCAGAGCATTTTACCTCCCTTGCACACGATGCACAAACTCTGAGACGAGGTCTTCACGTACATACTGTCTAAGAGCTTTCCATCCATGGTTATGGGTGATATATCTTTTACCGTGTTCTCATCTACTAGATGCTCGATCCATGGCAGTTGTTTTTTTGCCACTTTCACGATCTTTGGCAGCTTCTTTCCCATTCCAATTCCTCACAGTCTTGTGGTGTGTGAACCTTTTATAGGTTACGTGCTGAGAGTTGAGAGGCCAACAACTTTGACATCACATTTTATTCAATATGGGAATGGTGAAGTACAGAACTCTGATGAAACGTTCTCATCATCTCTTTGACCTTCATATCATAAAGGGTGCAGAATAGATTCCTTGAAATTCTTGAAGAAGTTACGTTCAGAAAAACCAGTAATTGAGTTCCTACCTCCACGTGATAGGTTATCACCGGAAATGAGGAGAATAAGGACTTTATTGAACTTGAAGGCATGGAACAACGTCCATTCATCTTTATCCCCGGGTAAAGAGGTCAGTCTCCGTTCTTTGTGTTCAGTCTCCTCCGGTGTGAATGCGGCTACCTGAATCAACTACGTCCCCCCTTCACTGACGAAGTACAATCCCGCCACCATTAATAGTACAATCGAAGGAACAAAAGACACATCCACCCCCACCAGAAAAATCGCCAAAGCCACAGCGTAAAAAGGTACCTTTCCCCCATCTCGTAACGCCTTTCTATACATCGTATTCATCACTGCGCCAAAGAACGCCATCAACACCAGCTCAAAAATGCCTCCGTCCAAAATCAGAGGGCCCAGTACTGTCCCTGTTATATTTGACTTAATCCCAAACACGTATTCCCCAATCGTCGTCCCACACGAAAAGTGCAGCCATATTCCCCCGTGGGTAATCCCGAACCATCCTGCCTTCCTCACCAGCTCGTTCAAAACGTTAAAGGTAAAGGCGGGGCGAAACAAAAAAAGTTCCAAAGCATTGAAATCCCATTTTTGATAAGCTACGCCTCGCAATCCAATGAATAAAACTAATAAAAACAAGAGAACTCCTGAAACCACGATGTGGGTCAACTTCACCTTTCCCAGCATGTATAAAGACACCATGACCACGATTACGAGTTCCAAAACGTACACGCGATACGTGAATAAGGACAGTAACACTGAAGAACCCACCAACAATCCGACAACATACTTCGTGTCGTAGCTTTTCGCCATGAACGTAATTCCTAAAAATAAGAAACAGTACCCCAGTATGAATACAGCGTCCACGTAATCCTTTCTCAACTCAGCATCGAAAAGAGGAACTCCCTTCGTCACCAATTCCACCAGAAACAGGGAAACACCAATGATGACCAGCCATTCACCCTTTGTTCTCTCTATGAAGAGCAAGAAAAGCACAGCCACCACAGCGAGGGATAATCCCACCAAACCATACTGCTGGAACCCATAAAAAGTGACTACACTTATGGTCAACCAAAAGTAAAGCCGTCTCTTGTCGGGTAAAACGAACTGGCACCCAATGACATAAAATGCGAGGCCCACCCCGATGAACAAGAAAGCCACTGGATGGAGAGAGAAATTTTTAACCAATGAAGAACAAAAAAGACCAGTTACAAAAAATCCTGTACATAAAACCACAAAAATATAGGGGGAAACTAATCTTGGGTTCAACTTTTCCACATCTTCTTCCATACCTCTTCTACTCATCGAACCTATAAAACTCTTACGGCAGGAACCTCTTATGCTCGATCTTCTCCGGCAAGTACTCCTTGGCCACAAACTCGAGACTCTTGTTGGCTAATGCCTGCTGCTCGATCCTCACACCCAATTTCAAACACAACTCCAGCTCTCTCTGCCACTGTTTTTGTTTGAACCACTCGTACGACTTCAACTCTTTGATCCGGGACTTGTCCATCTCCTTCAGTCTCTCTGTGACTGCATGCAGACCGTACTCCTCGATGTCCCCCATGCTCATCCCCACAAAGACTGCATCAGGGACGCTCAACCTCTTCGATAAGTACGCCAAGTTCATGGAACCCTGTTTGATCGTCGAGTAAATATACCATCCGTAGGGGTCGCCGTCCGTGAATACAATCACGGGGAGCCTTCTCTCCGCATGTAATCGGTGGATCATCCGCCTCACGCCACGGGGGGCCTGGCCCTGGCACGCAACGATTAAAGCGCCATTTTCCTGGGCAAATTTCTCTTCAATCAACCGGTCAGCCATGGCAGCAGTCTCCACCACGAGGATGTATTCTGCATTGACTTCAGGGAACTCAATGTCTTCCACCGTCCCCGGGACTGCCCATCCACCTCTCCCCAGCTTGGAAGCGTTGAACACGTCTTCCCCGTCCTTTATGACAACATCTCCGAACAAATACCCCCGTCTATCTGCCGTCAAATTCAACTGTTCCCTTAATAAATCTAAGGTGACCTCAATGTCCTCTGTTATAGCATTGCTCTCTGTCTGGTCCTCAAAGGTGTTCTCTTTCGTCCCTGTGATGCTGTGTTTTAAAGCGTAATACAACTCACGGATGCCAGCGTGCTTCCCCTCCTCCACCAGCCTCCTGCAGTAGGAAGCCACCAATATGGTCTGCATGAACTTCCTGGTGTGAGACACGTTCAGGTAGTACCGTTTTGAAGACCTGTCCCCCAGTATGAGCATGCGGTTCTCCTCATCGAAAGTGACGTTCGTTAACCCTCTCTGGGGGATCACCATGTAAGGGCTCTTCCCCTTCTCGACTTGCTCATAAACAAATTTCCCGAATTCTTCCATTTTCTTAGTGATTTCATTCATTTTTTTCACCATATTTCTTCCCAATAATTGTATACATCTTCTCTTCAATTTCTGAGCTCTTCTTCAACTTCAATAACCCGTTCAAAGCTGATGCTGTCTCAGGTACGTACTTCCGTAATGTGTCAATTTTCTTCCTCCTCTCGTGTGCTCTCCGCTTCCCACCCAGAAACAGTTTCAAGGATCGTCCCGCGTCCATGATCCCGTTTCTAATTTCTGAAAAGATCTCCTCTTCCTGTGCGACTGCCTGTTTCCCTGCTGACATGTACGGGATGTGGGTTGACACTAAATTGACAAATACGGTCAAAGGCGTCTTGTCCTCGTCTCGCACCCCATACCGCCTCCAGTCTATGGAGGTCACCGCTTCCGTGATAGCACATCCACCCTGGTCAAAGACCAGAGGTGCCCGATTCGCGTACCTGATGATGTCAATCCCATTGGTTGACGTGTGGTTCCCCCCATACGCGATACCCACCTCGATGATGAAGGGAATCCCTCCCCGGTACGTTAAGGCAGTCCTGGTCACTGCATAACTGAATTCAGGGTTAATCGTTGACCCCAACCCCTTCTTGACGTTTTCTTCCCCAATAGGGATCAATCCATCCGTGGGGGGAGCGATAAATTTTATCTCCTTAAATGAGTCTACTATCATTTCAGCTTCTTTCCACATCAGTTTTTTCGGGTTCTTGTTCAGGGAGAGGCCTGTCAACTTCTCAATATCGTCGACCCGTGCCTTGGATATCCTCACAAAGTCGTGCATTAGAAAAGAAGAGACTGTCCTCTTGTCCGTGTACCTCCCCATCAACAAAAGATCGTGAGGGCTGATCCCCTTGGGGTGGGGTTTGATCTCCAAAGGTGATGCAGGGACAGAGTCCACACTCCTGTCAAAAACAATTTTGGTGCCGTCAGGTTCTACGAAGGTAATACGGGCATGCGGATTTGAAATAGAGGTCATCTTCAAGTAGTGGTAAGGGCCGTACCTCGATTTATTGTATAGAACTTCTTTTGCCTCTACGATGACCTTGGTCCCCCTCCACTTCTCCTTGTTTGGCCTCTTCTTCTTGTGAATTATCTTCCCGGTGTTGTGCTCCACATCAATCTGCACATCACATTTTACTGTGTGGGAGTCCCCTGTAGACGTTATCACGGTGGAGGGCTTCCCTGTGGTCACCTGGGAGTACATGACAGCCCCGGATATGCCAATACCCTGCTGCCCCCGGGACTGTATGTTGCGGTGTGCCTTGCTCCCTGCCAGCATTCTCCCAAACACGTGAGGGACAAAATTGAGGGGAATTCCCGATGCATTGTCCTCTACACTGACCTTGTAGTGCTCAGGCCCCAACTCTTCCAGCTCAACCCGTATCTCAGGCAGAATCCTCGCATCTTCACAGGCATCCAGCGCGTTCGTGACTCCCTCATGGATAATAGTCGTTAGCGAGCGAATTTTCCCCGTATACCCAAGCATGGCAGCGTTCTTCCTGAAAAACTCGGAAACGCTCTGGGCCCTGAAGTCCTTGAAAATGTCATTAGCGTGGCGAGTTTCCTGGTTCATGGCTATACCTCATTTTATGTAATTTACTGTTTTACATAGTTTACGTCATATTCATCTGTTTCATCTTTTCCACTGCTTATAAAATTTACGGTAGAGCACTGGAAAAATAACTTTTCCACTGCCCATGGTAGAACTGGAAAGAAAGATTTTTGAAGATTTCACAGACATTCTCATTCTCATTTCATCTCTGCAGGTTCCTCGCCTGGTTCTTCATGAACTCTCTCCACTCATGGGTTGACTCACTTTAAGGGTTCTCGACACTTTTTCTGCTCCCACGCATATCTTTATATAGAGTCCTGTAAAGGAATAGAGAGGAACATTATTTCAAAAGATGACAACTAAAAGAAATCCAGAACTGCTGCACCTTTTGAAAGTAACTGTATCTGTTCTGGATACACTCCCTGAAATAGGCAACCGTAGATGAAAGGGAGGTGATATAAATGGCAAAAACAAAAGTTGAGGAATTGACAACACTCTTAAAGAACCTCGAAGCCACAACCCCAGACATTGAAGCATCTGCTGTGGTTTCCGTCGATGGATTGATGATAGCGTCTGCTCTCCCCCGGGACGTTGAAGAAGACAGGGTAGCTGCCATGTCTGCTGCCATGTTATCTTTAGGCGAGAGGACTGCCAAAGAACTGGCAAGAGGTGGACTCTCTGAGGTGTACGTGAAGGGTGAGAATGGTTACATCGTCTTGATGGCTTCAGGAGAGAATGCTGTGCTGACCGCTCTGGCCCGAAAAGATGCGAAATTAGGATTAGTGTTTTTAGACATGAAGAGAACAGCAGAAGAAGTAGCAAAGTTACTCTAGGGTATCTCAATGGATGCTCGGATTCCTTCCTGGTTATGGCGCATCGTCCTTGCCTGCAGTACAGACAACATAGGAGAAAAGGGAACCCGTACAGTACTGAGGAGGTCTCAGCTGGAACAGTTCATTGGTGTTACTCCTGAAGACGAGGACACACCTTCCATAACGATAGACGAGTATTCGAGGTATATTGAAGCCCTTTTTGACATATTTGGTGAGGATGGAGCACGACCTGTTCTTTTAAGGTCTGGAAAGATTGGGTTTATCTCTGCGTATGAGAGAATGCCCCCCACGATAAAGGTTGCTCGAAAGATGCTGAAGGTGCTCTCTAAAAAGAGGAGATTACTCATCATGGTCAGAGAATTCAATGAAGCTTTCAACCACGTCATGGGCACGCATGGGATTGTCACTGAAGAAGAGAATGGGAAAGTCATCGTTGAGATCCCCAGCTGCCCCCACTGCAAGGGGATATTTACAGAAAAACCTGCCTGCTTCGTGGAGGTTGGACTCCTTTCACAGCTGATAGAAACTGCTGTAGGAGATGAATACACGGTGAAGGAGACCACATGTATTGCCAGGAAGGACCATGTGTGTAGATTTGAAATTGAAAAAGGATGACGTAAAGCTGAAAAGACGTGGATCATCAATCCAATGCCAGGGAGGTGAATCAATTACGTGAGGCATTTTAGGAGTATCATTCTGTTAGAAATCAACTTTTCTTCCTAGAAGAACCCTTGTATTACGTGAGAGAACTGGCTGCGCCTTTGAGTGGAAGTGTTGACGCTGATTGCAGCTCCAAATACCTACAAAGGAAAGCCAAAATCTTTATATAGGAACAGCATAGAGGGCGTACATGTCCTTAAAACCTACGACTCCCACGAAGTCCTGCAGGTGAGATGCCGTGAAAGTGAAAATAATTTACAAAAACGGTGAATTTGTAGCTGTCAATCTGGAAAATCTCAACATATTCAGAGTAGATAAAACTGAGGCTGATATCCTTTCTTCATTCTGTAAAGGCATGAAAATACCAGACATTGCATCAGAGCTCGGTGTTTCCGAAGAAAAGTGTGGAGAAACTGTTCGTATCTTTTCCACCCTTCCCCAAAGAGTTGAGCTTGTACCAGAAGAGACAGGTGCTCTCGATGAGCTGCTCCTAATGATAGCTTTAGACTGCAACATGCGGTGTGGTTACTGCTATGGTGACGGAGGGAGCTACCATAGAGAGAGAAGCCTCATGAGTACAGAAACTGCCTTCAAAGCGCTTGACACTGCACAGGCCTTGGGAGATATCAAGGTGATCACCTTGTTTGGAGGGGAGCCCCTCCTCAATTTTGAGGTCATAAAAGACATTGTAGAGAAGACTGAACCTGCCATCATCTCTGGCATTATCACGAATGGCACCATCATGAACAAAGAAATTGCAGAATTCATCAAAGCTCACCGAATCCCCCTCACCATCAGTATCGATGGGCCTCAACCAGTGCACGACGCCAGCAGGGTGTACCCAGACGGAAGAGGTACCCACTACAGAGTAGTTCAAACCATGGAAATGCTCAAAAAAGCAGAGATTCCCTTTGCCGTAGAGGCTACCTACACGAAACAGGCTGCAATCCGCGGGTATTCTGCCCAGGCAGTACTGGAGTACTTGTATCAGTTCACCCCGACGATCAACTTTGCCTCAGTGAGTGTTATCAATGACCCTGAGTACAAGCTCTCTCCGCAGGAATCGAGAGATTTCCGGATTCAGTGCATTGATTTTGTCTTTGACAAGATACAGAGAGGGGAACTCATCAATCTCTACGATATTACTGCCTTGATTTCCAGTATAGCATCGCCAAAAAGGGTAGCTTCAAAGACATTCTGTCCATTCCACGCACGAAGGGTAGCTGTCTTCCCAAATGGAGACGTTTTCCCCTGCTATTTATTGATGGATGAAAAATATGAGTATGGGAATATTTTTGATCCAGATTTTGTAAAGAACTTTCCACGGAAAAGGGAAGAAATACTTCCCCGAATTTGCAGGGATCGGTTGACGCACACCCCTTGGTTTACTCCTTTGCTGACCCACATCTGTGTGAGTACGCTCCTTCCTGAGGGGGATCAGTTCTCCCTGAATACAAATATGTTGGCCGCGGGTCCAGAAATCACCGAGCACCTTCTATACAGGATGAGCCAGGTTCGGAACTGGAACACGTTCTTTGAAACACTTTAAGAAAACGGGGTAACGGAGTACACGAGGTTGATGAAGGACTGGACAGGAGAGTTATTATTGCAGCAATGCATGGAAGCAGTCTCCTCTGGGGAGGTTCATGTTTTGAAGAGTGAAAAAAAATCAAAATAGAGATAACTACCCGGATATAGACTTCTGGGTCATCTCATCCCATATTCCATCGATAATAGCCTGGGTCACCTTTCCCTTTTCCACTCTCACCGTTGCTGTGTGGGAATTTGTCTTGGCAGTAAGGAAGGTGCTTGATCTGTTTCCAAACCCCACATTTCTGCAGGAGAACTGTACAGTCACTTCAAAACAGCCTTTGCAGTCAAGGGTTTTGACACTGGTGGCCTGGAGCGTTTTCTCGATCCCATCGAAGGTGAAGGTGGGAGCGTTCTTGATGTAGTCGGCAGCAATATTCTGTGCATCCTCTTCTGTGTAGACCTGTGAGATGCACCCTGCTACCAGGACTATGATGGTTATAGCTCTGTAATTCATGAGAGGGTGATAGATCTCCCTCTCTTTTAAAGGTTTAGATAGAGTAGAAGAGGTTGTGCTGAATAGGGTTCTCAAAGATTTTAGCCGCACTCTCTGGAGGTGAACCTGCACTGTCACTACCGAGGTTGAGGGGCTGGGCTTTTGTGCAATTGGTCTCAGAACCCAACCCCTCGTGGGTCTGGCGTGAGGCCAGTCCCGGGGGTGAAAGATGTTCAATTCATGTACTTATTATGAATGTTTCCTCACCCTTATAAACTTTTTTATCATAGAAGAAGAGAACAAAATGGAAATTATTCCTTTTGTACACAATACGAAGAGAGTCTGTATAAAAAGAGAGACAAGAACCTTATTAATTGAGATGGCAAAGTGAGGTAATCAGGAATTGAATTTCCTATCTGGTCATCTACTCTAATTTTTCTCCCTTTAGAAGATGGTAAACTGTCCTCCTTGGAATGTGCAAGTCTCTTGAAATCTGTACTATGGAAATTTTCTGCTTCCTTAGCTGAATAATCTTTTTTACCTCTTCATCTGAGTATTTTGTAGGTCTTCCTGCAGATTCTTTCCCCTTCTCCAGAGAAATCCTTGTATTTTCCTTTAAATATGATTTTACCCTTTCAGATGTCTGCTCGTAGATACTCGGAGGTACCATGATCACTTTCAGGTTGCGCCTCTTTTCTAGAAGGGCCATAAGGATATCCATTCCCAAAATACGGGAGATATACACTTCCTTATCTGAAAAGCCCTCTTCAATTTCTGAGAGGAGCTCTTCTTTTTGTCTGCTCTTGAAGGTTTTGATTAGAACGCCCCCTTTACTGCTTTAACGATGGGTGATAACGCTTTCTCAATATTTTCTGACTCTTCTATGATAGTGCCTGTCACCACGATGTCTGCTCCCGCCTTAACGATTCGTGCAGCCTGCTCTGGCGTGCGGATGCCTCCACCGACGACGATAGGGACATCGACTGCCTTTTTCACGTAACTGATCATCTTCTCAGGGACTGGTTCAGGAGCACCGGAGCCTGCCTCCAGATACACGAGCTCCATACCCAGGTACTGGGCTGCTAAAGCGTAAGCGGCTGCGATCTCCGGTTTCTCTCTCGGGATGAGGTCTGCCTCACTGATCCAGCCTACCGTTTCCCCCGGTTCGATGATCAAATAGCCCATGGGGATGGGTTCTATGTGAAACACTTTCACCATTTTGGCACCCAAAGCCTGGGCCTTCGTGATGAAGTAGGGATTTCGAGAGTTCAGAATAGACATGAAGAAGATGGCATCAGCGTATCTTGAGACAGCAGACGAGTTACCCGGGAAGATGATGACAGGGAGGTTCGTCCCCCTTTTGATAGCTTGTACGGCCTCATCGTTGAGGGCTCCCACAGCAGTCATGGAGCCCCCCACCATGATGGCTGAGGAACCTGCTTTCTCGATGGCAGAAGCTATTTTCGCAGCGTCAGTGAGGTTGATGTCTTCGGGGTCCAGTAGTGCAAAGTGGAGCTTTTCTGTCTCGAGCTTTTCTGTAATGTAGGTAAAAACACCCATAACCTCACGCCCTGCGTTCTCGTGCCTTGGGTCTCAATCCGTGATACCCGCACTTCCGGCAGCTCTTTGCACGCCAGGCGTTTCTGGCGTTGCATTTCATGCAGATTTTGGTGTTGAAGAGTCTGATTCCCGCTTCTGGTGATTTCATGGTTTCACCTCTTTATATTTGGTGATTAATGACCATTTCCTGGATCGTGATGATGTCCTGGCTTGTGTGGGCCTCCAGGTAGGCATCCAGGAATTTCTGGTTCAAGGTCACAAAGGTTTCACCCCACTTGAATTTCGAGAGAATATTTAAAGCTTTCGACTTTTCCCCCAGGATGTAGAGGGCAGAGGCTAAGGCTTCTGCAGTGGAGAGTTTGGTGGGTTTCCCGTAGTTGGTGGGGTTGGCAGCGATCAGGTAGGGAAGACAGCGTCCCGTTCTGAAGGGAGTTTTGAAGGGTGGGGTTTCCCAGGAGTAGTCCAAAGCGGCGATGGAGGTGAAGGTTTTATCTTCAGGGGATAGAGCTTTGGGGCTGAAGGGGTCCAGAATGAGAGAAGAGCGGGGGAGGTCTTTGAGGGAGTGAACGAGGGTGACAAGGTTGAATCTGGCCAGTTTTAGGGCTGTGCATTTCTTGGGGTCGCAGTGACGAGCGTGGTAGACGTAGAGGTTCACAGGTAATGAGAGGGAGAAGAGCTATTTATAGTTGTCCTCATGGATTTACAGAAGGTATACGAAAATATGTCTTAACTCTTCATCTCGCAGAATTATTCTTTCCCCCTATACTTGGATTTTGCATCGCAACACCAGCATTTCCACTTTCTCTTCCTTTTTCTGTACAGAAATAGTCATCTGTTATTGAAAGACCTTTTTCAGTTTTTTTGAGTAGAAAAATCAATTGTTGCTTTATTTTCACTTCTTCATGAATTTCATGTCATTCTTGCAAAGGAGATGATCCAATAAAAAAGAGAATTCAACTTCGAAAAAGAAGAATGCATGAAAGAAAAGTATTTAAACAATGAACGCCATAACTAATAAATGAACTGGCAACATGAGGTGATAACGTGAGGAAAAACGCATATTTCATCCTTTCTATTGTCATGCTTTCTCTCATGACAGTATGCTGCATAAGTCAGAAACCTCTGGAAGGTACATCCTGGAAACTGGATTCATATGTGAATAGTCAGGGCAATATGGTCGGTGTTTTGTCAGATACCAAAATTACGGCCACATTCAAAGAGGGTACTGTTGAAGGAAGTGGTGGCTGCAACGCATACAGTGGACGTTATCAGGTCAATGGCAATGCAATCACCATTGATTCTATTGTCACCACTTACAGGTACTGTGAAGAAATAATGGGGCAGGAAAAGGATTATCTGACAGCATTACAATCAGTGAAAACCTACAAAATCGAAGGAAACAAACTGGAGATGATCAATGCTGATGGAAAGGTTGTCTTAATATTTACGGCAGCATGAGCACAATAAGATTTTTTTTCTTTTTTTTCACTTCCACAGATAAATATTTTTATTTCTCCTCTCCTTCAGCCTCAAGATCCTCAATACACAAGAGTATGGCCTCTCTAATATTCTCTAAGGCTTCTTCAATCGTCTCTCCTTGACTATAACAGCCCTGCAATGATGGGCATGTTACCACATAGCCGCCAGTTTCGTCTGGTTCGATTATGACTTTATAGTCATACGATGCCATTTTTGCACCTTGCATGTATTGAACAATTAACGTTTATTAACCTTACGTTAATAAGTCATATGCTCAGACAAATCCTTTCATACACTTTTCCTATTACAGTATCTCCGAAAGTATCATAAAATTTTTGCACATAAAGTTATTGCACACTCTCTTAACAGTGGATTTATGGGACAACAGAACATTTAAATCATGAACAGGTGTCAAGAACTTCATGGATTATCTATACATCTTTCCGACACTACCCTCCCCATTATCCAAAGAAGTAGTTCCTCTGGGTGAAGGTGGAGGATGTGGAGGAGGAAATGGAATGCCAGGATGAAGCGATGCACTCGAATAGGGAATCGAGAAATCGTAGGAATCGATGATTCCTTTTTTAAATGTTGTTGTGTGGAATAACTTGTAGAGCCCTAATATTTTTTCGCTCTTTTTTCCAGTCGATATGAGTCTCCATTCTTATCAGTGCTCCATCCTTTTTTGTTGATCAGCACGAAGAATCCATGGTAAATTCAAAGGGCGAAACCATTCCTCTTCACTTTGATTCTACAATGGTATAACAAGACATCATAACATGGCTGCGACTCTTTCTGCTGCCGCCAAAGATTGGTCTGAATGATAATTTCTAAGATATAATCAGCTAGAAACCGAAATTCAACAGCAGGATAATGTTTTACTCTAAAAAAGCCACTATTTTTCCTCGCTGCAATTCATGCTTTTTTTCCTGTATTCCATTTGTTTGAGTTCATCCCAAACCATGGCATGCAACAAATCACACTGAGGGGTTTTTCCGCTGAGATTTTTGTGCTCCCAATATATATCTATGAGACACCCTCCACTACACATATACCGAATATGGCAGTCCTTACATTCAGGTATTTTTGAAACAGAAAGACTTCGTATTTCCCTGAGAACTGGGGAATTTTTCCATATTTTCTCAAGAGGTGTATCTCTGATATTTCCTGCGAGGAATTCTGGGTACATCAATCCCGTGCATGGGTATATGGGTATACGAGCTCACAGTTCTTGAATTGAGAAGATTCCCTTATAAGGGTGACGATCTCCTCTATTGTTAACTCATTTTCAAGAGGTGTTCCAAAAGAGCTATGACAATGCCGACATCTCAAATTGCAGTCATGTGTTATGTTGAGCCACAAATAACTTAAATTTTCTGGCTTCTTAGGTGAGAATTCCTTCACAACTATTGGTTTCGTGAAGGCAAATTTCCTGTTTTCCAGATAATTAAAGAAATTCAAGATTTTCGGGAGATTTTCTTCTGTTTTTTCCCTCTTCTTAATGACATTTCCTCTGCTATTTCTCTGATACTCTTTTTGCCATCACACAGATCTAAGATGTCTCTTCCATCAGCATTCACACTGATGCAATTGGGGAGCTCTGGGGCCAATATTAAGTACATTTCACCCTTTTTCTCTTCAGTAATCCTGCTTTTTGGTACATATGGTATATTCTCAGCCATAAATGGCATAGTTACCACCTCTCATTTGGTGTGTTTTCGCTCTTATCGACTGCATGATTCACATGATTCTGTGAGATGGAATTCCGTCTCTAGGAGGATTTATATATTTTTTGAGAGAGCATTCTCGGAGTTGTCTAATAATTCTCCACACCAATCCTATGCAGTTAAACCTCTTTGTACTGGAGTTTCTTTTTTTCACCTTAAAGACCACTTCATCGACACATATTCCCTCCCTGATGTAGAAACCTACAAAAACAAACCTTTAAATGAGTTCAAAGTTGTATTCTACCATGACAAAGAGCATCACATTGACACTCGAGGTTCCTGAGTGGGTTGATGAAATCAGACTTAAGGAGAGGATTTACAGTGTGGTGAAAGAGTTTTCAGACAAAGACTACAAGATAAAACGATTGAAAGAGCTCATATCCGAGCTTAACCTCGGTGAAGAGGACTTGAAGCGATTTGAAAAAGTGAGAGAAGAAGTATGGGAAGAGAGGAAGAAAGAATACGAGTTTTAGTAGATTCAAAGTGATCTTTTCTTTCATAAGATTTGTCAGGTTTCGTTTTCTCAGTATCCGTTATCTCTCTGCCAATATTGAATATTTCATCTACTCTGTCCTTTAAGATATCTTCTTTAGACTTATTTCTTTTTCCCCATTTAGATACTGATCTTTGAGCTTCCTTTTTATTCATTATTAACACTTCGTGTAACTGTTTGGCTTTTGGATTTTTTTAATCAACAGAGGGGAAACTCTCTGTTATTTTTTATCTGTTGATATAACAAAAGATGTATGTAAATCTGTGAGAAAACTATTTTCATCTAATTTATGTATGACAGAGAATAAATATCTCATTTCCTGTTTATTTGTTATGGATAATCTCGTAAAAAGATGTTCGTTCCCCACTGAGTAAAATAAAGTGGTTGAGGGTAATAGACTAAATATTCTGATTAATTGTTTTGGATATTCTGTTTTCAGTAAGAAGTCGATAAAAAAATAGTTTTCTATGCCCAGAGGAAAGAATACAGGGAATATACTGGTATATTTGGGTAAATCTTTAAACCATTTTTGAAGCCGTTCATAGGATATTTTTGATTCTTGTAGTACTGATATAACCTTTTTTCGTGCATTATGTTTGAACATATCATAAAGGAGCTTTTCCTCTTTGCCCCACGAGAACGATATTGGTTCTTCGTATAAAAATGATTTTTGTTTTGGCTGCGCAATCAAATTTTCAATTCGTTCTAACGATGTTTTCCAATCCAGACACGTTACTTTAGAAAGATAGGTTACCCCTTTCACATCTTGAAGGATACATTCCTTGAAGCCTACCATTCCACTGAAATTATAAAGTTTCTCGGAAATTAGAAGGATATTCCAGCTGCCAGCATTTAATGTTCTCGAAAGTATGTGAGGGAACTTTTCAAATTGTTTGTATTTGGTCTGTGGCTCAGTAAATTTCAAAAATGATGCATGTAGACAATAGTGAGAGGCAGGCTTTAAGAAAATAAAGGGACCTTGTACTATTGATTTTTCATACATTTCCTGTAGGTATCTGGATAATGAGCTTCTTGGTATTCCAGTTTTATCAGCTAATTTGTTTATTGGCATGAATGGTGTGTCATATATTTGGCTGTAGATTCTCAAATAAAGGGGAAGTCTATCTGTAATCATTTTATACCACTACTCCACTTTTGATGCAGATTAATGAGGGAATTTATATACCTTAATGCTTCTTTTCCTTTTTTTGTAATGGTGTAATACTCGGTTCTTTTTGGGTTCCTATTTAGATGATGATCAATAAGATTGTAATTGAGAAGTTCTTTCAATCGCATATTTATGCATTGTACACTACCAAATTGCCTTAACTCAGTATGCCGACCCATTTCATGAGTGCTTAGATAGGTGAATATGTCTATTGCACACTTAAATCCCAGAATGAGAAACAATCTTCTTGTTTCTGGCGATGTATTTTCCATGTGTGTCCTCCTTACAGGCTCTCCATGAATATCTTTTACTTTATTTTCTTTAATTAAGAGAGGTGAATCTCTCTATGTCAATGAAAAAAAGAGAAGCAGGTAGATTACTCTGCTTCTCTGTGTCGTAGGTCTCGTTTTTGGATGAGATGAGTTGTATCCCATCTCTTTGGGGGGTGAAAGAATTGAATGATTAACAAGATTATTAGCCAGGTGTTCCTCCTTTATTACCCTTTTCTAGCTCTTCTATCTGTTGAGTCTTCTCCAATTCCTTCTTCTCACTACTTTTGTTAATTTCTAATTTCATGGGTCTACCTCCTTTTTCCTATCGTATTGTTTTGAAAGACACTTCATATTTGTGTCTTATCGCTTATATCGATAGCTTTATAAACAGGTCATATATATTTCTTGTGGGTGAACAAATGAGCAGATACACCAAAGAGGACATACGCCAACTGCAGCATTGTATCTACTGTACTTTTCTGGATAATCCACGTCTCTACTACGATGAGGGAGCCGAGAAATGCGGTACAGTACGGAATACTTTTACGAAATATTGGATAGAAGGATTGAAGGAATTGGTGTTTTTCCCTCCACAGATACGATTGAAGATGTACCAAAACATAAGAGAATATATTTATCTCGTACAGAGTGAAACACCACAGAAGGTGTATAAAGAATTTAAAAATAACCCTTACGTTGTTTATTTGTCCTTCACATTAGGTAATTTTGATCTTTTGATTCAAACATGTAAACCATTGGAGGAAATTCCTGATAAAACATTACTATTTGGGAGCAGAAGCAATTACATATATCCCAAAACGCCATATTACAGCTTTGAAACTGCCTTGGATCGGATGGGGGAATGCTTGCAAGGTTCACATACACCCTCTACGAATGTAGTAACGTATCCTAACGACCCTAAATTGAAAGGTGCTGAATATGCACGGAAGATTTTTCCTTATATTAAATATGATTTAAAGGCGAATTATACATTTATTGCAAAGAAATTAGGACTTTCCTTCAATACCTTTTATGCGGGATTCAAATATTTATTAGCTACATCTACAGTGCTACTACCTTACTATCCATTTGGATATAGACAATACTCACATCATTTTATAGTCTTGTGGACAGATTATGAGGATTTAATCCGCCAGTTCTTTGGGTACATACCTTGTCATGTGTCTATTACGAAGGTGAATGATGCTTTAATTGCTTATGCTCCTTTTAATATCACAGTAGAACACAAGTTTTTTGGTCTTTTGTATGAGATGTTAGAAACAGGACTGCTTGATCGATTCTGGACAGCCACTCCGTTATATCATTGGACGCCAGACCTCTAACCTGGGCTTCCGCCTCCTCCACCACCTTCTCCACAAAGGGGGTTTAAGGGATTTGATTCTATTTGCTCAAATGGCCAACTTTTTAGATCATTCATCTCTTCACCTCGTGACTTCCTCGGTGGACGATCTTAAATAGCTTTGCAGAGAATTACGACCTCAACTTGTCAAAACCATGGAAGGATTATATCATTTGAAAGTACAGAAAAATAGACTAGAAAATCTAAAATATTGTACTTGCGGAGGTACTGCAGATACAGTGATGAGCTGAAGAGTAAATCTGAAGAGTTCGAAGAAACACTATTTTTTGTCTTCTCTTTCATAAAAATAATATCTGGAGAAGGTAAAAAAACATTAACTGGTCATGTTTAGTACTATGAGGCACAAGAGTTCTCTTTTTTGTGGCACTATCTCACCTCATTACTCTCCAATCTGTATTTCATCACAACAATTCGCACATGACAGACACAACGTACCTTTGTTCTGTGCAGTTCTTCACACTTTCGCAGAAAAGCTTTTATTTCCCAGAACAAAACTGTAGTGAATGATGCCCAAGGAAGAATTGAGAGAAAAAGTGGAAGAAATCCGCTGGAGAGAGAGGATGAGAGATGCACGTTCTCTGAGGAATAAGAGTCCTCAGGAAACTTTGGAGATGCTGTTTGAACTCTGTGAATTCACTGAAGAACTGAGGAGAGCAGCCGATGAGAATTTTTAAAGAAATGGTTTTAGACCTTGTTAATATTCTAGAGAAAATGAACATGAATTATGCCATCGTTGGTGAAAATGATTTTTGAAATGCGAAATAAATTCATTGATTCAGAATCCAGCACTATCTTGATGTTCCTAAAAGATCCCAAAAAACATTAACTGATTATGTTAGTACTATCAGGCGCAAGAGTTCTCTTTTTTGTGGCACTATCGCCTCATTACTCTCTAATCTGTATTTTTTCAAGAGGTCCTCCACTTCTGGCATTACCTCTTCGACCAAATTCTTGAATTTCTCTTTCCCAAGTGTGTTGATAAAAAGGGTATCTAAGTGAGAATTTTCTCACTCTTCTAATGGAGTCTCATTGTCTTCTGTGTCTTTTGATGAAAGATAATCCCAAACATTGGAGGTAGGTTTGCCCCAAAAAAATATTTCTCTTCTAATACGCCGTACTTTCACTCCTTTTGCATCGATTTTTTCATCAATTTCCTCTTTTACAAACAAAGGCGGACCTGCTAGGCATTTCCTTTTTTCAGAGATTGATTTTTCCCAATAATCTTTATATTTTTTTATTTCATCTGGGCTAAGATGATTTCCCATCCACAGCCTATCTCTCACTTTATCATGACATTCATGACACAACACTGCAAGATTCTCAAGTCGATTATCTGATGTATTCCCATTAATATGGTGTATTTGCAAGTGAGCATTATCTCTAAGCCCCTTCGAGCAAATGCAGCAAGAATGATTATTAATGAAGAGGATTTCTGATCTAATTTCGTCAGGCATTGAAGTTCTCTTTTTTCTTTGCGGCACTATTTCACCTCACAATCCTCTAGTCCGTATTCTTTCAAGTAGGTCTTTACTTCTGGCATTACTTCTTCGACCAAATTATTGAATTTTTGTTTTCCAAGTATATTCTGGGTTTTTTTCAGTTCCAAAATTATGATTTCCATTTGTGGTGATTTTAGATACTTAAAAAGGACAAGAGCGATGAGATTCAGCTTTACAGTTTGTCTGAATTCCCTCTTTTCGAAGTGAATCTTGCTTATCTGGCCTAATGTTTGAGCTATTCCCAGTTTATCTCCAAGCTCTTCTTCTATCTTCAGACTCTCCTCATATTTCTTCAAAGCCCCCTCATAATCTCCTTTGTCATAGTGAATTATTCCAATCTGATGAAGTGTTGAAGCTATCCCTCTCTTATCTCCAAGCTCTTCTTCTATCTTCAGACTCTCTTAATACTTTTTCAAAGCCTCCCCATAGTCTCCCAACAAATAAGTTGTAATCCCCAAGTTATGCAAAATCCCAACTCTCACCAATCCATCTGTCTTATCCTCCAACCTCTCCAAAAACACCTTCGACAGTCGAACATAACCCCAAAGATGCAAATACTCCGCTATCCAATTGACGATCTCTCCTGCTTTCTTATACTCTCCCGCCTCGTAGTAATGCTCCTGTGCCCTCACTATGTCCCAAATATTCCTCGTATCCTTCGCTCTCCCCTCCCAGAACTGCGCAGCCTTCACGTGCAACCCTTTCACGTCCTTTCCCAGCTTCGACAACACCACCTCTCTCGTCGTTGACTGGACCTTGTACAATCCTGAACCCCTATCAAACTTTACCAGGTTCAAACCCACAAGCTCCTCAACATATTTTTTGGCAGCGCCAACGAACTCAAAGGCTTTCATGGGGACGGGAGCATCAAAAACAGCACATCTCTCCAATGTCTCCCTTTCTTCAGGTCCCAAAGCTGATAAGAGCTTCCCCACAAATTTCTTCTCAAACTCTCCCACATACAAAGATTCATCCTCTAACAATTCCTCAACAGTAAACGTGTGCGTCAGCGCCACGAAGATCTCCAGAGCGTAAGGATGGCCATCCGTTTTTGCATGCAACCTTATCTTCTCATCTTTGGTTAGCCCTTCAACCTTGAAATTATTCAAATACCGCAACGACTCTTCTTCATAGAACCCCTCTACCTTGATGTCAACCACACAACCTGAATATCTCCCTTCAAGAATTTCAAAACGAATCTTTGAGGTTATTACAACCTTCCCCTTCACTCTCTCTGTTACCACTCTCTCCAAAAAGAGCTTCAACCCCTCATCTCTCACCGTCCCATCTTCAACTTGCTCCTCGAACCCATCAAACGCAACAATGACCCTCCTCTCACGCAGAACAGAGACCAGCCTCTCAACCTTCTCGGGAATATCTTTCTCTTTGTACTCGTCCAGATCGTTCATATTATTCTTCGCCAGAAATTGACCAACTGTATCAATGAACTCACCAAAGCTAAAAGTGGCAGGTGTTGCCACCGAGAGTATGCAATAACCTGTAGTCTGATGCAAGAGGGATCAGTGTAGGGTCCAGTAATGATTTTGGAGAGTCTCCTTTGAAATCTCTTTTGTGCTTCTACTATTTTTTGTTGTGGGGAATTTTCTTTGAACTTTTTCATATCTCTGACCAATCGTTTAACTGTCTTGCAGAATTTTCTGGTTTCTTCATTATTCTGTGCATTTTTTTTGGCATCTCGTAGAACGTGGATCCAGCATTTTTGCTTTTTACAGGTGAGTTTGTTGTAGGCTGAAAAGAAATCTGTCGTGGCAACACCACTGAAGGATTCACCCAGCACTTCTACAGGGACATCACCAGATCTTCTCCTGTCCTTCTCCTGTGAGTGTTTCATTTTCCATGAGAAGATAGATATTCTCTGCTGTGACTCTTTCATATTCTTCAAAGATAAAAAGTACTCTCTTTAGTGACTCTTTCAATTTCTCTTCGAAGCTTTCTATTTTCTCTCACAAGTTTTATTTCTCTCACATTCACTCTCAACACACTCCTACCAGTCTGCATTGAAAACCTATTACTCCATCTTCCAATTTACCATTTACCGTAGATTATACCAAAGGAGATTTACCTCTATATAAATCTTTCGGAGAAAAATGAGAAAGTTCATAATTTACAGAGTTTACAGAGTCACTTCAGAAAACTAAACACTTACGAAAAGTTTATATCATCCATTTGCTATTTTCGAATACAGTAAAATGTTGGTGAATCTATGAATGAGATACATGCCAAGATGCTGAAAGCGATGGGTGACACAACAAGACTGCGGATTCTCGAGCTTTTGAGGAACGGGAAACTGTGTGTCTGTGAGATCATACCCCAGATCGAAGCATCCCAGTCTAATATTTCACAGCACTTACGAATCCTCAGTGATGCAGGTATTATAGAACTGGAGAAACACGGGAGAGAAAACTACTACTATGTCACAAATAAAACGATTTTTACAATCATGGACATAATAAAGGACGTTGTTCTGGAAAATCTGAAAACAAAAATGGCTGAGTTAGAAAGCTTAGAAGCTTGAACTGAAGTGATTTCTACTCTCCCGTTTAGCTTCCCACAAGTATTTGCGGGCTAACCTTTACGAAGGGGTAGTGTCCATCGCCCAGCGGAAAAGACGTCTTGCTGATACCAGTGACTTCTTTTAAGAGCGTGTAGAGATTGCCTGAGATCATGAGGCCTTTCACCGGGGTTTTAAGCTCACCTCTGTCAATAGTCACTGCGTTCTTGACAGCGAAAGAGAACTCTCCTGTGGGGGAAGGTGTTCCACTCAACCGGGTGATGAACAACCCGTGGTTGACGTCACCTAGGAGTTCGTCGAGCGTGTGGTCTCCTGTCTCGATGAGGAGATTTGTGGGTTCTATCTCAGGTCGTGAGCGGTACCCACCTGCAGTATGTCCTGTGCTGTGTGTGTGTGCGTGCGAAGCTGTGGCAGTGTCATGGAGGAACGAGGTAAGCACTCCCTTCTCTATGACGGGGAGGGTGCAGTGGGGGACTCCTTCACGGTCGAAAGAGGCAGATGCCAGTCCATCAGGCAGGAGTGCATCATCTTTCAACGTCACGAGAGGTGACACCACTGTTGTGTGCAGGCTGTCTCCTAAAATACTGATCCCTTTTTCCACGTCCCGGGCATTTATGGCTTGTGCGATGCTCGACACTATCGTGGAAACTGCTCCCGGCCCGAATATAATCTCTCCATGGAAATTCCTGCACGTACGTGCTTTGAGTGCAGGTACAACACTTTCGGCCAGCCTCTCCACTGCATGTTCCACCTGTATTCTGCTGCAGACGTGGGTGCCCTCACACTGGTGGTCAAAATCTGAAACACAGCCATGGTCCCTGGCGACGCCCAGAAGTTCCCACACTGCAGTGGTGGAGGCTTCTGAAGCTTCTACACTCCTGGAGTTGGCCAGTGCCCGCGTGTGTGTGGTGACAACGACCATACCACTCTCCAGGTGTATCCTCCTGTCACACGCCTTGGCAGAGTCCAGCAGGTGCTGTGCATATTCTGCCACCTCCTCTAGTGGCACGTCCACCATGGATCGGTCGTAGAGGTTGATCTCAGGAAGGGCTGTCTGGTGGGGGAGGACGCTGGTGAAGGGCGAACAGGCTGCCAACTGTGCAGATTTTTCAAGTGCTGAGTACAGCCTTTCTCCTGAGAGAGCATTGACTGATGCAAACGCCATTTTCCCCTGCACGAACATGCGGATGCCCATGCCCTGCCGCTCAATCTGCTGAACACTGCTCAATTGACCAGAGGTTATGGACACTTTCTTCTGCTCAATAACCTCAGCATACACCTCAGCATGTTCCAACTTTTTCACTGCAGCCCGCAAAGCGTCTGAGCAGTACCCCAGTAATTCAGCAGCAGTGATGTCTGTCATTGTATCAGTGCCCCCCCATGAGAACAGAGCACCGCACGTAAGGCCCTCCGCCATCCACCCTCATGGCCTGACCTTTCCAGCAGTACATGGAGGGAAGGGCGCACTGAACCTTTTTACCGACTGCATCGACGCTGTGCAGTACATCGAAGGCGTTGCCTGTGATGCTGGTGCCTTTCAGGGAGTCACCCAGCTCACCTTTTTTGAAAGGGTAAACTTCTTTCACTTCAAATATGAAGGTACCACTCATGTCAGCCTCTCCAGCCCCTGACCCCACGAGGAGAAAACCTTCTCTGTCCATCATCTCCTCCAGGTTCCATTCACCTGGTTCCACCATAGTGGTGCGCATCCTGATCAGGGGTTCGCAGTCAAACTCAAAGGCCCGGGCATTTCCCGTCGGTTCTGCCCCGAAGAGGAAAGCAGTATTCCTGTCGTGGAGGAACCCTGTTAACACTCCCTTTTTGACCAGGTGCGCGGAGCGAGCAGGCACTCCCTCGTCGTCCACGAGCGTGGTGCCGCACGCATGGGGTAGGGTGTCCCCTGTGTCGGTAATAGTCACGAGAGAGCTGGCTACTTTTTTCCCCATCATTTCTCTGGTCACTGCACCTCCCAGGACAAAATCTGCTTCACACAAATGCCCCACAGCCTCGTGTGCCAGAAGTCCTACGAGAGATGGGTCAAGAATCACGGTGTACTGGCCTGCTTTGCAGTAACGAGCAGTTCGAAGCCTTTGAGCCCTTTCCACTGCTTTTTCTGCCAGTGTTTCAGGTTTTTCCTCAGCAAAAAGATCGCCCCATCCACCAGTAGCACCACAGGAAGCTTCTCCCTGCACGTCCTCGATGTAGGCACTCAGAGAGAATTCCAGTTTGTTATCGTAGATTTCTGCCAGCGCCCCGTCAGAGGTGACGATGAACTTGTGGTCACAGAACTCAGAATACCCGCACACGCTCACTTTTGTGTCAGGGTGCTCCAACAGGGGTTCGCTCTCTGTTACGAGATGCACCTTCTCTTCCAGAGAATGGGCTGTCACCGGGTCATGCTCATCGACGTGAAAGGTGCCGCGCGCCAATGTGGTCTCTGCCAGGTGGGCTGCACTGTAACGCGCCCTGGCTGCTCTCACTGCCCTCTTTACAGCTTCTTCTATACTCGAGACAGTGACCTCATGCGTGCTGCTGAATCCGAGAGAACCGTCGACTATCACTCTGACACCGACACCTTCCAGAGATGTTATGTCAGACTCCACAACCTTGTTGACCGACCGCAGCGTGATGATGTCGCGGCAGCAGTAGCGCAATTCAGTGTGATGGGGGACCTTTTCCACCACCTTTTCCAGGACATCAAGCATGCTCCTACCTCAGAAGAAGAATGGCTTCGATGATGCGCCTTCTCCACTGGTCAGCCAAGTCGGGATTGTCTGATTTTTCCACCACTTCCTGGCAGGCTTGTGCAAGGAGTTCATATTCCCTTTGTCCAGGCTGAGAGAGCGTTCTCAACATGTGCAGGCACTTGTAGTCATCAATACCCATCCTCCATGCTTCCCAACGCCTGCTGGTGATGGGTCCTGAACGTCCGTTGTAGACAGCACACCGTTCATGGGTTGCCTCGTCGTAACTGAACGTGTTCTCCTCAAAGTACCAGTCATTCCAGGGGTCGCCGCGCCAGCGGGTGGAAGAGTAAGCAGCAGCGCCGTTCAACTGCCAGGCAAAATTCACCCAGAAAGGTACCCTGTAGTTCCCGTATGCGCAGATGTTGCGCGAATGGATAATGTGATCGTACCGGTAATGGTTGGAAACGTATGCCCAGATCGACTTCTTACTCTCTTTGAGGAGCTTCAATTCCTCGTCATTCCGCAGCCTGCTGTACGGCACAGCGACAACATCCACGAAGGAGAGCACTTTCTTAATAGCCTCTGTGTGGTATGCGAACTTGCACTGGGGGTCTCTATACCCGTAATCCACAAATATTTTTATATTCTTATCAATTTTGTGGACTAAATCTGCTGTATAACACAATTTTTCTACTGTTTCCCAGTCATCTCGTTTTTCCAGTGAGAAAAAGGAGAATGCAACATCATTTATACCCATCTCTTTCAGATGCATCGTGAGGGCTCTCATCCACTGCGTAAATGCGCTGCTCCACTGCTCGCTCCCGAACTCTAATCCACGCCCCAATCCGAGGCGGTCTCCCTTTAATGAACATTCGATGACTAAGGTGCCTTTCCCTTTTTTGCGGTGAACAGCTCTGTCAAAGAGCGCAAAATTCAGGTCCTGACCTTCTCCTGGCCAGGGAAGGAGCCGGTAGTGGATTGAGAAGGTGTTCACCCCGTGGCAGAGCAGGTCCTTTATGTACAAGTCTTCCTGCCCCCGTGTATCAGGGAGTACTCCTGCAGAGTACATACCACCCGTGTACTCCTCGAAGTGGTCCCACGTAAAGGTGTTGAGGGGCACAGAATCCGGGAGCTTTAAGGGACACACGTCGAGACGGACAGGTATACGGCGCGGAGGAACATCGTGAGAAGGCTGCACTATGAGGCTGCCCCTGGAGAGGCCAGGGTTCTGCGTGTGGATGAACATCCAGAAATGCTCCCGTGTGTGCGGGGGGATGAGGACTTCACCAGCATCGTTTAAAGGCACCAGGGGGTCTGCGACCACGTTTCCCACCCTGTCCCAGAGGTACACAGCCTTACAGATGTGGAAAGCACCTGAACTGATGTAGTTTTCCCCTTCCAGGTCTGTGACCATTATTCTGGCCCTCAAAGGGGTATTTGAGAGATTATTGATGGAAAATGTCTCTGTTGCAAGCTCATTGACGCAGGAATAGATGTTCAGCTCTTCCATAGGTGGTGCAAAGGGCGCGTCATCAGGCTGTGGAGGGTACCACCGATTGAATGTCCAGACAACGTAGGTAGGAGGTTGTTCTTCCATAGTACTCCTCCTTCCTACTTCCGAGCCTTGATGAGGGCACTGAAAACATAAGAGGTAACGTCTTCTTTTGTCGCTTCTACTGGGGCAGGTTCATTTTTTGGACGATTCACATACCACGGGTCTACTGGTGCGATCTCCTCAACAGTAATATGAGAAAATCCAACCCTCTCGAGCATCGAAATATAGTCCTGTTTTGTGACAGCTCCTGCGATGCAGCCTCCCCACATATTCAAGTTGTTTCTGACGTGATCTGACATATTTTCCCTTGCAATTTTGTCAGAAAAGGAGATGCGACCTCCTTTTTTCAGCACTCTGAAAGCCTCTTGCGCCACGCGGTCTTTATCAGGTGACAGGTTGATAACACAGTTGGAAATGATGACATCAACACTCTCGTCATTAACGGGCAGGTCTTCCAGCTCGCCAAGCCTGAATTCCACATTCTTGAGGCCTATCTTCTCTGCATTTTTCTGCGCAGTCTTGACCATCTCTTCGGAAAAATCAACGCCAATTGATTTCCCTGTGGGGCCGACTTTGCGAGCAGCCAAAAATACATCAATACCTCCTCCACTTCCCAGGTCCAGGACAATCTCGCCCGGGGCAAGGCATGCCTCTGACACGGGATTGCCGCAGCCCAGGGACAGGTTCGCCGCTGACTGCGGGAGGCTCTTCATATCTTCCGGTGAGTAAGCAGTCGTTCTACAAGCTGAGAGATCGTTCTCTCCACAGCAACCGCTCTTCTGTTTTGCAACAGAGGAATATACTGTTTTGACATGTTCTTTGATGTCTTCTTTTGATTTCATGGCATCACCTCTCGTCCTGTTCTCTCAGATACCCATGATACAGTTCTTGAGAGATTTTATTTATCTTATTTTATTTTTTTATTCTATTCAACCTATTCTATTAACCTCCGACAATGTTGAAAACATAGCCAATACCAGTGATCACCGCAAGGATGAGAGCCGCGTAGGAAATGATGAATCTCTTCTCGTAGAGAGAGGAAAGCATTACAAACATGGGGACACTGGCCCCGATGGTGCCGATGAAAAAGGCCATGACCGTGCCTACACTTGCCCCCTTGGCGTAAAAAGCCATGCACAAAGAGAGGGTAGCTGCAGGGTCAATGTTCAGGGGGATTCCTATAGCAGCTGCTACTGGTACAGCGTACAAGTTCTGCGGTCCCAGGTATTTGAGGACTGTCTCTTCGGTGAAGAACGCCAAAACGACAGCACCCACACATGCCCCTATCACGATATAGGGAATGATGAGCTTACTTGCCCTGAGCCCTCTTGCTGCAGCAGCCTTGAAGCGCATGACAAAGGTCTGCCAGGGAGTAGCTCCACAGCAGTCACTGTGCTGCATTCCACCTTCTACTCTGACGCGCTTGATGTACTTGGACATGCCTACAGTCTCCATGAGGAAGCCAATGAGAATGGCAGCCAGAACAGTTATTACCAAATAGAGGACAGCGATTTTCGGGGTGAACACAATAGCTATGCCTCCCAGGATTGTGGGACTCAAAACAGGGGAGGCGAACAGAAAGGCCATGGTGGTGCTGAAAGACAGTTTAGCCTTGTTCATGCCTGCTATCAAAGGGATGGTCGCACATGCACAAAAGGGCGTGACCAGCCCGAAGAACACCGCCAGCAGCATGCTTGTCACGCGGCCCCTGGCACCCAGTATTCTGGCCACTTTACTGAGGTCAACATATTCTAGAATGAGTTCAGCCACAATCATGGCAGCCACCAGGATGATCGAAAGTTCCACAGTGGCCCACAGGATGAACATTCCCATGCTGTACAGTATCTCTCCATTCATAGTCATCTACTCTTCTTCATCTTCTTCGAGCGGGACAACCTTAATCTCAGTGCAGTTGCATTCTGGTTGTTTCTTTTTCTCCATCGACATCACCTCTTTGGTATTTCCTCCACTACAACAGGGCACCTCTTCTGACCGCGGCTGGTCTGCGAGGCGCAGCAGTTGCGGATAGAACACTCTCACTCCCATCTGCATCTCTTCTTTTATAGGTAAGCATGCAGGTTCAAAAATATCTTTGCCGTCTGCCAGGTTCTCCAGTGGGCATCCACCACCACACGCGAGAGCGACAGTACAGTGCTGGCATTGTTCTATGCGCAGGATAGTTCGGGCCTTCCACTTGTGGAAAATGTCAAAATATCCTAGTTGAGGAGAGAACACACCCACCTTTAATCGAGCGTCCCCGCATCCTCCAGGACATGGATAGATGTCGCCCTTGAGGTCAAACACGATCTCATTCGCGCATGACGGACAGTAACTGAACAGAGGAGTTGACAACTTCCCCGTTTCAACTACCTTCTTAATACCTCTGAACCCAAATTCCACTCCCTCGAGCTGTGAAGCGTGTGCAGCCCAGTACTTCATCAGATCCATAATTTCGAGGTAGTATTTCTTCTTGTATGGGCTTGTATTCACCGCACCGCACTCATAGATACGACCGATGTGCATCCTGAACTGGGAATTGTCCAGCCACTTCTGTTCATCCAGAAAGTGGATGAATTCGGGTAGATTTTCCAGGTTATTTTTGTCCACCACGATCCGCAAATGAACGTTGAGACCTGCGTTGAGAGCTTCCTTGATCCCTCTCACAATGCTATCGAAGGTCCCCTGCCCGCCCCTCATCATACGCCTGGCATCATGCACTTTTTTGCATCCGTCTAACGTGACGTGTACCTCATCGATTTGGGAATCCGCAAGCATTTTGACGAATTTTTCCAGTGTGACACCGTTGGTGACCACAATCTTCTTGTAGCCCCGCTTGCGGCTCTCTTCCAGAATTTTTTTCACAGCCTCGATCTGTTTTTCGTTATCCAGTAAAGGTTCACCACCATACACGGTAATCTGAGGTATACCCTTGTTCCCCCGTTCTGCCCTGATCGTATCAATGGCAGCAAACACCTGGTCAATAGTCTTGCCATCCATAACTTCGTGTATCTTTTCCACGTCTTCCTGAAAGCAGTACACGCATTTCAAATTGCAGGCATATGACGGGATAATAAAGAAGTTTTCAGGCATAGAACTCATGTGTTGCACAAATTTCTGGTATTCTGCTGCAAACTTGGCGTTCTCTACAGCTTCGTTCATGTTAATGTACCCTGCCTCAAGCAGGGCTGCTACTGTTTCCTCGTCCTCATAACAGTCTCCCGTAGTCCTGATCTTCTCCAGTGCTTCCACATCTTTCGGGTCTAAAATATCCATAGAACCCCAGAGTGGATTAAGGATAACGGTTTCTTTTCCTGGAGTTTTCAGGAGGATATTGTGGTTGCTCACGTGCATTTTCATCCCTCTCTTTAATTTTAGTAAAGGTCCCCCAAAAAAAAGAAAAAAAAGAAAATATCGGTCCATACACTACCTTAGAAGGTCCAGTTTGCGCATGCAATCTTAGAGCAGCATGCCTTGCTTCCGTGCATACCATAGGATGCCTCAACTGCGCGGGCAATTTTCTTCATGTATTCACCTCCTTTTTGCTTATATCACAGCATAGATGATGAACTGTGACCATGGTCGTCTACCGGTATATATAGACGTATCAATATATGTGGATATATAGTTTATAAACCTTTTGGTTTTAAGGGGTTGTCAGGCCTGTGGCGGATATGTTACACATATAGCTATTTTTTAGGTAATAAGCTATTTCTATTAGATTTTGGTCATAAAAAGATCTTATAAATGTGGGAGGTTTTTATCCCCCGAAGATTTGACAACCCCATTTTAGCCTGGAAAGGCTAACAGGATAATCATCTTATTGTTGCAGCTGTCTATTTCTTACCCAAACAGCTTCTCAGTGAAAAATTCCATGAAGCTGCAGCAGTTGAGCTGCGTGCTTCTCCTGGTGTCGACATTTATGAGTTAACCTGGGGTAAGTTCAGGTAAATGAAAAAAAAGAAAAAAAAGAAAATATCGGTCCATACAATACCTTAGAAGGTCCAGTTTGCGCATGCAATCTTAGAGCAGCATGCCTTGCTTCCGTGCATACCATAGGATGCCTCAACTGCGCGGGCAATTTTCTTCATCGTTGTCACCTCCTTTTTGCTTATATCACAGCATAGATGAGGCTGTGACCATGACGATATAATGACATATAGACGTATCAGCATATATGAATATGAACATGATTTATAAACTTATCGGTTTTCAAAATATCGCAAAATATAAAAGAAAAAGATCATTAAGGAGTATATAACCAACTTATATACTTCTTAATTGCAGACCTTATTCATTTGTGGGAATTTTATAGTACGGTTTTGGCTGCGGTGGGCTGAAGCTGTGTGCATTCCACTGTGCAGACTCAATCTCATACTTTCTCTTGATTTCCTCGAATGCTTCCGTTATGCACTGGGCAGTAGCCGAGGGTTCGAGCTTGATTCTGGCATTTATGGACAGACTTCCTTTCTGCACTGATTCTGGTGTTTCTCCGGTAAAGCTGACATCTCCATCCTGTGAGACCATACTTGCCTTCAAAAATCCTTTTCCATCTTCGAAGTGGATTTTCAGATGTGCTATCTCACCCTTCTTTTCTCCCACCTTTCGGGCTGCTGCTGTGAGGAAATCTCTGATAACTTTTTTGATGTCAATGAAGTTTTGAGCTGCAATGACACAAGAACCATTGAACCAACCCAGTGCAGCTTCTGCAGCACCATAGGTGTTGTAGTCAATTTCAGGGTAGGAATATGAGATATAAACTCCCTCCATAACGAGGTGAACGAGTTCGTCAATGCCAGAGCCTTCCTTTGCAGACAGCCTGTACAGAGATGCTCTCCCATTGAGGGTGTGGAGGAACCCTTCTACTTTCTCAAGTTCTTCACGAGCTACGAGATCTGTCTTATTTATGACCAGGACTTCTGCCTCCTGTATCTGGTGAGAGAGCAGAAAATTGATTGGCTGTTCATCCTCATCACCCTCCTCCATGAGTGATTTCACTCTGTAAGGGTCAACAAGAACAACAAAGGGCGCTAGGATGAATTTACCGCCGTAGTATCTCTTTAAAGGTTCACATACAGTAGAAGGAATATCGGCACAGCTGCCTACCGGTTCTGCCAGGATGATGTCTGGATTCACTCTGGCTGTGACCTCATTGACAGCAGTGATAAAGTCTGGAAACCTGCAGCAGAAGCAGCCGTCCACTACTTCAGCAGTAGCAAGTCCGAAGTCTTTCATTATCTTTGTGTCTACGAGAACTTCACCTTGATCGTTTGTGATGACAGCCACTTTTTTCCCGTACTTAGACACAATTTTCTTTCCTACACTGAGTATTGTTGTGGTTTTTCCAGCTCCAAGGAACCCACCAATAATCCCGATCCTCAGTAGGTTAGTTGGACTGGATTCACTGCCTTTCAGTGTCATTGTATCACCTTTTATTCCTTTATTGAGTATTGATGCCGCAACAGCTCCCACCAGAGGGCCGACAACAAATACCCACTGGTCAGCCCACGTTCCACTGACGATGGCAGGCCCCAGAGAGCATGCTGGATTCAAAGACGCCATGGTCAGAGGGCCAGCAAAGAAAATGTCAGCAGACACAGTGCCTCCTATAATAAACCCAACAACTGGTTTTGGTACCTTTTCATTTCCCGAAAGTATGATGACAACAAAAACCAGCAAAAGCGTTGCGATGACTTCAATGAAAAACCCCGAAAACACGGATGTTCCATTAAGCAGGAGCGTCGCGCCAAGGTGTGATTTGTTTCCAAAGATCAGCAAAAGTGTGGCTGATGCGAGAAGCGCTCCCAGTACCTGCATTGCCACATATGAAGGAACCCTTTTCAAAGGGAACTGCTTCATCAAGGCCAGGCCAAAGGTCACTGCAGGGTTGATGTGAGCACCTGAAATGTCACCGAGCGTGTAGACCATGACCGCCACGGTGAGGCCGAATGCAAGTGAGGCTGTCATGACTGGAACGGGATCTCTTACCAGGGCAGAGCAGATGATGGCGCCGCATCCTATGAAAACGAGAAAGTAGGTACCAACACATTCAGCAACAAGATCTGCATGAATTCTCAACATACGTGACCCCTTGGACTTAAATTCACAATACCAAAGGATGAGGGGAATAGGTACCAGTTATCCCCCCAGGTTCTCCCTGATTATTCTGGAAAACTCCTCAAAGTTTGGGAGCGATCCCTTTGCCACCAATGTGTCATTCACTACAGTGAGCGGTTCGATCGTAGCACCGTGTTCCCGCAAAGCTTCTTCAACAGCAAATGGGAGTTTTTCTGCCTTTGTAAGGTCTATTCTTTTAATATTCAGAACATTCCCAAATTCTTGCTGCAAAAGTGCTTCCATTATCTCAGATTCCGTTGCAGTTGACGGTCCACAGCAGGAGGAATCAGGGACACAGCATGCACTCGCTCTGAAAAACTCATATATCTCAACCTTGACAGACATGGTTTACACCTCCGCTACTGTGCATCTACTGTAATGCACACGTGTCATACCTTCCCTCTTCAGCATTTATAAATATTTCTATCATTCACTCATTTATTCATTTGTAAATTTGTAAAAATGGAAAATCTCTTCCATACTCACAGTCTTTACAAAAGGAAACATCTGACAGTCAATTCACAGGACAGGATCTGTTCAAGCCATCTTCTAGATTTCTCCAGTTTTTTGATGAGATATGAAGGAACTATAGCATAACCAATTAATTTTCGTTATTTTGGGATCTTGGAACTATCAAAATAGTGCTGGAGTCAACCAATGAACTAAAAAAGTGAGTTCTTTCCTCATCATTAAAGTGATTCTACTTATTGGTTTTGCTGTAAAAGATGCAGCCCACGTCCAAATCATGAATACCTTTTGTGGCCCTTGATAGGAATCTGCCCTCACCTTTTTCTCAGGAAAACATTCTGAGTTTTCACCACAAGTCCCCTCTCTACCAATCCTTTCACGTGTTTCTGTACCATCATCCCCTCCCAGTATCTCAGTAACACAGGATGAAAGGAGAAATCCCTGTAGATCAAAGCTGCATCCACTATCTCCTCAAATGTCCTCTCTTCATCCAAAAACTTCAGTATGGCCTCATCCCTTTCCTGAAAAATATTCACAAATTTCTCAAACTCCCCCTCAATTCCTTGTGTTATGACATTCTTGTGGGAGGAAACCACTATCTCAGGTTTTAAAGCCCTCACTTTCTCAATAGAACGCTTGAACTCCTCAATATCCGACTCCCTATGGCCGTACCACGGCCCAAATTTGGTGAAATCAATGTCAAAGGAAAAGAGGATCTTCTCACTCCTCTCAAAAAAACAGTGGTGACCAATCGTATGACCAGGCGTGTGGACAGCCACAAGGCGTGTGCTCCCGAAATCTAAAACATCTCCGTCACGAAAACTCCCCGTGGGGTGCGCATCTTTGAATCCCATGACCTGAGAAACGAAGTCCCTCCACACTCCGGCAATCTCTGTGTTCACGTATCGTTCTGACAACTTCTCCACATCACTGTTAAATTTGATCTCCTCTTGTGGAACCTTCAAAGGAACGCCTGGAAATAACCAGTTGCCTGCACTGTGATCCGGGTGAGAATGGGAGTTTATCACCACATCAATTTTCTCTTTCAACTGATTCAAGGTTTCAATGCCGCAACCCGTGTCTATTAGAGCAGTAATATCATCCTTGATGAGAAATGAGTGGGAAAAAGGGAATCTCCCCCGATTTTCTCCTTTAATGAGAGTTATGGTATCGGTAAGCTTGCGGGTTTCCATTACAAAAGCGTTCATTTTCCCCTTATAACCTTTTCCCGCCATCCGCAGTGTCCTGACTACTCCAGATAGTCTTTCAAAGAGAGGAGGATTCTCACGTACCTCACCTTTTCAGGCACCTGTGCGTGAGACCTCTCAATCAAGAGGGGGCTCATTCCCACTCTTTCTGCTCCTCTGTAATCTTTTTCCACACTATTTCCCACAAAAATTGCTTCTTCTGGTCTCATTCTGAGTTTTTTTACTGCATACATGAAAATTTCCGGGTCTGGCTTCCCCCTTTTAATCGTATCTGCCCCCACGATGAGGTCAAAGAAATCTTTGTTCAGACCCACTATCTCTAAGAGTTGTTGAACTTCTTCCTCATACGCATTGGAGACAATCCCGGTCTTGACTCCCTTGTACCTCAACATGGTGAGCGCAGGGTTGACATCGGGAAAAATCTCTACATCAGAGGTTAAAAACCACATTCTGTTCACCTCTCGTGCCAGATTCCCGTCATCTTCCACCCCCAGAGCATCCAGAACATGGGTGTCCCACCTGGTGTATAACTCTGAAAGAGGTATCTTCCCGGCCAATTCCTGAAATTCACTCCCATATTTCTGATTTGCCTCGCCATAAGCTTTCTCTACTTCCTCTACTGTCACATGAATCCCTTTATGTTCCAGTATTTTCTGAAACGTTTCAGAGGTAGTGAGCTTGTTTCTGATTAATGTATCACCCAGGTCAAAGAGCACTGCTTTTATTGGCATTCCGTCCCCTCCTATCAGGGATTTATAAAGATTACCTTCACGAATTCCCAAAATCCTCAAATCGTTGTCAATACGTTACCGTGTCCTCCTGGTAAAGCATTACCTTAAATAGGATTATTCTCAAGAGGTAGCATGTCCAAGATTGAGCAGTTCCACTCCTACAGGGAGAAGATGAACCAAAAGATTTTGAGTTGCGGCCATCTCGGGATGACCCGGTTTTTCAACCTAGACGCTGCTGCCTACCGTGAAGGAGCCTTACCAGTAAAGACCTTGGAACTCCTGGGGTTAGTGGCATCGACTGTGCTCAGGTGCAATGAGTGTATAACCTACCATCTGATCAAATGCAAGGATGCAGGTGTCACCAGAGAAGAGTTCTATGATGCCCTCAACGTTGCAGTAATCGTGGGAGGTTCCATAACAATCCCCCACATCAGGCACGCTTTTGAAATTCTAGGTGAACTCCTCCCTGAGTAGAGCTGAACCGGTCTGAACCCTCAAGCATCCCCCTAGCCATGCAGCTCAATTAACTCCCGCCTGAGTAAAGCCAGCTCCTTCTTCTCAAAAGCCTCAGGGTTAACAGACAGTAAAAGCCGTGGCCTGTTCAGAACGATCTCATCCATCAAACTCTGCACAAACTTTAAGGCATTCAAAAAACTGTTGCGCACCATCAAGTATTCAAGTCCCTCGAACAATATTATGGATACTGGAGCATTCCTCACGAAATCAGTAATCACGTGGTGCAGTTTCGACAAATTGCAGGGATCGATCCAGTTCTCCTCACCTTCTGCTGTGGTTAACCAGATATCTGCCGCATTTTGCAGGTTGTACCGCGCTTTCACCTGATCCGGGAATCGTCTGGAAACCAGTAACCCAAACTCTCCCCTGTTGACGTAGTTCTTGAAGAGCTCTATGCTCTTCTCAGGATTCTTCTCGTAAATGATGTAACCCATTCCAGTATGGAGTGGGAAAAACTCGCTCTCAAAGGGGCAGTTGTCCCTCTCCTGTCTGAAAGTCTTGCATCGCAAGAGGTCAGGACACACATTGCAGGGATTCCTCTGCTCACCCGCACACACGAAGATCTTACAGGTCCCCCTGACTTCAGAATCACCCTCAGGACATGAAGAACAGAGGCCTTCCACGAAATAAGAGCACTCAGAACAGACAGCACCGCACTGCGCAGCTATCCTCCCCTGCTCCACTTTCTCTTTTTTGGTGAAGAATCGGTATCCAACAATGGCTGTGACTGCAAAAAAACTACAAAATAAAAGATAAAAAGGAACGAACTCAGAAATAGAATCAAATTTTGATATATCAATCTGAATAGCAAAAAATCCTGCCATTAAAACCCATGGTCCTCTTTTCATTACTGTATCATTCATGGATGTCTTTAACATACAGAAGAGGCGGTAAAGATACCTTACACCTGCAGTTCTGCCGTCCCTTTCACGTCTCCTTATTTGCACTGCCATCACCGGGGCAAATCCTGGAGTCAACTCCTCCATCATCGATTACCACATCATTTAGACCTTATAAAGGTTTCCGCATTACTTGGCGGCTGCCACAATTTTGATGATATCACCATTCTGAAGTTCATAATCTTCTTTTATACGCATACTTTTCCTGGCATTTATGGCATAGATAAAAGTTTTCCCCAGATCAGTGTGGATTTTGTACGCCAAATCGTGGACAGTATCACCCTTGTGCATTAAATGGGCGTCAGGGAGAACGTTGCCGTAGGAATCTGAGTAGTGGTGCTCGTTCTCCACAGGGTAGACGACGATGCGGTTCAAGATGGTGAAGACTGCATAGTTGAGACACTCCTGAATCCCGGTGGAGGTGGCCTTGTCCAGGAAACGCTGGATCTTTGAAAGAGCGTTCTTTTGCGCATCAGTGATACCCTCCTTTGTCAGGAAATGGTGCTGTCCAGGCACATATTCGATGAGGTGATGGCTTTCTGCTCGTCTTAGAGCAAGTTCAGCTTCTGCACTGGTAGGGATTGCCCCGATCTTCTTGAGACGTTCCAAATTCTCGTCAGGGGCCACATCCGCTTTGTTGGCCGCGATGACAATGGGTTTGTTGATTTTTCGCAGATTGACTGAGAAGGTTTTGAGTTCTTCATTCGTCCAGGTATCAGGTTTCTCTGGATTGAGATCAGTGGTGTGTAAAGCTTTGAGGATTTCATCTTCCGTGACGATAGAGAACTTCTCTGTCAGGAGTTTGTGGAGTTCCAAATGCTCTGAACCCACTCTCCGGGAAAGTTTTTTCCATTTTTCAGAGAGTCTGTCGTAGAACCAGGCGTCGATCTCTTTTTCGAGGAATTCGACATCGTGGAGGGGGTCGTGGTTCTCTGTGGATTTGCCTTCGTCATCCGTCTTACCTGAGGCATCTATGATGTGGATTAAGACTTCAGCCCGCATGATGTCGTCCAAGAATCTGTTCCCTAACCCTCTTCCCGTGTGGGCCTCGGGGACGATACCTGCCACATCGATGATGCGGGTCGGGATCAATCGAGTGCCGTTGATGCAGCGGGAGGCCTGAGGATTGCACGTGACGTTCAGCTCTTTGCAGGGACAGGGGGCTGTGACAAAGGCTACGCCAATATTGGACTTGATGGTCGTGAAGGGGTAGTTAGCCACTTCTGCAGCTCCCAACGTACAGGCATTGAAGAAGGTGGATTTTCCTACATTGGGTTTTCCCACTATTCCAACATCCATGGGGAGAATTAAAGGTCTGTGTATATAACTTTACCTGTGGGGGTTGGTGGTGACCCTGGTGCAGTCAGATCTCCCTTCGAGGCTGTAATGAAATGAACCAGGTTATCACATCAAGGAAGCTGTTACAAAATCTTTGGATAAACAGAATCGAATCTGAATTTCAGTCTTTAAATCCACCTGTCCAGTTTTGTCTGGCTCAAAATTACTGATTTCTCTTTCCATTTCTCGACAGGGATACTCAATCGCGTCGATATACTCTCCAAAGCCTCTTCGAGAGAGGAGAACCTCCCTACTTCTCTGGCATTCCTCACATTCTCCCTGCACTCCCAGACACCAACACACAAAAAGTATGCAGGTGTGGTTTCCCTGAAAACGAGGACAGCCCCCTGTCTTCTGAGGTTCTGTAATCTCTCTAAAACGGCCAGGCGCACAGCGTAATACCCTCCACCCTCCCGGATTGCGTAGTCACTCCTCCCAGTGTAGGTCTCGTGTTCTCCAATGATTCGCGTCTCTGTCATGCCAAAGGTCCAGAACGTGTTGGGCACCCACGCCTCTAACTGCTCGTACTCCCAGCGCTGAGGTATGAAAAGAACTTCGTACCTGTTTCCCAGGTATTCGTTAGAAAAGACTACGTACTCATTTAAGACAGGTAACTCCTTGATCTTCTCAATTAACACATTCCCCAGGATGTTATCCACCGTAGTGATGCTCCAGCGGGTGGGTACCATCTTTTTCCTCAACCCCAGTAACCCTGCACTCATCAATCGGGAAACACTGTACACATCAACGCCCGAGGAGTACAACGTGAACACTGCATCCTGAGCATTCACCTCATCAGTAGTGACTGACTCCACTGACTTTTCTGGAGAGATGTTATCGATAACCTTCAACTCTTTGATGACTCCCGATGGGCCCATGGGTTGGGCAATGGCTGAGAATACGACAGAGAACGTGGGTTTCTTCTTAAAAGTGACCTCGATGTCGGGAGGAGTTTTAGCCAGTGCCAATAACTGCACATCCTCGAGGGGTGTATTGACGTTGACTTTCTCTTTGGAACGGATCAATGAGGACCTCATGTCAACGATCTGGGGAAAATCATATCCATACCACTGTTTTGGGTTGTCGTAGAGTGCAGAATCATCAGGCTCAAAGTTCAGTGACAAGGGGCCTGCATACACGCGGGGGTAGTTCCGCCACCCCACGAAGACTGACGGGGAGGGTCCAAAAAAGTGATCAGTCAATTCTACAGTACCTTTAACCTTGATCTGCTCAAACAGAGGGCATCGGGGGAGCCCGCACAGTAACCGTCCTTTGCAGTAGATGCACTTCTCTTTGGAGATGTTGGTGTGCTTCTGCATGTCGACGAAGATCTTGCAGCGCGGTGTCTCGAAGCTCTGGTACTTCATTGTGTATTCATGGAGTCAAAATTAAAAAAGGTTTGGTATGATAGTTGTTCGATCTACATGAGAAAAAAAGGGAATGAGTTGTCCACTCTCAATCTCGTTACCAGAGGATTCTAGCATGATTCAGTGAAGATAAGAGATACCCAGAAATTACCAAATCAAGTCTTCTTCCTCTTTAATTCCCCTTCCTGTGGCCTTTTCCAGAATTATCCTCTGTTCCACCTGCGCCACCAGGTGTTTCGTAGATTTGACTGCATCTGGGTTCACAGATACTGAATCGATCCCTGATCTGATCAAGAAGGCTGTGAAATCCGGGTACACTGAAGGAGCTTGTCCACAAATGGAGACAGTCTTCCCATGTTCGTGGGCTACCTCAATCAAATGACGGATCGCTCGCTTCACTGCCAAATCTCTCTCATCAAAGATGGGAGCAATGCGGTCATTATCCCTGTCTGCACCCAGAATCAACATAGTCAAATCGTTCGACCCCACAGAGAACCCATCAACGTAGTCACTGAACTTATCTGCAAGGATGATATTTGACGGGATTTCAGCCATCAACCAAATCTTGAAGTCGGGCCCTTTTTCCAGCCCCTCCTCTTTCATGATGGCGATTACCTTTACACACTCTTCTACTGTCCTGCAGAAAGGAATCATCACCCACAGATTCTTTAACCTGAATTCTTCTCGCACTTTCTTCACCGCCTTCAGCTCCAGTCTGAAAGCATCCACATAAACAGGGTCATAATAACGAGAAGCACCCCTCCATCCCAGTAGAGCAGACGGCTCTTCAGGTTCGTACTTCTCTCCACCCTTCAAATCCCGGTACTCTGAGGTCTTGAAATCACTCAATCGCAGAACCACAGGCCGCGGGTATAACGCTTTGGCTACCTTCCTGAACCCTTCAGCCAGCATGTCAATGATCTTCTGGGATTGACCGATCTCAATCAAATATTTCGGGTGCTCGTGGATGAAGGTCGTCCAGATGAACTCCTCCCGCATCAGCCCAATACCATCACAAGGCAATGGAGCATACTTGTCTGCCAGGTCAGGGTCTCCTAAATTCATCAAAACTTTCGTCCCCGTCACGGGGAATACTTCAGCCATGACAGCTGCGGGAGCCTCTTTCCTACTGACCGTTTCCTCCAAAATTCCTTCATAAATGACCCCATTCACCGCATCTACCGTGATGTCCTCTCCCGTTTTTATCACTGAGGTAGCATTCTTTGTCGCCACAACACAGGGTATACCCAGTTCTCGGGAGATAATGGCAGCATGACAGGTCATCCCACCTGAGTTCGTCACAATGGCTCGAGCCTTCTTCATGGCAGGCACCCAGTCAGGTGCAGTCATTTCAGTTACTAAGATCTCGCCCTGCTGGAAGAAATTAATGTCTGAAACACTCAGAATTACGTGAGCTTTCCCTGCAATGACACCCGGTGAGGCGGGCAACCCGGTGATAATGACATTCCGCTCTCCCGTGGTCTCAACCAATTCTTTCTGCGGTACTGCTTTCCCAACCCACGCTGTCTCTGGCCTTGCCTGCAGAATCCACAATTTGTTCGTCCTTTCATCCAGTCCCCATTCAATGTCCATGGGTTTCTTGTAATGGGTCTCAATGGACGCACCATACCTGGCTAACTGTACAATCTGTTCATCTGTTAAAACTTGCTTTTTCCTCTTGTTCTGGGAAACCTCCTTCTCTTCCACTCCCCCCTTTTCCTTCCTGATGAGCATGACCTCTTTTTCAGAGAGAATCTTGGTAATACCCAAATCCTTCTTCCCCACATAAAACACATCAGGGGTCACCCTTCCCTGAACTACGTACTCCCCCAGCCCGTAAGCACCCTCGATCTGAATGACCTCCCTGTCGCCATTAGACACGTTCAAGGTGAACATGACGCCAGCAGCCTCAGAAAACACCATTAACTGGACGACAGCAGCTAATGACACCTCCATGTGGTCGAATCCCTTCTGTATCCTATAGTAAATGGCCCGGTCTGTGAACAAAGAGGCGAAACAGTCCCTCACCTTTTCCACCACATTTTCTCCCCCCTTCACGTTCAAGAACGTTTCCTGCTGTCCAGCAAAGGATGCGTCTGGCAAATCCTCCGCAGTGGCTGAAGATCGTATTGCCACGTACGGCTCACCAGTCCCACCTTCTTTCTGGTACCTTGCAGTGAGCTCTTTGTAGGATTTTTTAATGTCTTCCTCCAGCTCTTTTGGCATTTCAGCCTTCATGACTGTCTCTCTGATGGACTTCCCTACTTTCTGGAGTGTTTTTGTATCTTCAGGATCTTTTAACTCTTTCAACATTCCTTCCAGAACGGATTCCAATTGTGAGTATTCGATAAAGAATTTGTATGCCTTTGCAGTGGTGGTGAACCCGAAAGGGACAGGGACCCCTGCTTTGGTCATTTCTCCCAGTGATGCAGATTTCCCTCCAACACGGGGAACATCTTCTATACCAATTTCATCAAACCATAAAATGAATTCAGACATAAAGTCTTCTACTGAGGGTTGCTTTAAAAGGTTTATGAAGCAGAAGGTTTTGGCACTCTCACTAGATGTACTTTCAGAGCTGTGGTATCAGTGCTGAGGTGGCGAGACAGGTTACTCACAGAACACTGGAAAAATGCTGTGGACCGACATTCAACTCCCTAAAGCATACAAGAGTACGAGGGGGCAGAAAAGACCGCGGTTACGATGAGACTTTCTCTGTCCCGTCGTGACCAGTAATGTGCTAACGCAAAAATAATGGAGGAAATACATGAACCAAGAATTCCACTTTGCAGACCAAAGAACATAATTACGATAACAAGCCATGCTAACCCTAAAATACCTCCTATGTACTCCACTTTTTTGTTGGGTTCTCTTTTCTCAGTAGATTTTATCTTGAAATGTCTGGCAGTAAACTCTGGTACTCGGAAGCGGTACCGATACGAGTCTTTCGGGCCCATGTATTCTAGGTGATGGCTACCTTTAAAAATCCTTTGATACAGTATAAAAAAAAGTAATAAAGCGACAGAAACCTCAATGCAAACATATATAAAGGCTTGAAAAGAGGTGAGCCAGGTGAAAAAGTATGGCAGAAAGACCACTTGATCTTATTCACAGTTCCCTGGAGAAGGCTGTACTGGTAGAAATTCGGGGAAGCAGAGTTTTTCGCGGAATCCTCAAGGGTTATGATCAACATCTGAATCTCGTAGTGTCGGAAGCTGAAGAGCTTTCAGAAGATGAGGTGTTCAGAAAACTGGGATACGTTGTCATCAGAGGAGCAAACGTAGTGTACGTAGCACCGACAAGTTATGACCAGAATCAGTCAGGTTATTAACCCCATTGTTACAATCGTAGTGCCCTCCTGGAGGGTAATGCGGATGGGAGGCAGGCTATCGGTGATCCATATGGTGAGTACTCCACTGCTGGTTGTAACCTGCAGTTTATGACACGTGAAGGTGCCTTTTCCCACTGTTACTTCTTCCTGGCCCATGTATTCAAATTGCGGCTGGTAGGAGAGGATTCCTCTCAGGTCAATCCCCCTTACCGTGGATTCTTCGCATTCTAATGGCGTAACTTTGTCCTCTATCGTCATCTCTGCTTTTGTGCAGGTTCCTTCAGCAGTGATCCACCTCTTAAAGGTGGTCTTTAACTCCTTTTCTCCTGCCTTGATGAGCATGGTAACGGTCTCAACGAGGTTGTTTCCTTCAGGGCCTTCTATTTTGTACTCAACCTGCATCTTCTGGGTAATTTTCTCTTTTTCCTCGACCGTAACGTCATAGACAGCAGAATTACCTTTTGTAGAAATGAAAGACTGATACCAGGTGAGCCAGTTCTCATAACTCTGCAGTTCACCCTTCTTTTCCGGTTCTTCTTCAGGGCTTTCTTCCGGCTTTGCTTCTCCTGTTTCAGGTACCTCTTCTTCCAGGTTCACATAGTAAACATTCGTTAGGTCTGAGACCACCACACCACTCCCTGAAAAGGCAATGCCGCCGCATGCCCCCTTGGGCAGCTCGTACAAAAGCTTCCCATCTGCAGCACTGTAGATGACTGCCTTGTCTGCTGCGACTGCGATTTGAGTTGCGTCTGGTGACACTGCCAGCCCTGCTTTCTCGCACTGCAGTGCCTGTGCACTCCAGACTGCATTCTCACCCTCGCCCGTGTATAAATACACGATGTCTGCTGCCTGGGCGTACACCCACCCTGAAGAGGTGACAACGATGCGGTTCGAGAGTGAACCTCCATCCTCGAAGGCGTATCTGACCTCTCCCAAAACGTTGTCTAAGACGTAGACAGTCCCCCCTTCCCGGTAAGCTGTCACAGCACCGTCTGGAGACAAAGACACACTGCCTGCAGAACCGGTTTCGTACTGCGCCTGCACTGTTCCATACATGTCTATGAGGACAATCCCTCCATTAGATAATCCCACTGCTATGAGACCGAGCTTGGAACAAGACACAACCTCGCAGGCACCTTCCCCATACCTGGCCAGTTCTTTTCCCTCAATGTCGTACACCTCGATGACGCCTCTGTTGGATATGGCTATGACGTCACCGTTGATATCGACATCTGAGACGTCACCCTCTTTCTGGAACAAGACAGTGCCGTCTTGACCCAGGACAACGAACCCCATCCTGCTCCCGATGACGATACCAGAGTCAGAGGCTGCAATGTCTGACACCCCCTCCAGAGGGTAGGTCCACGCCACTTCCCAGGGAGATTCGGGTGATTTTTCTCCAGGTAAACTCAAGGGAATGTAGTCCCTGCCGAAGTACACACCAGCACCGACTACTGCAATGACGAGGACGACTGCCAGCAACTTGGTGGGCACTTTCCTGGAGACACGACGGAATCCTCTCCCCTTGGGTCTGGGAATGTACTTATCTGTCCTCTTCAAGGGGCCGGAGGAAAAATCCACATCAAAAACAGGGACCTCACTCCTTCTTTCTAATTGCGGCCACTTGGGTTTTCGAATCTCTGCAGGGACAGGTCTTTTCTTCACCGCCGGTTCATGGGGTGAACCATAGCGCATGAAAATGAGAGACATTTTCTTGTTGCACACAGGACAGTACTTGTTGCGGTAGAAGTGTTCATTGACGCAGCTCCGGTGAAAAGTGGAGTTGCAGTATACACAGTAGCGAGAATCACTCCGGTCCAAAATCTCTCCACCACATAGACTGCATCGACTCATCGATTACGTTTTGTGAGGATATATAAAAAGATATGGTTTCACAGTTGGTGAGAGTGATGCGTTTGAAGAATTTAATAGCTCACTCTCAAAGATGTTTTGATGGAGCTTCAGGTTCAGAGAAAAGATAATCGTCTGGTCCTCCCAACATTATCTGGGAGTGCTCTCCTTTTTCAGTCAAGACCTTCTCAAGGGTGCCTCTCACCGTAACAACGTCTCCTTTTTTCGCCTGTTCACAGAATCGACCACGAAAACTCATTATTTGGAAAACACCTTCAAGAGAAGAATCCTCAACTTCGTAAGAGCAGGGAGTGAATATGCTGCAGGTATCGTCTTTGATTACTGCAGTCATAGTTTCTGTGCCCAGAGGGATGTATTCTACCTCACCATAGACGAGGTCTTCTACCTGTAAAAGTCTGATAAAGTATTCCTTCCTCCCGAATAACCCATGCAGAACTTTCTTCTTTTCTAATTGGATCAACCTTTCATCACAATGTCCCCACCTGAACTGTGCTTTCTCACGGGCCTTTTCCACATCAAAACTGCTCAGAATTCCTTTTTCTCTCAATTTTTTCATGGTTTCGTACGTTTGAAAACCATGCTCCCTTCCGTAGACGAGAAGATCTATGTCTGAGTTGAGTGTGTGCATCCCCAGGAGAACTGAACCTGAAATGCCCATAAATGCAGGCTCACCAAGGATTCGTGCCAGCTGAACAGCACATTCTTCTGTTGGGTCTCTTTCAGCATCTAGAAGGTGCAAAAGTCTTTCAGATGGGTTAAAAATCTTACTTATGTTGGTGTGGGGGACTCCCTGCATTTCGCGGTGGAAAACCGGGTCAAAATACACGTAATGTGGGTACCTTTCTTTCAAAAAATGGAAACGTTCTTTCAGATCGTAGATCTTCCTGTAGGATTTCCCTTCCCTTTTCCGGTCTCCTTGAGGGTCAGGGACGTACCTCACGTAGGAAATGACCCTATTTGGAGGGTGACAAAATCCTTTTGCATCAAAAATGAGCCCCTCCACTGTTTCTAGAAAATCTCCTTCCTGTGCTTTCATTACCATCTCTCCAAACTACTGTAGGTAAGTGAATCGGAAGCCTATGCCCTCTTTTTTCCTGTAACGGAGGTTCAATCCGATCAAGAGTGCAGTCAAGGGCTCTACGAATCTGGCATTTTCAAGCTCTCCACCATCGATCCCTCTCACGCCCGGGATTAGTTCTGCCAGTTCCATGACCTCTTTTCGGGCATCTCTATCACCGGAGACGACAACATCGCACTCAACAGGGTTTCTCATGTCCTGAAGCCTTTGTGCGCCCATGTTCTGGAAAGCGCTCACCACATGCACATTCCTGGGGGCTAATGCCTGGACGAGCTCTGCAGCAGAGCCCTGCCAGGGAGTGACTACCTGTGTGGGTGAGAACCCCCCAATCTCTGCAGCCAGAGGCACAATGACGCTGATGAGAATGTCTTCTGGTTTCAGCTGCACTTTGATCTGCCTCATGGTGGGGACGGCAGCCTGAAAAGGGACAGACAGCACGGTAATCTGCGCGTTTTTGACAGCTTCTCCATTCTCCATTCCTTTCACGTTGACATCAGCAGCGAGGATCTTCTTGATTTCTTCAACAGTTTCTAGAGCCTTCTCCTTTTCACGGGACCCGATTATGATCTCTCTCTGTGCTTTTGCCCATCTGAGGGCTAGTCCAAATCCAAGGTCTCCCGTCCCGCCGATGATTGCAATCTTTTTCATGGAAATCAATTTTTGTTGCCCATAAACCTTATAAAGGTTGTGCTAGAGGGGGGTTGTCAAGTCTTATGGTGTTCCTCACTTCGCATCGAGGAATATAGTAAGCTAATACTATGAAAGATTCGATTAATGGAAAAAATGACAATCTAGGAGGTCACACGACTTCTACCACCACATAATTTGACAACCCCGCTAGAGGTGCTTTTGCGTGAGCGTTCCAGAACATGCAGTCAAGGATTTGTGCAGAGATTTATTCACAGATGCTTTTGACCTCTCAGAAGTAATACGCCGAGTAGACAGCTCCCAAAGGGTTGTGGGCCAGTACTCTGTCTTTGACTGCTAAGGTGGTAACAGGCGCAGCAGAGTGCTTGTAAAAGAGGACATCGTGTCCCACGCATAATCCGACGACAATGTTGAGGTCTGTGCCCTCTCTTTCAAGAATAAAAGCTTGGCCGATGGGGTTACATGAAGCCTCGAACGTATGGGGGTCGATTTTTTCCAGGTTGTACTCCCCTTTGTCTATCCCGCAGACTTTGCAGCACACAGACACCACTTCAAAGCCCTTTTTGAAGATTTTCTGGATTTTACTAGCTTCTTGTGACAACCCAATACAAAAGGCTAGTCCTAATTTGTGGTAACCCATTTCCTGGGCGTAGAGGGCAATCTCTTCAATGCGAGTCTTTTGTTTGTAGTAATGGCTTTCGACAAAGGAGGCAGCTCTCATAGTCTCCAGGTCAGTGCCTTGAATCTTCTCTTCAATCTCCTCTGTATGGGGGGTGCAGTTCTTCCTGCACTCTTTGGTAGAACAATCTGCGCAGTTCATAATTAGGTTGTGTTCGCCGATTTTAAAGACTTTCGCTGAAAACGTTCCACCCCCACGTATAAGAGTCTAACCAAATAGAAAAATGAGAGATTCTCCAGAATCCCCTATATTTCTTGAGTAATGTAAGAGAAGCGTCTCAAAGGGATACACAAAAGAATCTCCATGAGTTGTAATGATGACCTGACAGCCTAAAACAAATCAAAGACCACCCATGTAATTGATTGAACCTATGCATACATTTATAAAAATAGAAGCAAAAATCTCTGTTGGCCTTTCTGGTTTACACAGAATGCCGTTGAACCCAACACGGAGGACCACATTAACATCTATGCCTTTTTATCTTTGCTAGCATCCTACGCATGTTTCCTTTTGGGAATCCTCGTCTACCAGAAAGATTCCCGAAATGAATTGAACAGAATCTTCACCATACTGTGCATGACATATGGATATCAGGCATTGGTGGAGTTTGGCTACCGTCAAACAGATAACCCTGCCACTGCCCATGTATTGCTCAAAATGACCTTCATATGGCCCTTATCCATTGTTTTTCTCCTGCTTTTTGTTTTTGTTTTCACCAAAAAGTCAAAATTACTGAGAAGTAAAATACTATGTGGGGCAGTCTATGTTCCTGCAGCTATTATCTCTTTTCTGGATCTGACGACAGACCTTATCACCGGAGGACCGGTAAAAATGTACTGGGGCTGGACATACAGCACCCCTGAAACCCCTCTCTTCTACCTTGGAGCTCTCATCTGGTGTTTCTCTTTAATAGGTGTGTCTATGTTCTTACCTTTTCTCTACTATTTCAGGAATGAAGAACATATTGAAAAACAACGCGCCAAATTCGTGTTCATAGGACTGTGCATCCCTGCAGTAGTTGGTTCCTTTACTGACGGAATTTTTCCAGCTCTCAATATCAGTGTTCCGGAATTCAGTATTACTGTGTTGACCCTTGCCTTTATTTTTATCCAGTATGGGATCTGGAAGTACAAGCTCTTCGTACTGACACCTGCTGCGGCTGCAGGAGATATTGTGGCTGCCATGTCCAATGTGCTCTTTCTGGTAAGGGGGGACCAAACTATATCACTGGTCAATCAGGCTGCACTGCGCCTTCTGGGGTATAATGAGGATGAACTGGTGGGTAAACCACTGACATGTATTTTTGCAGAAAAAAAATGGGACAACATCTTTGGGGGGAGGGATTTGAGAGATTTTATCGTAAATGAAGAAACGACTCTCATGACAAAAGATAGGAGAATAATTCCTGTCTTACTCTCTATTTCTGCGATTCGAGACAAGGATGGGGATGAAATGGGGTTCGTGTGTGTTGGCAGCGACTTATCTGATCACAAGCGTGCGGAGGAGGCGTGGAAAAAAGAAGTTTTACTCAGAGAAATCCACCACAGGGTGAAGAACAACATGCAGGTTATCTCCAGTTTACTCAGCTTGCAGTCTTCCTATGTTAAAGACAACCAGTACAAAGAGATGTTCAAAGAGAGCCAGAACCGGATAAAGACTATGGCTTTAATCCACGAGAAACTGTACCAATCTCAAGATTTGGAAAAGATCGATTTCAAGGAATATGTCATAGATATGGTGCAGGGGCTGTCCCGTGCGTATGGTGTTCCAGGCGACATTGTAGTGAGGGTGGAGATGGATACCATTTACCTGGGGATTGATACTGCCGTTCCCTGTGGGTTGATCATTAATGAATTGGTAACTAATTCGTTGAAGCATGCCTTTCCTGGCAAAAAAGGTGAAGTTAAGGTAGAATTTCGTTCTGAAGACGGGATAATTCAGTTAACAGTTCGTGATAATGGTGTAGGTCTACCTGAAAATGTGGATTTTAAAAATACGGGGACACTGGGGTTGCGCCTGGTTACCATGCTGGCGGAGGACCAACTTGATGGTGAAATCAGGGTGGATAGGAGAAAGGGAACTGAATTCTGTATTACTTTTAGGGAAATGAAAAAATAAGAAGTTCTCTAATAAATAGGTGAGGAACGGTTTAGCTTTCAGAAGCTGCTATTAAAAAAGAGGTACCATAGAAGTGGCGGAGGAGATGATAGTCACTCACTCTTTGTGGTTACGAAGAGAGGCTGTGCATGAGATGAACCAAAAAGTTTAAAACTCACAATCAGCACATGAGGCCATGATATCATTACCATTGCCATACATGGTGGCACTCGCTCTCATAATTTGCATCATCTGCATTGTTTCATATTTGATTTTGGGTGAGAAAAAGCGGCGACAAGAACTCGAAAGAGTATCACGTGAAATCGGATTCACCTACAGCCCTGTGGCAGATATTCAACTCCCAGGTTTGAGATTATTCAACACAGGTCACTCAAGATCTAAAAAGAATCTACTCACCACATCAAGGAGCGGTGTCACGTGGTCACTATTTGATTACCACTTCTCTCTAGGGAAAGACACTCAAGTACAGACTGTTGCAATGGCACAACTCGACAGAGAATTGCCTGAGTTCTCTCTTTCAAGAGAACACTTCTTTCACAAGATTGGAGATGCCATCGGGTTTGAAGACATCGATTTTGAGTATTACCCAGAATTTTCACAGAAATATCGCCTCACAGGTAAAGATAAAGACGCAATCAGACAGCTCTTCACTCCAGGTGTGATCTCAACAATAACAAGCCAACAACTGAGGGAATGTGTCGAGGCAAAAGGGAATTCCATCATCATGTACACCCCACGCAAACGTGTCAAACCGCAAGATATGTTTGGATTCTTTCAGAAAGCCTCCATTATCGTTGACCTGTTCAGATAATCTTTGAATGCTGCCCATCTTTGTCTATGGTGAGGTGCTTGTTGATGGGAAAAGCAGCCCCATAACTAGGATGTGGCCTTCGTAGACGTTCCTTGAATTGTAAACCTTTTTATAGTGTGGTGAGAATAAAACACATGGCAATTCAATACGAGACGTTAGCTCTCACTTACGCACCCGAACTGTACTACGTAGACTCTGGAAACCCCCTTCATGATGTTGGGCCAGAAGATGGTGGAGGGCTGTACTGGCGAGTAGTTGAAAGTTCTGTATCCTGGGCAGATGTGTGTATTCAGTACATTGCATATTTTACCCGCCAGAGATGGGTTCCAACTATTTTAGACACGTTTTCAGGCAAATTACCGGGAGAACACCCTAACGACTACGTCCCTCTCTTTATCTACTTCAAGAATGGGAAACCTGTGAGAGTTGTATTTGATATCTGTCATTATGAAGCTATAGGCGCTATAAATGCTCCTTCTCCGTTGCTTCCTCAGGACAGAAGATCAAAGTTTTTGATTAAATATTTTTATCGAGGACTCGTACCTCTGAAGGAGGATAAAGAAGTCATTTCTCTCCATGAAAATGTCTATCGATTGATTCCAGAGCGTCTCGATGGCTGGTGGAGAGGGGTTTTATCTGGTGATATTGTTGATGAGAAAGCGAAGCTCATCATCAAACAGAAGCTCCTGGACCCCTTTAAGGTAATTACGACGTTTCGTGATCATGCGGGCAAACTCGGATTTTTGTTTCACTTGATTTTCCAGTCTGCAAAAGACTACCAGATTAGAGGGTTATCTGTGGATGTTGATAAGATAGCTCTGCAGGTGGGACAGACAAGTGATGCAAAGGGTTTTTCTCACCAAGATATTGAGAAACTGACAGAATTTGTGGGTAAGAACATCTTTGAGAAATCACAAATACCAGAATATCTTGCTCTACGGGGATACAAGAAGTTTCAAAGAGTGTGAGGGTCTGAAACAAGGAGCGTCACATCACACGAGCACGTGTTGAGAACCAGTGGATGCACAAATTGGTTGACCAGAGTTAATGAAAAGAGAACATGAAGGCAAAGGGCTCTCCCACAGCATCAGGAAGCCCATGGGCAATGCCACTGGATATGATAGACCCTGTCTTTTCTCTCACCAACCCAAACGTGAGTCCTGCAACAAACGAAGAGAGCCCCCACCACCAGTCAAGCTCGAATTTAGCAGCAAAAGGATCGAAAGGGTTCAGAACATGAGCTAAACTAAATAAAAAAGATGAAATAATCACCCCAATACCAAAATTAACTCCCAAGAATGAAAAGGGGTGTCCAAACTCTTCATTTATTCGTGACTGGAAGTATCCTCTGTACAGAATTTCTTCACCGAACCCAGAAAAGATGAACTGCCATACTACTGTTGAAATTACTACGAAAGTGAGCCTCTTCGTGTATAATCCCACCAGAATAGGGACCAGAAGCAGGGCAATCAACCACACTACATTGGAGAGAGGGGATGGTGGGTTAGTACGGTCACGAGGGTTATCACGTCTGCAAAGTATCAAAAGGATCAAAAAAAGGATGACAAAATGAGAAGAGGGATCAAAATCTGGAGTGAGCCTCCAATGTAACTCCACCCTAGAAGGCTGCGCTCCACTTTGAGAAATTGGCTCGACTTGTGGGCAAAAAAGATGACTTCGAAGGCTGCAAAGACGAGTAAGACTTCTGCGATTGATCTACCTTTCATAGTATCATCTCTTGGTCTTTTCTAACACTCTGTAGTATTGATTTGTTCAGACATAGGAGAAGGACGCCTCTTAAAGGTATTGGCAGGATTTGAATCTGACTCCAGTCTATCAAGTTATTACCAGCACATATCGTAGAAATGGCAGATATCACACCGATCAGTCCTCACTTTCTCAGGGATTTCTCCCTTCAGAATTTCTAAAGCGTAATCTCTCAAATTTATGATGTATTCCTTCAGTTTATCCGGGATCTCCACCAAAATCCTTCTTGAAGGGTACTCCACAATCCCTTTACCCACGGTGATGTCCCTTTCCTTCTCCAGTAAGAGCGCGTACCCTGCTAACTGGAGGATTTCACTGAAGGTGGGACGCTTTTTCTCTACTGTCTTGATCTCCACAGGGACGATGACTCCTTCATGGATTTCAACGCGGTCAATCCTCCCTAATAACCCCAGCTCACTGTTCTCTACGTAGTATTCTACATTCTCAATGGCCACCTCTACTTCCTTCTTCTCCAAAGCCCTCTTCATGGACACGGCCTTCTCTAGAGCAGTATCCTTATAGTAATCCCTCAGTTCCGCCATTAATCGCTCACAATCAATATTCAGTGCTCCCAATTTCTCTTTCCGCCTTAAAATCACATTCCGTATCACACGACAGTACTCTGCATATAAAACGTCAAAGATCTGGCGGGAGGTGACACCAGGTTTCAAATCCTCAAAGATTTGGCTTTCCCGCATTATCGTTTCCTCAGAAATTTTGTGGAAAACTCTTCCTAGATACATCCTCTCAGTAGTGGGCACTTTTTTCTTCTGCATCTTCTCCAGATAGAATCGGTACGGGCACAACTTCAGCTTAACGAGATCAGTGATCTGAATCATCCCGGATTCCCCTGCGCCAGGAGACGGAACAGATTCCATACTCACAGAGTAACCTCCAGGCTCATATTCACTGCCTTCACCGAATGGGTGATGTATCCTATGCTGATGATGTCTACACCAGTCCCCGCATACGCCTCGATATTCTCCTGCGTTATTCCACCAGATACCTCAATGAGTACATTCCTTCCTTTTTTTAACGCGCTTACAGTTTCTTCGACAGCTTCAATCACCATGTTATCCAGCATTATAATATCTGCACCACAGTCTGCCGCTTTTACAGCATCCTCCTTTGTTGATACCTCAATCTCCACTTTTCTTGAGAAAGAAACTTTTTTGGCCCTTTTTACCGCCTCTTCAATTCCCAGTATTTTCACGTGATTATCCTTTATGAGGACCATGTCGTCCAGTCGTGATCGGTGGGAGTCCCCTCCTCCCGTTATGACTGCTTCTTTGTCAAAAAAGCGGAACAAACTCTTGCGGGTGGCAGCCACTCGACAGTGAGGGTTCACCCTTTTAACCTTTTCAACTAATTTACGGGTTTCCGTGGCAATGCCGGACATTCTCGTTAACACATTCAAGACAGTCCTCTCTACTTCCAGGATATTCTTGGAAGCCCCTTCGACAGTCAGAATTTTATCTCCTTTTTTGGCAGTATCTCCATCTTTGAACAGTAAGGTCACTTTGAGGTCACGGAGTTCAAATAGGTACGCGGCGTATTCTAACCCTGAAAGGACACAGTTCTCTTTCACGATTATGTAGCCAGAACATTCTTTCTCTCCAAGCAACTGTGAGGTAATATCTCCAAACCCTGTGTCCTCCATGAGCAGTCTTTTGAGCTGCTCCTGAGCATACAGTTCAACCATGTGGGAAGTTCTCTTTTTACCTTAAAAGGTTTCTTTCTGATGGAGCACGTATGAACCATGCAACAAGAGGTTAGGAACTATCTACTGAGTTTCAATGTCAGACATTCCCTCTCTTATCAAAACTTATTTCTGTCTTAATCTTTCAAACTGTGGCAGAATCTTTTTCACCACGCAGATTGTCAATACAATAGAAGAAACAACAAGTATGCATACGTCAACGATCAAGTCAGTCGGAGGAAACCCGCAAGTTTTCAGAACATATGAAATATCGTAACCATTTTTGGCTGTACGATCAAGATAGTCTCCTGTAAGTTCAATAATCCCTGAATCGATACCCACTCGAGCGATATCTTTTACTGCCAGATGTTCAACATATCGTTCATATACCACGTCTACCAGTCTTTGATCTGCCTCCAGAATGTCTCTACAAAGGAGACCAAAAGGGAAGTTCCAGCTCACCTGTAGTATTTCGGTATCTCTCTTCGATGCTCATTGGCTTGTAAGACCTCCACATTTCTTCATAGTGTTGTCACTGACATTTTTTCTGTTTGCGCATCCTTCTCAGCTTGTACGATACGGGCTAGCTCCGATGAGGTAATGATTACTTTTTCTCTGGCAGTGGAATTGGTGGTTGGGGTGTTGGTGGTCCCATTGTTACTGACATTTTTTCTGTTTGCGCATCCTTCTCAGCTTGTACGATACGAGCTAGCTCCGATGAGGTAATGATTACTTTTTCTCTGGCAGTGGTCACATCCTTCAAGGGAACTACAGGTACAACAGGGCTGAGAACAACAGCTTTTCCTGTGTAATCCTTGGTTTCCTTCTCAGCCTTCAGGATCGCAGCCAGTTTCGGCGAATCTATTATCACTTTTTCGCCATCTGTGGATATGTCTTCTAAGGGAACATCAAGAACTATAGGCTCCTTTCTATCCATGTTATCACCTCCTTTTTTTTGGATTTCCATACCAAATGTTGCGCTCTGCAGCTCATCTTCCACCCGCGTCACGTCATTCACCCCCTATACTGGTCTTGATATTTTTTTCTTTATCTTCTCTTGAAAGCTGTTCAATAAATCTCTCGACTCTGTTAAAGCCCACAAAGCCACCAGTGAACTGTGAAATGCAGACGTCCTACCAGCGTACACAGGGAACCCGCCGTCTGTATTTTGATTTTCACGCAGAATAGAAATGATTTCTCTTGCAGTATCCACATCTTTGTATCCTGCCCAGGAAATGATCCCCAGTACCTCAGCTGCAGCATCCACACACTCACGAAACGATAGAACCCTCTCTGAAAGCCATCCACAACTCTCAAAAAGGATCTCTTCCAAATCAAATCTCTCCTTTGCTACATTAAAAGTCATCACGTTGTGAGTTGTCTCATACAAGCTATCCAGGGTGGCAACTTCAAAAATTCTCCTTTGATACTCTTCTACTTTATGTAACAGCCCCTCTATCCTCTCATCGTCAATGTTCTGCAAAAATAACACCAGAAGTAGAGACGATACCGTAGATACGGGCATTGCATCGTGCAAAGCTAATCGTAAAAACTCCTCCGAGAGATATGCAGTCTCTTCTGGTATCCCTGTGGAGATCTGCCACATCTTCTCCATCAACGAAATCCCCTTCCCCACTTCAACCAAGGCAAACTGCGGCATACTGCCAATCAAAAAGGTTCGGGCTCTTTCCACATCCCCAATCCTCATTTCAGGACAAAAACGGTGAACCAGTAAATACTCAGCCATCGCCTTAACGTTATCTCCTGAAGTAAATCCACCTTCTGAACTCTGGAGAGATTCCAGAAAATTTTTTAAGTTACAAATCATTTCATTCCTCTTATTTTCTCTTTTTCTTGTTTAATTTCTTTCCAGAATCTTTTGACTCTTTCACTTCAGAATCTTTGGACTTGAATCCCCAGAACAGCAATCCAGCAACGGCAACACCAATCCCAAAATACTGCAGGTACCACAGGTTGTACTTCTCCTCTTGTGCGCTCTTCTCTGTATACGGTTCCTCCACTGTGTAGGGAACCTTCTCCTTGTATTCTACGATCCTGGTTTTCTCCACCTTCTCCACCACAGGTGCATTGTACACCCTGACAATATCGAAGTTGATGGTAATGTCTTTCGCTACGGGAGCAGAATAGAGTAACGTGTGCTCCCCATCCTTTCTGATGGTGAACTCCTTTTCAATGTCTGTACCAAGTTCTCCGCTCATGTAGACCTCTCCTTGCCCCGTGAAAGAGATCATCATGTCGCCATCAGCGTGAGCTGCAAACCTGATGATGTCTCCTGCAGTCAATGTGAAGGTCTTCCCCAATATAGAGGTTCTGATTACCAGGATAGATTCTCTGAGAAGCACTTCCTCCTTTTTCTCAGTTCCTATGACCTTTTCCTCGGTGTAGGGTTCTTCCCTGGTCTTCGTTTCCTCTTTGTATTCAGTGATTGTCCGTGTTTTCTCCTCTGTCACGACGACTGTTCTGGTTAGTGGGATGAATCCTGCTGCCAGGATGAGCAGCCCTATCACCATGATTATTGTGCCAGCTTTTTTTGGTTCCATGGCATTCCCTCATTCTGGAGTTTAAATCTTTTTCTCAACCAGAAGAGGCGGAAGGGTATCTACGAGCTTCTGGCTTCTTCTGGCTTTTCAGTCCCTTCTTCAACGAGAGGGTCGCTCCTGTTTCTGAAACAAGTCCCCTCGTGAGCTTCCCAATTGCACTGGTTCATGCAGATTATTGTTGTCCCTGTAAAAGCTTTCACTTCTGGAGGTTAAACCTTTTGACTCCCATTCACACTTCAATCTCCAGAAAGTCATGTGCCACCATCACAGGGGTAAAATACTTTTCTGCCTCCTTCATGATGTCCTCTTCCTCATACCTTTGCGATATGTGGGTCAGCACCAGCTTCTTTGCATTCGCTCTTGAGGCGATCTCACAGGCTTCCTTCACGGTCGTGTGGTAGGTTCCATGTCTGTCTTCATCATCTATGTAGGTGGAGTCATGGATGAGTACATCACAGTTCCGGGCTTCTTCTACAACTCTCTCACAGGGCAAGGTATCTGAGGAGAAGACAATCTTTTTCCCGGGCCTGACAGGAGCAGTAACTTCTTCTAAAGTAATTTTTCTTCCTTTAATTTTAACAAATCCTTTTTTTTCAATTTCACTGAAGAGTGGTCCGTAGATACCTAAAGACTTTGCCTTTTCCTCCAGGAATTTTCCTCTCTTCTCTTTTTCTTCAAACACAAACCCAAGGGTGGGGACTCCATGCTCTACGGGAAGAAGACACTATCGAGGGACAGAAATACTCCATCCGCTCC
>JADDYB010000007.1_pt1 | contig 62645 bp, 60 predicted proteins | sample 8641941 | NCBI WGS metagenome assembly JADDYB01 (sample SAMN16275377, study PRJNA637457) | freshwater sediment metagenome | isolation source: Lake Kineret sediment | place: Israel: Lake Kineret | collected 2013
ACCGACACCCGTGATATTTATCTGTATTGACACGGGGTCGTCATTGTCTTGATCTGTGTAGGTGACCGTGTACCTGAAGTTGGTGGTCTGAGTGCCTGAGGGCGGGGCAACCTGTGGAGAAAGGAGGCCAGGCGGAGTATTTGTACCTGAGACACTGGGACCTGTGGCACCGATCGATACAGGGTTTGTCCCATCGCTCGTTGAAATCGTATAACTGTGCGTGCCCGCCCCCAGGCCTGAATAATCATAATAATAATTTTTTCCATCTGTGTAGATGTAATCTGAAGGGTTCACCTCTGTCATGGCGAAGGTACCTACACCCGTTATTGTTATAGTCACGTAGGAAGGTGCATTGTTATCCTGGTCTCTGTAGGTGACCGTGTACCTGAAGACAGTAGTTTGCGTGCCAGAGGAAGGGGTGACTGCGTAATTGAGTAATTCAGGGGGATGATCAGGAGGGTCTTCCACCACGTGAAGCGTTACAGAACCCACACCTTCAGCCCCCTCACTATCGATGGCTGTGACCACAAGGACGTACTCTCCTTCGGGTGTATCTTTATTCACGACCGTCTCTGCTGTGTAGCTCGAATCTCCTGCCTTCTTATCCGGGTACACACCATCATCTCTCATTTCAGTAGGAGTACCACCGATGGGGGAAAGGTCTAGAGTGACTGTTTTCACATTATTTTCCTCATCATCAACTGTGGCTGTTATTATGCTGGCAGTGGTCCCGTTATTGGGGAGGAATTGTGGGGAAGCTGTGACCGTTACCGTGGGTGGCGTGTTAACGGCAAAGACAGTGAATGCTGAGTACAGCGTGTGTGACTGCCCATCCGGGTTGATGACGGTGACATCATAACTACCTTCTTCCAGGGGAGGTACCTCTGCAGTGAGCTGTGTATCTGAGAGAAAGATCACTCCACAGGAATGAATGCCAATTAAAATCTGAGGGGTCTCTACAAAATTTCTACCCGTAACCTGGACAGTACAGGGGGTGTTAACCTCCACCCTATCGGGGTCAACACTTAAGATTGAGGGGGAAGCAGATTCCACGAAAACAGTAACCTCCACAGAATCTGAAATGTTTTGAGCTCCATCCTGGGCCCTGCCTCCGATTATGACCTCTCCTTGTGGGGGGGACGTCACAAATAACTGCCAGGAAGAGGTGCCGGGGACAGAATACCATGTCCCATTCAGAGACACCTCCACCTGGCGCACACCTGTCTCATCGTCTGTGGCAGTCCCTTCTACAGTGAGAGCTCCGGTGATGTGGGCTCCATTTACTGGTGATGCAATGGTACAGGTGGGAGCCTCACGATCACACACTGTCTGTGCTGGGGGAGAGGGAGGGCTCTCACTATCAGAAATGACGGCACTAACCCAGTAGTAGTAAATTAAGCCATTATTACCGGGGTAATCAGTATAAGATGTGGTATTAACACGGGCTACTTCTGCAGCCTTTTCAAAGAGGTTTTCTTCTCCCCTGTACACCACAAAGACGTCTCCACTTCCAGCCCACTGTAAGAAGATCGCTCCATCAGGGCCTGAGCGTGCTTCCAGCATGGTGGGAGCGTCTGCTGCGGTCTGACTGACAGGGGTTGTAAGTGAGGCCATGAGGGTGAATGTCACCCACAACAGGAAGATGTGAGCTCTTCTCATGTTATCCCTCCAGGGTACTGAGAAGGTTTTCTAACTCTGTCAGATACTCAAGACAGAGGAGGTAGTTTCCATCCTCAAAGGCTTCAGTAGCCTTTTCAAGTAATTCATTACATTCATCTACCGTTTCCTGATTTTCTTCAGTAACAGCAACGCCTTCTAATCTTTTTTGGTCTTCTTTCAACCTTTTTTCACATATAGTTCTGAGATCATCCTGTCTGTTGCCGGTGATTATTTTCACCTCTTCTATCCCCAGGGCGTTGATCTCCTTGATCATGTCATCCAGTTCAGATATATCGCAGAAGAACAGGGGCACTCTGTTCTGTAGGGCCAGTTTCTTCCCTCTCTGGATGCTGTACTTATTCATGTCCACCACAATGACGGCGAAGTCATCATTAAAGTATTTCTTGAACGTTCTGTACACCTCCAAAGAGGTCTCAGCCCTGTCTTTTCCTGCTACTCGGAGGATGGAGAACCCCATATCTTTGAGAGTTTTCTCAATCTGATCTAAGACAGCCTTGTTACCACCAATGATAATGAAGTTCTTGGAACCTGATTCCACTGCTTTCTTGATGGCAGATTCATCATATTTTCCCCATTCTACCTTGATAATTTTAGCTTCCATGACAGAAGCCAGGACTTCAGCCATGGCTGTGTCGCAATCTGAATTGGAAACGAGAATGAATGTTCCTTGAGCTGCGAGGGGTGCAGCCAGCATCACGATTGCTGCGAGTGCGATGTACCTTCTCATGGTAGGAAAGAGTAAAAGGTCATATATAAGCTTTTCCTTTGGTCTTTTTTTCCAGAAAAATGCTTATTGTTTTTTTACTTAATATTTTGGTGTTGAATTCTGGAAGAATGTTGATGAACGTTTCTGAACGTTTTTAGGAGCGGGTGGATTGGTGTAGAGGAGTTGGTCAAAGCTTAACAACGTTGACTTGAGAGGGACTCTGAATCTATTGGAATCTCTTTTGGAGGATAGGTGCTGATGGGTGATGTGACGAGAATGAATGAATTTTCATGGTGAAAGAGAAGAGACACTCTTTATCTAAGCACAGGTGTGCTGAGGAGAGAAAGAGGATTTTCAATGCTAAAGAGCCTATAGAGTATATTAATAAAAAAATAGAAGAGTATACAGGAGAATTTCTGAAAGATGAACTTTTTTTGTTTATTGATTAAAGTCTTCTACATTGAATATTCCTCTAGTTCTCATGATTTTTTTCTCTTATTCCTCTCTTTTCCAGCTCCCTTTTTTCACTTTGCAGTATATGTCAAAAAGTTGTCGAGTCGTCATCACACATAATCTGGAACTGCCTCTCTCAAGGTATCTTCTAATATTATCTAAGATTACTATATCATATTCAGCAGTATTTGGGATGTTTCTTGAGAGTGCTTCAGAGCGACTCCTACTGTCAACTTCCTTATGGTAATCCCCATCTGCTATTACGAGGGTTTTAGGTCTTTCTGATGTCATAACTATGGTTAAAAGATAAGTATGGATTTATAACCTTTGTGCATGGAAAATGATTGTCATGTCTCATGTGAGACAACTTCTTTATATACTTTTACCGAGAGCACAGGAAAAATATCCAGGTAAATTCAGAGTTGCAGAAGAGATTCAGCTTGTCTGAACAAAGAAGCAAAATACTACAACCACCATCGAAACCTATAAATAGGGAGGTGATTAACTTCTACTGGTGAGGAAATGAGTATACCCGTACGAGATTACACCTTTGAATCATTCAACTCAAAGCTGGAAGAACTGTCAAGATATCATCTTCAGTCTGCTCAGGGGAAACTGGGTGTAAATTTCTTCACTATTGATGCAGAATCTACTGAAGCTGTGATCCATATTCTCAAAGACGCAGGGTTTGAAGTAGAACCTCATGGGGATATCCTCTTCCTTAAATACAACTATCAGAAATATGATAAAAAAATGGAAAGTGTTCAATATGCCTATTTTTACCCGGATTTAATTCTCGTTGTCTTCGCTCTCAAGAGTATGGATTATTACGATTCTCCCCTGCGGTGGATTGCAGATAAGGAGAGGGGGTTAGCTCCTCTGAAATTTCTTCCCCCGGCCTTTAATGGGCTAATAGAAAGGGCGCTCTCTTTTCCTGATGCGCAGATAGGAAAATTCAAAGGGATGAAGGTTGGCACTTTCCAGAGTAATGGTGAAAAAAGACCGCGAATACAAAAAAGAAGAATAATTTACGAAGCTCCTGATGGAGAAATGGCTCTTGAAGAGTTTAAGTATGGATACAGCATTGTTCCAACCCAAGTTACCTTCTGGATACCCAACAAAGTCACCTTCACAGCATATGAGGACGGTAGGTTCATTCTAAAAGAGGGAAGTTATGATTTTTTTAGACATGAGATTGTTGAACCTACACTGGAATCAGCGCTTCAACCAGTCAGAGACCACAAAAAAGCCAAACTCCGTCTCATCGACGTGGGAAGATGGACAGAAATTGAGAGGGTATTTATGATGTTCACCATACGTGAGGGGTATGAATACGAGGAATTCGATGAGTTCCTCTCCTTGTTGAAAAGTTCAGGATTTTTCCCCTTTAATGAAGTGAAAAGGGAGGGATCTGTGATCTATAGATCATTTTTGTCTGATGAGAAGGCAGGTGCTGTCCTTTCTTTCTACAGTGATGGACAGCATTTTGTGCTATCTCCCAAATTTGGACATGGTCTTCATTCATTGCTCAGATTCTATGAGTTCCTGTTGCAGGAAGTTGATATGGGAACTGAGTACACAGTGGAGCCATAGGAGGGATACTATTTCAAGAAAAAAGTCAAGAAAAGGAATAAAACTCTCTGAAAGAGAAAAAGAATCTGCGAATAAGATTTTGTTGGAATTCAAAAGAGAAATACATAAAGAACAAATGGAAATTATTAGGAAAAGCATATCTGAGGAGGAAGACTCAATATATGTAGTGAATACATGTTTGAAGCCATTTGAGTCTTCAAATGATTCTGGATTTGTATTTTGGAGAACTGATCCTCTTCATCTTTCACAGAAATCGAATTTTGATCTAGCACTGTTTTCTCCTAGAACAAGCACAATTTGTCTCATTGAATGCAAGTTCTGGCTTGATGTCAGACTTAAGAGCGAAGTTACTGAATTCCAGGAAAAAATCGATTTTGTGGAGAAGGATAATTTGGTAGGAATGGAGGGACGTCAATTGAAGGTTAAAGACTACTTCAGGAAGATACTAGACAATGAAAAACTGAATTTTTACTATGTATTAGCATCAGAGTTTGTTAATTTGGGTAGCTCTTTCAAAGAACTTAGGAGCTATCAGAGTATCCTTTTGACATATGGGAGTGCCCAGTGTTGTCATCAAGAGATGAAGCAGGTAATATAAGACATAATAAGATACGTATAAAAAGAATTCATATACCATCAAAAAATGGTGAAGGGAGAAATATAACAGATCTGACTGCTTATCTAAATAGGGAGCATCCTGTTGACGATACAATACAGATATGTCTTTCTTCCAATAGGTTTTATACCGCACTTCAATCCTGCATAAATCTAAAGAGTTTTGACTCTTTTACGTATGATGATTTTTTGAATGGCTTTTCTATTGACTTGAAGGACTATCAAGATTTCGAAAAGCGATTTTTATTTGAAAATTTCATTAGTTTTGGAAAAGAGTGTAATTTTCTAAAAACTGTCGAAGACAAAAGAGACATTTTTACTTCGTCTTATATGATTGTCAATAGAAAAAAGCGTTCTCCACGTTTTGAAGAAGATATCATTTCAAAGATGGCGGAACAGAGAATGAAGAGTGATCCACAGGTACTGAAAAGAATTGAAGAGAAGGAAAATGAAATAATCAAACAAGTTTTTGAAAGAAAATATAAACAAAAAAGTCTTTCGGAGTTTATAGATTAACTATAGCCACAGCTCAAGACTCAATTCTACGAAATCCCATCTTCTCATACAGATGCTGCGCAGGGTTCCCCTCTGTCACCACCAGATACATTTCTTCATACCCTTCAGCTTGTAACCTGTTCATGCTTTCCTTCAGCAAAAAGGTTGCCATCCCCTCCCCTCTAAAATCCGGGTGAGTCATCACGTAAGCCAGGAGTAACCCATTCATCTCTTCTGACCACACGACCATACACGCAGAGACCGCTCGTCCCTCCTCTATGAGTAAAGAACCAGTCCTCGCAAAAGGGCCATACTTTCCGTGGAGGGTACCCTCAACCTCTGAAATAGCATCCTCCAAAGTCTCACCCTCGTAATCAATAGTACCCACATAGGACTCCAGCATCAGTAACCCTAATCCACGTATGTCATCCTCACCAATAGTTCGACAATCCCACAGTTGTGTGATGTCCTGTTCCTCCAAAACCATTTTCATTCTTATTCTTTGTCGGGCCATGTAACTCTTTCAATCAGAGAATTATGCCCTTTTAAAGGTATCCTAACCCAAATCAAATTCTAATAGTTCAGAAAAATGACTAAGGAAACTCTCATTGATGAGTGTAAATCACTTCATCTCTCAGTCAGGTCATATCCTTAATCATCCCAAGGGTGTCCACGTGAATCTGCATCGCACGCATTCTCACTCAATGAGATGATGGTAATCGAAGACATGAAGGTTATCATGATACACACATATAACCACAGCTTAAGAACTTTCCGATGAATCAGATTCATAGATTTTGTAAGGTAACATCAGAGTGCTTCTCCAAGGTTCAACTACTTAAGATCTGCTAGGCGTCTAAGAGTGAACCTTGTGTAGTGTTCAATATAATGGATACGTTGCTATATAGAGCTCATTGGGGAGACTCTGTATCAGAAGCATGGTTAACAATCTCACACCAGGGACTAAAGGCTAGAGTAAGACGAAAGGAGGGAGGAAGTACCATTGCCCATGTTGTGTTACTGGTGTAACAGTTTTAAATATAACCTTTTCCCGAGAGCACTGGAAAAATAAAGAAGGTGATCTTGGTTCATCCGCCAGTGAATCTACAATCTACATACGCCACCTTTTCAAAATCCTTTTTTAGGGGCACTTCGTCATTTCCACATCCCATTAACCTACTCCTTATGTTTTTTCACTACTACAGTTAGATCAAAATCTCGAAACCTTTATTAGCACTAATCCAAGGTAAGATTCTGTACCTGATCACCCTTTCGACCCAACAAAAAAAGTACACAGAGTCAAGAAATCCAAGAGGTGGACCCATTGGAAATAAAAATAACCAACACTATCACTGACATACCAGAAAAAGAATGGACAACTCTTACCAGCGGCAGCTCTGTAGAACAATCCTACGCCTGGTACAAAACAGTGGAAGACTCCAGTATGTTCCCCATGCACTACGTCTTTTTGAAAGATGAAACTCTCCAAGCTGCTGCATGCGCCTCAATCTTCAACGCAAGAATCTTCAATATGGACATACCTGTCCTGGAAGTGAGCTCTCCTCTCGGGTTATCAAAAGCATTCTTCTCTGAAACGCCCCATGACACTGCTCTCCTTCTCGACGGACTCCAGCACACCTGTATCAAGGAAAAAGCAAAAGGGATCTCCATTTCCGAGCTCACAAAAGAAGAGTTAAACCTTTTAAGAAATTATGCAAAGGGATTTACAGATTCAGAAATGCCGGAAAATACGTATATAGACCTTAATTTTACCGATTTTGATGATTACCTGTCCTCCCTAGACGAACCAGCATGGAGAAGTGCAAGAATGACCTTAAACAGGGCCAGAAGGTGGAAAATAAAGACTGTTTTCACTGAAGAGTTCACCAAATGGAAGTCTGTTGCCCACGCCCTCCAGGGGCATCTCTGTGAGGAGCACAAGGACTACCGGTGGCATCTACCAGAGAAATTTTATGAAGCACTGGAAAAGAACATGAAAGAGAAGGCAGAACTCCTCCTTTTTTTCAAAGATGATACACCTTTAGCCTCTGCCGTAGCCTTAAACTCACCTGATGTTGCCCACTACAAATTTGCAGGTATAGACCCAAAATACAGGAAGTACCAGGCGTATTTCCTCATTTACTACGAAGGGATCAAACGAGCAATTGAGAAAAAACAGAAACGCATATACTTTGGTATTACAACCTATGAATTCAAAGACAAGATAGGGTGTAAGAGGGAACCTCTCTTTGGGTTGGTGAAAATGGAAAATCCTTTACTTAACCTGGCCTTAAAGTCATATTTAGCAGTTTTCAGGATTTAGAGGTCAGGCACCCTGTAAGTGCAGACCCACAGTCTACTGATCAACACTCTTGCAGGTGAACCCACCACAGAAGCAAGGAAAATACAACGAGCGGTATAAGAAGAGATAAAAAACTATTTAAAGAGAACAAGAAGAGTCTTCCCATGAAGATGGCACACGACCCTGACTTTACTACGACGATTCACGAGCACATTAACGAGGTCCCTCGCAAAGAGTGGGACAGTATCGTCTGCAATACTATGTTCTGTACCTGTGTGTGGCTGGAACTCCTGGAGAATTCCCTCAGAGAAGATGTTTCTCCCCACTATATCACGATAACGCATAAAAACTCTCTTGCAGGAGTTGGGGTCTGTTACGTGACCCATGGAAAGCTATTCAATGTTCACATTGTGCGTGTTGCCTGCATGTTCCCGTTTTCTGAAGAGATGGCATTTTTCATGAAAGAAGGAGAGGACAACCTCACTATTTTCTCGTTGTTACATGATGCTGTAGAAAAAGTTGCCGCGGAGCACCATGCACAACTCATCTTTGTCCCATACGCAGATGAGCGTTACACAGATTTTTTCAAGAAAAGGGGCTTTTCCATACAGAAAGAAGTGCCCACAACCTACCTGGATGTGCAGTGGAAGACTTTCAAAGAATATTTGGGATCTCTCACCAGGAAAGCAAAGAAAAATATTAGACATACTCTAAACCAGGGGAAGAATAAAGGATTGAGACTGGAGCACTCCCAGAATTTTCAGGATACAGACCATCTTTTCACAATTTATGCAGCCAATTTAGAACGCCACGGGTATGAACACGCTGTCCCCTTTACGGGAGAGCTCTTCAAAAACTTTCAGAAGCACGTCCCTGAGTGTACATACATAGTGCGCTGCTTGCATGAGAGTGACTTACTGGGGTACTGGATCTACTTTTTTGACGGCAGCGTGGCTACCATGGCTTTTTCTGGCATAGATTATAAGTACGAAAAGGAGTACGACGCTTATTTCAACATATGCTACGATGCGGTCCGGGAAATGATTGAGAGAGGGTGCAAAAAAATACTGTTCGGTACTACCACGTACGAGGTAAAACGCCGCATCGGATGTTCTCTGCGGAGAACAGTGACGCCTGTGAAGTTCATGAATCCTGTTTTAAGCTTTGGAAGTAAAGCAGTAACTGTGTGGCGTAACTTCCTGGTGGAGAGGACCTACCCAGAATAGGTGGAAGAAATGGAAATAGAAACAACGAACACTGTAACAGACATAGACGAGAAGGAATGGGAAGCCCTCGCAGGTCTTAAAAACCCAGAACAATCCTACGCCTGGTACAAAACAGTGGAAGACTCCAGTATGTTCCCCATGCACTACATCTTTTTGAAAGATGAAACTCTCCAAGCTGCTGCGTGCTGTTTTCTGTTTCGCAAAAAAATTTTTAATGTAGAAATACCATTCCTGGAGGTAAGTTCACCCCTGACAACTTCAAAAGCATTCTTCTCTAAGACACCCCATCACACTGCCCTGCTCTTGAAGGAGTTGGAGAAATTAAGGAAAAAAGAAAAAGCAAAAGGGCTCATTCTCTCTTTTCTTGATACGGAAGAATTCAACCTCATAAGAAATCAGCTCGAAGGATTTACAAGCCTCCCATTACTTGAAAATACGTACATTGATTTGAATTTCACCGATTTTGAGGACTATCTCTCTATTTTAAATACAAATGCACGGAGGAGTGTGAGAGTTACCTTAAGAAAAACTCAGGAATTTGGAATTAGGACTGTTTTCACCAATGACTTCTCTCGCTGGAAATCTGCTGCTCACACTCTCCAGGGATATCTCTGTGAAAAACATGGAGATTATGAGTGGTACGTGTCAGAGAGGTTCTATGAAGCACTGGAAAAGAACATGAAAGAGAAGGCAGAACTCCTCCTTTTTTTCAAAGAGGACACACCACTCGTCTCTGCTGTTGGGTTGAACTCACCCCACATGGTACAGTACCGATTCCCAGGAATAGATCCAAAATACAGGAATTATCAGGCCTATTTTCTCATTTACTACGAAGGGATCAAACGAGCAATTGAGAGAAAACAGAAACGCATATACTTTGGTATTACAACCTATGAATTCAAAGACAAGATAGGGTGTAAGAGGGAACCTCTCTTTGAACTAGTGAAAATGGAAAATCCTCTCCTCAATTTAGCACTGAAGTCATATTTGACTCTTTCAAAATTTAACTCTCAGTCAGAATAATGATTAACCCACTTTCTTGTAAAACATGTAGTGACGAGAATGTTCCTCAAATCCCAGTTCCTGTAGTACTTTCCTGTCTGTAGTTTGCTCTTTAACAAGGACTGCCCTCATTTTCTCTCTCGCGTTCTTGTTGAGTATTTTTTCCAGAAAATCTCTCAGTATCTGTTCTTCACAAAAAGACAACACTATCATTAATGATGAACCATCCACGAAATGGCTCACCCTGGAATAGGCAACTATTCTGTCTCTCTCTAGTACGTATTCGTAGAATTTCTCTCTAAAAATGATTTCTCTAAAAATACTAACCATCTTATTCAAAAAAGACGGTTCTTTTATCTTCCCTTCTATTTCCAGTGTCAATTCGTTCATCACTTTCTTTTCTATTTCTCCTATTTCTGTATAGTCTGTTCCTCTCAATTTTCTAAACATTTCAACCTTTTTATCCTCGTATTTCAAGGATTTTTTCAACATATACCCAAAATACTCATTGTAAATAGTGAACCCCCTCTTTGTTGACAGACCTATAGAAGGTAGATTATCAGTTTTTACAGCAAAAGCAATGTATTTTGCACCTCTTTCTTTCATTATCTCCTCAGCATAATAAGCTAGCTCGTAGGCAATCCCTTTCCTTCTGTAGTCTTTGTCAATTGCCATGGTTGTGTAGGTAAAAACGCCCTTGGTGTGGACTGCAATCCTTGTAGCTCCTACTATTTTCCCATCTTCCTCGCACACGAAGAAATCAAGGGATTTCTCGTAGTCTTTGAAAAGGGAGGATAATATCTTCTCAAATATGTACCCCATTTTCATGTATTTGACTCTCCTCGAGACATCAATATTCTTTTCTTCATACAGATCTCCAAATGAATCTCTCAAGAGATTATTCACCTTCTCCAAATCCTTGTATCTCATTTCTCGCATCATGATCTCACCTTTGTCTTGACTATTCTTAACTTTCCTTTTGTTCGCGGCACCTTATCCACGTGCTCCACCTCGACTTTGACGCCCTTTGTAAGCACTTGTTGCAGCCGTTCCATCATCTTTCTCTCTTCTTCTGGTGTGCACTTCTCATTTTTCTTCATGAAAATTTTCAAGTAGTCTCTTTTCTCCTGTATGATTTGGAATTCTTCAATCCCCTCGGTGACCTCCACGGAGGTCACCACTTTCCGCGGGCTCACCAGTTCCCCCGTTGGCATGACGAGGAAATCATCGACTCTCCCCTCCACCAGCCTCATTAAAGGAAAGGTCCTTCCACACACGCACGTCTCGTCCAATGGTACACCAATGTCTCCCAGTTCGTACCGGATGAAGGGCATGGCTTTGTTCACCAGACTCGTCACTATGATATTCCCCCTCTCCCCGTAGGAGACCTCTTCATTGTCATTGTCGAGGAAATCCACCAGAACGTTATCTGCGTCAAGGTGGAACCCATGCAGAGGGCACTCATGCGCTATGGAGTCCACCTCATACGTGGAGTATTCATCAAAGACATCGCATTTGAAGGTCTCCTTTGTCTGGTTCCTCACCTGTTCAGTCAGAATTTCAGAGTTGAGCATGATAAACTTCAGGGATGGCTCCTTTAAATCCCCTTCTTCTAAAACATTCATGATAGCCTTCACCGTAGAGGGGTAAGCTGCCAAAGCCTTTGGGTTAATTTCATTCATAATTTTGACGAGTTCTTCTTCAGGCGTGGCTATTGGTACGTAATACCTCCTCACTAACCCAAGCTTTTCGAAAAAACTTTTTCTATCACTTTCATGTCGTATTATCATTATTTTTTCCCAGGGTCTGTATCCCCAGTCCCAGAACATTCTGAACCCCACTGCATTAAAATGGAAGTAAGCTTCTTTATCCTGGAGAATGGGGATTATTTTTCCGGTGGACCCTGTTGTCTTTCGAAAAACACAATTTTTTTCATTATATCCTACAGCATAGAGAGATTCTGGGCTGCTCCTTACCTCATCCTTGGTGCTTATGGGTATCTTCTTCATATCGTCTAATGTCTTGAGGTCAGAAGGATGTATACCTGCTTTCTTGAATTTTTCTTTGTAGAATCTGGTGTTGTGGTAGGCGAACTGAACGATGGTTTTTACCATTTTTTCCTGGATTTTTTTCAGTTCTTCCATATTTTTCCACGGATTTCGCATTATCTTTACATATTTGTAGGCAGGTTTTAACATTGGTGTCTCCTCTGATGGTGGTAGAGTAAGGAGCGTGCATATAAAGATTTCTCATGGTCGATTAACAACTTTGATAACCGATAGTTGATTAAAGAGCACCAACCCAGGTGGGGTTTCTACGAACTCTTGATACCTTTTTCTTGCACTTTACGTTTTTGTATTCATGGTCATGAGGCTTTACTCATGATGACCAGACTAACCTGCAACCCTTTTATACTGATATTCCTATCCCCTCCTATGAATGATGAATTTGATGCTTTAGTCAGCGAAGCCTTCAACTCTCTCATGGATTTCAGGCCTGACCTCGCTACTTTCTACGGGCTCCACCAGTATGACAAAAAGATGCCTTCAGGGACCAGAGAAGCACAGTTAACCTTTATAAGAAGTCTTTCTGACTATCTTGAAAAATTCCAGACTCTGGACGAGAATTTAACAAAAGAAAACCAAATTGAACGAGATTTGATGATTTCCATACTAAAATACCACTCCTTTGAGGAGAACGTTATCCGTCGGTGGGAGAAAGATCCAGACCTCGTGGAGGTTGTAGGGTTTGCCATCATGCCCTTATTCTCCCGGGAGTTTGCCCCCTTTGAAGAGCGCATGGAGTCTATCACTGCCAGAGTCAGGTTATGCCCCAAATTCATAGATGAGTTCAGGACCCGGATTACAGCTCCTGTCAAGTTATGGAAAGACATGGCAAAGGAAGCTTGTACTGCCCTGCCCTTTTTCTTCCAGATCATATCCTACGCTGCACAACAGAAAGGAGTTGACACGACCGAACTGAATGAGGCTGCTGCCAAGACAGCAGACGCTGTTTCTCACTACGCAGAATGGCTGGACACTTTAACCTGTGAGGGTGAACCCATTCTGGGGAGAGAACGATTTGAAAAACTCCTGGAGATAAGAGAATTAGGGTTAACAGCAGATGAGATCTTAGCCATAGGGGAACACTACCTGAAAACTGAAAAAGCCAGATTGAAAGAGCTCGCCTCCCGTATAGACCCTTCAGTCTCTGCAGAAGAGGTGCGCACAAGAATCCGCAAAGAGCACCCATCCACCTTTGCAGAAACGTTAAAGGAGTACGAGAAGGCTATGGCCACTGTACGAGACCTCGTCCGCACAAAAGGGTTTGCCACCATCCCCGAGGGAGAACATCTTTTAGTAATGGAAACCCCCACCTTTTTACGGCACATCGTTCCTTTAGCAGCCTATTTTGGACCTGCCAGGTTCGAGAAAGAAAAGCTGGGCATTTACTTTGTCACTCCTGTGGAAGGTGACTCTCTGGCAGAACACAACTACTCTGCCATTGTGAACACCTCTGTTCATGAGGCTTACCCTGGACACCACCTGCAGATGGTCTGGGCCAACAAGAACCCTTCTTTAGTGAGGGCTCTCAGCCAGGCCCCCGAGTTTGTGGAGGGGTGGGCTCACTACTGTGAGGAAAGAATACGGGATTACGGGTTAGCAGAGAGTAACCTGCGGGCTGTCCAGGCCATTGACGTGATCTTCAGGGCAGTGAGGATCATTATTGACGTGAAATTGCACTGCGGGCAGATGACCTTCGACGAAGCTGTCTCTTTCTTGAAAACAGAAACAGGAATGGGAGATAGCACTGCCTTAACAGAGGTAAAACGGTACACAAAGACTCCTGCCTATCCCCTGAGCTACCTGTTGGGGAAACACCTTCTCCTGCAGTTACAAAAAGATGTTAAAGAGCACATGAAGGACAAATACCAGGAAAAAGCATTCCATGATACTTTACTCCAGGGTGGAGCACTACCTTTTACTCATTTGAGAAAAGAGTTAACGTTAAAGGGTATGCTCTAATTACTTTTCTTTTTTCTAACCATTTTTTTGTGTATTCCCTCATATATTTTCAACTTTTACCCACATTCTCTCTATTTTCTAGAAATATGAACTCCATGGAAAACTGGTTTGAGAGGCCCAAGCACTTGAAGTCTCCTTTCAGTCTTACAGCGACTCGACTCCTTTTAGTGTTCGATCTTTCTCCTCTTTGTGTTCCTTATACACCGGGCAATTGGGACACTTCTTCATGAACCCCTTCCAGTACTCTTTTTTTTCGGGTGGCAGATTGGTGATGATTCCAAGCCAATCAATTTCCCAGCATCCCTTTCGATCTCGAAACGCCGGACAGGGCGCTTCTGAAGGATGCATCCACTTGCACACGCAGCTCTCATTCAATTCCCAGCACATTTTCATTGTGCCTCCTTTATGTCTTTCTCATATAAACTTTTCTGAGAAAGAGAGAGCTACTATCCTCTGTTTCTGGTTCCACTTTTTGTGACCATGAGAATATAGTTTATTTCTACAATCTGATTTTTTTTGATATTTAAGGAGATGAAAATACTGAAAGTGGAACACGTGAACTCTCACACAGGTTGCATAAAAATAGAGAGGAAGTTGTGGGCGGTTGCGACTGTGGTATGGTGTGCTTTGGTACGTCTATTCTGGACAGAGGAGTGTGAAGAGACAACAGATTTAAAAGATTCAGATGGGAGGAAAGGTCATGAAAGTCATAGGTGTTGTTGGCAGTCCTAAGAAAAGTGGGAATACAGCCTTCATGGTGAATGAGGTGCTTTCTGCCATTGAAGGCCCCGAAGTGGAAACAGAGGTATTGTACCTGTCAGATTACCGGATTGAGGAGTGTGATGGATGCGATCTATGTATCAGAGAAAGGAGATGTCCCAAAGAGGACGATATGCCCCGCATTGAGGCGCAGCTTTTGGGAGCTGACTGCATACTGCTGGGTGCACCATCCTATTTCGGCCAGGTGCCCTCGTTGATGAAGCGATTCATTGATCGTTCTCGGTTGATGAAAATGCAGAATCACAAGCTCAAGGATAAGTGGTGTGCTGTGATCACCCATGCTGGGCTGAGAAATGGAGGACAGGAACTGGTGGGGTTACAACTGATGAATTTTGCACTGGGGCACGGGATGGTGGTTTTCGGTGCATGTGATGACCCCGTATCTGAAGCATTCCTGGTGGCTGGCAGCCTGCAGAAGGAGGATGGATGGCGGTTTGTAAAGAAAGACCCTCTTGCCATGAAGGCCTGTGAAAGTCTGGGAAAGAGAATAAGAGAGCTGTTACAACAGTAAGAGAACGCTCTGGTCTTTCATTCTATTCCCTGCACCTCACAGAGGCAGGGCATCTGGAGACTGTTCATCAGACTGAAGCGTTTTCAGGTCAATAAAAAAAAGAAAAAGGAGGAGAATTGGTGAAGGACTTGGTCCTGCGCACTGAAGTGTTAGCTTTTAATTTGCGAAGCTGCACATTAAAAGGTTGGGTTTGCACAAATTAGTGAAGACCTGAGTCTTGTAAAAAGAAGAATCTCTTCAGAGTTGAGGGGAGAAAAGATTGAAAAAATAAGGTGTAAAATTCTGGGTATCACAGTATATTGACCTTTCAGGACCTATGCACCACTACCTGGAGGAGCATCCATTGTCGACATTTTTATAAACTTCCTTGAGAAAATAGAGAGCACGCCCCACACGTTGAGGCACATTCACTCCACTTCGGGTGGAGATCACACGACCCGGACTTGCCGTAACTGTGATGTGGAGTCGTGCCTGAACCAGTGAACCAGTGGACTGCAGCCACAAAAACGATGAAGAAGGAGTCAGTCAGAAATTCTCAAAAGGTGAAAAAATGGATGTGAAGGAGGTAATAAAAGAGAAAAGAATTTGTCTATAGAAATAAGTGTGAGGAGGTGTAACAATGAATGTGGATGTAAAGAATATGGTCCATGTGAAAGGGGAAGATAAAGGCGGTGTGGTACTCTTTGCTCTGAGCACCTGCGGATGGTGCAGGAAGACCAAAAACCTCTTGGGAGACCTAGGGGTGGAGTACTATTATGTGGACGTGGACCTTTTAAAAGGAGAAAAAAAGGAGAAGGTCATGGAAGAGGTCGAGCACTGGAACCCAAGATGCTCATTTCCCACCTTGGTGGTCAAGGATGAGACATGTATCGTGGGTTATGATGAGGGGAAGATCAAGGAGGCACTGAGTAAATGATAGAAGTGAGTGATATTGAGGCCGTAAACGTCAGTGAAATGCTGAGCAGGGAGGCAGAGCAGTCAGGGTATCATCTGAACCCAGACAAGGAATTTACTAAAGAGCTGGCGCGGGGGCTGTTGATAAATGAAAAAAGGTATGGATACAGGGCGTGCCCCTGCCGATTGGCTTCAGGGAAGAAGGATGAGGACCTGGACATAGTATGTCCGTGTGATTACAGAGACCCGGATTTAACAGAGTATGGCATGTGTTACTGCGCGCTGTACGTGTCTGAACAGGTGTTAGAGGGTAAACAACAGGTGAAATCCATCCCAGAGAGGCGGCCTCCTCCGGAAAAGAGGGTTCAATCAAAGGAAATGCCTGGTGTGGGTTTTCTTCCTTTGCCAGTATGGAGATGCAAGGTGTGCGGCTACTTGTGTGCAAGGGAGGGGCCGCCAGAGACGTGCCCCATATGCAGAGCGAAGAAGGAACGGTTTGAACGGTTCATGTAAATATAAACGAGAGGTTCAGGTAATCTGTCTGATCTCAGTCGTTTCCAGCGAGAGCTGCCTTGACAACTGGAGTGAAAAAGCGAAGAGAGCTACACTTCTTCAGACAGATTGACTTCTTCATGAAATGAAAAATCCCTGAGCAGTTTGATTTACAAAAATATCATGAACTCCCAATCATCACCACCCTGCCCCACCGTTAGTAAACGTTCCTCCCTTCATTCACAACCTATATAAGCCCAGACTATAACTCAGTTATAATGTACCCACCCTGCCTCATCTTCACCGAAATCCTCCTCACCGACCTGCGAACCCGCGTAGCCCACTCCCTCCATCACGCTGAATTCACTCAAAGCCAGATCGCCCACCACCTCAATGTCTCCCAGGCAATGGTCTCCAAATACCTTTCTAAACCCCTCGAACCTTCAGAAGACCTGGACGAGGTCTCTGCGGAATTAGCCCGGATGATGATCCAGGGAAAAGATGAAAAAGACATCCTCCTCTATTTATGTCAGACCTGTTTCAAATGGCGGGAAACAGGCATCACCTGCACCCTGCACCACCTCTCCCAATGCACTGTCTGCACGCAGCTCCGCAGCCCTGAGATTCTTGATGAAAAACAAGAGGTCATACAAAAAATAAAAGAAGCCCTCACAACCCTGGATAACCCCTCCATTATAAAGCTCATGCCAGAAGTACGAATGAACATTGCCATGTCTTTGAAAAAGGTCTCCAATCCCATGGAGGTAGCTGCCTTTCCTGGCCGATTAATACCTCTACACGGGAAGGTTACTGCAGTCTCGGATCCTGAATTTGGAGCTTCCCACCATCTGGCATCCATCCTCATTAAAACAGGCAAGCGAGCAGTCATCAACATAAAATACACTGAAGAAATCCGTTCTCTATTTGAAAAAATAGGATACACCACAACAACTTCACAAGATATTCCAGCAAATGTTCTAATCGATGAAGGAGGCTTCGGAATAGAACCTTGCGCCTATGTCTTTGGAAAAGATGCAGTAGATGCAGCCTTTAAGGTTCTAAGAATTGCTGAACTTCTTTAATAACGTCGATCAGTCTATGACAGAGTAATCCCGTCTCCAGAGTAGGCATTTCCTCGTACGGCCTGTGCTCAAACACCTTTCTCAATGATAAAGGTATTTCAATCTGGGCTCCCTTTTCCTGAGCCAGGTTCACCACATTCTTCGGGTTCCGGGCAGATAAATTCCTGTAAATACCAGTGTCTTCCATAGCGTCTATCACATCAAAATCCTCTCTCAACGATTCTACAACCTTCTTCCTCAGAAAATTGTTCAGCCCACCCACGCAAATAACATCTCGCTTTATCACATGACCGTGTATCGTAATGACGGTGGAGACATGTTCCAGGAATCCAGAGAGTTTCTCTGATTCTTTTGGGTTAATCTTGTTAGAAGAAAGGTGAAACTTCCAGTCTCGTTTCTCGGTCCGTGGAGAGATCACATAGAGGGAGGAATTGCTGTGGGCAGCAACGTATTGAGCTATCTGTTCTGTGCCTCGCTCTATGTTTCCTCCGTGGATTGCCATAACGCCTACTTTTCCCTGAAGGGCACTGTATTCTACAACGTCTTGGTGCCTTATCAGCTCGGCTAAGTTCATCGCACCCCATTGACTTATTGGTTTTTAAAGGTTTACGTCTTCAAAATGTACATCTCCTCTAAAAATATATTTACTTTTGTTCTCATTTCAAATTCGTTTGTAGTAATTGAGGAAATTTTTTGTATTTCTGGTGGAGATACGCAGATATGAGAGAGGTTCTCAAAAGAGTGATTGAAATTCCAGACAAGTCAACCCTTAGAGTCCAGAGGCAATGAAGCGATTTCTTATCTCTGCTGCACACTGTGCGTGGAACATGATCTTGTAGAGTTCTCTGTAAAAAGGATTCTCAAGCCGTTCTTTTAGGGAGGAAAAAACCTCCTCGTACTGTTCTGGGATGTATGAATTTTCAAGAACGTTTTTCATGAGGTCTTTAGTTTTGTCCTGCCATTTTCCCGCGCTGAAATGTGCGTCTTTGACCGCATCCTGCATGCACGAGAGATGGTGCACCAGTGAGAGAAGGACTAACCCATTGATGGTGCGGGATAGTACAGTCATAGCTTTCACTTTCAGAGGGGTTAGATCCAGTAACAGGGGAGGTTCATCATCTGAGAGGCGTGAAAGTGCAGCAGCTGCATTCTGCTCACACGTTACTATGAGAGTTTCCATCTCTTTATCCAGAGGTGGAGGACCAATCTTTCCCAGTATTTCGCACTCTGCACAGGTACATAACCTTGAAACACATTCTAATCCTGTAGCAAGACAGGGACAGATCGCAGCTCCCGAATTTATCCTGAGAATAAGCTCACAGGTTTGAAGGACGTCTTTCTCATTCTGTGCATGTCGTATGATAACCTTTCCTGTCTGGGAGACGAGGATCTCTTTCTCATCATGTTCGAGAGTGCATTCAGTCAGTTTTCTCTCCTATTCACGTATCTGTGGGAGCCCCACCTTTCTGATGTACTCCACAGCAGCACCGAGCCCTACAGCACCTGCTATGGGAGGCGTTCCTGCTTCGTATCGTTCTTGGAGGATCTGTCACCTCATACCCTGTTACAGAGACCTCTTTCACCATCCCCCCACCAAGAAAGACGGGTTCCACCACTTCTTCTACACCCTTCTTCATGTACAAGACACCAATTCCCGTGGGCCCCATGCACTTGTGACCTGAAAAAGCAAGGAAATCACAGTCTAACTCTCTCACATCCACCGGGATATGGCCCACCGCCTGGGCGGCATCCACACAGAATAAAGCTCCCGTTTTCCAGGCTCGACGACCAATTTCTTCTACTGGCAGAATAGTCCCCAGAACATTGGAAATATAACTGCAGGTCACGAGCCTGGCACCTTCAATTTTCTCAAAGTGCTCCAATACACCCTCTCTCGTGGCCTCCAAAACCTCACATACGACGCCCGCTCTCTTTAATCTGAGAAAGGGCAGAAAATTTGAGTGATGCTCCAGTTCTGTAGTCACTACTTTCTCTCCCCTTCCAATCTGGAGTCCCATAGCCACGTAATTTAAAGCTTCTGTCGTATTCTTCACAAAAATGATCTCTTCGGGGCGTGCGTGAATGAATGCAGCCACCTTCTCACGTGCCTCCTGGTACGCCTGTGTCGCCTTCTCCGACAGCGTGTGGACACCTCGATGCACACGCTCCCCCCGGCATTCCAGATAGTACTTCGTGAGCGCCTCCACCACAGGTACAGGCGTTAATGACGTGGCAGCATTATCAAAGTAAATGACCTTTTCTGTCAGAGGAATGTCTTCTCTCACCTCTAAAGGTATCATTTCATCAGCTCAAACATCCTCTCTATGCTTTTTCTGGCCTTTTCCGCTGTAAAATGGTCAACCTTTTTTATATTCTCCTCGTTCTTCTCCCTTAACACCTTCTCCAGTTTTTCCAAGGTAGTCATTTTCATGTTCGGGCATACCATGTACTTTGAAACAGGATACACCTTTTTTGAAGTTTCCTTTCCTATTTTGTGGAGCATTCCATTCTCAGTCCCTATGATAAATTCTTGTGCAGAGAAACTCTTCACGTAATTCAAGATACCCTCTGTTCCCCCCACGTAATCTGCCAGATCAATGACTTCAGGCCTGCATTCAGGGTGAACTGCCACCTTTGCTGCAGGGTGCTCCACTTTCGCCAGAAGAATATCTTCAGCTGATAACTGGTGATGTGTGGGACAGTTTCCCCATTCAGGGATGATAATGATCTCTTTTTCAGTAAATCTCTTGACATAACTACCTAAGTTTCTGTCAGGGACAAAAATGATCCTTTCTTCCTCCATACTATCGACAATCTTGACTGCATTGGCTGAGGTACATATGACGTCTGAGACTGCCTTCACTGCAGCTGTCGTATTAACGTAGGAGACCACAGCAGCATCAGAATACTTTTTTCTCGCTTTGATGACCTCTTCTCTCGTCGCCTGATGAGCCATGGGGCACTGAGCCAAGGGTTCTGGCATGAAGACCCGTTTATCTGGGTTCAAAATAGCGGCTGTCTCTGCCATAAAATCGACACCACAGAAAATAATGTCATCTGCAATTGTTTCCCTCGCAATCTCACACAATTTCAAAGAATCTCCTGTGCAATCTGCTCTATCCTGCACTTCGGGCCGCTGATAATTGTGAGCAAGGATCACTGTTTTCATGGGTATAACACCGTTATACTTATATATAAGTGTTTCCAACATAGAGTATGAAGCCTCCCTGCGAGCTTGCTGTGAAAGAATTTCTCCCTTCATTAAGGGCTGCCATCGTGAAAGAGCTTTCAGGATCGTACCACATGAAGCAGACTGACATTGCCCACGCACTCGGAATAACTCAGGCGTCAGTGAGCCAGTACCTGAACGTGGAAAGGGCGAAAGAGACCAGGTTCACCTCGACAGAGGCGTTCAATGAAGCTGTCCAAAAGATTGCAGAGCAGATTGTACATGACAAGACTTCCACGGCAGCTGTGCTCTATTCTATGTGTGCACTGTGTGAGGAGATGCGGAGATCTGAAGAGTTCTGCCAGATACACCAGGACATTCTCAACGTGAAGAAGTGCGATATCTGCAAGACGTAAGCAATCAATTAACTACTCAATTAATTAGTTAATGGAAGATCTCATGGATTTTCTTGGCTTTTACCTTCCCGACGCCTTCCACTCTCTGCAGCTGTTTTTCTGATGCATTGACCACAGCAGCTATGGTGCCGAAGTGATCTAACAAGTTCTTTGCCAGGACATCACCGACAGAGGGTAAAGATGCGAGTACGTACCGTTTTTTGTCCATTTCAGGCAGGTCAGGTGCGCAGTGCTTCCTGAACCAGCGAGGTGATGGAGAGAGGTCATTTCTTCCCGAACTCTCCCTCTGGATGAGGATTTTCATACATGCGGTAAAGGCTTCATCGTCTTCGAGGAAAATGATGGGAATGTCGTAGACGAAGAGGATTTCCATGTAAGCACCCACGAGGGGAGCCCAGAAGGCGTGGGTGGATTCAAGATAGGAGAAGGTGCCGTGGATGAGGAGTACCTTCCTTTTCAAGGTGTAACCCAAAAGAGTTGAGGACTTCATGAATCGAAGTAACTGGTCCCACAACCTGTTGGAACGTATGGATGAGAGGAAGTCGGGGGCTGATTTTCGTTCTATGAGTGTACCGGCAGTATCTGAGATGAGGAAAAAATCGCCGAGTGACAGCTGGGTTACTTCACAGGGTATGGGGGGATTCAGGGTTTCGCAGATATCTTGGAGAAGAGGGAGAACTTTCCCTTCTCTGTGGTCTACGAGCAGGTTCATCAGTTGGGTGTGGTGAGTGTGTATAAAGAGTTTTCCACAGTAGATGGTGGTGGTGAATTGCTCGAAGTGACCAAAGGTTATATATGAAACAGTCACCTCGTGCAGTGAGGAAGTGATAAAATGAAAGAACGTAGATCTGAAACATTCAAAAATATTGGATTTAAAGCATTGCTTCGATTCATCATCTTTATGTTGATCATGCCATTGATTTTATTCAGTGCAGCAGGTACACTCAGGTGGGTCATGGGATGGGTTTTTGTGATAACGTCTTTCGTCTTCACACTGGTGAGCAGGATACTCGTACTACGCCAAAGCCCTGGCCTGCTCAGAGAACGTGCCAGGTCTGTTGATGCAGGGGATATTAAAAGCTGGGACAAAGTACTCTTCTTAGGTGTCCTGGTTGGACCCATTCTTGTTCTTGGTGTGGCAGGACTCGATGAACGATTTTCCTGGTCACCACAGATTCAGCTGCCATTTCAGTTGACAGGAGTGGCTGTACTGTTACTGGGATATGTCATAAGTACTTGGGCCTTTACTGTGAACAGGTTCTTCTCAGCTGTGGTGAGAATTCAAAAAGACAGAAACCACGTTGTGGTAACAACTGGGCCTTACAAGTTCTTAAGGCATCCAGGTTATGCAGGTGGGATTCTGACATCAATAGCAACACCAATCATGCTCGGTTCTTTGTGGGCGCTCCTGCCAGTGGGATTTGTGGTGTGCATGTACGTTGTCCGCACATTCCTGGAGGATAGGACACTGCAGGAGGAACTTGATGGTTATAAAGAATATGTTCAAAAGGTTCGGTTCAGGCTATTACCAGGGCTTTGGTAGAATGACAGAGGGCTCGTCCGGAGAATGACTGGATATTGAGAAAGAATCTGCCTAATATGTGACATGAAAACGAAGAACTTGTATCATCTTTATCTCCGTGGCTGAAAGTACATTGCCATTTAATCTTTCTTCCTCGTGGATATGGCACCACCATAGAATCGCCTCCGTTTAAGTTATTTTAATGTAGATTTCTGGGTTTAAGTAGAATAATCTTTATGAAAAAATGTTAATTCTACTTTACATCAATTTCCTCAACTTAAAACTAATATATCCCTCTGTTCCTATAATTACATGGTCTATAACTTCGATTCCCATCACTTTCCCGCATAAACAAAGCTCTCTCGTTAATAAAATATCCTGCTCAGATGGTGTGGGATCGCCAGAAGGATGATTGTGGACTAAGATGATGAAACAAGCACCACTGATGATGGCGGGACGGAAAACATCTCTTGGGTACACGGTAGTCTGGTCTAAGGAACCTTTAGATATAACAGGAAGACCAATAACTTTATTTTTAGAGTTTAATAAAACTACTCTAAACTCTTCTTGTTTGAGATGCATCATTGGGAATAATAACTTAACCACATCATCTGTTGAGGTTATTTGTGGGTATCTTTCTTGAAATGAAAAGATTCTTTTTCCCAATTCATAGATTATTTTTATTTGATATGCTTCTTTTAAGTCTATGAATTGTAAAAGTTCTTCAACCCCGAAGGGGAATCCCCTCTTTTTAAAGAGGGGTCTTGGAAAAATCGAGACAGTGTGACGGAGTCAATATTAGGTTGGGCGGCGGTTTCAAACCGCCGGTTTTAACCGGCGGTCCGCCGCCCGTAAAATTTGACGCGGTTGATTTGATGCAGAGAATAACTCGTTTATATTATTAAACGATTTTAGTAAATTGTTTTTTAATTTGTGATTGTTGAAAGAAAACAATACTGATAACAACTCCTCATCTGTAAGATTCTCAATCCCATATCTGAGTAGATGTTGTTGTAGAGTATCTATCTCACCTATTGGAATAGACATTCAATCCCTATTCCCTTCTTTCTGCTGGGATTAACATTATTTTATCATTGAGAGGTAAAGCTGTTAGATAAACGGTAATGGAACCACGAGCATTCTTATATGCTACGCCCACATCTGTCCACTTATCCTTACCTTTGACCTCCTTCACGACACGAACCAGATAATCCGGTTTTCCTTCGCCTATACGATTACCTCTTTCGTTTGTTTTTTTAACTGTTCACGTTAGGGTTCTTCCCCACCCAAAAAAAGCGAGAGGAAAGAATCCTCTCGCTTCAAAAAGGGAGGTGAAAGAAAAGATTTCTTCACGATAATTATAATCAACCCGGACAACCTCCTCCACCTTTAGAATTCTCCTCCATTTTTTCTCTTTTCTTCGTTTCCTTCTCTGACATAACAGAATCAGGTTTTCTGGTCGTCTTCACGTCGTCTTCATCTATCTTTATGGGTTCTCCCATTAACTCACCTCTTTCTGGTATCCTTACTACGGACACCACAAAGATTATAAGGAGAAGGTCAGAAATAGATTCTGGTGAGGAGAAGTGCCCCCTTTATCGAGAGAAAAGAAGGATAAATACATTGAAGAAATACACTCAATATTGCTAAAAGAGGAAATATGAATTCCATTCAAGCAAATAGGAAGAAAAATAAAAGTGTATTCCAAAACAGCAAGCCGTATTTATAAGGAAGCCATCCAAGAGAAAATACTATTCCATCCTATAATAAGACCAAAAATCTGCACCGACTACACTGAATATGTGTATATAATTAATACAACGGATACTCAAACCCTCTTTGAAAGATTGAAGAAGGATTCTCGTGTCGAATACACAACATGGTGTCAAGGAGCGTTTGACCTCCTCATAATCACTAATGAACGCATTGATATAACGACGGAGAAAGAATTTAAAAGTCTTATATTAAGTGGTGAACGAGGTGATTATTTCTACTCGGATGTAAAGAGAGGAGACTCTCGTTCTGCATTAAAAGAAATAGAAGAATTTCTTAAGGAGAAATCGTTTAATTCTTCAGAACTAACCACTGAAAAGTTGGAAAGAGGTAATGAATGGTCAAAAAGAGAAGAAGAATTGTACAGATACTTGAAAAATAACGGGAGAAGAACCTTCATTAAGATACAAGATCAACTCGATATATCGAGAACTCTTCTATTAAAGTGTTATTCAAGGTTAAGAAAACACTCACTTGTTGTAGTTCCTTATTTTCCAAAAGGGTTCGGCGAGTACACTAAGTTCTACATCCTCTTCCAAACCGAGTATGAACAACAAGCTGTCGATCTGTTCGGTAAAATCCCATGCCAATCAACATTCTTTAAAGTGAGAGATAACTTGGTCATGTATGTCGGTGTAGAAAAAGACTTGACCTATGAATTCTTTATCTTGTTGGCAGAAGCCGTCTCCAGTGGATTCGTAAAGGATGTCATTCACTCTGTTCCAATCTACTACTATTCTAGGGATTAACCAGGTACGGGTCCTCCGTCGCCACCTTCACCATCTGGTTTTGGTACATCCAAAGGTTCAAACGGCCAACCTTCTAGATTGTTCATCTCTTCACCTCGTCACTGTCTAATCGGATAGTCTTAAATAGCTTTGCAGAAAGTTATGCCCATGGCTTATTAAAAACTGTGGAAGAACTTTATATCGTTTGAAGGTACAAAAAAATGGACTAGAAAATTTAAAATATTGTACTTGCGGAGGTACTGATCATACTTTCTTAACCCCCCATAACCTCACTCTTCACTCGGCCGCCCCCCACAACCTTTTATAACGTTCTTGTCACTCTACCTCATGGACATTCTCCTGGTCAACAGCAACTTTGGAGGCGATTTCCAGGGGATACCCCTGGGAGTCCTGACTCTCGCTTCCATTCTGGAGGAAAAGGGGTTCTCCGTTGACTTTCGCGACTACCAGGTAGCATCCCTTCCCAGGAAACCAGACCCTGCCACATTTTCGTCCTTCTTAACCACATCTTCCCCTATAATTGGTATTTCTGTCATGGCACCCTCACTTCCCACCGTTTTATGTGCAGTAAAAGCGTATAAAGAGCACCACCCGGAAAAAACCATCATCCTGGGGGGCCCCAGTGCCACTGACACGCCTCGGGAGATCCTCGAAGCCTTCCCCGTGGATATCGTTGTCACAGGAGAAGGTGAGACTACTATATCAAATCTCATGGAAGCTCTCACAGAAGACAGGCCCTTAAAGGATGTGGAAGGCATACACTACAGAGAAAAGGGGAAAATCCACTCGAACAAGAGACCCCCTCGCATAAAGGATCTGGATGATATCCCCTTTCCCGCCTACCACTTCATTGACTTTTCACTGTACGACAAAAAGGCAATCCTCCTCACCGCCCGCGGCTGCCCGTATGCCTGTGCCTTTTGTTCTGCCCATTCCATCTGGGAGCGTACCCTCACCTACCGGAGTGTGAAGAATGTCATTGAAGAGCTCACCCTAGTTTCTGACAGGATTGAGCGATTCGTTTTTGCAGACGATATCTTCATGCTCAACCCCCGAAGAGTCATCCGCTTGTGCGAGGAACTGCGTTCGCGCAAGGTTGATCTACCCTGGTCCTGCAATGGACGGGTGAACCACATCTCTCGAGACCTCATTATGACCATGACCTCTGCAGGGCTGAGTGCCATCCTGTACGGGATCGAGTCAGGGTCAAACCGCGTCCTGGAGGAAATCTGCAAGGAGTTCACTATTGAAAAAGCACGGCAGGCTGTCTCCCTCACCACCGAGTACGTGGACGCTGAGACCTCGTACATCTGGGGGTTCCCCTTTGAAACCATGGACGATTTCTTTGAAACTATTTTCTGCGTCGTTTCTGATAGAGAAAACCCAAGAATTACTCCACAGCTCATTTTTCTGAATCCACTTTCTCAATCACCCTTGTTCACTCAGTACAAGGCCACTCTCTCTTTTTCACCTGCGTTGACCCCAGGCATATCCAGGCTTCCTGGCAATGAGCGCTTGACCGACTACCCAGAACTGATAGAAGCTATCTCTTCTTGTCCTCAGTTGTTCAGTTCATACTGGTACTACAACCACGACACCTTACCTGAGAAGTGTGCGTACATTCAGAACCTGTCAGAAAGAGGGTGAGAGATCCAGCCCATACCTCCCAACGTACAGTAACAACATTTCATGGGTCAGCGTTTGGGCGATCCAGTGCTGCGGTAAGGTTTTCCTGATTTCTTTCTCTGCTTCCTCGTCTAATTCTGAAGCCCTCTCCTGGGTGACACCCTCCCCCTTGTAGGTGTAGGCCAGCCCCATGATGCCTGGTTTCCGGTTTACCTCTGTGACGAACCCTGCGCATTTCTCTAACGCAGGGTAGTAGAGCTCGAACCGCATGTGATCTGTGGTCCCGAAGAGGTGCGGATTCTCGGTGATGAAGGTGCGGGTGTTTCTGATGTCCTCCTCCGTTTCGGTGGGAAACCCGGTCATGAAGTAGACGTGGTTCCAGATATCGCTCTCTGCGCTGGCCCTTAACACAGTCTGAATCGTTTTAGTGTCTGTCCCCTTGTTCATGGCTTTTAACACATCATCGTTGTACGATTCCAGTCCAAAGCTCAGGATGCGGAACCCTGCTTCCCGTAACGTCTTGTAGAACGACTTATCTGTCACCTCGAATCGCACATTGGCCTTCATGGTGATGGAGACACCCTGGGCTATCAGGGCTTCTGATAACTGGAGGGCAAAATCGCAGGGCAAAGAGAGGTCAACGAAGGAAAGGTAGTGAACGTTGTATTCTTTCTGCATTGTCTTGATGTCTTCTGCTACCCTCTCCACAGGCAGGTGGCGGAACCTATCCCCGTAGCTGAAGTGGAGGGGACAGAAGCGGCAGCTGTGCCAGGGACATCCACGTGAAGAGAGGTAAGGAAGTACTACCTCGGGGGAGAGATACCTGTAGAGGGGGAGGACGCTGTAATCGGGAAGAGGAAGGCTCTGAAGGTCTAGAACAGCAGGTTCTCTCACGTGATCACCAGAGAGCCAGAGAACGTTTGGCACTTCTTCACGTCTTCTGTGGCCTTCCTTGTACTCCAACAGGGTGGGAAGAGACTCTTCACCCTCAAAGACAGAGACACAATCACAGAAGGGGGATAAGAGGTTGATATCGTCAAAAACACTCAAGTGCGTGATGTAGGCACCACCAAACACCACAAAGGTATCTGGTGCCTCTTTCTTTATTGAGTATGCCATTTCCATGGCAGGTACGATCTGCTGAGGGACAGCAACAGAGAACCCCACGACATCACTTCCCCGTAGAACAGACTCCCTCACGTGGGTGTCAAAGGGTTCCGAGAACATGTCTACAGGTCCTTCTTTCACCCTTTCTGCCAGTGGCCCTATCTCCTGCAGACGTTTCTCCAGGTGGTATTCTCTCCAGGCAATTTTCCCCGGCAATCTGTCTGAAAGGGCTCTCCACACAGCTTCAATGGAAGTGATGGCTTCCATGTACCTGAAAATATCATAAGCTTCCTCAGACTGTAAGATCTCTCTCGCTCTCTCAGCTCTCTGACCCAGATCGCCCGGGGGTGAAAACTCCTCAGAGAGGAGCAACTCCCACATCTCCAGGTTGATGTCCCTGCAGGACGCGCGAATCCCTCTCGTCTTGAGGCAGGCGGCAAGTGCAGGAAGTGACAGATAAGGGGCATCTGCGGGAAAGTAGGGGGGCAAAAGCAGGCTAACCTTCATTCTCCCTCTCCTTCCCCAGGGCAACGTACATGATCGCTGTCAACACGAGCAGGAATACCCCGGAGATGAAAAACGTGGTCTCAGCTCCTACTCGACCTGCTGCCCATCCTCCCACGACGAGAGAAGTGATGGACCCGATGCCGTTCAGCATGTAGTTGACGCCAAACACTCTCCCGATCTTCTCCCGTGGTGTTCTCTGCTGGATAGTAGTCACAATTCCAATCAAGACAGCCATGTTCCCCATTCCTGCGGCAAAGAGGAGAAAGACTGCAATCCAGAAGGAGAGAGGTGCATGCATGATCACCATCTCTGCAGGGATACCCATGAAGGTCACGGCCAGGATCAGGTAACCGGTGACCATGGCAGTGAGCATGGAGAATTTCTTCCCGAACCTCCCAAGGAGTAGTGAACCTGAAAAAGAACCTATTGCCAGGGCACTCATGAGGGTCCCTAACCCTTCACTCCCCACGTTGAGGATTCCTTCAGAGATGACGACCAAAAGCATTCGAATCATGCCAATGGACACCATGCTCAAGGCCACCAGTATCAAGAGCACACGGAGGAGAACATCCTCTTTCAGCACCCCGAATCCTCCTGTTAATTCTTTCCACCGGGACAGAGTGGATTTCTCCCTTTTCTCTTCTCTGGGTTTTAGCAGCGTGACAATGGCAGCAGATGCCACAAACGTTGCTGCATCGATGTACACTGCCAGAGTCACCCCTCCAAAGGCAACGATGAACCCGCCCAGTGCAGGGCCCAAAAAAGAGGCTACCTGGAGGGAGGACTGCAAGAAGGAATTGGTGGGGGCCAGGTCCCCTTCTTCAACCAGACTGGGGATTAATCCATCTCTCCCATTGTAGTAGATTTGGTTGAGCATGTAGCTGGCGAATATGAGAACGAAGATGGCATCAAAACTCCCCGCTAAAGTGATGGCAGCCATGAGGGCAGCACGTGTGAGGTCGATGAGGATCATCATCTTCTTCTTTGGCAGCCTGTCCACCAGATACCCTGCAGGCACTCCAAAGAAGACACTGGGGAAGGTGAACATGATCATGAGAACCCCCACACTCAGGGGAGATTTCGTCTTCTCGAAGACGTAGTAAGAGAGGGCAATGTAACTGATGTTGTTCCCAATGGCAGATACCATTGAAGCACTCCACAGAGAGAGACAATTCCTGTTTTTCAAGAGGGGAAGAATTGAGTCTCTTTCTCTTTCATTTCCTTTTCCTTTTTCACCCATGGTTACCACCTATGAGACAATCAGGATCACACTTCTCCAGGGGCAATCCCGCCTTTTCTACGATTGCACGGCATCCTCCCAGGCACGAGGAGAAATAGGGACACTGCAATCCATCGAGACGGAGGGTTCTGATCTTTTTCAACTGTTCAGATTCCTTCCAGATAGTCTTCATAGACTGCGCCTTCAGTGATCCGCAGGGTACCTTCCAGCGGGGACAGGGGTGCACCTCCAGGTCACCTGCGATGTGGACAGTAGAGGTCCCCGCAGGGCACATGGTGGAGTGTCCTTCAGCGTACAGCACCTCGGTAATGGGGCATACCACGGGGTCCTGGATGATGACTGCGTGTCCAGTTTTCCGCAATTCGTGCACTTTAGAGGCCAGATGGCGATAGGCAGCTTTCTCTTCTTCTGAGAGGGGCGGATTGATGTATCTAAAATAGGGTGCAATGTACACTCTCTGTATGAGTGGGATCTTTGTCAGCTCATCGAGAATCGAAAGGTCTGCATCTACCTTTCTTAGTGAAATAGACACATTCACGGGTTTTTTAAACAAAGAAAAGGGAATTTGGTCAAGAACAGCAGTGCTCTCAATGAGCAGGGTCACTGCTTCCACTTCGGAGTTGTTGATCTGCTCTGCAGTCAGACTGTTCCACACACTGGTGGACGCCATGGCCCAGATCTGGTTTTCAGCTCCCCTTTTCACCAGCGCATTAAATTCTTCCCACTCGAAAGGATTCCCCGAAAAGGTAATGAAGAAGACTCCGCAGCGAGCCAGGTCGTCCATCACCTCGAAATAGTCTGCCCTGTTCTTTCCAATGTCCCACGACACTCTCACCGGATACTCGAACACGTCCTCACCCAGGTTCAACCCAGCACAAAGGGTCGGGCTGCGAGATGTCTTTGTACACCCCATAGGAGCGTGCCTTGCACCCCCCTCCACAGTTGGTGTTCCACACGCACTGGGTGCATTTCCCACCAACCATGGTTTCTTTAGACCTGTACTTTCTGAGAATGGGGGAGTCATTCCAGAGTTCCTTGAGGCTGGTCTCTGTGATGTTTCCTGCCACTTCCTCAATGTAGGCACAGGGGGTGATGGTCCCGTCAGGACCGATGGCACAGCCTGTGCGGCCTACCCCGCAGCTCGTGAACCCGCCCGCCACCTTCTCTGGTTCAGAAAAGGTCAAAGGGACCAGGAGCGGGTCCATTGAGATGAGCTCCATGGTCTTAATCTCTTTGCGCATGGCGATGAGAGTCTGGAGGGCATGACGCCACTCCTGGGGGGGAGGTGCCATGTCCCGGTAGGCAGGACCCGCCTTCCCGCAGGGCATGCACGCCCGTATGCTGTAGGTGCGCACCCCCAGGTCAGCAACAGTGTGCGCAATGTCTGGAATCTCTGTGATGTTCTGCCGGGAGACTGTGGTAGAAGCACCTGAGGGCAGTTTGGCAGTAACAAGACTCTTCAAGGCCTCCACAGCCTTCCGGTACGCACCCCCGACTCCTCTCAGTCTGTCGTGGGTTTTCTCTTTCCCGTCGATTGACACCTGGACTGCACCTACTCCACTCTTCCTCAGTTTATCGATCACTGTGTCTGTCACGAAGGTACCATTCGTGGGAAGCAGCACCTGGACACCCCCCTGTGACAGAATGTGCATGACCTCGAACACCTGGGGGTGCATGAGGGGCTCTCCTCCTGACAGGATGACAGAGAAGATCTCCAAGTCCACGATCTCTCGGGCAAGGTCACGCACCCGTTCGGGAGGGAGCCTTTGCTGGCGTTCAGTGTACACAGCTGAAGAACAGAACTCACACTTCAGGTTACACTTTTCACTCAGCAACCACTCCACCATGAGGGGTGCAGCAGCAATACTGCTCATGGGTTCACCTTTTCGAGAAGAGATTCAGAGAGGAAGTACTCAACTGCATCACTCACTGCCTTTTCTGCCTTCTCGTGCGGGACCTGGTACGTCTCCTCAACGAAAGATATGATGTCTTCTACCCTCCTCTCCCCGTTGACACTCCTCCAGATGAAGCTCATGGTACTGTTCAACCGATAGGAATCAGTAGAACCCTCCCGGTGCAGAAAGACAGTGTCCTCTGGCTCACCAGGCTTTTCGATAATCTTCACCATGCCTTTCTGAATCAGATCTTCTAATGTGTTGATTATCGCTGTCCTGGTGCGATCAGCGTCACCCTCGTACTTCTTCATCATCTCATCAATGATGTCCTGGGTAGCATGCTGCCCGTCGCACAAAAGGAAGATATCACCTGCTGTCTTATTCAACCGGTATATGTTCCTGTCCACCTGATTGATCAACAGAATGGCGTTCTCTTCCTTCCGAAATCTGATAGCAAGGTCCCGCTGTAAAGCAGGGGGGCGCTTCGTCTCAATACCTGGACTGTGCCTGAAAATGTCTTTCATTTCGAAATGCATAGCCTACCTCCATAAAAAGAAAAAAAGGAGACGTTCTAGTCGACGACTGACATTGGATTGCTCATACATGGCACACAAGCAACCTTCTCCACAACAGGGTCTTCGAATATCAACCTTCACACCTCCACTGCTTAATGCAGTAGTTGCTGTTGCTCAGACCTTCTATTTAAACGTTTCGGATATAGGATATGAGCAGTAGATGGAAATATGTAACATTATTACGGCCTCATCAGTCATTCTGCATGTACCTACACGTGCACTTAATGAGGGTGTCCATACTTGATTGCCCTTGATTCTTTTGCGTTATCGAGACATACTGACCTCTAGAATTAGTTATGGATATCAGAAATCTATCGGATTCCGAAAGTCAGTCCATGGCACAGCTCTCAAGAAAAGCTAAATCCATCCTAACTCTGTCGGATGCCACACTGCATAATTTTTTACTACCATATATACCATATTCATTATCAGAAACATAGTAAACAACGACATTGCACAATTCTTCTTGTGCCATCTCGACAGCAGCAGTCAAATCTTCATCTCCACTTATTAATGCGAATTCGTCTGCAACTCTTTTCCTAGCCATCTTAACCAAATCTAATGCCAGGCCAACATCGACACCTTTTTGTTCAGGCTTCTCATATTCCTTATTACAGTACGGGCATTTGCACGGGTTGAGTCTTACTCTGCCTACATTGGAAAACTCATGATTCTTGTATCCATTAATCGTATAAAAGAAGTTTTGAGTACGTCTGTAATTGTCTTTTTCTTTTTGCGTTGGCTTTTCGCTTTGATATGGATAAGCATTATAATATTTGGTTCTTAAATGCGTCTTATCGCCGACGATTTTCTCAGATAGCCTTTCTAAACTCAATTTTTTGTCTTTCTTATCTCTGAGGTAGTAATTCAAATTGTCAAAATATGCTCCATCCACTAGAATAACCACCTTTGATGTCATGATTTTCCTCCTCGATAAACCTACCACCGTTCTTTCGAACGGTGGGTAACAAACCACACTCGCTAAAACTAGATTAACTAGGTTAACGAGTGTTAACAACACATACTTCCATAGGGCACGTTAGCTTTATAAAGTTTTGGTCAGACTCAGGTAATTATCCTAAGCAGAGAATGCAGCATCAGCGATGAGTGTTTTTATTTTACATTTAGCCAACACCTGTATATCAGCATCTCTTGGGTTTCAAAGGCAAACCTTCGTAATGCGTTGAAACTCCTTTGACCTTCTCACTCATTATTTCTTGATCTTCTCCAGTACCTCTCCCATTCTTAGGATCGCCTCTTCCATTCTGTCACTGACTAAAGAAAGCCTGAAGTGGTCTGGATAGTCTCCGAAAAAGGTTCCAGGAATCACAGAAACTCCTTTCTTCAACAGTTCTTCGCAGAAGACATTTGTATTGACAGAAATTCTTGGAAATTCATAAAAAGTGCCCTGACACGGAATGAATTCCAACCCAATGTCACGGAGCGCCTTCTCTGCAACCCTCTTTCTTTCGATGTAGACTTTTCTGGCTTTTTGAGATATGTCCTCCTCCATGGTCAGTGCTTTGAGAGCAGCACACTGGGCGAACTCTACAGGACAGGTGACCGTGTGTACCTGGAAATCGTAGATAGCATTGATGATCTCAGGATTAGAGATCACGTACCCGACCCTGTAGCCTGTCATGGAGAACCCCTTGGAAAAGCTCCCTATGTAGATCAGGTTTTCGCAGTTCAGATCCTGGAACGAGACAAATTCATTGTACGTTAAGAAATAGTAGATCTCGTCTGCCAGAAGCATGACGTGGTAGTCGTTGCACAGTTCTACCAACTCCCGCATTTTTGCCCGCGGGAGTATGGCCCCCGTGGGATTATTGGGGTAGTTGGTGAGCACCAGATCAAAGCTCTTGTCGAGGATCTCAAAGGAAGGGACAAATGAGTCCTCAAAGGTGGTGTGAATGGCTTTGTAGGGCTTCTTGAGTGCGATTAAGTTCTCTTCGTAAGCAGGCCACCCCGGGTGGATGACCAGGGCTTTCTTACACAGTTCGAGAGCAGCATAAATGGGGAACTTGCCACCTATGGTGATCATGACCTGGTCAACAGGAACGTGATGCTTTTCTGCCAGAGCTTGCCGCAGTTCGATGATGCCGTAGGCGGACGTGTACCTGGTCTTGCCAGCTCTCAGTGCCTCTACTGTGGCTTCGATGATCCTGTTGTCCACGGGGAGGTCGGGCTGGCCGATATCCAGCCGGATTTCAGGATTGCATTTCCGGATTTCTTCAATATAATCATACATACTCATGATACCATCTCATAGTGGTGAATGGAAATGACTTAAAAACCTTTTGTATGAAAGTCAATTTTGGTGAGGATGGAGTATGTAAAGAGGTTGCATGTTGTTGACAATTTTTTTTACATGTTTGGGAGAGAAGGAGGGGTCTTTAAGAGAGAAATAGTTTCTAAAGGAATGAAATAAAAAAAGACAAATCATGCACACGTTCGGGTATCTATCGCTTGACCTAGCATTTTCAGAGACTAAGCGTCTCAGGCGGTTAGTACTGGTGGGCTGAACTGCTCGCCGAAGCTTGCAGCGTACACCCCCAGTCTATCAAACCCATATTTTATGGGAGCCTTCGTCCCCTGTCAGCGTTGCCGTCACCAGCCCCGCTCAGCGACAGGAGAATGGGTGTCTTGTTTTGGGAGTAGCTTCAGGCTTAGATGCTTTCAGCCCTTATCCACTATGGCGTAGCTACTCGGCAGTGCCTTGTCAGACAACCGATCCACCAGAGGCCACGGCCACCTGTTCCTTTCGTACTGGGGTTACCTTTCCCTCAGACACCCAGCACCCCCAACAGATAGCATCCAATCTGTCTCGCGACGATCTAAACCCAGCTCATGTTCTCCTTTGATGGGCGAACAACCCCACCCTTGGGTCCTGCTGCAGACCCAGGTTGGAGAAAACCGACAGCGAGGTAGCAAGCATCGGGGTCGATATGTACTCTTGCCCGATACCACCCTGTTATCCCCGGGGTAGTTTTTCTGTCACCACAAGCCCCCACTAAGGAGGACATTGTGTCTCGCTAGGCCAGGCTTTCACCTCTGGATCGCTTACTGGCAACAATCCAGTCAGGCTGGCTTTTGCCCTTGCACTCTACGATGGATTTCTGACCCATCTGAGCCAACCTTAGGGCGCCCTTGATATCTTTTCAGGGGCGTGCCGCCCCAGCCAAACTGCCCACCTACCGATGTTCCACCCGAAGGTGGTAAGTGATCCAAACACAGAAGGGTGGTATCTCAAGGTTGCCTCCACCCCATCTAGCGATAGGGCTTCGATGGCTCCCACCTATGCTGCACAACCACATTCGAATCACAACGACAGGCTGCAGTAAAACTCCACGGGGTCTTCGCCTCCCGTTGGGGGTCCCTGGCATGTGCACCAGGCAGTAGGTTCACTGGGTTCCAGTTGGGGACAGCGAGGCTCTCGTTCCGCCATTCATGCAAGCCGCCAATTAAGCGGCAAGGTATTACGCTACCTTAAGAGAGTTATAGTTACTCCCGCCGTTTACCGGCGCTTAGCCCCGTTGAAACGAGGTTTCACGTACCGGCACTGGGCAGACGTCACAAGCTGTACGAACCCTTTCGGGCTAGCAACTTGCTATGTTTTTATTAAACAGTCGGAGCCTCTTTGTAACTGCGACGCATCTCTCATCGAGGTGCGCACCCCATATGCCGAAGGTATGAGGCTAATTTGCCGAATTCCCTCAACTGGAGTATCCCAACACACCTGAGGCTTCTCACCTAGGGGCACCTGTGTCGGTTCTCAGTACGGACACAAAAGCATAAATCCTTTCCCTTTTCACTGACCCGCGGAATCGGCCGAACCCAACTTAAGTGTCAGGCTGTCACTGCTTTCATCCAGTTCTCTGCATGACGCATCTCCCTGGATTTATACAGCTAAATGGGATGACAGTCCCACTCGACCTATCCATAGATGTCGGGAAAAGACAAGAGCGTTGCCGCTATTGCTTTTGTGGCACAGGAATGTTAACCTGTTTCCCTTTCGATCGTGTGGATTTACCGACGACCTTAGGACCGGCTAACCCTCAGCTGACGAACATTGCTGAGGAATCCTAGCCCCTTCGGTGGCAGAGATTCTCACTCTGCTTTGCTGTTACTACCAGCAGGATCCTCAATCCCGACAGGTCCACTGTTGCTCTCGCAGCAGCTTCTGCCCCATCGAGACGCTTCCCTACCAAATCGCTTTCGCGTTCCAAAGTATCGGCGGCGGGCTTGAATCCCGTCCATTTTAGGCGCCCTCAACCTAGACGGGTGAGCTGTTACGCACTCTTTAAAGGGTAGCTGCTTCTGAGCTTACCTCCCCGCTGTTTATGGGTGAGGACATCCTTCGACTTAGCCAGCGCTTAGGGGCCTTAACTTTGGGTTGGGTTGTTTCCCTTTTGCGGTATGAGCTTACCCCACACCACTCACTCCGGAGGTCTACGACGTCGGTAGCTTTGGAGTTTGACAGGGTGTCGAGGGATTTCTCCCCCTAAACACCCAATCAGTGCTCTACTCTATCGACTGTCTCGCTCCGAGCTGAACTACGGCTCATTTCGGGAAGAACCAGCTATCTCCAGCCTCGATTGGCCTTTCACCCCTATTCCCAGGTCAGAGAAACGAATTGCATGTCAGAACTCCTTCAGGCCTCCATCTCTCTGATGAGAGACTTCGCCTTGCCCAGGAATAGATCGACTGGTTTCGGGTCTTAGAGCAGTGACTTCAGGCGCTTTCACACCTCGTCCCTCGTGTTGAACTGCGGACTTGTTGGTTTCCCTTTAACTTGAAGGTTTCAACCTCCTCGTTTCGCCACTGCCATAAACTCCCTGCCCCGTGTTTCTAGACGGACGACAGGACACTGGTCATCTCATCTCAATCGAGGTCTTGCAACCTCTCTTTTCGACGAGAGTCTACCCTTTCGCGCCCTGTCTAATCGTCACCATTTAGGTTCAGGCTCTTTGCACCCCCCTTTCGGGGTACTTTTCAGCTTTCTCTCACGATACTACTGCACTATCGGTTTCAGAACGTATTTAGAGTTGGGAGTTAGTGCCTCCCACCTTCATGCGAGATATCCGACCCGCACTACTCTGGAATGTATGCCTGCGCTGAAGACTTACAGTTACGGGACTATCACCCTCTCTGGTGTACCGTTCCAGGAGACTTCACCTTCATCTGCATTGCAGTTGCACACACCCGAACACCACATCTCCCTTGCGGGATTCAGTTTGCTCTCTGCTGTGTTCAGTCGCCCTTACTAACAGCATCGCAATTGCTTTCTTTTCCTTTCCCTAGTATGATGTTTCGCTTCAGGAAGTTCCTCCTCCTTACGGAGTAAATGGGATGTCCCATTCGGGAATCTCCGGTTCTCGGGCCACATGCGCCTCGCCGGAGCTTTTCGCAGCTTGCCACGCCCTTCGTCAGCGTTCTGAACCTAGCCATCCACTAAATGGTTGCGACGCCTAGTTCTTACTTATGCCAGGGTCAATTAGCGAACACCCAAACGTATGCATGACTTCATGATCACGCGTGTGATTCTGTCCTTCACATGAAGTAGTGCTACTCCATGTGGACACGGATGTACTGAATGTACAGTACATGGTGGACTCGGCGGGATTCGAACCCGCGGCCTCTGGCTTGCAAAGCCAGCGCTCATACCAACTGAGCTACGAGCCCGAATGTAGTACACTTTATGGTGTTTGAGCCCCAGGAACTGGAGGTGATCTAGCCGCAGGTTCCCCTACGGCTACCTTGTTACGACTTTACCCCCCTTGCAGAACTTGGATTCGAACTCGTCAGTGGCGAGCTCTCATCCAAGCCCTACTCAGGTGATATGACGGGCGGTGTGTGCAAGGAGCAGGGACGTATTCACCGCGCGATAATGACACGCGATTACTAGGGATTCCAGCTTCATGAGGGCGAGTTACAGCCCTCAATCCGAACTGAGATTACGTTTAGGGGATTACCTTCACCTTTCAGTGTTGGAACCCATTGTCGTAACCATTGTAGGCCGCGTGTAGCCCGGGAGATTTGGGGCATACTGACCTACCGTTGCCCTCTCCTTCCTCTGCTTTAGCAGCAGCGGTCCCCTCAGAGTCCCCATCATTCCATAGGAATTTGCTGGTAACTGAGGGTGAGGGTCTCGTTCGTTACCTCACTTAAGAGGACACCTCACGGTACGAACTGACGGCGGCCATGCACCTCCTCTCGGCTCGTCAGGCAAAGTCATTAGCTTGGCCGTCATACTGCCGTCGCCCCCGGTGAGTTGTCCGGCGTTGAATCCAATTAAACCGCAGCCTCCACCCCTTGTGGTGCTCCCCCGCCAATTCCTTTAAGTTTCAGCCTTGCGGCCGTACTTCCCAGGCGGCGGACTTAGTGGCTTCCCTTCGGCACAGAGATATCTCGTGGATATCCCTACACCTGGTCCGCATGATTTACGCCCAGGACTACCCGGGTATCTAATCCGGCTCGCTCCCCTGGGTTTCGTCCCTCACCGTCAGGCCCGTTCTAGTTGGACGCCTTCGCCACCGGTGGTCCCCCCAGGATTATAGGATTTTACCCCTACCCCGGGAGTACCTCCAACCTTTCCCGGCCTCAAGGTGGGCAGTATCTCCAGAAGCCTTACGCTTAAACGTAAGATTTACCTGGAGACTTACTCATCCGGCTACGGACGCTTTAGGCCCAATAAAAATGGCGACCACTTGAGCTGCTGGTATTACCGCGGCGGCTGGCACCAGTCTTACCCAGCCCTTATTCCTCTGGCTCCTTACACCAGAGAAAAGCCCTTGCAATACAAGGGCACTTGGGGTTCCCCCATCACTCTTGCGAGCATTGTGGAGTTTTCGCACCTGCTGCGCCCCGTAGGGCCTGGGGCCTTGTCTCAGTCCCCATCTCCGGGCTCCAGCTCTCACTGCCCGTACCGATTGTAGGCTTGGTGGGCCGTTACCCCACCAACAACCTAATCAGCCGCGGGCCCATTCTCAGGCGCCGGAACTTTCGATACAAGCTCATTCCAGAATCCCGTATCTATCGGGTATTAGCTCCAGTTTCCCGGAGTTATCCCCGACCTGAGAGTAGGTTACCCACGTGTTACTGAGCCGTGTGCCGCTGACACGAAGTCCGCGCGACTCGCATGGTTAAGTCGAACCCCAATAGCAGTCGCCTTCGGCAGGATCGACCGAGGTTTATAGCTTAATGTGGGGGCTCAAATTTCACCAAGTTGCTACCTTCATCAAATCCGGAAAGAACCAGATTCTCATCTCGTATGTCCCACGAGGAGAGCGACTTCTCATCTTCAGAGCGTGTACTCAAAGATACGTAAAGTATCTCACATCGAAGTCGACGCCATGGTAATGGGACTATCTTATCTATACCACTTGTAGACTTTTAAACGTTTCGGTATGCTAGTGACAGACTTCCCCTTTTAAAGGTTTCGGTTCACCTGCATGGAGTGCGTGGTTGTTTTATCCCAGGTGCAGTTGCAGTGAAGAGAGTCTTTCTTTTTCTTTTCTCACCAGTATTATGGTGTATTCTTTCGAGTTGCAGTACACGTGCCTTCTCACAGTTCCAGCTTGAGCAGCTCCTCTACTCTCTCGCATCGAGGGTTCTCTCCCCAGGTCAGAGCGCTTTCATAATCAGATTTGTCACCCCTTCTACTTCACGCGAATCTCAAGGCACCCTCTGAACATTTCAGCACCCAACCTTTTAAACATCCAACCCCATGACAACTCATGGAGAGAGATGACATTCTCCGCACCTTTCATGAAGCGGTGAGCACCTGGTTTTGCACTCAATTTCCCACACTCACAGAAGCCCAGAGGCTGGCCCTCCCCTCCATCAAAAAGGGGGAGAACGTCCTTTTGTTGTCTCCCACGGGCAGCGGAAAGACTTTGGCAGGATTTTTGGGGTCAATCGACTATCTTGTTAACCTGGCAGAGAAAGAGCAGCTGGAGAACACGGTCTACGTCGTTTACGTCTCACCATTGCGCGCTCTCTCCAATGATATAAAAAAGAATTTGGTGATCCCTCTGGAGGGAATACGTCAACACGCTCCCTTTGCAGACATACAGGTGTTAGTTCGGACAGGTGATACCTCTGCTTACAAGAAATCAAAGATGCTCAGAAAAACACCCCACATCCTCATTACCACACCGGAAACCCTTCAGATCGTCCTCAATGCCCCTAAATTCAGAGAAAAGCTCACCACGGTCAAATACGTTATCGTCGATGAGATTCACGACTTATGTGATTCCAAGAGAGGCGTCTCCCTTTCTTTATCTCTCGAAAGACTGCAGAACCTTGCTGGACCTTTTGTGCGGATTGGGTTATCTGCCACGCAGGCACCTGTTGAAGAAATTGCACAGTTTCTCGGGGGTACGAACTCGTCTGTCCGTGTATTGATAGCAGAAAAAGAGAAAAAGTACGACCTTCACCTCATAAAACCACAATCTCTCTCCTCTTTGTCACTGGAAAAAGCGGTCGAAGAAACGTATGACATTCTCAAAGAGTTGATTGAATCACACAATGTCACTCTGGTCTTTTCGAACACCCGCTCCAGGACAGAAAGGATCGTCTACCAGTTAAAGAACAGGGGTGTCTTTTCTGTAGCAGCTCATCACGGGAGCATGGGGAAGGAGACCCGCCACCACATAGAGCACTTGTTGAAGGAGGGGCAGATCAAATCTGTCATAACCTCCACCTCTCTCGAGCTGGGAATCGATATTGGTGACGTGGACTTAGTAGTACAGCTGGGTTCTCCCAAGCAAACGGCAAAGCTCATGCAGCGGGTTGGCAGGGCTGGGCATGGATTTAATGCTGTTTCCAAGGGCGTGCTCATCGCTCAGGACAGAGATGAACTAGTTGAACTGGAGGTTCTAAAGAAGAAGGCCTTGGCCTATGAGTTGGAACCAGTCCAGATTCCTCAGGACTGTCTGGACGTTCTGGCACAGCACCTGGTGGGTATGAGCCTGGAGAAGGTGTGGGAGTGTGAAGAAGCTTTCAGACTCGTGAGGCAGTCCTACAACTACAGGAATTTGAGTTATCAAGATTTTGTACAAGTTCTCGAGTATCTGGGTGGATACTACGCCGATTTGGAGGAGAAAAATATCTACCGCAAGGTGTGGTTTGACGGCAGGAGATTTGGAAAGGTTAAAGGTACAAGGCACCTGTATTTTTCTAACTGCGGCACCATTCCCTCTGAGGCCACCTTCCTGGTCACCTTGAACGGCATCCCTGTCGGTACCTTGTCTGAGCAGTTTGTGTCTCATTTGAAGCAGGGAGATGTTTTTGTGCTGGGAGGACGATCTCTGGAGTTTGTGAAGGTCGAAGGCATGCGGGTCATAGTGAAGGATGCACTGGGGGGTGAGCCGACAGTCCCCTCGTGGAGAGGAGAGGCAATGTCCCGCTCTTACGAGTTTGCCCATGATTTGTCCCAGTTCAGACGGAAAGTAGAAAGAGAGATGGAAAAACCCGAAAATGCGCAGGGCATTGATCCAGACATTGTCTCGTATTTTGAAGAGCAGAAAAAAGTGGCAGGGTTCATCCCTACAGACGATAATTTGTACCTTGAAAGGTACATTGACGGCAAAAATGAGTACCATTTTATATTCCATTTCCCTTTCGGGAGGAGAGTCAATGAGACCCTGGCGAGGGTGTACAGTTACACATTGAAATGTTCAGATTTCACCGTAACAGACAATGGATTCATGCTGAACTCTCCCTCTGCACTCCCCATTACCCGAGATGTGGCAAACTCTCGTGAAGTTTGTGACATTTTGAAGGCAGCAACCTGGGGAACAGAGCTGTTCTATCAAAGGTTCAGGCACTGTTCGCAGAGAGGGTTTTTGACCTTGAAGAACTACAAGGGAAAGTCTGTTTCTCCCAGGACACAGTACTTCAGGGCGCGTTCTCTGCTGAAAGAGTTACCATTTGATTTTCCCATGGTGAAAGAGACCTTTCGTGAGGTCTTGTACTCAGCTTTAGATGCAGAACATGCAGCCGAAGTTTTAGAGAAGATCGAAAAAGGAGAGATCACAGTAGTTGTATCAGATTATAAGACGATACCTTCACCCTTTGCCCTGTCCATTCTGCTGGCAGGGGCACAAGATGTTATCACGCTGCGGGACCGCAGTGAGTTTCTGCAGCACATGCAGCGGCAGGTGGCAGAGCGCATCGTAGAGGCAAATCCTGCCTTTGACGCAGAGGTATTGGAACAGTACTACAAGGACAGAGAACGGGAACTGACCGAAGGGCCAGTAAGAGAAGTCATCCTCGATGTGCTGCGCTGCGGTGTTAAGACGGCAGAAGAAATCGCTTCAGAACTTACGATAGGTAAGGAGGAAATTGAAAAAGTTCTTGACAACCTTATTGAAGAAAATCTGGTCTCATGCGGGTACTTCACCTCGCCTGAGCTTCAGTACATGCTGGTGAAGGACAGGAGGTATCTGGAATATGGGGAAGGGATTGAAGAGGAACGCATGAGGAAATTTGTGGTAAAAAAACATTTCACGCACAGAACGGTGAAAGAAGTCTTCTCATCTTATGGGTTTATCAGGTCAAAGAGAGCATTGTACGACAGGGTTGGGTTTTTCTCTCACCACTTTCTGAAGGTGAAAATAGGAGGGAGACTGGTCTACATTCTGCCCGAAGATGGTGCACTCTTCGTCTCTGCCTACCGGGGAGAACTGCTGAAGGGTGACACAAAAACCTTGCATTTTATCCGCGAGCACCCCGGGCTGAAGAGAAGGGAGATCATAGAAGCGTGCGGGTCAGATGTGAGTCAGTTAGAGGAAGCCTTGTACGTGTACCGTGACGAGGAAAACAGGTTCTACGTTCTCGATACAGAAGTGTTCGATCGCCAAAAAGCTCGAAAAGAGATTGTACATAAGTACGTCGCTTCCTGTGGACCTGTGTCTAGAGAAGAGATTCTGTACCACACACGATTCCAGAGAGAGGAACTGGACGATTTAGTAGATGATTTCAGGAAGGTCACTCTCTTTTCAAGGATTGTTCAGGAGATGTACTGCACGAGCGAAGATTATGAAGGCTTACAAAGTGAAGTGTCAACCTCTGGAGTGAGAATCATTGATCACACAGACCCCTTCTACGACAAGGTACAGTATGAGGTCGCTTCTCTCTTTGGAGAATCTTTCTCTCCCGTGATGAGAGAGGGTGAACTGGTGGGTGGAATCCTCTTTGGGGGGAATGCAGCTTTTTCTGTAGAGGACTTCGTTTCAAAAGGTTCAATTTCTGCACAAGAGCTATTTAGAGAAATTGAAAGGGTCTACCAATTCTACCGCTGGCATGGTGCACGAACCATTGGTTTGAACTGCGAATCCCTCAGGGACATGGCCAGAACGCTGGGTTACTCAGTAGAAGAGGGGAAATTGATAGATGCACCCCGATTTGAGAGAACTGCAGAAGATGTGCACATGACCCAGGTGAAGCACCAGTTTCTCTTCAAACCTACATCTGCAGAAAAAGCGCTGAGACTGCCATTCCTCGATGCAGAAGCGGCTCAAAAGAGAACCACAACCTGTGTGAAGGAATTGTTGGAAAAAAAAGAAGTTGTCGAGGTTCTATACAACGGTAGGAAATGTGTCTGTCTGTCTGAAGATGGAAAAATCTACGAAGAAAATGACATTTATGAGTTGATAAAGCGCCTCATGCATTCTTTCTTGATTTTATCTCCTTTTCAGATAAAAACCTTAGTTCATGCAGAACTGTACGAGGTTGAGAACGTCCTCTCATCTATTTCAAAAAGAGTGTACTACCAGGGAGAAATCCACTACGCAATAGAAAGTGAGTTCATCTCTCCCGAAGAGCCCTACATCCAGCTCTTATCTGTTACCGATCCTTACGTAGTCCTCCACAATGAGAAATGGCTCCTTGAAGGGACTGCAATCCTCATCAATGGAATGCCTGCTGGATATTACATCGTGGACAATGGATTGGCAGATCTCACGCTCTTTAAGGAGTACAAAGATTATTGGGGAATGATCCTGGTGAAACTCCCTTCAGAGAATGTATCAATCCGCACCATTAATGGAAGATCTGTCAAAGATACCCGGTTTGCTAGAGCCTTCTCCTGACAACGAACTGGATCATAATATCCAGCATCTCCTTATACTTTTCTACTGTAAAAACGTCCAGAAAATTTCGTGCCTTCTGCAAGTAGTTCTCTGCCACCTTGGTGGCTTCTTCCACAGCTCCACTCTCTTTAATTTTCTGCAGCGTATCTTCTTTGAACAGATTTTCCCCCAAAATCTGGTACGCTTTCACGATGACAAAGTTGGGCCTGCCCATCACGAGATCGGTCCCTATGGGTTTGCCGAACTCCGTTTCTTTGCCCACGATGTTCAGGACATCGTCCTGTATTTGGAAGGCAAATCCCAGGTTAGTACCAAAGAGCTTGGACTGCCTCAATATCTCTTCATCATTGGTGGCAGCTAATGCACCCAGAAAACTGGAAACTCTGAACTGATAGGACGTTTTAGCCTCACAGATGCGCATGTACTCCTCTTCTGATAGACGGGAGAAGTCAATGTCCAGTTTCTCTCCGAATGAAGTCATGCGAGCAGCGAGGGCAAGCTCTTTTAAAGCTTCAGGTTTCGCCTTTTCTGAAAAAATTTCCAGAGCTCTCCACGTCACATAATTTGCAGTAATTAGAGCATTTTTTATGCCAAATTTCATGTGTAGAGGAGTTTTCCCTCTCCTGAGATGGTCCCCATCGATCATGTCATCGTAGATTAAGGACACGTTGTGAAGGATCTCCAGCGTCAAGGCGTAGGGGAGGATGTCCTCGAGGGTGCCCCCCAACCCCTGGCAGGTCAGTATGCACAGGATAGGCCGTGCCCGCTTTCCCCCTGCCTGAATGTGATACATCGTCAAATCCCTGATAGCAGGATCATCCTTCTCGAAAACCTCGATTATCTTCTGGTTAATGAGCTCCATGTATTCATGGAAAACTGCTGGAATGTCCATCTCTACACCTTTCTCACTTTCTCTTCTGAAGGTATTATATAGTTTTCGGTCTGTTTTTGAAAAATTCTGTGAAAATATCAAAATGCAGTGTGAACGTCATGAAGGCACATTGTGAGAAAGGGATATCTATCGTTTTAAAATTAACTTTTTGCAGCATTTCTGTGTGAGAATAGGGGTTAACAATAGGTTAAATCAGCAGAGACCAAAAAGAGGGAATATTTTCCTCTTGATCTCATTGACTACCGCCTGTGCATACGTTCTCCCTGGTTCAGGAGTAGCGCAGACAGGTTGGCAGGGACTCTCGATGTCACGACCGAGAAAGACTGCCATAGCCATGGACCAGGCTTTGGGGACGACCTCCAGGCTGTACCCTCCCCCTCCCAGCACCAAATGGCGGTGATGCAGCGCTTTTATAGTTTTCACTACGTCCAAGTAGCCTTGAATGCTTAACCTGAGGTCTGTCAGTGGGTCAATGGTGTTCGTGTCCACCCCCAATTGGGAGACAATCACGTCAGGCTGATAAGCTTCCACCAGGGGTGGGACGACCTCTTTGAAGGATTTTATGTAGACGTCATCTCCTGTATAAGGGTACACAGGTATGTTGACAGTGTACCCTTCCCCCTCACCTTTCCCCATCTCGTCAGGGAATCCTGTACCTGGGAAAAGGAACTGCCCTGACTCGTGAATTGAGATCGTCAGGACGTTGCTGCACGTGTAAAAGATCTCCTGGACACCATCAGCATGGTGGGCATCAATGTCAATGTAGGCGACTCTCTCATATTTTTTCAAGAGTGTCGTAATAGCCAGAGCCACATCGTTAAAGATACAGAACCCTGAGGCAAGAGACGGATGGGCGTGGTGGAGCCCTCCTGCGATGTTGACTGCTGTATTTCTGTTGAAGAGGTTCTCTGCAGCCTGAATTGATGCACCAGTATAGACAAGGGAGCTCGAATACATCTTCGGGAACAGGGGGTTATCTGAAGTCCCTAACCCATACCTGAAGTTGGGAGTACCTTTTTCTGCCTGTTTCACGGCAGCAAGGTAGTCAAGGGTGTGCACCTGGAGCAGCTCGTCGTCTGCAGCTTTCCTGGGTTCTGTGACCTCAAAGTCGTCTAAAAGCTTTGCAGCTTTCATGGCTTCATACGTTAGCTTCAGTCTGATTGGCTTTAGTGGGTGCGCACCTGAAAAATCGTAGTTCAAAAACTCATCAGTATAAAAAAAGGAAGGTTTCATGCTATTCTTCTCACTGCAAAGTTGACGATCTGCTTGGATATGAATCCCGGGAGATAGTACACCATGGTGAGCACTGCATTTCTCCCGTGGACGGTGATGAGATCTCTCCGGAACTGGTCCACAGCTGCTGAGGCCAGTCTTTTCTGCTCTTCAGGAGTGTACTGGTCGAAATCAAAGAGTTTTTCCGTGACATCATTGATGATGACAGCTTTTACTTCCCAGAGGTAGTCCTCAGGTAGTTGTAACAACTCTTCATTGTCGATGCCAGGGTACTCCTTTCCTTTGATGCAGTTTAATGCACTGTCTCCAGTGACCTGAGTTTTTGCGTGAAGTTCAAAGGTCTTATCCAGAGTAGTGATTTTAAAGGCTTTATCCACGGGGATGGGATAGACATTGTCGATGATAGACTTTAAGGCTGAAGAATCCATCAATACAACCCGGTCTATGGTGATGTGGGTTTCATTTTCTGCTATAACCTTGGCAGTTTGAACACCTTCTTCCACAGATTGTGCCTTGATCAGACAGTCTGAGAGGGACACACCTGTGTTCTTGAGCTCTTCAGTAGAACTTAAAGGGTTCACTTTTATGAGGCTTTCCTGCAGATGGGCATCAGTGAAGATGGCGAGGCTGGCGACCTCTACCGTTCCGGGGTTTCCCCAGGTCTCATCCAGGTAGAGGAAGAGCACCTTCTCATTGGAGAGCTGGGAAATACCTGAAGCAGTCACGTATATAAAAGAAAACAAGAGGAGGAATGCGACAACCAGTGCAATGATCACATTTTTCCTCATGATTTCTCTCCTCCTTCCTTTATCCCCTTTATTTTTTCTGTTAAGGTCGGCTTCCCTAACCGCACACCACATTCAGGACAGAACTTGGTCTTCATGGGGATCTCTGCCTGGCAGTTGGGACAGACATACACTTTCTGGGGTTCCTTAGAAGAGGGGACAACCACAAGGGTTGTGGGTCTGGTGAGGAACCCGCCAATGATGCCGCCTGCCACGGAAAAGAGGAGCCCGATTAAGATCAGGTAGATGGGGAACGTGTAGTCAATGATGGGAGCTCCTACCATCTGGAACAGGAAAAGAGCGAAAAATCCTGAGAAGAAGGCTGAGACTCCTCCTTTCCAGGCACCTCTGCTGATGAGTCCGGCAACACAGCCGCCTACAAGGAGGGCCAGGAGGATGGAGTATGCAGGTACGAAGTCTGCATAGAGGAAGAGGAAGAGGAGAATTGCGGCAACGAGAAAGCCTATGACTAACCCGTCGAGAAATCGTGTGAGTTCTTCTTTTACGTTCATGGGATCACCTTTCCCCTGTTGGTGGGGAGTTTTAAAAAGGTTGTCATAGGGAAAGGTTGGAAAACGACAGTAGCTACCCGTTATGGGAGGCGGCTTTTTTTCAGCTTTTGTAATATTGTACTCACAGTGAGTGTAAGATATCCTCACTTTTGGGTCTGCCTTCATGGTATATGGTGCGCTGCAGTCTTCGATGACACACGTATTTAGAAGGGTTCCATAAAGGGGGGAAATGAGGAAGATAACGACGTCACTTCCTCTTAATTCAGAAACTGCTTCCTCCTGGGACGTATTACCATGAGGAATAAACTTTTCCATGGCAGCAGCTTCAATGGCTTTATCCAGTTTCCCGATGAGCTCTTTTCTTTCCCTTCCCAGGTCAGTGAAGGTGGAACTGACAAAAACCTTCAGCATGCCACCACCTGTGCGTTGTCACCAGTATTGAGTTCATTCAGCTTCTTTAGGGGGGTGGGTTATTATACTTTTGGTTGCGGGTTGCGGGTTGCGGGGGAGAGGTGCTGCAGGGGGAGGTGGCAACCTGCTTTTATCAACTCACTATATTAACAGGAAGTGCTGTGAGAAAAATTCAGTGCAGCATCGAAAAACTAAAAAACTAAGTCAAAATAAGAATCTGATCCAAAATCAATCTACTTTTTCATGCCAATCTCCTCTTTATTTTTGTTCTACACTCTGCCAGATCGGAGGATAGAACGTTATCAGGAGTAGATGCTAGTCTCTTCCGGGGTGCCAGCGCCAAGATCAGGACCGCCACCCAGGGAGTGAACGTCTTCGAGGAGTTCAAAGGGCTACTTTTTTAGGTTCATGTTCTCACCTCTTTTTTGGCTGTAGATTTCTACTCGTTTTGAGAGTAGGTGCCATTGAGTATTTGATTAACTTATTGGGACTCTACACATCATGCTCATCATGAAAACATTTAAAAGGTTCAATATGATGAAACATGTGTGCAGAGAAAGATCACATACACAAAACATGGTGAAGAGAGAATGAAAATAAGAAAAATAAGCAAAGAGTTAGTATGTGAAACTATGAATAATCCTGACGAAATCGTTGATAGGAATGATACAAAAATCAGTCAGAAGGTCATTGGTGATAAGATGCTTAGGGTTGTTTTCAAAGAATGTGAAAAGACTTATGTAGTATAACTACAGATCTCACACATAGAGAAAGATACAAAGGTGAACAGGAATGAAGATAACATTCGATCCCAAAGCAGATGCCATGTATATCCAATTCCAGGAGGGAGAATATCACATCAGCAAAGAGATGGATGATGGTATAATCCTGGATTATGCAGAAGATGGTAAAATCATTGGGACAGAAATTTTGCAGATGAGTCAAAGAATTCCGAAGAATATTGAAGAAATAACAGTAAGTATCCCCCACTGAAAATGAAAGGCATAGAAGGATGCAAACCTCGCTCGAACTGAGAAGTATGGCTTTTTTTCTGCACCTTTGGTCGTCTGGAATTCTCTAATCTCTAGTACAAGTTCTTCTCTGGTTCCAAAGGAGCGTTATGTCCTCACTGGCGTGAATGGTTAATTTTACGGGGATCAATCTCGTATCTTCCAGTCTTTTATGAGGATAGTGTTTTTCTGTAGATATTTATGCTCTTTATTTTGGCAAAATAATCTATGGAGAGGAATTGAATACAGACAGAGAGAGAATAATGAACCTGCTTGAGAGGGAAGAGATAGTGCTCAGGCCAGAATTGGGGAAGGGGGTGATAGAATAAGGAGCAAAAACGTAGGAGGGCATTGATTAGATTGCTGGAAGCCAATGTTGGTTTGAGATCTGCAACCAAAACCTTTTTATTATTATATTAGAAGTTATTGTTGTGCAGGTGACACCATGATTTCAAAGGTAGCACATGTCAGGCTTTCAGAAGAAGAATTTGCATTCATTGACAAGTTAAGAAACCCAAACTTGCCCATCAGAAACTGTTGGACTCTCTAAAAGAGACGAGAAAACAAGTTTTCCAGGAGATTTGGGAAGAATGAATGTTTTTCTTGATACAAATATTTTCCTGTTCTTCATTGAGGAAGATGTGAGCAATTGTGAAATGATCTTGAAGGCTGCTGTAGATTCCCTGTTCACCCCAGTTGTCTCTTTTCACACTTTTAATGAAATATAAATTTCACCTCGATTGGAGCAACAAAAAGCTGACCTAAATTATTGCTTTCTCTGGGGGATCACAAACCCTGTACTCTCCCTATATTTTGCATATTCCTCCCCATAGCGGATAATGAGGTCTTTCTCTTCCGCCAGACACGTACCATAAAAAATAGGTATCCACACAAGGGAGAATAAAGCGAGAAAAGGCGAATTCAGAACAAAAGCTATCACCCACCAGAATGTTACCTCACCAACAGCCTGCGGGTGTCTCAGCTTCTCATAGATGCCTTTGTACAAGGTATGCTCCTTTTTTACCACTAAAGTCTCTTCTCCCGCATCTATTATGCCCCTCACCCACAGATATCCTCCCAGCACTGCAATCAAGAGAGCGATGACTACAGAGGTTGACCATCCCCAGGAAAAAGTCCGCGGCAGTAAAGGTAAAGGCAAGGGATAGAAAAAGAAGACAACGTAAGTGACAGCAACGACAACCATGAACGCAGATGCTATGATCCTGAACTGTGTACATTTGGTGTACGCCTTTTCTCCGATTTTTTCCTCTAACCTGGCAGGATCTGCACTTTTTACGTAGAAATATGAGCACAAGAAAACTGAAAAAGCCATTACTAGACCATTAATCCAGGCAATCATTGCATCCCCTGCTGTTCTCTACAATCCACCATCGAAAACAATCTTTCGGATAGTCTCCTGTGTCTCTTGGGGGGGCTTTACCGTGTTCACCATGTAGGTTTCCGTTCTCTCAAAGTACTGTCTGAAAAAATCTTTTCGTATGCGTATTTTCCTCTCGTCCCTCACCAGCTGGTGGGGATTGCAAAAATCATTTTCCACCATAAAGGATAAAGCTTCCTCACACGACAACCGATAGTATAACTCATCTTCAGGGTCTCTCTTCAGAAGGATCACCTTTACCACACAGGTCTCGTCCTTGGCCCTGCTCACCCCCAAAACCTCCCGAACATCTGCAATCATACGCCCCTGTTTATCCAGTTTCTTGGTCTCGACCAGAGCTTCAAATTCCGGGAAGATGCGAGCTAGATCCTCCCGTATGTAGCAGTTCCTTTCTGAAGCCCTGGCCAAAACGATTTCTCCCATGATCCGGGTGTAGTACCAGTCATCAGAGACGAGTCGTGCACCCTTCTTCAGAAGGAGCCCGTACGAGTGAGTGGTCTTCCCCATACCTGTGGGTGCAATTATGGAGACTCCTCTCCCCTTGAAATCTATGGCTGCCCCATGCACTGAGTACCGTGAATGGATGGAAACGTACTCCTCCAGAAAGTCTCCCGCCACTGCCAGAGCGAGGCTTTTGACCCATCCGTAATAGTCTGAGTTGAAAATGAAACACGTCTTCGATACTGGTTCGTACAGGACTCTGAACCCTTCCTCGTCCGAAAGTGCAAAGATCCTGCCGTGTGGTCTCACGTGATCACTCATCTGTCTGAAATTGTCTTCCCACATGTCCTTGAAATCGTGGTTATCCGTGTTCAACTTGATGCAGGCACCTGCAAGTTCTGCCCTCTTTTCGTACAACACTTTGTCCTTTATCTTTTCCAGGAGCTCATCTTTTCTGTCAGGGGTGATGTGTAGAACTTGATACATACGAGTATACTGGAACATGTTCATATATAGGTTTCCCAGATTCAACTCCAATGAAGTGATGAAAAATGCTGCCAAAAACCCTCTTGTCTATTCCTCTTCAATGAACTCGGGAGGAATGACAGGTTCTCTAATCACCTTCTTTTTCCAGACTCCCGTCCTGAATTGTGCTACAGCTATGAGAGCCCCCAGCGCATTGCTCAATGACATGCCGAACCACACACCCGAGGCGTTCCAGCCCATCACGAACCCAAAAAAATACGATAGAGGAATCCTCAATCCCCACAATCTCGCAAGTTCTGCCACCATCATGGGGAAATTATGACCAGAGCCCTGGAAACAGGCGTTGACTGCCCTGAACAGCCCGAAAAAGGGCATCCCAAAAACGAATATCCATATGAAATTTGCTCCTTCAGAAATCACGTTCTCATCGTTGATGAAGACCTGGATAGCCTCCCTCCTCCCCAAAAATAGGAAGAATGCTGCCGCCGTCAGTATGAAAAACATGAGCAATAATCCCTTCTTGGCCACTTCTTCTGCCCTCTTTGTGTTGTCCGCCCCCAGACTCTGCCCGAGTATGGTGGAGACCCCCACACCAAATCCGTCGATGACAGTAAACATCAAATTGGTTAACCTGTTCGCAATCCCGTACCCTGCCAGGACTGCAGCCTGGTTGGGGAGCCTGGCAATGATGAACATCAAAATGACGAACCCAAAAGCAGTCCCCGACTGTCCGATAGAGGCGGGAACTCCTATTTTGAAGATCTGGAGAATTCTCCACTTCACGGGCTTTAATTGCGGCAAGGTCACCTTCACACCAGCTTTACCTGAGAACAAAACGTACAGGCAAATGAAAGAGGACACAGACTGGGAAAAAACAGTGGCTAAAGCAGCCCCCATAACGCCCATTTTTGAGAAACCTAAAAGTCCAAAGATTAAAATCGGGTCTAAAACTACGTTCAAGAAAACGGTGGCACCCTCCACCTTCATGGGCGTTATCGTATCGCCGTAGGCCCGTAAGATAAATGCAAAACTCATAGATACAAAGGAAAAGGGCATTCCCAGAAAGATGATCTTCAAATACGTGACAGCCAGTACTGCTATGCCTTCCCCCACACCCACTAACTCCACAATTTTGGGCGTGATCGTGAACCCGGTAACGCCGACAGTGACTCCAAACACGAAAGCCATGAACAAAACCTGTCCTGCCGATTTATTGGCTTCTTCACGGTTGCCTGCTCCTGTGTACTGGGAGACTAAGGCCACCCCTGCAGTTCCGAACCCAAAAGCGATAGCGATCAACAAAAAGACGATGGGCCACGATATCTGGAGAGCAGCCACAGCGTTCGTGGACTCTGAAGGTCCTAATTTTCCTAACCAGAAGGTGTCTGTAATGTTGTACATGCTGTGGAGGAGGCTTGCCACCATGATGGGCCATCCGAGAATGGCCAAGGTTTTGACGATAGGACCTTCCAGAATCTGGTTCTTGGGAACTGGCGGCATAGCATTCCATTGGTAGTGCGTTTTAAACCTTTTCTGTTGCAGATGACAAATCTCAGAATCTTATGGTGGGTGTTGAAGGATAATCATTACAGGTTGGAACGCTGATAGACTTTGTGCAAATGGAGAACTCATATGACAAGAATCTCAAAAAAAAAGAAAAAAGAAAAGGAATTTACTGTGCAACTATACCAATTGGTGGCGTTATCGGTCCTGGATACACCCTAAAGGGTTTAGAAGCACAGTAGGGGTGCTTGGGTGTTACTTCTTCAAGAGCTTCAATGACAAACTCCATTTTTTTCCACCTCCGTTATGTTGTTACATTATTGTTATTCTTTCCCTTTATAAATTTTTCCTTTGAGACATTGTCTGATGCTCTCAACAAGAAAGGAATTTTATTGGAAGATACCATTCTCTTCATGAACCTTCTGATGCACTACCCAACGTTTTCGCCTGAGAAGAGTTGTTGCCAATTTTTCACCTGAAGAGGGTTACTAGGTTGGGGAGAAAAAAAGAGAGAAACCTGAAAAATCTCGAGCTTACTGTCTTACCGATGATTTGACCGGACATCAGGTTACGAGTCAAGGGGCTCGCCTTTCAAGAGGATTCTCGCTGAGATGGTCTGCCATCAACAGCATGTGGTCGCGCATTCTCGCAAAGTACCAGGATACCTTGGATAGAACGATGAATTCTGTACTGTATCTCTTGGAGAGAAAGTCAGCCTCTTGGTCAGTAAACAAAGGATTTAAATATTCGCACACCGGGGAGAAAACGTAGGATGGTTCTTCCACTTTTTTGATGCCAAACTGTTCAGGGCTTTCATACAGGCGAGAACCCACCTCCAGCTTGAATGATGAACCAGTGACCGTGGAGAGGTAGGGTTCATTCCTCCGTAAGAAGGCGAAGTCTTCTTCCACCTCTTTCTTTGTCTGTGTCGGAAATCGTTCTATCATGAATATCATGTTCCAGATGCCAGCCTCATGACTGTCTTTGAGCACCTGTTCTATGTCACCGACTTTTGTTCCCTTGTCCATGAGGTCGAGGATACGCTGTGTTCCTGATTCCACCCCCCACAAGAGTGCTCTCGCCCCTGACTGGTACATCCCCTTCAAGAGGTTTCTGTTAAAATCTCTGGTCGGTTTCACTTCTGCATAAAATCGGACATTCAATCCTTCCTCGATGATCAGGCGGGACAGCTCATCGAATCTTTGAGGGTGAACCATCTCGTCAGCAAAGAGAAAATAGGAGGCTTCATACTTTTTTTGAAGCTCCCTCAGATCGGATAGCACCTTTTCACAAGAGCGAGTCCTGTACCGGTAGTAGGAGGTATGGTGCCTGCAGAAAGTACACCTCCTCCAGTAACACCCTCGTGAAGTCAGAAGCGGGAGGATGATCTCTGAGGCATAGTAGTCTTTGAGGGGAAAATCTGAAAAATCAGGAGGGGGCAGCTCATCAAGGTCGTCAATGCCTGTTTCTCTGTTTTTTATGATAGTCTCTCTCCTGTAGACGAGATATGAGATCTTTTCAAAAGGTTCTCCCTCCGCATAGGCCTTCAGAGGCAGTTCACCTTCTCCGTAGAAGACTGCATCAAAAATGTCAGAGAGATCGAGACCTGACACGACAGAGAGGTATGCTTCAGGGTTATAGGATAGAGAAGCCCCTCCCAGTAACAGGGGGATGCCCTCAAGCTTGAGATTTTGTGCCAGTCCGAGGATGAACTCTCTCTGGTCCAGCACCATCTGGGAGAACCCCACCGCATCAGGATGATACCTTTTAACGGGTGAGATTACTCGATCCATTATGTCGAGGACGTCATCTCGTGGAGAGCCTTCCCCATACTTCATGCATTCTCTGCGGACGTAGTTACTTATTTCAGTAAAATAGCTGAAAAAAATGGTCATACTCGTATTGTACTCTTCTGGATCATAAATGGGACCTTTGAGGAAATCGACTGCCTCTCTTAGGTTTTCTGGTTCCAGGACATCTTTTCCAATAGTTGCTTCGACACAGAGATCTCCTTTCTGCACCATGTGTACAGCAGTGTCATGATAGGTCAGGTTCACATCAAAAGCTTTGCAGGGTATGAACGCCTTCAAGTAGGCTATTCCACACGGAGGGGAGGTTGGCGGCATGGAGGGAGGGAACACCAGAGCAAGACGCATGCACTGTGTTAGGTTGCGTCTTTAAATACGTTCAGTGCTCGTGCTTCTAGCTGATGGAGTTGTGTCTGTGTTGGATGCTGTAATCATCTTCTCTGGAAGGTGAAAAATGGAGGGTGATACAAATTAGATAAATGAAGTTGTCAGGGGGAGTGGGAAGGGAAAGGGGAGGGTAACCCCAATTCCTCGATTTTTTCTTTTGTTGGAATACCTGTCACGGGGTCCCACTTTCTGAACTCGTAGAACTGCTTCAACATCTTCTTCCAGTCAGGGCTCCTCCCAGCAGCACCTCCTTCAGAAACGGGGTCAGTCACGATGGCAGGTAACCTGTCCCAGTCTGCAGTGAGGCCCATCTTCACGTTGAAGAGTCTCTTCATGTTGAGGATGCGTTCCCCCATCTTCTTGATTTCCGCAATGTTAATCTCCCATCCTGTGGCCAGGGTTAACAGCCTGCCAACAGAGGAGGGGGGAGGATTGCAGAACACGCACATGACTACTGAACTGTAAAAAGCCCGGTAGTCCTGCAGCCTCGCACATGCGTCAGTCATTTCCGTGCTCTCATCCCACTGATCGGGTGAGGGAATGCCTAGTTCAGGGAAGGGCTGGCCCAAACAGGTTTGATACATGTCCAGAGCATTGTGGTCAGGGCCCCGCGGGCTTGCAGCATAGGCGATGGCCATCCCGAAGCACGACCGCACATCGTGGTACGTTATCTCCAGTCCATCCACGGTAGCAACTTCATCAGGGTTCGCGTGGAAGGTCTTACCCACGAAGGTGGCACCCTCAGCAAGGACGTCCCCCACTCCTTCTCTGAAAGCGATCTTCCGAAGGAGAGTGAAAACAGCTTCAGGGTCTCCCCATTTCAATTCTATTCCGTCCACCTCTTTGGTGGTGATCTTCCCCTTTTCGGTCAAGTAGTGCAGAAGCGCAATCACGACGCTTGAGGATATGGTGTCTAACCCCAGGTCATTACAGACGTAGTTGATCCGAGCAATAGACTCCAGATTCTTGTTCAAGAGTAAAGACCCAAATCCGGCCACAGTCTCGTATTCAGGCCCTTCCACCTCGCCCGGTGTCTGGTAAGGACCTTCTTTTACATTGATCACGCGCCCGCATCCGATGGGGCACGCGTAACAGCGGCGATTTCTCACCAAGATCGTCTCCCTCATGGAGGAGCCGGAAATGTTATAAGCATCCTCAAACTCGCCCTGCGTCCAGTATTTGACGGGCAATTCCCCGCGGTAGTTGTACAAATCCACAGCACCAGACGTGCCCAGGTCTCTGAACATCTGGTTGGTGAAGACCTCCATCAACGCTTTGTTCGTCTCCTGCACAAGGTGTTTGAACTCTTCAGGGTGAGCCAGGTCGATCTGCCGGATTTTCCCCCGGAGTGCTACAGCCTTCACCTTCTTGCTGCCCATGACAGCGCCCATCCCAGTCCTGCCAGCAGCGCGCTCTTCACTGCCAATGCTGGCGTACTTGACGAGATTCTCACCTGCAGGACCAATACAGGCCACGCGCACTTTGTCATCTTCTTTTTTCAACGTTCTGTGCGTCTCGTAAATACCTGACCCCCACAGATGAGAGGCGTCCCGGATCTCCTGTACCTCGTCTGTGACATACAGGTAAACGGGGCTTGGAGAAGCGCCCTTGATGAGGATACCATCGAAGCCGCAAAACTTGAGCTCAGCCCCGAAGTAACCCCCGCAGTTGGACTCGCCCCATATCCCTGTCAAGGGTGATTTTGCACACACCACCCACCTCCCCGCTGTGGGGGCAGTAGTCCCCGTCAGTGGACCTGTCATGAAAAAGAGAGGGTTATCCGCCCCCAGTGGGTCTGTAGTTTTATCAACTAAATCGTACAAATATCGGACTGCATAGCCTCCTCCGCCCAAAAAATGCCGTGCAATCTCTTCTTTCAATGGCTCTGTACTCATTTTCCCCGTGGATACATCTGCCACCAGGATCTTTCCTCGAAATCCTTTCACTAAATCACCTCAGAAATCCACTCTCTTCCCCGAGTACATGTAATCGAAAAGCTTCTTAAATGCCTCTATCCCTATTTCACGGGGTGTCATGACCGTGCTGGGTGATTCCATGCACTGCTCCACAAGTGCATCCATATTTCTGTCAAGATCTTCCCGTGGGACACCCAGAGCCTTCAAAGAGTTCGGCAGTCCTGTCTCTTTCTGCAGCCACTTTACTCTGTCCACCAGCTTTTTCGCCGCTGTTCTGTCGTCATCCTTCCAGTCGGCGACACCCACTGACCTGGCCACCAGTCCCAACCTTTTCCGGGCCGCGTCGTTCTCAGCATTGAGGCAGTACTCCATGGTGGAGGGTAGACACAGCCCGACAGCATTCCCGTGGGGTATGTGGAGGACTGCACCGAGAGCGTGGGCCATCCCGTGCCCCATGATGACCTGGGAGTTCCCGAAGGAGAGACCTGCCATGGTGGCGGCATTGTGCATGTGTTCCCGTGCTTTAAGGTCATCCCCCTTCTTTACTGCCTGCGGCAGGTACTCGAAGATGAGGCGGATGGCATGGAGAGCATACGCGTCTGAAAAGGGATTCTGCCACGTCGATATGAACCCCTCAACACTGTGACCCAGGGCGTCGAACCCGGTCGCTGCAGTCAGTGCAGGCGGCATCTCACGAGGGAATACGGGGTCCAGGATAGCATAGGTGGGGATGACTGCCTTGTTCCCCTGTTCCAATTTGCTGTGCTTTCCGTCTTTTTCTCGGGTGACGATCACCGCCCAGGTGGCTTCAGCCCCTGTCCCTGAGGTGGTGGGAATGGCCACGAACTTTGCTTTGCGCCCTGTGTGTAGGGTCTGAAACGGGTGGATCTCGTCAACATTGGTGAAGTCTGGATGCTCATAGAGGACCCAGACTCCCTTTGCCACGTCTATGGAAGACCCACCACCAAGTGCGATGATGAGGTCAGGTTCATAAGCTTTACACTGTTCTGCAGCCTTGTAGATGGTGTTTTCACTGGGATCAGGTTCCACTTCTGTGAATGCTTCCCATTTCTTTCCTGAACTGTCCAGCTTCTTGGTGAGAATGTCTAGGAGGCCATGCTTTTTGATGCAGGGATCTGTTATAATGAAGCACTTCTTTCCTTCAATGTTTTCGAGGTGGTCAAGGGCTCCTTCCCCGAAAACCAGAATTGGCGAGTAAAAATACCACATACTATCTCTGCTACGGATGCTTTCCTGCTTAAAAGAATTTCGGAAATCAGAGGCCACTACCTGCAGATGAAAGGAGACCCTGGTTTGTCATGCAGGTGGGAATGTGAAGTGCCACATAACTCTTGCTCTCTGAAATGCGTGAAGAGACTGTGCAAAGCGGGTAATTAGGGAGAACTGTTAGACTCTAATGTTGTCCCTTTCTTTGGGTTCTTTTATTAGAATTCAGGACATGCTCTTTCAGTCGTCATTCTACGAGTAACGCCTTTGGAACATGTTCTCCCTTTTCTCACACATCATCGAGCTACCATAGGTCTCTTTTCTTTCTATTGCTTCAACCCCCGTCTGAATACACGCTCTGTTCCACGCCATAATACGAGTCATAGACATGGTTATACACCATATCACACTTCTCCAAATACAATTCTTGTGTATAAGGTTATCATATTCATGGGTTATGACGGTACCATCAGGGTAAGAAAGAGAAATCACGTTAAACTACTGTTACAGTGCCCCTATATAAACCTATTCAATGCTGATTCATGCTGGACTATCTTGAACTGAAAAGTATAGTGTCTCTGGTTCTGTCCGTAATGTCACTCTTCTCATGTGAGAGGATATCTCTGAGAGGGTGCACCCAGCACGGGTTATTGATTTCTCTTTGAATGTGCAGACATACCTAAAATGAGGAGAATAAATAGTGTCCCTGAACAGATTCCGCCTTTTCCCTCTTCTTGTGATTTCACCGTTTCAGGAGGCTTTTCAGTTTCTTCGGTCTGAGAAACAGGCGAGGGAAGGATGATCCCGTAGATGTCACCCTTACCACTTCTAAAATCTACCCAGACTACCACATTTTCATAGATTGCTGGAAATCGTTGAAAATCTGGATCTGTTGTAATCCGGAATTCCTCTTTTGTTTTAAGGTTGTAACCATAGATGTCCAGGTTATATGATTCACTATCCATACCCATCCAGACCACGATGTCCCCGTAAATTGCTGGGCCCATCTGATTGTCCTCATCTGTTGTGATCTGGAATTCTTCTTTTGTTTTAAGATTATATCCATAGATGTCTGCATAAACATTTCTGTAGTCTTCCCACACAACGATATCTCCGTAAATTGCTGGAGATTCTTGGTCATATGGATCTGTGGTAATCTGGAATTCCTCTTTTGTTGAAAGGTTATACCCATAGATGTCCAGATTACCATTTCTATCATCTGTCCAGACCACGATGTTTCCATAGATTTCAGGTGCTCCTTGACCACTTTCATTTGATGTGATCTGGAATTCGTAGGAACCTCGAACAAAAAAGGTAATATAAAATATGCCAATAAGGACGATAATAACGCTTTTCAATTTCATGTTCTTCCCTCCTTTGTACGTAATACGTGAAATATGGGCCAGTCACCTGTCATCTTACCACTCAGGTCCATGTTGAAAGTGAATTGGATGGAGAATGCTCTTTTCATGTTGCCACCTATCGAGGATCATTCCACCAGACAGAATAAATTCTGTGCTGGGACTTTACAGTCTGCCTCAATGCAAATGAAGTATTGGGAACTTCACTCATTACACTGGATTCCCACTCATAACTCGTAAGCTCCACGAACACGTTCTTGAGTTCTCCACCATACTGCTGCTCTACAGATTTAAGGATGTTTCCTTGACAGCCCATGATACCAGCATGGATTAATTCATGGCCTAATGTCAGGAAGAGATCTCCAGCTTTTGTTATGCGATTTGCAATACGAATGGTGCCCTGTGTTCCAGTTTCATTCGGTCTCACCTCTCCCCACTTGCCTTTCTCATCTTTAAAATCGACAAATTCGAAGTCAAATCTCATTGTACTAAAAGTGATAAAGAGAGGACCCTTTGTTGGGTCGCTTGTTTCGATCTCAGCTTTATTTAAAATTTTCTCAATAGCCTTCATCTTTTCTGCATCAGTACCATTGAGAAGGCGTTCAATTTCAGCCCAATCCTCTGCACTCATAGAATTGAGGGCTTGCTGCAATTTGTTGTACAGCTCAGTCAGCACAGAGGAGTACGTTCCATCAGGATAAGTTGGCACCTCATCTGTGGACATCCCTTGAGAATCAACGTACCTGAGCGGCAAGATGATATCATAATGATAGAATGGTATCAAACTATCAAACAAAAACTCCGTGACTATGGCATTCCCTTGAAGGATTTCTACGATGCGCTGGAGGGACTGGAGCTATTTTGTGCTAGTAAACATAATAATTGGGATTGGGTGGGCCTCGGTGCCACAGCTCTTTCAATTATCCTACTACCTGCCTTCCTAGGTGCCATACCTCCTGCCGCTCTTGCTCTCTTCAGTTCTAGCCAGGGCAGGATGTGGGGCTTATGGGAGAACATAATACAGCGGTTGCAGGAGTTGATATGGAATAATGACATAAAGCCGCTGTTGCCTCAATAGGGGGAGCCTTAATGTATCAGAAAGATTTAAGAATGCCTAAAGCAAATAGAAGAATGCCGGTGGAATTGGTAGTTAAAGGATGCCTCACCAATTTGCCACTGGACAGAGATAGGAAAAATCCAGGAGTGTGAAAACATGAACGAAGAGAAAAAGATAGACTGGAAGAAATACTGGAAGAAAGTCTTAATATTTTGTTCTGTTTATATAATATGGACCTTTATCTTTTACAAATACATATTTGACACTTATCTTAGACATACATTCATGAGGATTAGTGCTGTTCTTCTAATACTGTTTGTTATTGTCCTCGTTTGGGAGGAATTGAAGTTAACCAATAGGGCCGTCGTTGTCACTTACATGACTGTGGTATTAATCTTATTCTTACTTTTTATGATTCATTTATGAGGTTGTCCCATAATTCAGATTTTCTTGAAAATAGATGGAATGTTGACCAAAAAATATAAAAGAAGAAGCATTTCCGGCATTTGTATTACTATTGGTTTTAGTTCTGTTGCTAGTAGGACTTCTTGTTTCAAAATATGTAAAAACAACAAAAGGTGACAAGAACGACCAGAAAAGTCGCCCTTAACTGTCAAAGTGCAAGATAGAAAGACAAGATGATCCCGCATGAATGAGCATTGAATAGGTATATATAGGAGTACTGTAACAGTAGTTTAAATCTTCAACTTAAGAAGATTACACTTACATACAAACGAGGAGGAACCAAAATGGATGAGAAAAGCGAAGAGGAAGCAAGACAGCTCTTGAGAGTTTTGGGGTTAGCCGGGACATGGGAGGTCCTCCACTTTCTATCTGAGAATGGCACAGGGACCTACCTGGACTTTCGTCAATCAATAAATACCCACACACTCAACATGCGACTCAATGCCCTCATTGAATACCATCTGATTTCGCACCACCGGGTGAGAAATCCCAGGCGTGAGTGGTATGAAATAACTGAAAAGGGGAGGGAGATCTTCAGGCTCTTGTTGAAAATACTGGAAGTGAAAGATTGAAAAGGTAGGGGCAGACAACCTTCTTCTCCTCTCTTGCGGTAACCTCATTCTGCAATTGTTTATAGAAGTTTCTAACAGTAATTTCAGTATGCGCAATCGGCTACCTGTTGTATAATTGGTTATTTGTTGTATAAACGAAAGCTTTATATAGCAGTAGATTTCCACCGTATCAATCAGTGCTTACAAACTCAGGAAGGTGATTAGAAATGAGAAAAGATGTTGTAGTTTTAGAGATGGAAACTAACGAGGAAGCAAACAAAGCAGTAAAGGAGATTGATGCTGTTGTTCACAAGGTTACCTCAGCTGCTAACAATGGAAAAGTGAGACCTTCAGCTTCTGGGTTAGTCAGGAATGCTTCTGGACTGGTAAGAGATGCTTCCGGGTTAGTTCGGGATGCATCCGGGCTCGTGAGAGATGCTTCTGGACTGGTTCGAAATGATGATGCTTCTCTTTTTGCGGTGTAATCTGGGTGAGAGACTGTGTGGAGTTCTGTCCTTGAGAAGGGATCTTCTGCTCTAATTCTCTGACAATGTCTTTAATCGTGTAGTCACTGTAGGCATCAATGGTCGTCTTCACGTCCTTGTGTGCCATGATCATTCGCCTCACCTCGTCCTGCAATCCTAATTCCTTCGTGTGAACGCCCAGTC
>JADDYB010000008.1_pt1 | contig 62553 bp, 54 predicted proteins | sample 8641941 | NCBI WGS metagenome assembly JADDYB01 (sample SAMN16275377, study PRJNA637457) | freshwater sediment metagenome | isolation source: Lake Kineret sediment | place: Israel: Lake Kineret | collected 2013
TATGGCTATTTTCACCTGGGGACTTGGTATACCACTGAGAAAGCACTGGGCTGCTTCTCTTGTGTTGGGGAAGTCTCCACCAAAGGCTACTTGTCCATTTTCTCTCATTGCTGTTCCTGTAATATAGGCTTCATGTATATCTAACCCGATATACAACTTTTCCATGATATCATTCTTTTTCATGATATCACCTTTTTTCATGCTTTTCATGATATCACCCTTTCGTTACCCCATAATATGGTTATGGGGTTACAGGATCTGTCATGGAAAAGGTTCTACTACTGTCAACAATTGGCACGTATGCACTTTACTTCAGTAACCCGATACGGTAGACCCAATTCCCAACTACTCAAGAAATACAATGAGTCCTTCAATCCATGTTACACAGGAGCCAACATGTTACCAGTTGAAAAGTGTTATATAGAGAAAAGGAAAATAGCTGCACAGAGAGGTGAGACAAATCAGACTTTATTAGACCACAGCTGAAATTTCGCACAAGGTACATCTACCTCATGACTGTCTCGGTTCTCATCAGGAGGTCGTTCATGAAGACGAATTTCAAAAGAGACATACAATGGTGGGATGCAAAGGCTCCACAAGAAGAGCAGGATATAGTAGATGAAGCCATTAATAGAGCTCTCCGCTGGCGCGAGATAGAGAGGCATCTTGAAGGTGTTGAGACAATCCTTGATGTCGGTGCTGGCACGGGCGCCTTTTCCATTCCTCTCGTCAAAAAGGGATTTTCTGTCACCCACTTAGATTTCTCCCCCTCCATGTTAGAGATTGCGAGCCAAAAAGCTTCTGGGCTCAAGACTATCACCTTTGTGGAAGGGAATGCAGTAGATTTGTCACTGTTCCCCGACTGCTCCTTCGACCTCGTCTTGAACATGGATGGTGCCATCTCATTCTGCGGCCCAGAGGCGGAGCGAGCCATCTTTGAGTGCTGTAGAGTTGCACGAAAGACCCTGATCATCACGGTCTCCCACAAGGCCTGGATGGTCCCGCTGTGGGTGAAGACGAGTCTCGCAGTGTCTGATCGTATCCTCCCAGCAGTCTATACGATGACAAATGAAGGGAAGTGGGACCAGGAACAGTTTCCAGAAAACGTGATGCTGAGCAAAGGGTGCACCCAGGGCTACTTTAGTGCTTTCAGGGCATTTCTTCCGAGTGAACTCAAAGTGTTGGTGGAGCGAGCGGGAATGCAGGTTGTACGGATTGGGGGTCTCGGCTCTCTTGCCAACCTGTGTGGGGCAGAAACGATCGAGAAGGTTTTAAAAAATGATGCTCTCTTTCAGGAATTCGTAACGTTGTGCGAAACGTTTGACACAGAGATACTGCCAGAAGGACCAGGGACAAGCCAGAGAGCGGGATTAATTGCTGTGGCAGAGCGAGAAAAGAGTGTGTAAAATCTTGAGAGGATGCCATGCCAAAGATAAAGACCAACGATATAATGACCTATTATGAGATTTCTGGGAAAGGAATCCCTCTCCTTCTGATACATGGGGCCTGGGTCGACCACGAAATGTGGAAGATGCAGGTAGAGCATTTCTCCCTTCACCATAAAGTAGTCACCTACGATGTGAGGGGTCACAGGAAATACAGATCAAGCCAGGAGAGCCATATCGAGGATTTGAAAAAACAATTTTGTCGTCTTACTTCAGCCATTTTGGCTTCATCGGTTGTATTGCACCCTGGTGTCGTTTTCTTCCCGCCATTAATTCGCCATGTCACGCCATTGCATTCTTTTTAAAGGTCTTGTAAAATGTGCAGTGCTGTCATACACCAAGGTGACAACACCCCCTGCTAAAGGAGGACCCCGGCAGTTGTGGCGCAGTATACAAAGTGCTGAGAAGCGTTCATCCTCGTGCCATCCTTCGCCTATTACTTCCCATTCCTCTGCTTCAGAGGAAGAAATGGGTAAATCTACTTTGAGCTAGTCAACTACAACATCATTATGTGATAGGACTTCTTCTATCTCCTTAATGAACGTGGATTTCTCCTTGAAACTTATCAAATGCAGCACATCCATAGCTCTCGTCAAAGAAACATAAAAGACCCTTCTTTCCTCTTCCAAGTCGCCCTTCCAGATGGGAAAGCTGGATCTACGGAGATGAGTGACAAAAACTACTTTGAACTCTAGACCCTTCGATTTATGGATCGTTAAGACGTTAATTGCATCATTATCTTCAGATCTAAAATCATGTCCCGAAACAGACCTTGCATATTGTATGAATGCCAAGGCAGAATTGTCTTCAGAACTATCTTCAAACTCTCGAACAAAATCAGTAAATTTAGCCACTATATCTCCCTTTTCCAGGATATGTAAAGCTTCAACATAGCATTCATAAGCAGTAATATCTGTTATCTCTTCAATCACTCTTTCCATTACATCAAGGATTTGATCCACAGCAGCAGTTCTCAAAATTTTGATTTCTTCTTCTGGTGAACTGGCAGAAATACCTGATTCCTTCAAAGCCCGTAGAATCTTGGCTTGTTGCTCTCCACTTTTTGTAAGGACAGCAATTTCCCTCAGTTTATACGTGTTTTGTTCTTGAATCTTTCTGATTTCCGATATGATATAGCTTACACCTATGTCATCACTGGAGTCTGTATAATGAACCTTCACAGATGCACCAATTTCATCTCTATGAGAATAAAGAGTTTTTGGAATTCTTATCTTATTATGTTGTATCGATGCATTTGAAACGTCTAATATCCTTTTTGTTGAGCGGTAATTCCTTTCAAGATTAATGATCCGCGTTCCAGGATAATTTTTGTCAAAATCAAGAATGTTATGGATGTCAGCAAAATTCCATGCAAAAATATTCTGGTCGTTGTCCCCTACGGCAGTCAGATTACCATACCAGTCTGCCAGCAATCGTAATAATTCATCTTGGACCGGCGTTGTATCCTGATACTCATCGACAATTATGAAGGCTATCCTCTTCTGATAGTATCGCAAGACTTCTGGACGAGATTTGAACAACTGCATGACCTGAGAAAGCATAAATCCAAAATCGACCACATTGTGAGCTTTAAGGTGTCCTAAATAACTTCCATAAATCTTTCTTAGAAATACCCCACTTATGCGATTGTTTTCTATGATCAATTCGTCTGTATCTTTGATGTCTTCTGGTAAAATCGGTTCTCTTCCACTCTGGAGTTTTTCTATTGCATATTGGTAGAGCTTTAATTTATCCCTAGATTTCAATCCATCATCAAATCCATCAATCAATGGTTTGAAATTGTAGATCAACTTGTCAATAGCTTCTACTCTAAATCCAGGACCAATCCAGAGAGGTGGTTCTCCAGCGTGCTGAGACAAGATCTGATAGGCTAGTGAGTGGTAAGTTCTGACATCTAGTTTGTGGTCTGGCATAACTTTCTTTATTCTTTCCTTCAGCTGCGTTACACCTGACTTGCTGAACGTCAATGCCAAAATATTTGAGCTTGGTATACCTAACATTTGGGTAACATAGAGTATTCTGCGTGCCACAGTTTCCGTCTTCCCTGTCCCTGCTCCGGAATTCACTAACAAATAACCGGCGGGTGATGTGACTACTTCTATCTGTTCTCTGTTTAATCCCTTCACTATTCCCTCATACATATGCATGCTTGATTCTTGGTCACCTTTTTCTCTATCAAAATAACTCTCTTGAAATTGCCATCTTTCACTTGTAGATTTCGTGCTTTCAGCGTATTGTTGGACAGTTTTAATCTTTATCTCCCTATTCAGTTGCAATTTTCGCAATTCATCTAAATTTAGATCTTTTGGTTTCAATACAATATCTTGAGGCTTTACAAAAGTTCCTTTTGGACTTAAAAGGTGAAGATTCAGACAATTTCCTGTGTTCTGCAGTCTTTTGATTGAGACAATTCCAAAATCATTCAGTCTCAGAAGTGAGTGCCTGAGTTCAGATCTGTTAATTCCCAGCTTTCTTGAGAGGTCATGTATAGTGAATGAAGCACAATGTGTTTTATTTTCAGATAGTAATAGAAGTTCTTTCAGGAGTAATATGTCAGTCTCCCTTTTTTCATTCAAGAATTCAAAGATCTTCTCTGGCTCATCATTTAACTTGAGCGATGTCCTAAAAAGCTCCTCGCGGATCACCATAAGATTTTGTTTTTGCCATTGCTGAATAATCTCCAAAATATTCAGTTGCTTCGTGCCGAGCTTATTAGATACATCGTGGGAAAGGTTTCTCCACTCTTTCGAGTAGAGCCGGCCCCATTGACCAGCTTCGAAGTTAGGCAACCGCTGGATAAGATGACGTAATAACTCTTCCTCAAAGTCATATAAAGAGTTCACATCTTTTTCCGGATTATCTGAGATAATCACAGCCTGAACTTCATTTTTTTCCAGTAAAATAGGCGGGTTACATGCTAAAAGACTTCGCAGTTCGTACTCAACTTTTTCAATAGTCCATCCCATTTTGTGAGCTTGATCATCTATCTGAATAGTTTTCCAACGTGATTCATTCAAATCAAGACTAGATATTAACATCTCTTGATCAGCAGTCAAAAGTTGTGAATCTGAAGAAAGTCGGAGAGTCATCGTCTTCCATGCATTGACATCTCTTTCCAAATATCCATTTCTTTCAAGTTGATACACAGCCACCCTGACAGATGTGATGTCCACACCCGTATCGTTTGCCAAGTCACTTTCGGAGACGTAAACATGAGAATCATCTGGCCCCGCATACTGTTTCAACCTATCGTGAACTGCTATTAAATCTTTCTCAGTTATGATTCTAGCCAGCCTTCTCTGTTTATCGAGATCGCCTTGCCAATAAAGAAGGAGACAGTCAGCTTCAAGGGATTCTTTTCTTCCTGCTCTTCCTATTTCCTGGTAGTATGACTCTATCGACCCAGGGATATCATAATGAATTACGAAATGAATATCCTCCTTGTCTATCCCCATGCCAAAAGCATTAGTGGCAGCTATGAGAGAAATTTTGGAAGCATTTTCTCTATTATCCATGAATCCATCCTGAACTCTGATTTTTCTCTGATCGTCCATCTGGCCGTGGAAGTACTCTATTTCATCGGGAACTCGTGCAATCATTTCTGAGTTCTTTCTCAGGAAGTAACATAAGTCTTCTGTTGTCTTTGTATAAGTACAGTAGATGATTCCATTTTTTCCTCTTCCCTTAGAAGCTAGATACTGTAACAATAACTTTTTCTTCACATTATCAGCTTGTTGATAGTTCTTGGCCTGTATTTTTGCAACAGAAAGATTCAGGTTTTCACGTATGATACCAGAAGTAAAGGGCTCACCAGTTATTCTGAGAGTTTCAGATGTATCCCTGATGACCTTCCGGGTTGCTGTCGCGGTGAAAGCTGCTATCTGTGGTCTCTTAGGAAGACTCTCTATAAATTGAGAAATGTACATGTAATCCGGTCTAAAATCATGTCCCCACTGCGAGAGGCAGTGGGCCTCATCTATCACAAAGAAACATATCTCTCGTGATTTGAAAGCATCCTGTGTTTTGGGATTTCTCAGCTGCTCTGGCGAAACGTACACAATATTGTACCAGCCATTCTGTATCCCTTTGAGTCTTTCATTTCTCTCCAGAGCCGAAACACCGGAGTTGATATAGGTAGCCCACACTATCCCATTCTCATGAAGGTTCTTGACCTGGTCTCTCATCAGGGCTTGTAAGGGAGAAATAATGACTGTTAAACCTTCCATCAAAATTGAAAAGGCTATTGCAGGTATCTGATAGCATAGAGATTTCCCATGACCTGTGGGCAGCATTGCAAAGGTTTCTTTCCGAGTTAAGATGTATTCCACAATCTCTCTTTGTTTCTCTCTGAATTCATCGAACCCAAAAAATGCTTTGAGATAGGATGTTGGATCCAGCATCGAAAAGTCGATTTTCGGTTTCAATCCTTCCTGCTCCAAAATCTTCTCTAAACGACCAGAGAGTTCATGTAGACGTTCCAAATTAACTGAGTGCCTTTCTGATACGTGGAGCTCTTTCAGGAGAAGGCTGGTAACAGTATGAGCGTAATATCCAGAGGCAAATCGTGGATCTGTAATAATAGTATCCTCAGAGACAGCCTGTGCATAGGTAATAATCTCATTCAGTGTCAGAGCAATTCGAGGAATAATTAATCTCTCGTAATCTTCTGCAGATTTGACGAATCTGGATGATCGTGCAGACACAATAGGATCGAAAAAGCTGGGGAACGGCACACGTTCTATCAAAAGCAATCTTGGATTAATATTCTTCCTTCTCATGTATCTTATTGTGTCAATAAAAACAAAACTCTTATTTTCTCTGAAGAGTCTTTTTGTGTAGGCTAGTATTTGTCGTCGAGAATTGGATGGTGACTTTCCTATCACTTTAACCTTCATTCCCCTCAAGAGGTTGGAGAGTATTTTGGTATGCATATTCGATGAAGCAGCGATTTCAATAATTGATTCTCTTTCAATCAACTCATAGACGAGTTCTCCAAAATTCGACAAAAATGATAAGAGATTGTATCGTGTTGGTTTTGGGAAATGTTCCGCAACAGTTACTTTATTTTCAGCCTTCACACCGGGAAGTCTTAAAAGTTGAGTTTTGTCCTTCAAATTTAAGAAATCAAGAAAATTTTTGATATCAGCTGAGTCTGAGATAAATATGACATGGTTTTCTTTGGTAATTTCTTCCAAGGCATGTGTTATGTCTATCAGCATTCTTTCGATCTTCCAGTTCTCCACATTGTTCTTATCATCATATTGGATTGATATCCAAGTAACATATTCAGTTTCCTCATAGTCACGAGGTAAAATCTCGGATAGAACATTACAAAAATTCGTTAAGAAGTGGAAATATGCGGTATCTTTATTATTACAGACTTCTCCTGATACTTTGTATATCTCTTTAATAAGGGATTCTTTTGCTTCATGAAGCTCTTTCCAGTCATTGCTTCTTTTGAAAGACCCCACTATTCTTAGTTTTTTGCTTAGTCTCTTTTGTTGAATTAAGTCTCTTTTTTCCACAAATTCTACAATTCTCCTCTTCATTTGCTGACAAGCGTCCTCAAAGGATGTAAGCTCAACTTTATCAGAGAGTTCATATTTCAAGGCGTCAATATTTTTTTGTGAAATTGTAACAGTGAGGCCCTCTGTGAGATATTCATCTATGTTGTGTGCTTCATTGATAATGAGGTGATTATCTCTCGATTTTGGTAAGTAAGTGAAATCTGTGAAGATTACGCGAGGATTCGTTCTTGGGTATATTGTTGGGCATAATTGATTCCTTAACGGACATTCTGAAGAGCACAACTCTCTTTGATACGTTGATTTCTGCAACAATGAGCTAGCTGAGGGATATTCCTTTAAAAAGAAATACATGAAGTTTGAATCCAAAATACCATCTTTAGTTCTGATTGACCAAAGGAAAAGGTAAAGCAGAATCTTTTTGTAGTTCTGATCGAGAAAGTTTAGATTTGAGGGAAATGCTTCCCAAAATCTATACAGGCAGAACTTCTGCAAGTAATCTGATGATATTGAAACGCATATGCTGGGCTCTTTTTCTCCCGTTAGTTCTGATATACTCATTCTCTCACTGAGCAGGTAATTTTTTGGCATTAGTGCAATGATCTGGGAATCAGTTTTTAAATTCAATATATTCTTGTAATATTCCTCTCTCGGCAGATATCCATCAAAACTAATAAATATGTTGCTCTTGTCTTCGACAAAGGCATCAATTTTGTCAGAAAAAGTAATCTGTGTCCTGAAGTTTACAATCGTTTGGAGGGAAGTGCTCGTCTGCTCAGAAAGCAGTTCCTGAGCAAATTCTTTTAGCTGAGGAAGCTCAAACTGTGGGATCTTCCCAAGGAATAATTCAAAAAACTGGGCACTCTGGCTGTCTAATAGCGTTAAGAAAAAGAATCTTTCAAGATTTTTGAAAGATTTAACCTTATCAATAATCTTTCTAAGGAGAATTATATCCAGTCTTACATCTTCGTCCGCTCGATGTTTTTCCGTTTCCTCTAAGAGTTCTGGAAGTGTATGTGAGTACCGTAGTGGCCAACAAAAGTATGATAATTCTAGTGTATCTAACTGAGGATAATCTACAATTTCCTTGAAGTGATTAGATAATTTTTCGATATCGAATTTGATGTTGTGTCCCACCAATGTCAAAAGTTGATTACCTAAGAATGATTTAAATGAATCTATTACTCTATCTGCGCCTGGAGCTTTACTGTAAGAAATCAATTCTTGTTGAGAAAGTCTTTCCCAAGGTATTTTTGAGGATGATCTTATGAAGGAGTGGAATTGTCCGAGTTTCACGTTTCCTCTTTCCTTGAGTGCTGCAATTTCCCAAATTTCATCAATTTTTGGGTCAGATTCAACATCAACGAAAACGAGGAGCGGAAACTTTGAATTTTGTTCTATCAATTTAATTTTGTAAAAGATTTCTTTTGGCAGTCTTCCTCTCGACTTTAAATAATTGCAGTATTCTACAGCTTCATTCCATTTATTAGAGTAGAAAAGGTCATCAAATCTTCTAATCTCTCCCTTTTTTCTGGATAATAGGAAACGTAGGATATTCTTTATAATATCTATAAAGATAGCAGGGTTTTGTACTTTTTTAACTGTAATATCCTCAGAGATTTTCTTACCACAATTTGAACAGAAGACATCGGCTTCAGAGATTTTCTTACCACAATTTGAACAGAAGACATCGGCTTCAGCTGATCTCATCTCCATTCTCGGAGCTTTCTTCTTTCCAAGATACCTCAAAATTCTGCTCGCTCCAATTACAGCGAAGATGGCCAAGATCAAGTATATCAAGCGATTTCTCAATCTTCCAATTCCTTCCAAATTATTAATCTCATCATTGCATTTGTCAATCAGTATCTGACATTCGCTGGATTGAGCAGCACCAATCCCTTCAAGTTCAGTCCTTGCTTTTTCGAAATATGATCGAGCTTCCTTGTACTTCTCTATTGCCTCTTTGTAATCCTCAGTGTCCGAAGCTTCCTGGAGCAACCTGAGACCCTCACTCATCCAATCACAGACATCTATCTGCTTCCGAATCATAATAGACTTCGGTTCTGCGCCAACCTGGCTGTATATAGAAGCTGCGAGCTTGTACTCATCCTTTGCTTTTGCATAATCTCCTGCCTGGAAAAAGGCATTTGCCGACTCCTCATGCTGGGAGGCGGTATGGATTCTCTTCTGAGTCGATGAGTAATCGATAGTAAGCCTAAGGGTAAGAGTATCTATCAAGACAAGGCAATCGGCGTCTGATACACAGTTGAAATCTTTCGAAACTATACCCTTACTATCGCTGAGTGTTCTCGTATCACAAGAGTAGTCTGATTTCTTGAAATCTATTAGGTGAAGTGTCACGTCAAAGTATCGATCTGTCACAGTCAAAGGGCTTGCTGAATCGAAGGTCTTTCCAGCCAAATCTGCCCGGTCTTCTCCTGCATGATCCCAGAACAAACGTCCTTTCCAAGTTTTTGGATCGTGAATCGCGAATTCACAATTTAAGTAGCTCTTGAAATCTTTCGAAACTATACCCTTACTATCGCTGAGTGTAATGGAAATCATGACCTTAAAGAAGTAATTTTTATTTTCATATTTTCCTTCCCAATCCTCCCATACCATGCGCTCTCTTGGGCTGATTGCCACACGAATCATACGGTCTTCAGATCTCCATGAAGAACCCTCTTGAACGTATATCGGGAAAGTGAAGGCTTGTGCATAATAGTCATCATAGTCTTCTATCTTTATGGCCTGTGAAAACGGAAGTCCGGAGCTCTGAACTCGAATGGCGAAAACCAGAAGAAGTCCGCCTAGCACAAATGCTCCTCTTTTCATTCTATCACCTGTTGTTCTTTCTGATACAAACACAACACATATAAGCTTTTCGCTCACTCCGGCTTAGTGATCTTGAAAAAGCTTTATAAGCAGCTTCAGCATATACACTCAATCTTCGCTGCAGCAAATTCGGAGATCAAAAAGAGAAAAAGTGTAAGGGATCTGAACAACCTAATTTATGCTTCAATAGAGCTTTTTGCAGAAGACCTCAAAGCACTCGTTGATGCCCTCTCTTTGGAGAACTCCATCGTGTGCGGCCTTTCCATGGGTGGCATGATAGCGCAAGTTTATGCGGTGAAGTACCCGGCTGGTTTGAGGGCTTTGATTCTCGCAGATACGGCAGTTTCAACCTCTTTGACACTGCGGGACAAGATTTATACCTATATTTTGGCACCAAAAACTCTTTTTCTTTTTATAGTTCGCCTTTTGGGCATGAAGAGGTACACAGACCTTGCCTTCTGGTTCGCCAGAGTGACGCGGGGTGAAAGCTGGTTCGGTCTCAAAAAAGAGGTACAGGACTACGTGAGAAGCAGGATGGAGAACTACAGTGTCGCAGAATTCAACAAGATATTTGGAGCGCTCTATGATTTTCGGTTGGTTAACCTGACAAAGATCAAGGTTCCCACCTTGATAATCAACGGCGAGTTTGAGTCACGGCTGGCTTCCCCACACAACAAGAAGATGACAGAAATGATTGGAACCACGCAGAAAGTGGTCATAGCAAAAGCAGGCCACACCTCAGCCATGGAGAATCCCTGTGAGTTTAATGAAGCGCTCGAAAGGTTTTGCAGGGACATTGGCGTGTAGAAGATGGGCAATAAAATGTCACGTACACCAAGGTGAGACAACCATCACTAAATGTGCACCCTCCCAAAATCGAAAGGTATAAAAGGCAGGGCTGAAGAATCCTTCACATCACGAAAAGTGAGGAGAGAACAAAAAGTGAAAATTCTTGTTATTGTAAATCCGGTGGCAGGAAAAACCTCAAAACGCTGGCCAGATATTAACAGAATACTCAAGGAGAGGGAGTACGATTATGAGGTTCAGTTTACAGAGGAAAGGGGTCATGCTACCCAAATAGCTGCTAAAGCTAATAAATTTGACATTATTGCATCTGTGGGAGGAGATGGGACACTTAATGAAATCGTTAACGGGTTAATGGAAAAGAATGGCCTGAAAAGAGAGGTCACCATTTCCGTGATTCCCACAGGGACTGCGAATGATTTCGTCAAATCAGCTAATTTGTTCACTGATTTTAGGGTTGCAGCCCAGAATATCATTCCAAATAACATTAAAAAAGTGGATGTAGGCTCGATTACGTATGCGGAAGGGAAACGGTATTTTATCGGAGTGGCGGGGATGGGGTTCGACGGCCTCGTTTCCAAGACGACGTGCAAGATAGACAAACCCAAGGTTGGGACTGTGCCGTACCTTCTGGGAGTTTTAAAACATCTGGCCCAGTACGAGAGTGTTCGAGTCTCTGTAACAATTGACGACACCTTTCTTGAACAGGAGGTCATGTTTGTCGATGTGGCCAATGGCAAGTACGTGGGGGCTGGCATGACCATAGCACCGTATGCAGAAGTGGATGATGGGCTGTTCGATGTCATTGTGATCGGGAACTTTGGAAGGGTGGAATCTTTGATCAGGCTGCCTACCCTGTACAAGGGCACTCACCTGAACAATCCACGGGTGGGGTTCTTCCGGGGCAAGCACGTTGAACTCAAATCTGAGACCCCGTTGTCCATCCACGTGGAGGGGGAGTACATAGGAGTGACGCCTGCTACCTTTGACATTTTAGAGAGAGTCCTTAAGGTTTCTGCTCCTTCACAGGATCAACCGGGAAACCAGAAAAATACCTAAGGTAACGTACATCCCCACCTTTAACACCTTCTGCCACACTGATATTGTGTCCACTTTCTTCAAAAGCATCTTAATGACTACGTAGGTCATGACCAGGTTCACAGGTGTCACCATGGCTAGATACCATTCGTCGAAGATGCCGTACACGTAGGGGAGTACAGAGAATGCTATACCCAGGGCTAAGAAGACGCCAGCTATCTGGACAGTCTTTTCTGCCCCCATGATGACAGGCACTGTGCGGGAACCCCCCAGTCTGTCCCCCTCAATGTCTTCGATGTCTTTTGCCATTTCTCGGGAAACAGAGGCAAAGAAAGCGATCAATGCCAGGATTGAAACAAGTTCTACAGAACCGGTGGCAATCCCCCCATACAGGAGAGCTAATGCAGAGAGAAAGGCCACAGCCACGTTCCCGATGAATAGTCTTCGCTTCAACTTCCAGGAGTACAGCACCATTAAGATGACAGCAAGAATACCCACCACAATACACCAGACATTGGTGAAGAGAGCACAGAATAAGGCGCTCCCGAATAAAACCACAGAGAAAGAGAGGGCCCCCCTCCGGGTGATATGACCCCGGGGTATGGGCCTGAAGGGCTTGTTCACTGAGTCTATATCATAATCAAAGTAGTCGTTGATGACCATGCCACCTGCAGAAGCAAAAAAGGTGCCCACCGTGGCAGCCATGACACTGGCCAACGGCATGTTCCAGCCTGCCGATATGATCCCCGAGATGAACACGGCAAAGGCAGACATCACATCATTTATGGGGCGGATTAATTCCAGGAATGCTTTTGCATTCATGCATTACAGTACATGGATTCCCTTATGAGGTTTTGGTTTTAAGTACGAGCGATCGGGATGGTGCACTCCACATCGTGGTTAGGAGGTGAGGAAGGACGCAAACTTGAGGGCAAATTTGGGATGCCGCACGACAGCAAACTTCACCAGGTCTAATGCACTCAACTGACCCACACCTTTTTCATTCATCCACCGTGCTGTTGCATCAAAATCTGCGTCAGTGAACTCCTCCAGGATGAGCCTCCCCTTCAAAGAGAGGTCGAGCTCTCTCCCGAACTCTGCCTTCCACAGCTTCTCATACCCTTTGAGCATGCTCTTCGTGCAGTCCCCGCTCTCTACTGCCTTCACTGCAGTATCACCTGCATGTTTCCCTGAGAGCATGGCAGTGAGGATTCCTCCCCCTGTCACCGGGTCTGCCATGTGTGCTGCATCTCCTGCTATCATCAGGTTGTCCGTGTACGTCTGCTCTAAAGGACCTGATACAGGGACTCCTCCAGCATTGACTTCCACGATTTTGCCGGTGAGGTTTCGTGACGTGACGAACCTGTCCAGGTAGTATCTCGCATGGTGCTCAGCCTTTGTCGGTAAAATGCCGATACCCACATTTGCCGTGTCATTTTCCTTGGGGAACACCCATGCGTACCCTTTAGGAGCAACCTCATTGCCGAAATACAGCTCTATGCAGTTCTCCCGTTCCACTCCTGTCATCTCATACTGACAGCAGGACTCTAAGTGCCTCAGGCCAGTGGTAGAATTGATACCGAAGTCCTTTGCTGTTCTTGACATCAAGCCGTCTGCAGCGATGACAACCCTGGTTTTGAAGGTCAAATCTGTGTTAAACTGCCTCGCTTCCACGATAACACCGCCGTCCTCTCTTTTTGCTCTCCTGTAGAGTGTCCGTAAATATATGTCTGCCCCTGCCCTCGCCGCCCTTTCTGCCAGCCCTTTGTCAAATTTTTTCCTGTCCAGAACATATCCGAATTTGAGCTGTCTGAATCGCTCGTCTTTCAAGTCCACCTGAACGCCGGAGGGAGAGATCAACCGGGCGAACTCGATCTTCCGCGATATCCACCCGGGATTCACCTCTATTCCTAACCTCTTGAAGGCAGAATCAGAGGTACCTTCTGCGCATTGCTTGGGCACGCCGATCTGGGCCCTTTTCTCCAGGACTACGACCTGACAGTGCTGAGCTGCAGTGTAGGCCGCTATGCTCCCTGCAGGACCTGCGCCCACCACCAGGATGTCACATTCTATCATTGGATCGCCTCCATGGGACATGCTTTCACGCAGGTTTTGCAGTCTGTGCACTTCTCATCAATGTAAACATCGTAGTCAGTGACGAGGATTGCATTGGAGGGACACACGCATGCACAGCAACCACAGTACATGCAAGCATCTTTTTTTACAATCATGGCATCTCATGTGATTACGTGTTAAAAACCTTTTTCTCTCCACCAGTCTAAAGTGCAGGTGAACTGTTCGATTCGAACTCGAAAAGAGTGACATTCGAAACTCGGTGGATAATTCCAGAGAGAGAATGGTGGTGTTGTATTCTTTTTTTGGGTTCACAGTGTGAGGCTCACAAGGGTACTACTCAACAGTGCAACCAGGATTAATCAGACACAAAAGAGAGCAAAGACTTTATAAATCTTGAAAAAATAGGAAGTGTGATGCTCTACGCATATATTTTGCTGACCGTGCGTATTGGCACGCTGAAGCACGTGTTGGACGATGTTCGCGCTCTCGATGAAGTGGTGGAAGCTGAAGCTATCACTGGCCCGTATGACATGATTCTTTACCTCGCGGTGGAGGGGTTGCCTCAGTTGACAGAGATCCTCCTGCATAAGATCGAGAAGATCGATGGAGTCACTGAATCTATGACACTGCTGGTAGTCGAGTTGTAGTGTATGAGATTGATATTCTTTGATGTAGATGGAGTGCTCACTCCCAAGGCACACGGTATCCACCTGGCAGAAATGACTGGCAGGGGGAATGAACTCAAGAAAGTCTTTTCAGGTACTACGAACAGGAAAATTGGATTGGAATGGGTTGTCAGGGAGGGGGCCCGGCTCTTTGAAGAGGTACCTGAATCAGTGCTTGAGGAAGCGGGGAGGACGTTACCGTTCACGAAAGGAGCTGTAGAGATTATAGAAGAGTTGAAAAAGGCAGGTTATCAACCTATTCTGGTGACGAATGGCATCGAGCAGATAGCGGGAGTGTTTGCCCAACGATTGGGGATTGAAGAATGGTACGGGAACAAATTGGAGGTCAAAGACGGGAAAGCTACAGGTTGCCTGGATACCTCAACACTGATTACACTCCAATCCAAGGGTGATTTGGTGAGAAAGATAGTGGGGCAGAAGTCTAAGAAAGAGGAGAGTGTGGCCGTGGGGAATGATGAGAATGACTGGGCCATGTTTCAGCAGGTAGGGTTTTCTATTTTGTTTAACCCGTCTTCTAATTTAAAGAAGAGACTGAGAAAGTGTCTGGACGAGGCAGCTAAGGGATTCAAGAAAGAATTTATTGAGTTCTCGAAAAATGTTGACGTGATTATTGAGGAGCCAAATCTGAAACTGTTGCTTCCTTTTTTAATCCCTGAACCGAGCAAGTTCTCTGAGAAGGTTAGAATTGAGAAAACTAAATTCGTTTGATGGTTCATGGTCATCTTTTTACCTATATCAGTGTTATTTTGTGAAACATGAGATGAAAAAAATCTCTTCGATCAAGCATAAATCAGCCTCTTCTACAACATAATCGCACACGCCCTGTAGGCCCGAGCATACCAGGAAATTCTTTTTCCCCACATCACAGTCATGGTCAATAATTGCCTTTTTTATCCTTCGCACATGATCAGCCTGCTTCTGGTGAGCCTGGAACCTCTCTACTCCAGTCACCACTTTACAACCCACCACCTTTTTAAGAAACGACACACAGTAGTACCATGCTCACCTGGATCATCATAGCATCACTCTTATTGCAGTCTGCATCGTACCCTTATGAAATATCTGATTACTCAGTTACCATCAGTGTCTCAGAAGGGAGGGTTCACGAAAGAATAGACATAACCCTGGAAAACTACGATTCTTTAGCGATCTTTGAATACAGTTTTTTGTACCCTCTGGAAAACCTCAAAGTCTACGACAGCGAGGGCAGTGTCCGCCACGAAGTGCGGGGTGATGTCCTTCTCTGCTACGTAGCCCAGTATGGCTCCACCCCCTACTCCTTTGTCATTGAATTCGACACCTCCGGCTACATCAGCCAGGTCAAGGAGGGAAAGTGGGTCTTTTCCCCCATATTCCAGTTCTCTGTCCCTGTCCGGAATTTTTCCCTCGAAATTACCGTCCCCGCAGACATGGCTGTGGTCTCCCCCATATACCCGACTCCCACCTCTTTCTACTCGTACAGGGAAACGCTCGTCGTCAAGTGGAAGAAGGACACCTTGGAAGTTGAGGAAGAGTTCTTGGTACTCTTGGGATACAAACCCGTGTCCTCTCCCTCCTCCCAGAGAAATTTTATTTTTTACCTGTTTGCAGCAGCCTTCATCGCCTTCGTTACCGGCCTTTATCTTGGAAGAAGAGAAAAGCCCTCACCAGAGTATGTGGTAGCAGACGAAAAACTCGTGTTAGACACTATAAAAAAAGCAGGTGGCAAAATCATTCAGAGTGATCTCGTAAAAAACACAGACTTTTCTAAAGCAAAAGTGTCAAAAATCCTCTCAGAGCTTGAAAACAGAAATGTCGTTCGAAAAGAAAAATACAAGCGTACTAATCTCATTTTCCTCGAAGAATGACTTCAATTCATTTTGAAGCTTATAGAAACCTATAAAAAGGTAGAGTACTCATGAAACACATGCAAAGAAGAAATTTTTGGTTTGGCATTATCATCGCCAGCGTGATCATAGCCAGTGGGCTGTTCATACTGCAGAGTGGATCTTCTTATTCTGTGGAAAAAGGAGTCTCTGACACATACTACCAGGAGACCCTTCTCCAAGGAGGAGGAAGAGCACCTATGGCTAAAGAAGCTGCTGCAGAGGCACCACCCCCTGCAACACTGAGAGACGCTGCACTTGTGAAAGAGCAGAAAGTGATCAAAACCTCGTACCTCTCCCTGGAGGTCGACAGCTATAAAAATGCACTGGGCGAGATCGAGGGGATCGCCTTCAGATTCGGAGGTTATACCTCGAATTCCTCTGTGCAGGACATTGCAGGGAGGAAAGTCGGTTATGTAACGGTGAGAGTCCCCCAGAAGAACTTTGAAGATGCTGTAAGGGAAATCGAGGCAGTAGGAAGGCTGCAGCAAGAGAGTATATCGTCGGAAGACGTCACCTTGCAGTACATTGATGTGCAGGCCAGGCTGGACAATGCAAAGCGTCAGGAAGAACAGTACCTCAAAATCCTGGGTATGGCCACAACGGTGGAAGATGTCCTGGCTGTGCAGGTCCAGTTGGAAAGGGTCAGGGCAGACATTGAAAGCATGCAGGGCACCATGAACTACCTGAACAATCAGATCGACTACGCCACCGTGGAGGTGCAGCTCTCAGAACCCGAGAAAGTGGTCCATGAATCAAGACTGGGCGACGCCCTCAACAAAGCTGTGGAAGCTTTTCTCTCAGCACTGAGAGGCATCATCATCTTCATCGGGTTCTTCATTCCCATTGCGATCTTTCTGACTATTCTCGCACTGGCAGGTCAGTTTATCTACAGAAAATTGTTCAAAGAGCACTGATGATACTCCTCCACTAGCCTTTGTGCAGTATCCCACGAGGAACGGGCTATGGGAGGTAATCTTCTTTCTTTTTTTAGGTATTCTCTCAGAAAGGTGCATGTCCTTTTATCAGAACAGTACCCCGATCCGAAGTCTCCGTAGATCTCCTTTAATTCGTCAATCCTTCTGTCACGTCTCACCTTGGCAAGGATGGAAGCGGCAGAAACGATGGGATAGTTAATGTCTGCCTTGTGCTGCGAGATGATGGAGGTCACCCCTGAGTAGGAGCAGACTTTCTCCCCAAAACGGGCAGCATTGACGTCACAGGCGTCCACAATGACTTGGGTGACATCGGGAAAGGTCGAGAGAGCCCTGGCAAATAATTCAGCTTCAATGTCGTTGAGTGACCTCTTCTGCCTCTGGTTATCGATTTCATACGCAGTGATCTCAGTTATTTCACACTCTGCCACAGATAAGATAGTTTTTTCGAGCTCTTCTCTTTTGTGGCGGGTGTACTTTTTTGAATCTCTCAAGTGAAGAGCTTCCAGCCTGGTGAGATCATTGTCACTGACTGCGACAGCACAGACCACTAGAGGACCTATGACGGGGCCCCGACCTGCTTCATCGATTCCTACCAGCACACTGTAAGTGAGGGTTGGGGTAAAAAAGGGTTTCGCATGAGCATGAGTCATGATCTACCTGGATGATCTGTGAACGGTGAAATGGTTTCTGCCATCTGTGGTCTTGTGTCAATATTCGTTTGACTCAGACTCCACTCTTCTCTCAAAGAAAGAACCCGAAATCTTTATAAATCGGAAGAAAAAAGAGGGCGAGAGGTGAAACTATGAAATGTGTATTCACGCCTGAGTTTCTGATAGAGCAGAGACAAGCCACTGTGATGAAAATCGGACCACTTCCTTCAATACCCCCTAAGTAGGTGGATTCCACGATGAATGAGACTATTACTTCTCAGGGTATGCCCTTGCGTACCCTGAGGTTTTTTGAAGAAGAGGTAACCTTTCTCTTTCACATAACTGATGGATGTAACCTCAGCTGTCGCCACTGCTTCATCAATGCTGCTCCCTCCCCCGTGCATCAGTTCTCCCTTGAGGAAGTGATCTCCATCCTGAAAGACATGCGTACCCTGAAGGTCTCCCGTCTCGCCTTCTCTGGAGGAGAACCCACGCTTCACAAAGACTTTGTCCCGATCTTAGAAGCAGCTCACAAACAGGGATTTACTCCAGATTTTGTGTCAAATGGAACCTTGATCACAGACGAACTGGCTGAAGCTTTCCGCAACCTCGTACGATGCGTCCTGATCAGCGTGGATGGGCCAGAGGAATATCACGATGCATTCAGGGGGAAGAAAGGAGCTTTCAAGAAAACCATGGAAGGTATAAAGATTCTGAGAGAGCATGAGGTCACGTTTGCCCTCCAGTTCACGGTGACGAAAGAGAGTTGCCCCTTCATAGAATGGATTGCTGAAACTGCCTCTCAACTGGGAGCAGATAGTTTGAAATTAGAACCACTGTTTTCAGGAGGGAGAGCCCAAGATATTGCAGGGTTGTGCCTCAACGAGAAGGAAATTGACACATTGGCCGAGTTGACCACTCTATTGTACGGGAAATACCTGGCAAGCACGGGCATATTCATGGGTATCCACAGTAAGAAAGTGTTGACAGAGCATCCCTGTAATGCGTACGCCTGTTTTGGTGACAAATGCCATCGACACGCCAAGAATGATCCACGGGAGCTGACCATACTCCCTGACGGTAGTTTAGCACCAGTGGAAATCTGTCTGCACCCAAAGTACTACCTGGGGAATGTCAAAGAAAAACCGCTGTTACAGGTGGTACAAGAGTATTTTGGCAGCCCCCAGCAGCAGCGATTTCTCGAATTGTGCAAAAGAGTGCTCCAGGAGAGGGTCATCCCCTACCCGTATGAGGCCATACCCTGGTCTCAGATACTGGCAGCAGAGAGCTGGAGGGGTGAACATGATTGATGAATTGTACCCGGTGACATCAGGAAAGGTGGTCATCAAAAAGAGGGACGACTACTATCTTGTAAAGGACGTGAAAACAGGGACTCAAGGACGAGCCAACGAAGACCTGAGAGATCTTTTAGTTCTGTGTGACGGCACCAGGACGGTTAAAGAGGTTGTTCTTGAGCTTTCCAAGGGATTTGAGGAATCAGAAAAAGGAGTGAAGAAAAAAGTGGTAAAATCCATTGAGTTTTTGAAAGACCTCAATTTTCTCAATTTGGCAGAAACAAAGACGTTTACGCCTTTAGTGATTCGGGACAGTGACATGGAATGGCCTTTAGACATGGCTTATCTGGAAGTGACCAACAGGTGCAACCTAAGGTGCGCCCACTGTTATAAGAGGGCAGGAGATCCTTTGCCTGAAGAGTTGAGCACGAAAGAGTGGTTCAAAATCATTGACGATTTGAAAAATCTGGGCGTTTTGACTCTGGCTCTCACGGGAGGAGAGCCTTTGGTGCGCAGCGATATTTTTGAGATTATCGAGTATGCAGGGGAGAGTACTATGAGTGTGAACCTGTTCACCAATGGCACCCTCCTCACGGAGAAGGTGGTGAAAAAGTTGAAAGATCTCGATTTGGAGAAAGTCATTGTGAGTATTGATGGGGCTACTGCACAGACGCACGAGAAGATACGGGGAGAAAACACCTTTGAGAAGACGGTAAAGGGTCTCACCCTTTTGATGGAAAATGGGTTGAGAGTCCGCACAAATTCGGTGATTTACACGGGGAACATACAAGAGTTGGAGAAGTTGATCTCGTTTTTACTGGAAATGGGAGTTAAAGAAATGATTTTTGACCGGTTCATGGAAATAGGGAGGGGAAAAGGGAATGAGGGGCTGGTCCCCCCTCTGGAAATGGGTGGTGTGGTCGCAGAACAATGCAAGAGATTTGAAAAAGAGAGTGCTGAAAGGATTGAACTCAAGTTCACGTCAACCAGCATGGAGGCAGATCAGGTGCACTCGTTCTGTGGCGTGGGAACCTCCATGGTGACGGTGAAGGCGAATGGAGATGTCGTTTTGTGCCCTGTCATGAGTGGTCCTGAGGCTGCGGCGGGAAACGTGAAAGAGGCGCCAATGAGGGAGCTGTGGTTGAAGAGTGGGGTATTCCAGCCCTTCAGGAGCTGCACCTTGGATGATAGCCTGTGCGGCACCTGTCCCCGTAAAGAAGAGTGCAGGGGAGGGTGCAAGGCGAGAGCTCTCCAGTACTACGGGAAAGTGTGTATGCCTGACCCGTGGATGTGTGCGACGAGGGGACGGGAGTGGCCTCCTCTGTGATTGCGAGAATTCTAGAGCTATCTTAGGGTTATTTTAGGGTTGCTTACCAGTTGTCTCAACATTCTCGCAGAATATGGGATAACAGAGGCCGCATTGGGTGTGGGTACTGAAAGTCCTATAGAAGCTGTCCAGCTCTATGAATCTGTGGGCTTTTCTGATGTGAGAAAATCTACTACTACACAAACTTATGAAATTCATCAAACTCTAGTGAGTGATCAATATGTAGGATTAGAAGATGCTTTATCGATGAACTATTCTAATAAACTCATTTTCGCTCTTTTTCTATTTCTAACTCATAAATCTTTTTCTCTAATCTATTAGGCTTTCTTTTGCACAGCGCCAGAGCTTTTTTGTAGTATTCTAACGCTTTCCCGGTATCATTTTTGAAGTTGTATATATCACCCAGTCTTTCGAAAGCATTCATCCACGGCACAGCGTTCTTTTTGGAAGGAATTGCAACGAATTCTTTGAAGTATAGTTCAGCTCTCGCATAGTTTTCCAGTTTAAAGTAGATATTTCCAAGAGCATACAGGTTGTAGCAAACATTTCTAATATTTCTAATTTCTCTTGAAATTTGCAGAGCTGTTTCATAATACTGAATTGCTTCACTGTTCCGGTCTAACTCTTCTAATACTTTCCCTAGAAGGTTCATATCAATTGCCTGACTTCTCCTGTCTCCAACCTCTTCATCAATTTTCAGGGCTTCCTCCAGGTAGTCTACTGCTTTCTTGGGTTCATTAGATTCAAGCCAAGCCTTCCCTAAAAGGTTCATATCAATTGCCTGCTGTCTCCTGTCTCCAACCTCTTCATCAATTTTCAGAGCTTTCTCCAGGTAGTCTACTGCTTTCCTGGGTTCATCAGATTCAAGCCAAGCCTTCCCTAAAAGGTTCATATCAATTGCCTGCTGTCTCCTGTCTCCAACCTCTTCATCAATTTTCAGAGCTTCCTCCAGGTAGTCTACTGCTTTCTTGGGTTCATTAGATTCAAGCCAAGCCTTCCCTAAAAGGTTCATATCAATTGCCTGCTGTCTCCTGTCTCCAACCTCTTGGTGGATTTTCAGAGCTTCCTCCAGGTAGTCTACTGCTTTCTTGGATTCATTAGATTCAAGCCAAGCCTTCCCTAAAAGGTTCATATCAATTGCCTGCTGTCTCCTGTCTCCAACCTCTTCATCAATTTTCAGAGCTTTCTCAGCAAATTTAATAGCATTTGATGTTTCATTCATAGCTAAGTAGGCACTTGACAGAGTATTCAAATTATATGCTTCGCTGCTCAGATTTCCTCTCTTCCTGTTATCTTCCAAAGCAGTATTCAGTATTCGAATAGCTGTGATCGGCTTATATATCCTTAGAAACTCATTTGCAACCCGATTATATAGAATTGGAACATAAGAATCCAATGCACTTGCTATCTTCCTATCACAAAAATTCAAGACTTTCTCAGCATGATCAATTGCCAGGCTCCCCGCTTCGACATCCCCTTGCTCAAAATCTTCATGATACATTTCATAAACTTTCAAGTTAATTTCACACAGAAAGTGCGGAGATCTCTTTTCCATGAATGCTTCATAAAAATCTCGAAAGATTTCATGTGAAGAATACTCATCAAAAATATTTCTTTTTATCAAAAAACTCTTTTCCAGCCTATCCAAGGTACTTTCAGCGTCAATTGAGACAGATAATCGTGATATTCTCCTCACTGACTCAGGAACATGCAGAGCGGAGAGAATTTGCAGCATTGTTTGCTCTTCTGTATTTAATCCTTCGTGAACAGTTTCTATTAGATAGTCCTCAATGTCTTTATTAGGTAAACTCTCAATAAAGTCACAATACAGATCTTCTGGAATTTCTTTCAATTTCTGGACTGTCAAAAGAATAAGTATAGGGATTTTTTCCGTTTTTTTACAAAGTGTGTGAAAACATTCATTTTCAAAAACAATTCCATTCTGCTGGAGAAATTCCTGCACCTCTTCTTGTTCAAAACCGTGCAGAGAAACTCTCCCAATGCTGTGCGAGAGACTTGGAGAAAAGAGAATCTCTCGTGTGGCAAGAATAACCTTGCTTTTCAAATCAAGCTCTAGTAGACTTTTGAAAAATGCATCAGCCTGTTCATCCTTCAGCAAGTGGTAATTATCAAAAAAGAAGAGATATCTGTGACTCGTAAAATTCCGTTTCAAATCATCGCATATATCTTTGTAGTTACGCTGAGGTGAGAGCAGACCTTTCTTGATATTTTCAATCACATGACTCGAGAAGAATCTAGCAAAAGCTTCAAGAATATCATCAAAGGTGTGTCCCTCCTCGATCTGGCACCAAAAAGTCCTTTCAGGGTCTTCTTCTTCGTATATTCTTGACAGCAAATAAGTTTTGCCACTGCCTGGAAGACCCTCCACACAAATCACATTGTAGTTTCCTTCAAGTTCTCTGCGAATCTGTTCCTCCTCTTTTTTTCTGGAAACATAGCCAACGACTTTTCTCGGTCTGTCTGTCCAGAGTCGATTTAATTGTTCGATGCGTTTTTCGTGAAGAATTGTCTCTTCCAGTCTCTTGAGCACCTCCATTATCTCGTGCTCTATGGTAGAATTGTTCTTGATTTCACTTATTATTGCTTCATTTCCTTTTTTAATTGTGGTTTCCAAGTAAGTTACTATATCGGTTCTGTTTTCATCTATTTTACAGGCCAATTGAAGATTACTCTTCTTTAATTCGTCTCCATATTCAATCAAGAGAGATTCAAGCTCTTCTCTACTCAGGGTGGGCAGCGGTTTTTTCAACTTTGAGAGGATGCTTTTGCCAACCTCTACGATGGTACTGCCAGCAAAGGAATTGATGACTTGCTCCAAATCAAAGACACGCCAAATACTGATTATGAGAAAGACAACTAGCTGTTCCTGGCTCAAAGGTATCATGATTCCCACCTGTTGATTTGTCTCTTCTTGATTTGATGACTTAATAAACCTTTTGTTTCTCATCTCAAACAGCCCATTTCTTGGGTTGCGGGGCGTAACTTCTCTTTGTTGTTTCAGTTGATGTGTATGGGAAAGCTCAAAGATCCTTTTTTTTACTGCAAAGACCGTACAGTGAGAAAACAATCTGAAACCCAAAGCACTCATAAGCACAACAAAAATGAATACAATTTTGTTTTCAACTTTTATTTATCCACCGAGTTTTGAATATTGCAAAGATTTTATTTATTGTGAAGATTTTATTTCTTTTTCATGACAACGGCCACCCACCATGTTCTTCTATTGTTGCATCGATTTCCTCCCTGATCTCTGAGGTCTTCTTTATGCTGGTGATGATCTTTTGAAAATGGATTATGTCTTCCCTCGTTAATGTTCGGCCTTTGCGCTCTTTTAACCATTTTTCAAGGACGTGATAACTCCCAATACGAAATGTGTAACTATCTGGAGGCACACCCTCAAAGTACTGGTCACTGTTAAGGTATAACCTCCCGCCCTCGTAAATATTTCTCTTTATACTCACTTCATTATTCCCATCACCCTTCAATAGAACTTCATCACCCTCATCTGACTTCAAAAGATGCAGCAATATGAGTTCTCCACCGAGGCGGCTTAGCCGCGAAAAGAGTTCGTAATGTGAAGTTAAGGGGATCCTCGGAAAATCTATCTTCAAAAACTCACTATAACGGTCTCTGTACTTTTGTGAATACAAAATAGCGTAAATATAGTAGAAAATATCTTCTGGAGTCACTTCAGTGCCAAAAGATTCGTTAACAGCTCGTAAGAACTCACCACTTAAGTTGGGTAAACGAGGTTCGTCTCCACTGACTGAATCATTCTGGTAAAGGTAAAGTGGGAAAAAGTAACTCGTCTCTTTTGTTTTTATGGAGAGAAGACACCGATCCCCTATTGTGTTGCAGACAAACGCGTGGTGAAACTGCTCAGTAGACAAGAGCCGAACTGTGACCAGTGCCAGATTGTCTCTTACGAGATGGTTCATTACCTTCTGTTTACTCCAGACGATGAATGACGGGTCGTAGCAGGTCCAGCGGGTGTCAAAGGGACGATACGCGTACAGACGAATGAGGTGCTCTACTTTCTGGTTTTTACTTCTTTGCCGTGCCTCACCTATTTTCCAGTCACGCAAATCCTTCAGATTGAGAGATTCCTTAACGTGGTCGTCAGGGAGGTCACCGGTGAATATTTTTAACCGGTGGAGGAGCTCTGCTCTGGTAAAAGCTACAGCAAAATGGTCGTGGGAAGTCTCTACTCCACTTGATTTCTCCTTAAAGATATCTGTTATTTTCCAGAATTTCTCATACTCAGACTGATTGGCAAAGTTTTTGGGGACAAAGAAGTAATAGGGGGTTCTAGGTCTTATTTCTTGCCATTCAACAGTTCTCGCATCATTATTGAAAAGATACGAGTACTTATCTTCTCTTCGTCCCCACAGGTCAGCGTAGTACACTTTTTTTTCCTTGAAGGGAATTCCCGTTTTTACATAAATGGCGATGGCAACGCCCTGCAGGATGTCAAAGACATTCTCATCTTTACCACCGTGAGGCGTCTTCTCTCCGATACGTGAAGAGCCGTGGAGGTTTAACACGTAGAGTGTGTCAAATGTCTTCAAAAGACTGCTTCTCATTGCCCTGTGGACGACACCCGTGAGGTAGGAGTTATTGGTGATGAACCCGAGAATCCCTTTCCCAGCCTCATCGATTTTCCAGTGGGCAAAGCGTATGAACCGAACATAATCGTCCTGGAGTGCTCCCTTCTTTTTTTCTTTTTCAACCCCCAGGCCAGTGAGGTAGTCTTTCATTTTCTCGTTCATAAAGGGGGTCCCTAATGAACTGCTGGATGAGTAGGGAGGGTTCCCAATAATGACGGGGATGGGCTGGATTTTGACAGTTGAAGCTTTGAGGGCTTCTTCTGCAAACCAGCCAGAATTTGTGTAGGGTGGGATTTCAGGGACGTCTAACGTGTTTGTGAGGTAGATACGTACATTCTCGTCTGATGCAAAATCATACCCTGTTTCGGCCAGTGCAAGCCCAACATTCAAATGCGCCACAGCATAGGGAGCCATCATTAATTCAAACCCTGACAATCGGGGTAATAAGGTGGAGACGTATTCATTCCATTTCTTTCTTAGTTCTTCTTCGTTCAATCCTTTATTTTTTTGGTCAAATGTTTTTTTAACTTCTTTGATGACCTGTCTTAAGAAGGTTCCTGTGCCAGCAGCAGGGTCAAGGACCTGGAGAGGTACAGTGGGTTCTCTTGCGTTATTCAGGTGCTCTGAATCTGGATTTGAATCTGCCAGTCCATCCGGGTAACCAACCTTTGTTCTGAGGAGATAATCCACAGAACGGACGATAAAGGACACAACAGCATCGGGTGTGTAAAAAACTCCTCTCTTGATCTTTTGTTCGGGATTGTATTCCTTCAAGAAGAGTTCGTAAAAATGGATAACGGGGTCTTCTCCTTTTTTTCGGTTCTCAAAGTCTTTGAGGACTGCTTCAATGTTTGTCTCCTCGAACATTTTGATGAGTTTAGTAATACCGAGCTCTTCCGGGTTCAACCTATTCGAATCATCGGCCCCAGCGCATTCACCCACGATTTTCAAGAATGGGTTAGTCACTGGTATTGGAATAGTAGAAACAGAGCTGTCTAATCTTTTATGGGCTGCTGCAACAGAGAAAAGGCTGTACGCTACTGTCTGGGCGTACATATCTGCAAACGTGTGGAAAGGTAAGTCGCCCATCACCTTTCTGAAATCCTCAAAAAAGGTGTGTAATGGTTCATGGGGGGATTCATGTTCAAAGGCTGTCTTTATCTTGTCACGGATGTGCGCTGTTAGAGGAGCCATCTTGAGCGCCAGGTCTCGGGAGGTCTGAATGAACCTGGGCTTTTTTGCGTACGTTAGTGGTACTCTGTTTTGCATGTGCATCACTTACTTTACTTAACTGACGGGGGAGAGGAGTGGAGTGTAACTGATAGAATACAGAAAAAAAACTATTTAAAGATATCAGCGTATGGGAGGTCATGAAAGCTTTCCTGTTCATCTTCATGATGCTGGCTGCGCAGGAATCTGTCCTGTTTACAGAAGAGCTTCAGGTCAAAGATTTCCTGTTTGAATACACGGTGCTGCAAAGTGCTCAAATACCAGAAACATTGTCTGCGTACGATGTCATTGTTATTTCCACCCCCCCAAGAATGTATGGGGAGAGCGAAATCAAAGCATTAAAGGCTTACGTGGAATCAGGGGGGGGTTTGATGTTACTGGCAGAGGAAAACAACAAAGACGGCACCACTTTGGTTTTGAACCAGATTGCTCAGGAGTTCTCTATCACCTTCAATTCAGACAGGGTGTATGATGATGAGAGCTACCTTGATTACACCACCTGGGTCAACCTCACCAGACTCCCACTACATCCCGTGTTTGAGGGGATTGCGAGCATAATATATACGTCAGGGTGCTCTTTAGAGGTTAAGGGCACTCTCGTCCAGGCTTCAAAGGGTGCTTACGCTGAAAAGTATGATGGGTTAATCATCCACAAGAAAGGTGACTTCCCCGTGTGCATGGCATTTCTTACCGTGGGAAAGGGGAGAGTTTTTGCCTGTGGAGACAAAGAACTTTTTGACAAGTACTTGAATTTCAGAGACAACACGTTATTTGGTATGAATGTATTTGACTGGCTGGCAGGCAATACGGGACGTATTTCAGAGCGATTGAAAAACAAAAGTGAGGCCTTGCAGTTCAGATCGGAGGCTGAATCTCTGGTACAGTCTGCTGTCGAGAATGGGCTGAAAGAGGTATTTCCTGAAAATATAACGACGGCTGAATCCCTCATTTCCGAGGCTAAAATACTGTACGACTCCTACCGGTATGCTGAATCCCGTTCGAAGGCCTTAGATGCTCAAAAATCAATAAGGGAGGGTGAGAGTAAGGCGCAGGCTTTAATAGATTCCAAAATGGCAGAAGTTGAAGACTGTTTATCCAGGATAGAGAAGAGTGCACAACAGTACTTGCCCTCGCAGTTAGAGGCAGCCCGCTACTATGTACGGGAGAGTGAAAAGCAGACTACGTATTCACAAAAACTGGAAAAGCTGAATTCTGCCCTGAGTATGTGTGACGAGATCCGCACAGAACTGAAGGGGGCTGCAGAAAAAGAGATAAGTCTGGCAAAAGAGAAAGTGAAGGCTTACAAGGGATTATTTGGGAGGGCGTCTCACCACTCTGCTGAGATTAATGTGCAGTTTGCAGAGGAAAGTTATGCTCAGGGAGAGTACAGTGATGCCATCGAGTACGCTAAGATGTCCCAGAGCTATTCTGATATCGCTGTAAAAGAGGAGAAAAAGGACTATTACCTAGGAGTGGGAGTCATCTTGATAGCTGTACTGGTGATCTATGTTGTTGTGAGAAAATGAGGGTACTCATGGTGGGGTTGTACCCTCCGCACACAGGAGGGATCAGTTCTTACGTCTATGAAGTGAAAAAAGCATTAGAATCACTGGGGATGACCGTGTACGTGGTGACGTACGGAAATGTGGTGGATAAAACGGTGTACGGCACTCGCGTTATCTCTTCAGTGAGGGGGCCCTCTTTCATGGTAACTGGAACAGAGAGGGTCTTGCACGTTTTAAAAAAAGAGAAAATCGATGTCCTGCACGCTCATTACTTGGTCCCCCCGGGACTGGTTGGTGTTTTTTCAAAAAAGATTTCTGGGTTACCTTTGGTAGTGACGTGTCATGGAAGCGATGTGTTTGTCTTTTCCACTGGTTGGAGAAGATTTTTATCGCAGTACGTGGTGAAAAATGCTGACTGTGTGGCTGCGAATAGTCAGGCGACCTTAAAAATGGTAAAAGAGCTGGGTGGTCACAACGTACAGTACATTCCTTCTGGCGTAGATTTGAATCGGTTCAAACCTTTAAATAGGGAGAGAGAAGCGGTAACGTACGTGGGGGCCTTGAACAGGGTGAAGGGGGTGGACCTCTTTTTGAGGGCGATGGAAGGTGTCTCCGAGAAGGTGTGGATTGTAGGGGATGGCCCTGAAAGGGAACGCCTGGAAGCTTTGGCAGTGAACCTGAAAATTGAGTGCACTTTCTGGGGATTCAGGACAGATGTCCCGGAGTTCATGAACAGGTCCAAGGTTGTCGTGTTGCCGTCAAGGAGTGAGGGGTTTGGATTAACCCTTCTGGAGGCCATGGCGTGCGGGACTCCCGTCATAGGGAGGGAAACGGGAGGGATACCGGAGCTGATTACGGGAGAAAATGGCTTTCTCTTCAGAACGGAGGAAGAACTTCGTAATCAGGTCATAACACTCCTTCAGAACAAAGAGCTGTGGAAGAATATGAGAGAAAAGGGGTTAGAAACTGCTTCAAAATGGAGTTGGGAGAGGACGGCCCATTTTTATGCAGGAATATATTCAGCCCTCTCTGACTGAGGTTTTTGTTTCATGAGTGTGGTAACGTAACCTGAAACTCTGTTTCTCAACCGCTCATTGGAAAACCTGAGAATCGTTACCAGAAATTCACGGTTCTTATAGTAATCAGTACTTAACTGATCTCTGTATTTTTTCACTACTTCTCGTGCGATACGTTTGATGGAAGTTGGTCGGATTCTACCCAAAGTCTCACCTCTCCCTCTCCTCTTTGGGGGACTTTATAAATGTTTGCCATAAAGTGACGGTACAGCTTCTAGGATAATGATCCTTCCGTATAGGTTTTCCAACAAAAACAACATGTTCAATTTCCCTAAGGAGGGGGGTTAACCTCACTGGAAGAGAGTAGTTACAGTTCCTTTTTTGGCTCTTTGAAGCTCGGAAAACGCAAATGAAGAAGCACAAATTCCCGGGTCATAGTGAAGGAACTCATGAAGTAATTGATTGATTGAAACCTGTATTTAGCTCTGTTCTGAGGACTTCGTCTTCATGCATTCTGCGAAAGGTTGATACTGATTTCAATGGATTCACCACACACCTGGCAGCAGACGATACCGTGTGCGTGCAGCATATTCAGCATAATTGGGGAGCTCTTCACGCAAGGTGCGGTCCTCCAGCAGTGTACGAATAATAAACAGCACCACAATCAGTATGACAGGTAAGAATGTCACCCACGACCCTAAAATCAAAGGTGCACTTGCCTGGAGGAGGAGCATTGCACCATACCCGGGGTGGCGTACATACTGGTATGGGCCCGACGTGATGACCTCTTGTCCCCGGTCCTTCTGGATGCGCACCACTATCTCAAAATAAGGGTTCACTGCTGTAGCCAATATAACCGTGAAGGTTGCCAGCACAAACAGAAAAATCCCTAACCCTGTCAGTGCAAAGGGCATTGCAGACCATGCATACCGGAAATCTAACCCTGCAACGACCATCATTACAAAGTACAGTGGCAGGCACACCGTGATAAAGACCTTGTCGAATCTTTTCACACCTGGTCTTATCTCACCGCGTACATTGATCAGTTCTGGGTTCGTCCTGAACAAGACAATCCCAGATGCGGTGAGCATGGCACAGTACAGGCCAACGTAAAGCCATGCCCCTAGCCAGGCAATTTTTCCCGCTGACACGAACAGCAGTACCGCTTGCAGGAGTAATGAACCCACGACCTGGATGATTCGCATCACACCTGAACGCCTGAGAGAGGGGTTCAGCTCACACTGTGGATGTGACATAGTGACTTTATTTCTACGAGGGTCATCTATAAACTTTTGCATCTCTTAGAACCTTTCCATTCCGCCAGACCCTTCCGAGTTGAATCAATGAGTATTCTTTTAGATCTCCAGATCTGTTCCAAAATAGGCATGTACGAGGATATTCTTTAATCCTGTTATCTTTCTCCACTCAATTTCAGGTTCTTTACTTTTGATATCATCTGGAATACTCTTTGCCGCTTCCCCTATAATTTCAAGGTTCCTCACCACCCCATCCTGCAGCAACTCATTCTCCAGAAATGCATCATGTGTTACATCCCCAACATACGTTTCGATTTTTCGGATTGACTCGAGCATGTCTTCAAGATACTTTATAATCCCTCTGCATATCGTACACTCTCCAGAATGTATGGTTTCAACCTGGGTTTAATCGCCTCTACAATGACGAGGTCAACCTCATGGTTGAATAGATCCTCGAGGAAGAACTTGAGATCCATGTAATTGTGAAAAGTCTTTTTTCCTTTTTCAAATTCAATGACTATGTCGATGTCACTCTCATCTTTTTGTTCACCTCGTGAGTATGAACCGAATAACCCAATTTTTTTGATGCCGTATTTTTGTATGTGTTCTTTGTTTTCTTCTATTTTCTTGAGTATGAGGGTAGATGAGGGCATGGTAATCACTTCATGCACTGGAAAGAGCCTTGGAAAGAGGAAGTTCTAAAGCTTTGCCTGAGGTAGGAAAGATTTTCTATACATTAGGGAGAAAGGATGAGTTCAGACTGAGAGTAGAAAGGGAATCTCCTGCATATCGTGAAATGATTTACGAACTTGAAAGAGAATATAGCTATAGATAAAATTGCTTTGAGAATAGAGAATATGTTGTTTTGTAGGATCTTGAATCTATGTGAGAGTGAAAGATCATTATAAAATGTATAAAAAAAATAAGAGAATATTTATCGTTTCACTGTCAGGATTTTCCCGTCCTTCTTGTGAATCCTCACTTCTAAAGGCATCTCTCCAGGCATGAAATGTGTCGCACACCCGAAACACGGATCGTACGCCCTGAAGGCCATCTCCACCGTATTCAGCAGACCATCGTCCACCTTCCCATCTCTGATCATGCCCCTGGCTGCATCTCTAACAGACATGGCAATGGCTGCAGCATTGTTCACTGTTGCCACGATCAGGTTCACCTTCTGGGCCAATCCGTCCTTGTCCAGTACGTAATGGTGGAACAGCGTTCCTCGAGCCGCCTCTACGACGCCCACACCCTCACCAGGCTCACCAGGTGTGGCACGAATATCTTTGGACGTGATCTCTTTGTCCTGCGCTAACTCCAGCAATCTTTCAGCAGCGTACTGCAGCTCAATCACTCTCGCCCAGTGAGTCGCCAACGTGTGGTGGACTGGATGCCCCAGTGTCTCCCGCATCTTCTTCAGTGCTTCTTCCGCCAGAGGTGTACTCATCCCATCAGCCGCATTCAACCTCGCCAAGGGTGCAACCCGATACACTCCAGAGTTCGCACCATCAGTGAACCCTTTCCAGCCAATACCCTTCAAATACGGGAACTTAATGTAAGACCAGGGTTCTACGTGCTCCTCAATGTACTTCAAGTAATCTTTCGCCGCAAACTTCGCGTACTCCTTCCCCGTGGGGTCTACGATCCTGATCATCCCATCGTAGAGATTCACCTTATTATTCTTGTCCACTAACCCCATGTAGTACGTCTTCATCGTGTACGCATCTGATGTGATCAAATCCACGTACTCCTTGCTCTTTAAGACGATCTTATCAAAGGTATCCAGGGTGAACTGGGCGAACTTCACCGATGACTTGGCCATTTCCTCAATCTCTTTTCGCTCTTCCTCTGTCAGTCCCTTCGACACCCCGCCCGGTAACCCACTCACCGGGTGCGTCGCCTTCCCGCCCAGCATCTGGACAATCTTCTGCCCGTAACTCCTATGTTTGATCACTTCCTTTGCAATGTCTAACCCAACCTTTTGAATCACGCCCAGAATGTTCCTCTCTGAAGCAGGTGCTTGCGGTCCTACGATGAAGTCAGGCCCTCCCAGGTAGTAGAAGTGCAGTGTATGATCGTACACGTAATACCCGGCATACATTAACTCTCTCAACTTCTTTGCAGTCTCTGTCGGCTCCACGTTAAAGGCAGCATCTAACGCTTTCGTCGAAGCCACGTGGTGGGCCACAGGGCACACGCCGCAGATCCGCGGTGTAATCTGGGGAAGTTCCTCACCAGGTCTCCCCTGGCAGAACCTTTCGAACCCACGCAGCTCCGGAATCTGCAGGTAGGCGTTCTCCACATTGCCCTTGTCGTTCAAGAAGATCTCAATTTTGCCGTGGCCTTCCAGTCTGGTGATGGGATCTATGGTAATTTGTCTCATTTTTGCATCACCTTTCTCTTTAACAGTGAAACAGGCAGCGTGTACCTGTAGAATGTCCCCAGGGGGTCTCTGATCTGGCTGATCAGCCTCGCCGTCTCCTCGTCACTCTTGGTCTCTTCACCTTCCACTCCCAAAATGGACGCTATAGCAGATATTAACTTAGCACCCTGGTCACTAACCTCAGGAGTGGGGCCCATGCACCCTCTGCAGGGCATGTTCGCCTTAATGCATTGTGCACCGCATCCTGAACGAGTGTTAATACCCATGCAGATCAACCCCTGTTCGAGTAGGCACCGTTTCCCGTCAGGAGAAACCTCGTACGGTCTCTTCACTTCAGGGATCTTCTTCTCCACGATCTCTAAAGGACATTCCTCGCACAAAGCTTTCTCCGGTGCCAGGGTCGAACCCTTGGGAGGTAAATTCCCTTCGAAGATGGCAGTGACAGCTTTGGTAATCAACTCTGGCGTGGGAGGACATCCCGGCAGGAAGTAGTCCACGTCGACCACCTGATGTAACGCCTTCACTGTATCGTAGATCACTGGCAGAGTCAGCTCCCCTTCAGGCGCCTTATACGACGTTTGAGGTGTTACCCCACCCGGATTCACGACAGACGGCAGCTCCTTGTACACTAAGGTGAAGATCTCCTCCCTGTTCGACACATTCGCCAGTCCCGGTATCCCACCAAAGCACGCACATGCTCCAAAGGATACCAAGACCTTGGACTTCTTCCGTAATAAGTGTGCCATTTCTTCATTCTCACTGGTCCTGATGGCCCCATTGAAGAAGCACACGTCAATGGACTTATCTTGAAATGCTTCCACATTCTTCTTCTTCACATCTATAGCCACAGGCCAGAAGACAATGTCCGCTTTCTCTACCACGTCTAAGATCTTCTCATCAGTGTCCAAAACGGCAATCTCGCACCCACCGCAGGATGCAGCCCAGTAGAACGCAAACTTAAATTTACCCACTCAATCACCCTCTCCTAACTTTATGGGGCCCAACTCCCGCAGCTCTTCAGTCATCTGTGTCACCACGTGCGCGAACTTTCCACCTTCTGCCGATGAGCACCATTCTAACCTGAGTCGTCTCGGGTTGATCCCGAATTGTTCCAGCACTTTCTGTAACAGTAAGTACTTTCTTTCTGTCTTGTAGTTCCCGGATATGTAGTGGCAGTCTCCAGGGTGGCATCCTGCTATGAGAACGCCGTCCGCCCCATTGACGAAGGCTCGCAGCACATGCTCAGGGTCTACCCGGCTGGAGCACATGACACGGATGGGCCTCACGTTCGAGGGGTACTGTATCCTCGATGTTCCTGCCAGGTCTGCAGCTGCGTATGAACACCAGTTGCACAGAAATCCAATAATCTTCGGTTCATACATTCTTTATCGCCTCACACATGTTTCAATCATACTCATTAATTGGTTATCACGGAAGTGTCTCTGCTGCGCAGCTCCCGTGGGGCAGGCAGCCACACAGGCGCCGCATCCTTTACAGAGCACTTCCTGGACAATCGCAATCTCTTTTTCTTTATCTAACTCTCTCGCATTGTACGGGCACAAGGATATGCACACAGCACATCCAGAACAGACGTCTTCATTGACCTCTGCAATGATGGGTTCAGTTTCTATGGAGTCTTTGGAGAGGATGGTACAGGCACGAGACACTGCTCCGTAAGCCTGTGAGATAGTCTCGTCAATAAACTTGGGGGAGTGAGCTAACCCTGCCATGAACACGCCTTCGGTGGCAAAGTCTACGGGACGCAGCTTCATGTGTGCTTCTAAGAAGAACCCATCCTTCGTCAGGGGGACCTTTAACATCTGAGATAATGCTACATTGTCGTAGGGAGAGACACCTGTCGATAGAACGACTAAATCAGGTGACAGCACGAAGTCCTCGTTCAGGGCAGCATCATGGACATACAACTTAAGGGTGTCACCTTCTTTTTCGAGGCGCGGCTTGGTCTTGGGGTCATACCTCATGAAGACAACCCCTTTCTCTCTGGCCATGTCGTAGTACTTCTCTCTGAAGGCGTAGGTCCTCATGTCCCGGTATAGAGCGTAAATTGCGGCATCTGGGATTTGTTCCTTTAATGTGAGTGCATTTTTCACCGTCTCCGTGCAGCAAATCCGAGAACAGTACTCACGGCTGTCGTCACGGGACTCCACACAGTTGATCAAGGCAATGGTCTTGGCTTTGATGCCTTTGGTCATCAGGTCCTCAAGCTCCAACTGAGTCAGAACCCGCTTGTCCTTCCCGTACAGATACTCCGTTGGTTTGTGCTCCTTTCCTCCCGTGGCGACGATGACGATCCCGTGATCGATCTCTTCCCCACTGGACAGGGTTGTCTTGAAGTTGCCCACGTATCCATCCACTTTCTTGACCTCAGTCTTGGTGTGGATGTGGACTAAAGGATTCTTCTTCAACGCCTCTTCCAGATCTTTCACGAATTTTTGGGGGTCCTCCCCCGTCAGCGTGTACTTGATCTTGTTCAGGAGCCCTCCCAGATTACTCTCTTTCTCTACCAAGTGAACGGTGAACCCCTGCTGGGCTAACCCAAAGGCTGCCGTCATCCCTGCAATGCCGCCGCCAATGACTAAAGCAGATTGCGTGACGTCCACCGATGCACTCTGCAAGGGCTCTAACAGGTTGGCCCTGGCTACTGCCATCCTCACTAAGTCTTTTGCTTTTTCTGTCGCTTCCTCTGGCGTGTGCATGTGCACCCAGGAGCACTGGTCACGAATGTTTGTCATCTCAAACAAGTACGGGTTCAACCCCGCTTCCCGTATCGTACTCTGGAATAAAGGTTCGTGTGTCCTCGGTGTACAGGACGCCACCACCACCCGGTTCAAATTGTGTTCTTTTACCGCTTCCTTGATTCGTTCCTGGGTATCCTGCGAGCACGTGTACAGGTTCTGGTCTGCAAACACTACGTTCGGTAACGTAGCAGCGTACTCCATGACCTTTGGCACGTTGACGATCCCTCCAATGTTGATGCCGCACCAGCACACGAAGACCCCAATACGGGGAGTCTCACCTATTACGGGTATCTCTTCGGGATACACCTTTTCCGTGACCAGGGTGTTTCTCTGGTCTGAAATAATCCCTGAAGCCATGGCTGCAGCTCCTGAAGCCTGCGCCACCGTATCTGGGATGTCTTTTGGTCCTGAAAAGGCTCCACAGGCGTAGACACCCTCTTTTGCCTTTAAAGGCTCGAACACTTTCCAGTCCAAAAAGCCGTACTCATTGAGGGGGACACCAAAGGTTGTGCTCAGCTCTTTGTTGGAGCGCGGCGGTTCTAACCCAACGGATAAGACCACCATGTCAAACGCTTCTTTGGTGATTTTGCCATCCTCTGTTTCATAGGTTAAAATGAGATTGTGCGTTTGCGGGTCTTCCTCAATACACGGTACCCTACTTCGTATGTACCGCAGCCCGTACTCGTTCTGGGCCCTGTTGTAGAACTCTTCAAAGCCCTTTCCGTAGGTGCGCATGTCCATGAAGAAGATAGCCGTTTCCAGTTCAGGATTGTGCTCTTTAGCAATGATAGCCTCTTTCGTGGCGTACATGCAGCACACGGCAGAGCAGTACTTGTTCGTCTTCTCATCTCTTGAACCTACGCACTGCAAAAAGGCCAGCTTCTTTGGTATCTCGCCATCTGAGGGTCTGACCACGTGACCTGCAAAGGGACCTGAAGCACTTAATATCCTCTCAAATTCGGTCGCGCCCACCACATTTCTGAACCTGCCGTACCCGTACTCCTTTTTGGCATCAGGGTCAAACTCGTCAAACCCTGCAGCCAGTATGACAGCACCCACTTTCACCTTTTCCTGTGTCTCTGTCTGGTCGTACTGGACAGCACCTGCCTCACAGATGTTCTCACACAAGCCGCACCCGATGCACTTCTCTCTGTCAATAGCAAATACCCGTGGCACTGCCTGGGGGTAGTTGACGTAGATACCGCTCCTCAAGGTCAGCCTTTCATCGTACTCGTTCACTGCTTCCACCGGACAGTACTGGGCACACAAGCCACACCCTGTGCATTTCTCACTGTTAACGTACTTCGGGCGTAGATTTACTGTTACTGTGAAGTTCCCGGGTTCACCTTCCACGTTCACAATGTCAGCATTCGTTAACAGCGTGATATTGTGGTGCCTTCCCGTCGCTACCAACTTGGGAGCCATGATACACATGGAGCAGTCTAACGTGGGGAAGGTCTTGTCTAACTGTGCCATGACCCCTCCAATGGTGGGTGATTTATCCACGACATACACTTTAAACCCAGAGTCTGCCAGGTCTAAAGAAGCCTGCATCCCTGCTATACCGCCACCAACCACCATCACTGAACCCACTTTCTCCTTTCCCTTCTCTACCATGTGCTCACCTCGTAGCGCAGGGGATGTCCCTCAACTAACTGCACTTTCTGGCCTCTCCTCAAATGGATCAGGTTCTCCACCACCACGTGAGAGGGAACTTTCAGTTTTTCTGAAAGCTCCTTTGCGGACAAAGGTTTTTCCTTCAAAGCAGTAATAATGAAATCCCTCACGAACTGGGTTTCAATGACATCATCCATCAAATTATCTAATCTCCCTTTGTCCACGGCCTCACCGAAGACATTCCCCTTCTCTAGAAGGTCTCTCTCCCTTCCTACCAGCCACCTCACCCGTGAGTCAGCAGCCTCTTCTTTGGCTGCCTTCATTTTTTGAGAGTCTACTACTGAGGGCCCTAGACTTCTGATCAACTCGGTAAATCCGTTGATGACTTCAGCAAACCTCTGACCTTCTGCAGCAGAGATCCACTCCAACCCCAGTCGTCTCCCCTCGATGCCAGCAATCTTCAGTATTTTTCTGGCAGCTTCAACCTTTTTCTCCGCCTGGTAGTTCCCTGAGATGTAGTGACAGTCTCCGAAATGGCAGCCCGTTACTAAAACGCCGTCTGCGCCCTTCTCAAAGGCAGTCATGATCACGTAAGGGTCGACTCGCCCCGAACACAGGACCCGTATGATCCGCACCTGAGGAGCGTACTTGATCCTGGAGATACCTGCCAGGTCGGCTCCTGCGTAACTGCACCAGTTGCACATGAACCCTATAATTTTGGGAGTAAATTCCACATCACTCATGGAATCACCTGCAGGGGTTCTAAAGCACCCTCAACCTGTGCCAGTAACTGGTTTTCCGTGAAGTGCTGGATCTGAATTGCTCTCTGCGGGCAGCTCGCTGCACACACACCACATCCCTGGCAGGCCACCTCAATGACCTGCGCTTTTAACCCTTCATCCGTTCTTTCAACCTGTATGGCACCATAACTGCACAGCTTCTCGCACAATCCGCACCCAATACACAAGTCGGTCTGAACTTGAGCCCTCACCGGTTCGAGCTCGATCTCATCCTTCGTCAATATCTCGCAGGCCACAGCAGCCGCTGCCCCAGCCTGCGCCACCGTATCAGGGATGTCCTTGGGGAACTGGACACAGCCTGCCAGATACACGCCCGCGATACTGGTCTCTGAAGGCCGTAGCTTGGGGTGAGCCTCCATGATGAACCCATCAGGACTTCTCGACAAATGCAGCATCTGCGCCAGGTTCTCAAGGCCATCAGGAGGCCTCAGCCCACAGGCCAAGACGACGAGATCAATAGTATTCCTCAATATTAACCCAGAATCAGTGTCCTCAGAGATAATGATCAAGTTACGGTCTTTGTCCTCTGCAATCTCGCCAGGCTTCCCTCGTATGAACACAATGCCCTGTTCGCGCGCTCTCTGGTAAAATTCTTCAAATCCCTTTCCAGGTGTTCGCATATCCGTGTAGTACACGTAGATTTCCGCTTTCGGGTATTTCTCTCTCAACATGGTGGCCTGTTTTACCGTCGCCATGCAGCAGATTCTGGAACAATACGAAGCACCCTCTTTCTCATCTCGTGAACCCACACACTGGATAAAGGCAATCTTCTGGGGTGGATTCCCGTCTGACGGCCGCACAACCTTCCCATGTGTGGGGCCGTCCGCGCTGACCCATCTTTCAAAGTCGAGATTTGAAATCACATTCGGATACACGCCGTACCCGTATTCTTTCTTCTGGGTTGCATCATACAACTGGAATCCTGTAGCCACAATGATGGCACCGACGTCTAACTCCACCATTTCTTCAGTCTGCTCAAAGTCCACAGCATCATTGGGACAGTTCTTCATGCACAACATGCATCCTCCTTTTTTAAGGTGGAGGCACGTCTCGGGGTCAATCAGATAATAGTTAGGAACTGCCTGGGGGAAGGGTATGTGAATAGCTTTCCTCTTCTTCAATCCCACGTTAAACTCATCATCTGCAGAGACTGGACATTTCTCAGCACAAATACCGCACAAGCGGCAGTTCCCCTCGACGATGTAGCGCGGTTTCTTTCTCACTTTCACGTGGAAGCTGCCTGCGTACCCAGTGATCTCCTCAATGTCGGCGTAGGTGATCAATTCAATATTTCTGTGTTTCCCCACATCCGCCATTCTCGGAGATAAAATACACAGACTGCAATCCAATGTGGGGAAGGTCTTGTCCAGCTGCGCCATGATTCCTCCAATACTAGGCTTTTTCTCCACTAAGTACGTTTTGACTCCTGCATTCGCCAGATAAAGTGCAGAAAAGATGCCAGCTACTCCACCACCAACGACGAGAGCAGCTTTTGTGACAGGAGACTTCTGCCTTTCTAATGGCTGCAATAACATCGCTCTCTTCACAGCCATCCTTACCAGATCTTTTGCCTTTTCTGTAGCCTCTTTTTTATCCGTGTGCACCCAGGAGCACTGCTCACGGATGTTTACCATCTCAAACAAGTACGGGTTCAACCCTGCCGTTTCACACGTTCGCATGAACGTGTCTCCATGCATGCGCGGGCTGCACGAAGCCACGACCACTCGCGATAGATTATAGTCTGCAATGTCCTCCCGGATGGCTCTCTGCCCATTATCACTGCACGTGTAGGTAGAATCTCTGGTCACCACGACGTTCGGGAGGGTCTTTGCATATTCAGCCACACTAGCTGCATCGACGACAGCAGCAATGTTCAATCCGCAGTGGCACACATACACCCCAATACGGGGTTCGTTTATGCTCTTTTGTTTTAACTCTTTTGTATTCTCAGCATTCCTCGCTTTTGTATTCTTAGTCTCTCTAGTATCATTAGTTTTTTTGCTACTCATGCGCTTCACCAAGGCTTCTGAGCAACCCCTGCACCGGCACTCTGTTCAGTTTGAGGCCCAGCTCATCTCCAGACAGTCCCAGGGCCAGTCCCACCAACTGTGGGAGGAATAACACGGGGATCCCAAATTTCTCCCCAGAATGGGTTTCAATACGCTTCTGGTTGACATCATAAACTACATCACAGAACGGGCACGCCAGCACCATGGCATCTGCACCTGCATCTCTGATGTGGGCCAACTTCTGCTTTGCCATCTCCAGCGTTACGGGTTCATCAATTCCCATGACAGAGCCACCGCAGCACTGCTTCTTGTTCTCGTACTGGACAGACGTGGCGCCCAGTGCTGTTATTAACTCTTCAATCGTGTGGGGGACTTCAGCATCCTCAAACCCTTCATAAATCTCAGAAGGCTTCGTGTAGTGGCATCCATAATGGGCAGCAATCTTGAGGTTCAAAGGAGTTGCCATCTCTTTGATCTTATCCATGTTCTCGTACAAAACGCGTGCAACGTGCTTTACCTCCGTTGTTCCATTATATTTCCTCCCTGTAGATTTCAAGATCTCATTTATCTTTTCCAGCACTTTCCCTTCCTTTGCAGCCAAATTCGCTTTCAATAACGAACCATTGCACGCACTGCACATAGTCATGACCGGTAAATTCTCAGATTCTGCCACTGCCAAGTTCCTGGAAGCCACGGCCAACCACGTGTTGTGATCTATAGATTCTAAAGGAAACCCGCAGCACCCAAAGTCTGGGAGGTCTACTAAAGAAATCCCCAGCTTTTTCATCACATTTCTCGTGGCTAGCTCGTACCCCCTGGTTCTCACCGGGACGGTACAGCCCAGAAATAAGGCGTACTTCACGGGATCACCTTGTCCATGCCTGTAGCCTTATAGATGAGGGCAATCTCCTCTTTTTTCTCTTCAAGGCGGGGCAACCCCAGTTTCTCTCTCCTCTCATTCTCGAAATCAGTAATCTCAATTAATCGTCCGTGTTCTCTTATTAACCGTCCCTGCTCCCTGTATGCAGGATGTATGTGCCCTTCCTTTGTGGCAATGTTCCTGATGGCAGCCATCAAATCAGGAATTCTCACATCCTGGGGGCAGCGCTCAGAACACGTATAACATGCAGCACAATACCACACAAAGTCCTCTTTTATCACTTTGTCTTTCAGCCCCAGAATGGCCATGCGAATAATTTTTCGTGGGTTAAATTTCTCACTGATAGTAGCAACAGGGCATCCAGAGGAACAGGTGGCGCATTGAACGCACTTCATGATGTGCTCCCCACCTGCTTGAGACGCAATCTCATACTTGAAGTGGGGATCGAGTTCATCCATGTTGATAATTTCTTTCTTTTCCATTTTCTCACTCCTTCTGGCGTCGTTTTCCCTTTTATTCCATCTTTCGGGGTCAAAGGTTTTCTCATTCTTGGTGTATATAAAGCTTGTGGATTCTAATTTATAAAGTTTTCGCTATAAAAAATGTGAAAACTATGTATAGTAGATGGGACAGCCTGTGAGGTCATGAGAGGTGTATGACACAGTGACAAGGTGAATGATGTGTGCTGTCGAGCAAAAATTGAATGAGAATTGAGGAATAATAAAAAAAAGAAAGAAAACGTGTTTGAAAAAACGTGTTTGTATCGTGTTTAGAACGTGTTTAGGGAGACCGGTTGCATTGCAACCGGTCTCGAAGGGGGTGAAAGATCCGTGCCGAAAGGTATTTATAGCTTAGGGACATAGCCTATGCATTCGTCCATATACGATATGGACAAACATTCCTGTGCCGAAGTACTATATTAATCTTGGGATGAGTTAAATGAGCAAACTTACAAATGAGGAAAAAGTGAGAAGATATCATTCCATATATAACCAAATGTACCTCAATCCCCGTATTCATGTCCATGAGATTTCAAAGAATCTTAGATTGCCAAGGAATACAGTTGCAAGCTATTTGGACTCCATGTATAAGTTAGAAATGCTTTTTGGTCCAGAATTGCGACTGAAATACTATCAAGGATTGAATGAGTACATGTATCTTGCCAAGTTTGACGACCCTTATGCAGCTTTTGATGAGCTTCAGCAGGATACAAAGATCATATACTGCAGCATGTTTCTTGGCGACTGGAACATGATGATTATGTCAGGCAGGGACTATGACCCCTCCCACATAACAGGGTTTGAGTATTTGCTGTACAGAGGGGAGCGGCGGGACACCGTCACACCAAAAGTGGCTTTGAGAGACTGGAAACCTGCTTTCCAGAGAATGAAGATAGAAGCATCAGAATTCGATCCTAATGGTGCGCACGAGTCGAATCTGGTGAACTGTGGTCCTCCAGTCTGGGACGACGAAGAATGGAAGCTCTTCTATGAGTACAAGTATGACTTCCGTAAGAAGGTCACGCCAGTTTTGAGGAGAAATTTGATTTCTTCAGACAAATTCTACCAGTGGATAAAAGACCTCCATAACCACGTCGATGTCAATTTGAGATTCTACCCCGATGGCTATGGAAACTACACCCATTTTGGATTTCTCTTCAGGACAAAATACCCCAAGGCAGTCATCTCTCTGCTTTCAAACCTACCTACAAGCCCCAGCTGTACTGAAGTCGAGGATGGTGCCATCGCCTTACTGAGCATCAAGTCTGACCTTACCTTTGCTGAGCTTTCTGTGACGACCCACAGGATGAAGATCAGCGGCATGATCGATGGGTTCAGTCAAGCCATTGGAGTGCTCCACTACATTGAGGCTGAAGAGGGATACACCAAGCTTCGGTAGAAATGGTGTGCCGTGGTGGATGACCTTCTTTCCACTAAGTAGGTTATTGCTGTAATTGAGGAAGAACATCGACCTCAATCACCCGTGCTTGAACGAGAGACGTCCTTACAGGCTTCAAGTACCCTTCAACCTGGGTTACCAGGGCCTCCGCCAACTTTCCTTACGCAGTCCATTCTTTTTCACCTCTTGTGAGTAGTTGTTACTACTGACTTTAGAAGCTTTCTATTAAACTTTTGTTTTTTGCGAAACTCATGAACAAACTGCAGATGAGTAGGGTTTCTTGATTATTAAACTTTTCGATTACATGAAAATATCTCTTATGATGAACTTATGTGCAAAATAAGATAATTTCAGAAATAAAATAATAATTTTCTCATCAAGAGACAAAAATTATAGAATTATGCTTCTAAAAGTGATAAACTATAGATGAGTGAGGTTCAGGAATAGGTAGAGATATTCTCCCGTGATGTGAGGCTGTCTGTAACCTTTCTGCTACCTCCAAAAGCTTTTAAGTTCCCTTCATGAACACCCTCCATGAGGAAAGTAATCGTACATGGAGGAGCAGGAGACTTCTCCAAGCCTGAACACCCTCTTTCTGAATACAGGAAAGGAGTTGAGAAAGCAGCTCTATCCGGTTACGAAGCCTTGAACACAGGAAATGCCCTGGACGCTGCAGTAGAGGCAGTGTGTGCCCTGGAAGATAATCCGTTGTTTAACGCTGGCACAGGAGCAGTGCTCAACGTAGAGGGAGAGGTGGAAGCAGACGCCATGGTCATGTTCAGGGGAAGTATTGGCGCAGTGGCAGGGCTTAAAAAAATGAAGAATCCAGTGAAAGTGGCCCGCCTCGTCATGGAAAAGACAGACCATACGTTTTTGGTGGGAGAGGGTGCCTACAGATTTGCCAGGATGTATTTTGATGACTATGATCCCGTAACTGAAGAAAGGAGAAGGAAATTTGAAGAATTAAAGGCGAAGTTTCTCCAGGGAGACACCAGGTGGAAGAAAAACTATGCACTCTTACACGGAACGGTCGGGGCTGTGGCTTTTGACGGTGAATTGGCTGCTGCCACCTCCACGGGAGGGATCTGGCTGAAGATGAAGGGTAGAGTGGGCGACTCTCCTCTGGTGGGATGCGGCACCTATGCAGGGGAGAAAGCTGCCATTTCTGCCACAGGTATTGGAGAGAACATCATGCGGTCAGTGTTTGCAAAATCGGTGCATGACCTCCTCCCCAAGCTCTCAGTACAGAAGGCTTTAGAAGAAATGCTCTGTCACTCATCTGAGACAGGGGCCATTGCCATAGACTCCTGCGGGAATGTGGGGTACGCCTTTAACACGAAGCACATGGCGTGGGGATTATGTGATGAAGGGAAATCAGCGAGCTTTCAGGCAGAACTCTGAACCCTGCAGGACTGTACCAGGAAATATCTTTTGATTTCTTCAAATTCTGTACCCTTGACTGTTGCCTACACCTGGATGCAGCAAGGGGAAGAACTTTTCCATTACTATCTAGAAATTGGAAGTTATAAAAACTGAAAAAGCTGAGAATCAAGATAACAGAGTTCAAAACTCCTCAAAAGAAAAAAAATAAAAAGAAAGACTTAGCCAAAGATACGCTTCTGTGCCAGCTCAATATCTTCAGCTTTTACTGTTTTTCTTCCAGCGTGACTTGCCAATGTTATGGCTTCACGGGCAACTTCGATGGCTATCTCCTCGAGGTGAGATGCGAGTTCTTCAGCTGCATCTTCAGACACTCGGTGAGCGCCAGCTTTGCGAATCAACTTGTCTACAGACGCTTGTGGTAGTACCATAGTTAGTACCTCCTTTGGTAGGGACGTGTTCCCTCTCTCCATTAGCATTAATGGCCTCAAAGGTCACCTTTTAATAGAAAAGTCCACCTTTATAAGTCTTTCGGTCAAGTCACTTCGGGTCGGGTGCAGTTGGAAAGTTTTTCCTTCTTGAGGGGACAGAACTTCACAAACTCCTATGAGATTGCTGTTCGGTGGTTCGAGGGGCGAGTTCATCAATGAGGGTTGTGAGATGCTCCCCCCCGATGCACACTTTAATGGGGTCCAGAGGGCAAACTTCAGAAAAATTTACTTTTCCTACGAAGGCAGTCTGTTTGTTCAGGAAGAATGTGAGGCTATCTGCAAATAGAGAGCGTCTCAAAATGGTATTTGCAGTATCCCTTATATGCTGCTCTTCCAGAAGGCATTTAAAGTGGTTCAGTGATTTTGAATCTTCTGATATCCCGGTAAGGCGTCCTTCAGATAGGTTAAACTCTACAGAAGGGAATAGATTTTTCAAAGCCTTTTCTACCTTGCTTGCAGATTCTGTGGGATGAACAGGGGCTGAGATTTCAATTTTCATAACACTCTCCTTTTGTAGATGTGCGTTAAGAATGCTCTGCACTCCTTTTCAAACTGCTCCTTGGTAGACTCGTTGATGAGAATGAAGTCTGCCAGTGCTATGACATTCCCTATGCCAAAGGTAAGTTCTCTCAGGTCTCTTTCCTGAAACTCTTCCCAGGTTTGGGGATCTCCCGCCCTTTTTCGCTTCTTCAACCGCTCAAATCTCGTCCTGGGTGAAGTGTAGATAGCCAGGACGTCCACGGTGTAATGGTTCTTGAAGAAGTCAATCTCAGCTGCCCCTCTGATCCCATCGATGATGCAGTCTGGGGTAACCTTATCAATGACTAAGTAAGCAACAGCTGCCAGGCCCTTTTCTTCCCGAAGAGCTGCAGCCACCTCACCGTGATGTACAGGGGGGAGTCCTCTCTTCTCCGTTTCAGCACGCACTGCATCTCCCATAGATACTATGGGGAAGTTGTATTCTCGGGCCTCATGAATGAAAATGTTCTTTCCACAGCCGGGCATGCCTACCACGCACAGCATGAGGAGGATAGCTATATCATTCATATAAAGGTATGGGTTCGAAAGGTCGAAAGGTCGAAAGGTTGAGTGGTCGCCACACGCAGGAAAGGTATTCCTGCCATCTGTTTATCTCATCGTATCGTTCGGTAACCATCTGGAAGAACTACGAATGTAGAGGGCAATTCACAGTCATAAATGAATGTGAGCCTGGGAAATGTCTAAATCTCAGCTAGATAGAGCCTAATAGCTTCAGTTATGGGAAATTACCTGTGCTGTCTCCTTTTTTCCTCAATACTCCCCACATCGACGCTATCCAGGACATGACAATCCCCAAAGCGATAACCTCTTTGTTGAGAAAAAGCTTTTTAAGGAGAAGTGTGAGACTCACGTGATGAAACGAACAGCCATCCCCCTCCTCATTGCATTCATTTTTCTTTTAATACCCTCTTGTTCCTCACCCCTCCCCGCAGCAGCCCCCAGAGGTATCTTGGTGCGTCCGCAGAATTCCATCCAGACAGGAGAAGACATAGATCGCATTGTTAACCTCTGTGAAAAGTACGACATAACTACCATCTTCCTCATGGTAAAGCAGGACACAGGCCCAGAATCCGGGTTAGTCTACTACAACAGTGCAAAGATCCCCCCCATATCTAGTTTTGACATACTCTCCCTCACCCTCCAGAAGGCCCACTCAAGAAATATCAAAGTGTATGCTTGGGTCCCCCTGCTCTATGACAAGAGAACCTCAGATACGGGATTGGGTATTGGAAACGACTGGGTTTCACCAGTGGAATCTCTCTCTTACTACACTGATTTCGTAAAAGAGATAACATTGGCTGATGTCGATGGAATACTCTTTGACTATCTCCGATTTCCCGATGATTTTGCCTCCAGTGAACAAATGAAAAATAATTTTGGACAAAAATTTGGATACAACATGAACACTGTAGAGCTCGCTGTGGAGAAAGAAAGGGCCACAAAGCTGTGGAGCCAATGGATCTCCTACCGGAATGATGTTCTCTCAGATTTCTTGAAGGCCATCATGCCACAGACTCTCCCGGTAGGTGTTACTGCCACGCCTGAAGACCTCCGCCATCTGAACTCCACACAAAACCCCTTTGTGCTCGTGAACTTTGTCGCAGCACAAACAGGGGAGGCCGTCACCCCCATGATCAACACGTTGACTCTCTCCACCAATGCCCAAATCTATGTGATTCTGCCCAACCAGTACGTGAGCCAGGTTCGTGAACTCCTCTCTGAAACATATTATGCAGATTCTCTCATCTTTGATTCAGAAACCTGGGATGAACTCGACTTCCAGCGCATGAGAAAGGCAGAAGTCCCTTTCTCCGATGTACGAATGACCAAGTTGATCTTTATCGATTTTTTTAACAACAAGTACACTATGGAAAAGTGGAAGAGTTTCGAACTCAATACTGTTGTCTTGCCTGCAGGTCACGTATTCTGGACTTATTTCAAGTATGTCCCTTATCAAGAGAAGTGGAGCGCTTACACCCAGAAGTACAACCGGGACTTCGTGAGTGAGATGATACTCCAGGCGCAAAAAACAGGATTGTACACTGTCCTCTCATTGGACATACAGTCGGAGGAATATGTCACAAAGTACAAAGATGCAGCCTCCATTACCTATCAGTGGGTGAGTCTGCCCAAGAGGGTCTGTCTGACAGAGTTAAATCGTGAGTCTTATAAGACAGAATTTTTTGGAATGACCAAGTTCTTGGCTGATAACTACGAAAGTGAGGCAGTCTTAATTACCAATATCTCTTACTTAGAGGATTGCTACTGTGCAGACTGTCTGGAATCCTACACTATTTACATGGCACAGAAAAACGTAACTGTGGGGGATTGGCCTCGCAAAAATGGGGAAATTGACCTGTACGATAGGACAATTGGAGAGTGGAAGACTGCTCAGGTCACCTTGTTCCTGAGAGAGCTGAGGGAATACCTGAGGGAGTGTAACAAGGAGCTCTGGGTGGAAGTTCCTGTCTCTGCAAGTCTGGAGTATGAGTCGTCCGAGTATGGGTTGTACCTGCCTGAAGTAGAGAAGGTCGTGGACAGGGTCGTACTCATTGAAAGCAATGTGACCAGCATGTCTCGTATCAAACATGTAGCGCAGAGCATGGCTCCCTCCAAAATGTATGTGCTGAGCTTTTCTCTCTCTGCTGAAAAGCCGCCGATGCGCACCGATTTCTTTGATTCTCTGAAAGTAGCCTACGAGAACGGTACAGTCAGTGTAGGGGTCTATCTACACTCAGCATTAACTGATACTCTAGGAGCTGCCTTCTACATTGCCTACGCATACCGGCTGGCCCTCACCGATGAAGGGCTGATGGAGATCTACAACCTGGGCGACTATGGGAGCGTCATCTCCACCTACCTCAAGCTGGTAGAAACAAAGAAAGAGGAGGAGAGCCAGGTCAGGGAAAGGGCACGGCAGAATATCACAGAAGCTGAGAGAAGCTACCTCACAGTGCTCGCTTCCCTCGATGAGGCCAGGCAGGTGGATCTGAATGTGGCAGCTCTTGAGGCTGATATCCAGAAAAACCTCAGTGTATTGGGAGAAGCTCAAACCCTGTTCATAGAGGGCAGCTACCAATTGGCTGAGGAGAAGGGAAAAACTGCTATCATCGAGTTTTCAACCTTGAGCAGCAAGGTTTCCAAAATGGTGAGGGATGAGAGAATCAAGCGAGTCACCTCTGGAGCGCTTCTGTTGGTGGTATTCTTATTGATCATGATGTACATTCGATTCAAGATGAGGAAAAAGTAGTCACCTGTTCATTCAGGTTGGCTGACTCTGAAAGGACTGATTGAGTGTTTCTTCCACTTTTTTTATCTCCAGGTGTTCTTCTACAAACTTCTTTATATCCTCCGGGGAATCAGATTGCAGTCCGTAGAACTCTGCAAATTTTGGAGTAGTCTTCAACTGGTACGTTCTCTCCTTAGGCTTCCTTTCAATGAGCCCCTCTTCTTCCAGTTCCTTGATGTGCTGGTAGGCCCCGGTACCCCGGTACTTGACAACCTCTGACTGCAGCACTGGTTGCAGATACGCTATGAGGGATAAGGTCTTCAACGTAGCCATGGACTCCCCAGATTCCGGTGCGTACTCTATGGCAACCTGAGAAAGCTCTGGCCGCAACTGCATCACGAATTTCTTATCCACTGTCTCCACAATCTCCACAGCAGAGTCCTGCTCCTGGTAGGCTTTCTGCAGCTGTATGATGAATGTCTTGATTTCACCTGCAGGTGTGTTGAAAGACTGGGCCAGATTTTTAAGACTTACTGGCTTCCCGCTGATAAAGAGAACAGCTTCAATGAGCTGCTTGAGGTTCTCCATGTGTGAGAGAGGATGCCAATTCTTATAAAGGTAGTCATTCACACAGGGTGTTGCGGAAGCTTTCCGATTTCTCAAATGAGCTTCCCGCGCAGGTGTTCCTTCATAGTGGTGAGCAGTGTACTCATGGCTAACCCTTTTGCAGATCCCCAACAGGGGTTGTCAAATTATGTGGTGCTGGAAATGGTGTAACCTCTTAAATTGTCAGTTTTTCTCTTAATTGATTCAGTCATAGGAGCAACTTCCTCTATTCTGCGATGCAATGTGAGGAGCACCATAAGACTTGACAACCCCCTCCAACAACAACCCTTTTAAGGCAATACATGATACCAACGTGGTGAAACGTGAATGCTGAGAAAGATCTATGTGTTCATCAAGAGAGACTTCCTGATGATGGTGACCTATAAATTTGCCATGGTTTTCAACTATGTTCAGATGATCATGAACTTATTCCTTTTTGTCTTATTCGCACGAATGTTTGGAGACAGAACATTGAGTGTGCTTGAACAATACGGAGGTGGCGGAGACTACATTGCGTACATATTGATTGGTTCTGTGGGTTGGGGTTACCTCTGGAGTGCTATGGGTGCTGCATCCGGCTCTATTCAGCAAGAGATGGTGCGAGGCACTTTTGAACCCATTTTTTTAACTCCTACTTCTCCTTTTGTTATTGTGATAGCCTATACGATCTGGGGATTGATTTTAGGAACAATTTCAATGGTATTTTTCCTTGGATTTGGGATTGCTGCTTTTAATGTCCACTTAACAGGGGATGTGGTTGCAGCCTTTGCTTTGATGTCACTGTCTGTCTTGATGATGATAGGGTTTGGGTTGATGGTGGCAGGATTGAACGTTTTCTTAAAGCAGGTGGGAGCCTTAGTATCGGTGATCCAGGGAGTTTCCATGTTTTTTTCAACTGTTTACTTTCCTGTAGAAGTGCTGCCCCAAATAATCCGGCCTGCTGCAAAGGTGCTGCCTTTCTACTATTCTATGATGGGATTGAGGGTCGCCCTCTCTGACCAGGCAGCTGTTCCACAGGTCATGTTCTACTTCTGGATTCTCCTGGTGATGGCAGTCATAGCCCTGGCCTTGGGAATTTATCTGTTCAGAAAAGGATTGAACCGGGCTCGGAAAGAGGGATCGTTGGCGTTCTATTAGGCAGAAACAAAGTAGATTCAAAAAGGTTATCGTACCTTCACAGACCATTTTCGTTACAGATAGGTTTGTTCCGTGGAAAAATGGGAGGATAACCATCAAGATGATAGGAGAACCCTTTTCATCGAAAAAGAGCACAGTGGAGGTGATATTCTGAGGGTTCACGTCAAGTACTTTGCATTGTGCAGAGAAAAAATAGGCAAAAAGGAGGAAGACTTGGAAGGAGATTTCAAGACAGTCCATGATCTCATGCTGCACCTTGAGAAGATGTACAGCATAGACACTGAGTTCTTAATGGTGGCAGTGAACAGAAATGTAGTCACAAGAGAAAAGCTTCTTTCTGAAGGAGATGAAGTAGCTGTCTTCCCCCCGGTGAGCGGTGGTTGATTACCAGATCAGGTTCGTGCAGTGTACTCTTCAGCAGACATGGCAGCAGCCACCCCATCCCCCACCGCTGTGGCAACTTGTCTGTGCTTTTTCTTCCTGCAGTCACCTGCTGCAAAGACACCTTCTACAGATGTATGCATGTTGTTATCAGTTAGTATGTAACCCTCTTCATCTTTTTCCACATCAAAGAGAGAGGTGTTAGGCACTCTCCCGATGTAGATGAAAACACCATCCACCTTCAACGTTGATACTTCGCCTGTTTTCACATTTTTCAATCTGACGCTTTCTACCCTCTGTTCCCCTAAAACATCGGTGATAATAGTGTCCCATACAAACTCAATTTTGGGGTCTGCAAAAGCCCTCTCCTGCGTGATCTTTTCTGCCCTCAGCTCCTTTCTACGGTGGATGACAAAAACCTGTGAAGCAAACCTGGTCAAATAAGAAGCTTCCTTGAGAGCAGAATCCCCCCCACCCACGACTGCCACAGTCCTCCCGGAGAACAAGGCACCATCGCACGTGGCACAGAAGCTGATCCCCCTCCCCAGTAAGGTGTCCCCACCAGGTATGTCCAGCTTTTTTGGGTCAGCCCCCGTAGCTATGATCAAACTCTTCCAGTCATACACCTCTGCATGGGTTGCCACCTTCCTCTTTTGCAAGTTCACCTGTACCACTTCCTCGTATTTGATCTCGCAGCCGAACTTTTCAGCCTGTTCTTCCATTTTTCCCATTAAATCTGGACCAGCTATCCCATCGGGGAACCCTGGGTAGTTTTCTATAAAATCAGTGACTGCAGCCTGCCCCCCCGGGAGTAACTTCTCCAAAAGAGCCGTCTTCAACCGCGCCCTCCCTGCGTAGATGCCAGCAGCCAACCCTGCAGGCCCTCCCCCAATGATAATGACATCCCACATTCAACCACCAAAGAGTCTCCTATGCTCTACCATCATGCATTTATCCATGATGACGTAAATGCCGTGCTTTTCTGCCCTTCTTTTTACCTCTTCGTCACTGATTCCCAGTTGCATCCACAGCACTTTTGGGTTGACTGCTAAAATGTCAGGCAAAAAGGTGATGATCTCCCGAGAGGGGCGGAACATCACGACAATGTCTGGGGGTGAGGGGATATCCCTCAACGTTTTGTAAGCTTTCTCATCAAAGATCTCTGAAGCGCGAGGGTTCACCGGGATAATGGTGTACCCTTTGGATTTCAGATATGCAGGGACGTAGTGGGAGGGCTTGCTCTCATCGGTGGATGCTCCCACGACGGCAATGGTTTTGAGAGAATAAACCCACGAAAGATCTTTCATGACCTTGTGTAAGGGTTCACTTTTATAAAAGTTTCCAACCCGTAGACGAGCACAGGAGGCGTAAAGTTATAAAGCGCAGCCCTTACCGTGGTCATGCACCCTCTCATTGAAAGGGCCCTGAGAGAGAAAAGGAACCTGACAGAACCTGAGGCGAAAGAACTGCTGAGAGAGTACAAGCTCTCTGTACCTGAATATAGGTTCTGCACCTCCGCACAAGAGGCTGCAGAAGCAGCTGAACTTTTAAAGTTTCCCGTCGTCATGAAGGTGGTCTCACCAGACATCCTCCACAAGACAGATACAGGAGGAGTAAAAATCGGACTGAACTCAAAAGAGGAGATCTATGCTGCATTTGGAGAAATCAAGAAAGCTGCCCAGAATTACGGAACTTTTTCTGGCGTAATTTTATACCACCTGCAGGAGCAGGGCATAGAGGTCATTGTTGGCGCTCTTTACGACAACCAATTCGAGCATGTCATCATGTTTGGGCTGGGCGGCATCTTTGTGGAAGTCCTAAAAGACGTGTCCTTCCGATTGATCCCCATCACGGAAGAAGATGCTCGGGAAATGGTGGAGGAGATCAAAGCCTACCCCATACTCCAGGGAGTGAGAGGGCAGAAACCCAAGGACGTAAACGCTCTTATCGATGCACTGTTAAAGGTTTCGCACATGGTGGAGGAGAACCCCTCGATTCGGGAGCTGGATTTAAACCCCATCTTCGTCTACGAGAAGGGACTCACAGTCATTGATGCCCGGATCATTGTGATGCTATGAGAATGGTCATTGCACTGGGAGGAAATGCTATAAAAAAGCCAAAAGAGAAGGGGACTGCAGAGGAGCAGTACACCAATGTAAGGAAAACCTGTGAATCTATCTGGGAGCTATTCAAAGATCACGAAATTGTCATCACTCACGGTAATGGGCCCCAGGTGGGCAGCATCCTCATACAGCAGGCGTCTGGTGAACCCCACGTGCCGGGTATGCCTTTAGATATCTGTGTGGCTGAAAGCCAGGGGTTAATCGGGTACATGATCCAGCAGTCATTGAAGAACGTGCTTGAGGCCCACGGCATCTCCAAATCAGTGATCACACTGATTACCCAGGTGCTGGTGGATAAGAATGATCTTGCCTTCAAAGACCCGACAAAACCAGTGGGACCCTTCTATCCAAAGGAGAGGGCAGACCAGCTGGCAAAGGAGGGGATCACCACAAAAGAAGACGCAGGCAGAGGGTATCGGAGGGTTGTGGCCTCCCCAGACCCGAAAAGCGTTCTGGAGGGAGAAGTGATCCAGTTACTGCTGGAACGGGGAGTCATAGTCATTGGGGCGGGAGGGGGCGGCATCCCGGTGGGTGGAGACGGAAAATGGTACGGGATTGAGGCAGTCATTGACAAGGATCTGGCCTCAGAGATTCTGGCAGAGTCCATTCATGCAGACTGTTTCATCATTCTGACTGATGTGGACAAGGTAGCTCTAAACTACAGGATGGAAAATCAGCAAGATATTGATGTCCTCACGGTGGAAGAGGCTGAGAAATACTTGAAAGAAGGCCAGTTTGCCCCAGGGAGCATGGGGCCCAAGATCCTGGCTGCTGTACGATTTTTGAGAGCAGGAGGAAGAAAAGTGATTGTCACCTCCCCACAAAAGGTTGCTGAGGCTTTAAAGGGAAAGGATGGAACAGAAATTGTCCTTTCGAAATGATGTGTTGGCCGCAATTTGCGATGAGAGATAAATTACTGAAGCCAAGTGTTTTCAAGGTTGATACATTCTTCAGAAGGCCACTGAGTGCTTCAATAGAACCTTCTCCATTACCTACCTGGATCTGGTAGCACGCCTTGCTTTTAGAGAATTTCAACCCCTTTTCCAGAATATTAGATTTATTAAAGAAAGATAATCAATTTTTGCACCTCGCAACAACAAAAATAGACTGTTACACCTACACCAGTAATGTGTTACCTGGCTGTAAACCTGCAAAGAGCGAAAGGTTAATAAAGGGGATCAAGAGATGGAGGAGCAGGTGATACTATGGAAATGAGCGAAGAGGAGCTGATAGAACTCGACAGGGAAAATATTAGAATGGAAATGCGAGCAGCAGGGCTTCCTGTTGTTGAAGAAGAAGTGGAAAAGTTCAGGATAGCGATGCTCAAGGCAATGGTATTGAGGACCATTGCTTCAGCTGCACTGGTCCCAGAAATGGAGGATGAAGATAAAGTACATCTCCTTGAGGCAATCTACACCAACGCTCTGGCTTCTCTCCTTTAAATTGAAATCTCTTCTTCTAGCTTCTGCTTTACCCTCTCGTACGAGAGATCGTAGGGATATTCGAGAGTTTGTGTGCCTGGATTGTAATAACCTTCTATTGAAATAGTCTGACTCTTCCAGTGGCTGGCAGGATAGCTGCGTACGGGAAAAAGTTTTCTGTCTTCAATTTCTGGAAACTGGTCCAGATCAGTCATCAACCGCTGCCCAAGGGAAGCATCCCCCACAGCATAGAGAGTCCCGTACCATGCCCCTGTTTCAACTGACTGGAACATGGACACCCGGGTGAAAACCCGCACATCTCTGCCAAAGTTGAACACGATGCGTTGTGCAATCTCTGGAGAGGTGCACTTCAACAGGAGCCAGAAGGTGGATCTGGGCTGCGGGAAAGGCCAGATGTAGTAGACCTTCTCCAGAACTCCGTGATCAGCCAAGAGCTGATATGCATCTCTGAATTCCCTGAGGGACAAATCTCCCCTCAGCTCTCTTAATTTGGCGTTGAGCACCTTCCTTCTTTCTTCTCTCACTTCCTTTTGCAGTGCTTCCTTCAGTTCTGCCCTGAATTTTTTCCTGTAGACTTCCTCTATCCTCACTATTTTCTTGAGATCGCATTCTCCCCGCCCCACGCTCAGGTGCTCCAGCAGCAACTGGACCGCCTTGTTCAAAGTAATATCAGCGAAGGAACCGTACTCGAGATACGGAATGGCGTTATTGTCCAGAAGGTGGTCGAAATTAGGTTCGATTGGGACTTCAAGGTCATTTATGAGAAATGTTGGGTTAATGATCTCCCAGTTACCCCCCTGTTCAAAGAGGTGGTAGTAGTGGATGACCCCCTTATCCTTAATGTAGTCAAATATTTTCTTGAGTTTTTGTGTGTCAGTGTTCATGAAGCACACCAAATATTTGCGGAAGATGCCCTCTTCCAGTGGATAGAAGTAAAGCCAGCAGTCAATTTCCTGCAGCAGAGATATGATATAATCGTACGTCCTGTCAAACAAGATGAAAGCATAGACCCGTGAAACCTTATTCCTGAAGATTTTTCCAAAGTCAGGAAACATGATGGGTCCATCAAAATACCCCCTTTTTCGAAGTTTTTTCTGGAGTGTCAAAACATATTCACTATATTTGAATCCTATGATTTTGCATAACTCTTCATTTGTTAAATAGGGTTGCTTTCCCATGAGTTGAAGTAGCTGTTTTTCCTTCTTCGATAAGTCCCGCTGCACCATGTAGTATATTCGAAACCGAAATATTTAAATATTATGTCGACTGTTTGTATATTGGTGATACAAAATGAAGAGCCGAAAGATTCTTGTAGTCGCTTTAATAGGGCTGCTCATGGTCAGCTTCCTAGGGCCAGTGGTAGCACTATGTCGGAGTGGCTGTAACAATACAGACCAATGCACAATAGAAGATTGGATGGAGTGGCTGGTGAAGTTTTTTATCTGGATCATGGGTCGCCCAGACGGACCACCGCCAGTTCCATATTGTCTACCGTGATATGAGGGACATAATCATGTTCCTTTTTTTTCTTTTTAGAAGTGTTCACTTTTCACTTTTTACCTGAAATTAAGGGAGGGTGACAGACCTTACTGTGCTGCGGCTTCTTGTAAATGGCTATGGCTGAAATTTTTTTTCCAGAAATATACATTGAAACAGGAGTACCGCGTCTTTGAGAATGGGTATTCCACATAAAGTGTCTTCTACAAGGACAACGTGGAATGAGGCGAACCTCAAAGCCGGTAATTTCCTCTTTTAAGACTCATTCTCAACGCCTGTTTCATGCCATACACAAACATGTGTCGCCATATAGCCCTCTTGAACCTATTTGTTGAAAGGATGCCAATCAAAATCTGGAGAGGGTCAGAGTAATACTCCCTGTGGCACTCACCATACCATCTGAAAAGTTCTTCCCTGCTCATTTTTTCTGTGCCCATCAAAGGGTGCGCCATATTATAGTGGTCAAAATCAAAATCCTCAATAATTCCCTCTTTTTTGGCTTCATCATACACTTTTGAGCCTGGAAACAGGGTGAACATCGTAAAAATGGGAAAATCGACCTTTAGTGACTTCATATACTTGATCTTGTGCAAAATGGTGTCTACTGTATCATCACGGGTCCCGATAATGATCAACCCTTGAGAGATGATGTCGTTTTTCTTCATTAATCTGACAGCTTCTCTAACCTGTCCCGTGGTGACATTCTTGTTCAACTGGGCTAACCCCTCGTCCGTAGAGGCCTCAACCCCGATCTGTGTCATGATATTTCCCGTTTTCCGCATCAATGGCAGTAAACCCTTGTATTTAACTAAAAAATCTGCCCTTCCCTGGTAGAACCACTGCACATCTAAATCTCTTTCTTGAATCTGCTCACATATGCCCTTGATATGATTGTAATCTACGTTGAAACAATCATCGCCAAACCACACAGCTTCTCTCTTGTATTTTTTATTAACGATCTCCATTTCCTCTCCCACGCTCTCAGGGTTCCGCGGTCTCCAGGGACGCCCCCAGAAGTCGCACTCTGAGCAGAAAGTGCAGGAAAAGGGACAGCCCCTCGAGGTTAAGACTGTGGTGAACTCTCCCAAGAATTCAAAGTGATACTTTTCCATGGGGAGTAAATGGTAAGCAGGCAAAGGTAAGGTGTTGACATCTACGGGCGGACGTTTTTCTGTGGCAACAACAGTGTCACCCTTTCGGTAGGCAATCCCCTTGACATTCTTCAGGTCACCATTTCTCTCCAAGCATCTCACGAGTTCCACCATAGTTTCTTCACCCTCACCCCTCACAACAATGTCAATAGGAGAATTCTCTTTGAGCAGGTCCTCATACGTGAAGGTGGCATGAATCCCTCCCATCACTGTCTTTATCGACGGGTCAACCTCTTTCACTAAATTGACCGTCTTCACAGCCCCTGAAATCATGGGAGTCATACCAGCAGTCCCCACAATATCGGGTGATACTCTCCTGACCTTTCCAGGTAAATCCTCCCAGGTTATACCCATCCCATTGCAATCGATGATCTCCACAGGGATGTCGTTCTCTTCCAAAGCGGCAGCTACATACGCCAATCCGAGAGGGGGAGCGCAGCAGTCTCCCATCAATTCCCAGATCTTCTTGGGAGGATCAATCAAAAGGACTTTCATACACCGCATAATGTCCCTTCATTTAAGAAGGTTACCTATTCAAACTGCCTCGTATAAGAAGTGTGACCATATCATTGTCTAACCTACCACCACGACTGACAAACCAAATCCTTATATAACTGGAATGGTAAACAAATCTATGCCTGAAGAAGAACACAGAGAAGAAAAGTGGCACAGAGACCCTTTAGGAGGAGTGTTTTTCGGACTGCTGCTCATCGTTATAGCCGGTATCTACCTTTTCAGAGCCCAGCTTCCCCTCGGTGAAGAACTGTGGTGGGCCTGGATCATAATAGGAATTGGCTGTGTCTTCATCATCGAGTCTGCTGTCCGAACAATCAAGCCAGAATACAGGAGACCTTCCTTTGGCAGGGCTATCTGGGGAATTATCTTCATAGCAGTGGGTTCATGGTTTGTCTACGGCCGAGCTTCAAATTTTCTGTCCATACTCATCATCGCTGTTGGTGTCATCATCCTGATATACTACATCCGTCAGAGCTTTTGACCCATGAGCCTTTCCCAGTAGTACGTTACCAGGTTGAAGTTTTTTTCCCTCCCCAAACAGGTGAATGCACTCCCCCCGAAGGACTTGACCACATCACCAATTTTATACCGCGGGAAGAGGCAGGAAGAAACAATCAGAGAGCCTCTTTCTCCTTTTTCTAGCTCGTACAGCATTTTTATTGTTTTTTTGGTTTCTACTTCAAAAAAGTAGAAGTCGTAATTGGGGAAGACATAGGGCCTCTTATCCAGTTGTTGAGCGTATATGCCCTCTGTGGCCCCATACATCTCTCTCAAATCCTGAAAGTTGTACATCCCCTTGAGTACTGGTTTTTCCCTGGTGTTAATGCCCACAAGAGAAGCACATACCAGTAAAGGCCTTTCCCACACGTTTTTTGGGTAGATGTTGTATTTCTTTTTCAGGAATGTGCCAAAGTGCATCATTCCCTGGGCAGGGCCAGTCACCATAGTAATGTTCATGTCTTTCGTTTGTTCGTACACAAAGTCAAATCGCTTCTCCCAGTCCTTTTTGGTAGTCCCTGCTCCTAATTGACTCATCTCCTCAGGAGTTGGGGCAAATTTGATCTTACCTTTTCTGAAGGCGAATTCAGCGTAAATGCCTGTACTGTACCCGTAATCCATGGGGTGGCCTCCTACTGTAATGGTTCCCACCCTTGAGGGAAAGTTGATGTTGAGGACGTAGCCATTGAGGATGCCGTATTTCTGCTCTTTCAAAACGTAGTTGAGGGTGGCGCGGGACCCGCAGATGCCTTTCTGCTCAATATCTGTTGCAGTAAAGGGGATAACCTTTGCTGCACCAGTGCTCCCTCTGGTCATGCCCCAGATTATGGGAGGCTCAGGGAGGAGTGCTTTCCAGTTTCCTTTTTTTATTTCTTCGATATAGGGGGCAAAATCGGTAAAAGTAGTGACAGGAAAAGCTTTCCTGAATTCTTCGAGAGTGTTCTCTCCGCACTTGTTTCCGTACTCTGTTTTCTGGTAGCCTTTGAGGAGAGTTTCAAGAGTTTTGTTCTGGACTTCTTCTGGTTCTTCCAAAGAGGTGTACCAGGGCTGCAAAATGGAGGCAAGAGCCTTCTCATCCATGAAGAGTTTAAGAATTTCGGGTGTATAAATAGATATAGGTATCCTGCATCCGCTATTGCACATGGTAATGACGATGTCACACTATACCAGCAAATGGAGAACTCTTGGGCCCTGGCCCGGCTGCGACAACCCTGTACCAACCCACGAATGTTGTCTACCGTTTGCTGGAGGAAACCTCTTCCACAATATTTTTAAACAAACCCTATCTTTCTTTTTCATGAGAACTCTCTTACTATTCATCCTGGTCACGTCTGTACTGAGTCTGTGTCCAGTCACCATTTCCACGACATTCAGTGCACCCCCTGTGCGCTGCGAATCTGAGGCGTACCAGCTCACGGACAATAGTTTTGCGGACTTTCAACCTGCCATTATGGAAGACGACAAAGGGAGGCTGTGGGCTGTCTGGACCTCTTTCCGGAATGGGAACACAGACATCTATTACAAGATCTACGATGGTGAGTGGAGTGATGAGAAAGAGCTCACCAATGACCCAAATTCTGATTTTCAGCCGTGTATTGTGGAAGACCATGAAGGAACTATATGGGTATTCTGGTCCTCACTGAGGACGGGAGCACCTCACATATACTGCAGGAGATTCAATGGCACCGCGTGGAGTGATCCAGAAAGACTGACAGAATCCACCTGGAATGTAGACCCCACTGCAGTCGTGGATTCAGAGGGGAGAATAATACTGGCGTGGATCAAAGACTACAGCACCTGGTCCATGGCGTATGATGGAGCCTGGAGTAAAGAGCAAATGGTATCATGGCAGGATGCAGATGAAGAAGACCCCGAGCTGTGTGTGGATTCCTCTGGGAAGATGTGGCTCATGTGGAATGCCTACAACTCGATAGCATACAAAACGTACACAGGAACGTGGACGAGTACAGATGTACTCTCTGATAGGAGAGTTCGCTCGTGGGCTCCTGCTGCGGCATCGAGGAGAAATCAGCTCATTGTATTCTGGATGACACAACGCGGGATCTCATACAGGTTATATGATGGTAAATGGGGAATGATAAAGGCGTTCGAGACAGCACAATACCGCGTAGAAGACCCGGCCGTATGCTTCTCAGGTGACGGCACCCTCTTTGTGGCGTGGTGCGGAGCTGAAAATGATGTTGCGAGCGCGAAGGAAATCTATATATCCACCATAGAGATAACACCTCGCAAATCTTACTCTATTGATTAGCATGAAGGTGTGGTTTTCACACAGCCTTTACAAAGGGGGGTTATTTGGCACTGTTGCATGATTATATCTCCACAGTGCAAAAGAGAGTAGAGGGAAAGAACTATAACCCGGCTCAAAAGGCGATGTAACTATCTTACAGTTCCTTCGCTTTTTGACACGGAACCTTCCTGCAAGAACCACAAGACTCTGCACCACAAGAATCTGACCGAAAGTTATTTCTAGGGGGTACGCCTACAAGTTGAGTAAGAAGTGAGCTTATGGTCAATGACAGTAAAAATGAAAATGAGATAGAAAATTCGAGAATGCTAGAGTCTATAGATAATCTGATTTATTCGTTAAAATCTCTAGAAGATAACGTAAAATCTCTAGGAGGTAAAAAAATAGAAAAGCAAGAATTCGCAGAAAATTTACGTATGAATGTAGAAGAATTTAGAAGAAGTTATTGTAAATGGAATAAATTCAAGGAGAATCTCAATAGTTTCTTGACACATTATAATGAAGAGCTAGAAGATTTTGAACAGTTAAATCCAGGTCTTGAGGATGACATCAGAAAAACAAAAGATGCTATTAGGTTATTTGTCGAAAACTTGACTATTGATGGAATTCTCTCTTACCATCTCGCCTGGCCCCGCAGATACCTTTATGAAAGAGCATATTACGGAGAATTAGCAAAATCCAAAAATGGGTTCATATATAATGCTCTCAAGAATTACAATGATCGAAATACCAGTGATCAAGAATCTCTTGACGAACAACTGAAAGAAATCCATCAAGCTTTTGCTGAATTTTATAAAATAATACCTACATCCCCATTTTTGGAAAGAAATAAGAGTGGCGAAGAAAAAAGCGATGATTTAAATACTCGTGCATTTAAGGTTGGTTGCCTTCTATTGAGAATCTTTTTTGTTGAAGGAATTGCTGCAAATCTGCTCAAGGCCTGGAAAAAATATGAAGATCTTATCTACTTTGCTGAAGAAAAGTACAGAGATCACTATCTTCACCTTTTCTATGATTTCCTACTTGGTTGTGTAATTTTAGAGGGGCTGATGCCCAGAATTCTCCACCATTGGAAATGTTTCACCGGTAGGCACGACATTGATAAAAAAGAAGTTTATGTGAGGATTATGCGTCGCTGGCTCATTGCTTCGCTCTTTCATGACATAGGATATACTGCTCAGAGCCTGAAAAAGGTTTCCCATGAAATGCAGAAAGTATTCTTTACCAAAGTACCCGGGTTTGAAATTGAAGAATTGGAATTCAAACGAAAACCCCCTAGTGAGCAGGTTGACGAATTCTATGCATCTCTTGCTGATGTTCTTTCCGAAGATGAATTTTCGTTCAAACATAACTCATCAAAGAACACCAAAATGAGTAATCACAATGCTCCAGTGCGCCAGGCTACTGTCAATCTTCTGACTGACCAGCTTTTAAAAATGAACCATGGCGTTATGAGTGCTCTATTCGTACTCTTAGTCTCCAAAATTGACACTCATGAACTGACATTATGTGTAGATACGAAATCGAAATGGTGGGAACATGAGCAGCTCTATAATAAGTTGAAAAAAGAACGAGAAGAGATAATACAGGACATTGAGGTTGCCGCCTTATCTATTGCTATACACAACATGCGCCAGGGGGACGTTGAAGGGATAACTATTGATTTCCGAAGTCATCCTATTGCCTTCTTGTTGATGCTCTGTGATGACCTCCATGAATGGGACAGGGAGCCTGAGTGGAATAGAGTCGAGGAGATAATTACCAATGTGTATGGACTTGATGTCTATCATAAGATAGATAAATCTAAACATCTATTTAGGAAGAAGGATGATGGTTTTGAGACTCTTTTCAACTTCTTATATCGGTATATGCTAGAAAGAAAAGGTGAGCCTCCAATAGAAAAGCAAATAGAAGAACTTATCGAAAAAATTGGAAAGTCAGGATGTGAAAAATTGTTTGAAGAACTAATAAATCCATTGAAAAGACTGAAACTACCTCAAAAAGAAGATTTAGAATGTATGAAGAAGAAAATAGATAAGTGGCTGAAAGATAAGTCAGAGGAAAACATAGAATTTAAGAATATCAAAGAATTTGATGACATCAAGGAAAAGATACAAATTATTAGAGCTACACTATTACAGTCCACAAGCGATGTGATTACTTTTGTCTATATCGGTGGTGGTAAAGACAAGAGAGGTCGAAAGGATGACAAGATCAAGGAACTCTGGGAGAGATTTAATAAGCTCTTCGTTGAGAACCTTAGCTGGGGACCATCTATATGTATCCTTCATGGATACGAAGAAGATAAAGTCAAGCTCTTCTTCATTGCGGAGTACGACCCAGTATTGAAAACTTATAAAATAGATGAGAATCTAAAACCAAAAAGAAGAAGTGAATATTACAGAAATAAGACAGAGGGAATTTTTGAGAAAATCCGAAAAGATAAAAGTTTAACAAAAGATGAGCTGGAGATAATTAAAGAGGCGCTCTATTTAGAATAACATTCATTACCTTACTTCACATATGTAAGGATTTTCGACTATAGTAATGCAACTACCTTGGTCCTGCAGAGATTCTCAAAAACCAGCTGAGTGAGCGAGCTTCTGTAACCACGATTTATTCGTGGTGACGAGTAAAAATGAGTTGAAAGAACAAATTATTTTCGCCTTTGAAAATGGGCTAGTACCATATCATTTTATATATGATAAGTTTAATAATAGTACATGGTAAACAAAAAGTTCAGAGTGCACCTCACTGAAGAGGATGGAGACTTCTTGAAGCGGTTTACATCCACCGGAAAACGTTC